>Ga0164243_10000309_pt1 | contig 100005 bp, 102 predicted proteins | sample OricompcompostOP_FD_108781 | JGI IMG/M metagenome (GOLD analysis project Ga0164243, IMG submission 108781) | Organic Plus compost microbial communities from Emeryville, California, USA - Original compost - Organic plus compost (OP) | ecosystem: Engineered > Solid waste > Mixed feedstock >... | reverse complement strand
TGCCGCAACCTCACGGCAGGCCGGGACAACAGGGGAGCGGCTGCTTGCGAGCCCGACCCGCTCCCAACCCACGCCGCAGGGCCGAGCTGGACAGTTTGCCGCGATACTCACCAGCCGTTCGCATGCCACAACGCGCAAAATCACCTGCTCACCCGCGGGTGAACCGAAGCACCGGCCCGGACCCGTCCGCTCCCCGCTTCCTCCCGGCGTCACTCCCGCCTCGCCAACGGGCAATCCCGCGCGCCTGCCTCCCCCAGCCGTCTCCCCGCCGTCCCCCCGCCGTCATTGCGAGGGACCGAAGGGCCCGCGGCAATCCAGGGCCCCACATAGCCACCCTGGATTGCTTCGTCAGCTACGCCTCCTCGCAATGACGATGGGAAACCTAAAGCACCTTGCCTGCGCGCCCTGCCAGCTCGGTGATGAACTGCCAGGCGGTGCGGCCGGAGCGGGCGCCGCGGCGCTTTGCCCATTCCAGCGCGTCGGCCTCCTCCCAGGCGAGGCCGTATTCGCGAGTATAGCCGGCGATGATCGCCAGGTAATCGTCCTGGCTGCAATTATGGAAGCCGAGCGAGAGGCCGAACCGGTCGGCCAGCGCCAGCTTGTCGTCCACCACGTCGCGCGGATTGAGCGGATCGTCCTGCTCGCTGGCGCTGCGTGAGACGATCGCGCGCCGGTTGGAGGTCACGGCCAGGCGGACATTGGCCGGCCGCGCCTCGATCCCGCCTTCGAGCCAGCTGCGCAGATGGCGCGGGCCGATGCTGTCGCTGTCGGCGAAGCCGAGATCGTCGATGAACACCAGGAAATTGCGGTCGATCCGGCCCAGCTCCGCGAACAGCCCGGCAAGGCCGCTCAGCGCATCCGTGCCCGCCTGGACCAGCGCGATCCGCCCCGGATGGGCCGCCTGCGCGGCAAGGATCGCCGCGCGGAGCAGGGCGGACTTGCCCATCCCGCGCGAGCCCCACAGCAGCATGTCGTGCGCGGCATGGCCCTGCGCCAGGCGCAGCACGTTCTCCGTCACCCGGCCTTTCTGGAAATCGATGCCCTGCAGCAGCGAAAGCGCCGGCGCCTCCAGCACGGGCACGCCGCGCGCGCTGCTGCCCGCCCAGACATAAGCGGGGCTGGCCAGCCAGTCGGGCTCTACCCGGGCCGGCGCGAGCCGCTCCAATGCGTCCGCAATGCGTGCGAGGGGATCGCCCTGATCGGTCATGCCAGCTCCTTCCGCCTGAAGAACGGCGTCCCTCAACCGGCGAGCCGCTCCGCGTCAAGCGAATAGAGCAGGGCGGCGCCGGCCCGGGCCGCTTCGCCCAGGCCGAGCGCCTCGGGCACGACATGGGAGAGGAAGAAACGCGCGGTGGCCGGCTTGGCGGGGGCAGGCAGGGAGGCTTCGCCCGCCTCCACCGCCCGCGCCTGCCGCAGCAGCTGCCATCCCGCCACGGCCACCGCGCACATGGTGCAGAAGGGCGCGCTGCCCGCCAGCCGGTCGTCCAGGCTGGCCTCCGTCCGCATCCATTCGCCGATCCCGGCGCAGGCGCGGGCGAGGGAGGCGAGCGCGGGCGCGCCTTCCTCCGCCTCCCCGGCGATCCCGGCCATCAGCGCGGCCAGCACCCCGCCATCCTCCAGCGCCAGCTTGCGGGTGACGAGGTCGGCCGCCTGGATGCCGTTGGTGCCTTCGTAGATCGGCGGGATGCGCGCGTCGCGGTAATGCTGCGCCGCGCCGGTCTCCTCGATGAACCCCATGCCGCCATGGACCTGGATGCCGAGGCTGGCGACCTCCACCCCCATATCGGTGTTCCAGGCCTTGACCAGCGGCACCAGCAGCTCCGCCCGCGCCTGCGCCGCCTCGTCCCCCAGCGTGCCGCGATCCACCTGGCCGGCGGTGTAATAGAGCAGCGCGCGGCCGCCCTCGGTCAGCGCCTTCATCCGCAGCAGCATGCGCCGCACGTCGGGATGCTCGATGATCGGAACCGGGCTGCGGTCCGGCGATCCGGCGCGGGCGGACTGCACCCGCTCGCGCGCATAGGCCATAGCCTGCTGCGTGGCGCGCTCGGCGATCTGCACTCCCTGGTTGCCGACATTGATCCGCGCCTGGTTCATCATCGTGAACATCGCGCGCAGCCCTTCATTCTCGCGCCCCACCAGCTCGCCGATGCATTCGCCCCGGTCGCCGTAGCTCATCACGCAGGTGGGCGAGGCGTGGATGCCCAGCTTGTGCTCCAGGCTCACGCAGCGGACATCGTTGCGCGCCCCGATCGCCCCGTCCGGGCCGACATGATATTTGGGAACCAGGAACAGCGAGATGCCCCGGCTGCCTTCCGGCGCGCCGGGCAGGCGGGCGAGCACCATGTGGACGATGTTCTCCGCCAGATCATGCTCGCCCCAGGTGATGAAGATCTTCTGCCCTGCGATCCGGTATTTGCCGGCATGCTCGCCTTCCGCGATCGGCACCGCGCTGGTGCGCAGCGCGCCCACGTCGCTCCCCGCCTGCGGCTCGGTCAGGTTCATCGTGCCGGACCATTCCCCGCTGACGAGCTTTGCCAGCCAGGTCCGCTGCTGTTTCCCGGTGCCGTAGGTGTGAAGCGCCTCGATCGCGGCCACGGTGAGCATCGGCAGCAGGGAGAAGGCGAGGTTCGCCGTGCCGAGATTCTCCATCACGTTGCAGGCGAGAGTGAAGGGCAGGCCCTGTCCGCCGAATTCGGGCGGACCGGCGATCGCGTTCCAGCCCTGCGCGACATAGGCGGCATAGGCTTCGCGGAAGCCGGCGGGCAGGGAGACGGCGCCGTCCGCCAGCCGCGCGCCTTCGAGGTCCCCGATCCGGTTGAGCGGCGCCCATTCGCCCGCGGCCAGCGCCCCGATCCCTTCGGCGATGGCCCGCACCAGGTCGGGCTCGGCCGCGGCGAAGCGCTCGTGCCGTGCCAGCTCGCCGATCCCGGCGCATATCTCCATGGCGAGGAGCTGGTCTGCGATGGCCGGGGCGAAGCTCATGGCGGCTCTCTTTTCCTTGGCTTGCGGCCCTTTCCCCTATAGCGCGCCGCCATGGGCGGCAAGGACGCTACGGACATGCTGCCTCCCGATGCGGAGGCGATCGCCCGCGCGGCGCGGATGCTGCGCGAAGGGCAGCTCGTCGCCGTGCCGACCGAGACGGTCTATGGCCTCGCCGCCCGGGCGGACAGCGCGGAGGCGGTCGCCCGGATCTATCGCGCGAAGGGGCGGCCCGACTTCAACCCGCTGATCGTGCATGTGGGCACCATGGAGCTGGCCGAAAGCCTGGCCCGGTTCGACGATCGCGCGCGCGCGCTGGCGCAGCGGTTCTGGCCCGGCCCGCTCACCCTGGTGCTGCCCTTGCGGCCCGGCGCGCCGGTCGCCCCGGCGGTGACGGCGGGCCTGCCGACCATCGCGCTGCGGATGCCGGCCCACCCCGCGATGCGGGCCTTGCTGGCCGAGGCCGCGCTGCCGCTGGCGGCGCCTTCCGCCAATCGCAGCGGCGGGGTCAGCCCCAGCGAGGCCGCGCATGTCGTCGCCTCGCTCGGCGGCAAGGTGCCGCTGGTGATCGACGGCGGCCCGTGCGAGCAGGGGCTGGAATCGACCATCGTCGCCCTGCGGGAGGATGGAAGCTGGCAGCTCCTCCGCCCGGGCCCGATCGAAGAGGCGCGGATCTCCGCGATCCTCGGCCCTCCCCATGACGTCACCTCGCGCCGGATCGAGGCGCCGGGCCAGCTCGCGAGCCATTATGCCCCCGGCAAGCCGATGCGGCTGGATGCCGAGCGGGCGGAAGAAGGCGAGTTCATGATCGGCTTCGGCGCGATCGCCGGCGATTGCTCGCTCTCGCCGGGCGGAGACCTGGCCGAGGCCGCCGCGCGGCTCTACGCCTGCCTGCACCGGGCGGCCGCTTCCCCGCTCGCGCGCATCGCGGTGGCGCCGATCCCGGCGGAAGGGATCGGCGCAGCCATCCGCGACCGCCTCCGCCGCGCGGCGGCGTGAAGGGGAGGGATCGCCGGCGTTTTTCGTCAGCCCGGTGAAAGCCGGGGTCCAGGCATTGGGCTATGCTCCTTTCGTCATTGCGAGGAGGCGAAGCCGACGAAGCAATCCAGGGCCGTTGCATGGGGCTCTGGATTGCCGCGGGACCTCTGGTCCCTCGCAATGACGAAGGGGGATGCGTGCTCGATCCGCGCTGTCGCTGAAGCCGGCTTGCGATGATACATTGCCTCTCCACAGGGAGCGCCGCCATGACCGTCATCGTCCATCATCTCGAGAACAGCCGCTCGCAGCGCATCCTCTGGATGCTGGAGGAACTCGGCCTTCCCTATGAGGTGAAGCGCTACGCGCGGGACCCGAAGACGATGCTGGCCCCGCCGGAACTGCGCCGCGTGCATCCGCTCGGCAAGTCGCCCCTGCTGGAGGACGGCGGCACGGTGGTGGCGGAGACCGGCGCGATCGTCGAATATCTGGTCGAGAAGGCCGGCGGAAGGCTCGGCCCCCCGCCGCAGCGGGACGCGGTGCTGCGCTACCGTTTCTTCCTCCACTATGCCGAAGGCTCGGTGATGCCGCCGCTGCTCCTGAAGCTGGTGCTGGGCCGCGTGCCCATCTTCGGCAAGGCCGCGCAGAAGCGCATCCAGCCGATGATCGACGTCCATCTCGACTATCTCGAACGCGAGCTTGCGGGCCGCGACTGGTTCGTCGGCGAAGACCTCACCGCCGCCGACATCATGCTGAGCTTCCCGCTGGAAGCCGCGCGCTCGCGCGCCGGCCTCGACGCGTCGCGCCCGCAGCTCACGGCCTGGCTGGGCCGCATTCATGCCCGCCCCGCCTATGCCCGTGCGCTGGAGCGGGGCGGGCCCTATGCCTATGCGTGAAGGGTGTCGATCCTGACCCGGGCCTGACCCGGGCTTTGCCTGTCCGCAAATGCAAGAAGGGCCGCCCTTGCGGAGCGGCCCATCCTGGAAACGGGGTGACGTGCCCTGTCGGGCGTGTCAGGCGGTTTCGGCGGTCTCGTAATATTTCGGCGCGTGCTCGTTCAGGATCGCGAGGATCTTCTTCAGCGCGGCCGGTTCGTCCGTCTTTTCCATCGCGGCAAGCTCGCGCGCCAGGCGGCTGGAAGCCGCTTCGAAGATCTGGCGCTCGGAATAGCTTTGCTCCGGCTGGTCGTCGGCGCGGAACAGGTCGCGCGTCACTTCCGCGATCGAGACGAGATCGCCGGAATTGATCTTGGCTTCGTATTCCTGCGCGCGGCGCGACCACATGGTGCGCTTGACCTTGGGCTTGCCCTTCAGCGTGTCGAGCGCCTCGCGCAGCGTCTTGTCGCTGGAAAGCTTGCGCATGCCGATCGCCTCGACCTTGTTGACCGGAACACGGAGCGTCATCCGCTCCTTCTCGAAACGCAAAACATAGAGTTCGAGCTGCATGCCGGCGATTTCCTCGTTCTGCAGCTCGATGACACGGCCGACGCCGTGCTTGGGGTAAACAACATAATCGCCAACGGAAAAGGCGGGAGCCTTGGCTGCCATGAAGTGTCCTTTCTCAGGCGCAGTTCCCGCCGCGGAAGGTAAAGGAACAAACAGGGCCGCAAGCAGAAGCCGCGACCTCATTCCTTCCTTTGAACCGATTGCGCGGTAGGGCCTGCCTTTCGTGCATTCACTGGCCGACTGGAGACAATAGCGACCATCGGCCCCTTATGTAGCAGATTCGCAACAAAATTTCCAGAGGGCAGAAATTCGCCCGGAAATCCACCCTTTTTGCCGCTCCGATCGGTGTGCGAAGCGCGTCAGTGAACCCCGGAGGAAGTCGTGCCTTCGGGCGCGCCCGCCTGGTCCAGCGCCATCCGCGCGAAGCGGATGCTTTCATCCTTCGGCTGATGTTCCGGGTCGGCTTCCATCTCGAACAGGACCAGCCGCAAGGCGTCGGACAATTCGCTGATCATCTGCGCCTGGTCATAGGCTGCCTCGTCGCTCAGCTCGAGCCGGCGATAAAGATCGGATATCTTTCCGGATCGCAGGATTCCGCCGATAAGGAACCCCAGGGACGCGGCCAGCGCCGCAACGGTAAGGAATGCCGAAAACCCCAGCATCCCACCGAGCATTCCATTCATTGCCCTCACTCCCCTTTTTCCGGGGAGTATGGATCAGCGGGCCGGGGCACTCAAGCGTGAAGTGAACGAAGGGGATCAGTCCCCTTCGCCGGGCTCGGGCGAGAAATACTTCTCGAACTTGCCTTCCTCGCCCTTGTGCTCGTCGGCATCGTCGGGCGCATCCTTGCGGGTGGTCAGGTTCGGCCATTCGGCGGAATATTGCGCGTTGAGCTCCAGCCATTTCTCGAGCCCGCCTTCAGTGTCGGGCAGGATGGCCTCGGCGGGACATTCCGGTTCGCACACGCCGCAATCGATGCATTCGCTGGGGTTGATCACCAGCATGTTCTCACCTTCGTAGAAGCAATCGACCGGGCAGACCTCGACGCAATCCGTATACTTGCAGCGGATGCAGGCGTCGGTAACGACATAGGTCATGAGAGCGGATGTCCTTCGCTTGGTTCGCTTTGGCCGCCTGCTATGGCCAATGGCCCGTGAGCGTCAAGCTCACGATAGCAGCGGCGCGCCTCTTCTGGCGGACCCCGCCTTTCCGGCAAAGACAGGATTTCTATCACCGCCACAGCGTTCCTTAAAGGCAGGGTGAGGACATCCCCCACCGCCACCTGCTGGTCCAGCCGCTCCACGCGCGCGCCGTTGCGCCGCATATGGCCCTCGCCGACCCATTTCTGGGCGGAGCTGCGGCTCCTGGCGAAGCGCAGGAACCACAGGAGGCGATCGATGCGGATCGAGCCGCTGCGCATCAGCGCACGAGATCGGCGAGCTGGGCGAAGACATTGCCTTCGCGCGGGCCGGGCTTCGCCTCGCGCTTCCCTTCCGGGCGGCCGGACGGCTTGCCGCCCCGGCCCCGCCTGTCGTTCCGGCGGCCGTCCTCCTGCCGGTCCTTGCGCGGGGGGCGCCAGTCCCACAGCAAAGGCGCCGGCGGGCCGAACGCGCCTTCCGCCAGCGCGCCGGCGGGCGCGGGGCGGAAGCCCGCATCGCGCAGCAGCCGGGTCAGGCTGCCCTCGGTCAGCCCCATCGAGGTGCCGAGCGCGGCGTCGATCCGGAAGCGCCGGCCCGAGGCGGCCGCCCGGCTCTCATAGGCGGCGCGGAACAGCTTTTCCGCCATGTCCACCCGGATCGCCTGCTTTCCGGCATGGCGATAGCCGGCGGGAAGCCCCCTTTCGCCGGGGATCACCGCCGCCATGTCTTCCCGCAGCGGGCGGCGGTCGGCGCCGATCGCCTTCAGCAGCCGGCGCGACGCGGGCTTGAGCAGGGTGGGCACGAAGATGTCGAGCGATCCGATCGTCACCCCCAGCCGGCGCAGCAGGTGGCGCTTCTCCTTGGGGACATGGGCCAGCCCGGCCTTCTCCCGCGCGACCAGGCCCGCGCCCGCCAGCAATTGCAACAACAGCGCGCGCACTTCGCTGCCGGCGGCGGGATCGCGGCTGGCCTCTTCCAGCTTGCGCAGCGGGGCGAGAGGGGCGAGCTCGCCTTCGAGCCAGTGGCCCAGCGCTTCGGCCAGCCGGTCGCGCTGGGCGGGGCCGAGCGCGGCCAGCTCCTTCGCCAGCTCCAGCCGGGGGCGGGTGATATCCTTCGCGGGATGGAGCAGCGCAACCGGCTCTCCCTCGCGCACGATCCGGCCCCGGTCGAGCGTGAGCTCCCCCAGCTCGCTGGCGATCAGCGCCTGTGCCTTGCGCGCCAGCAGTTCGGGCAGGTGCTTCTCCGCCGCGGCCAGCAGCAGCTTGCGGTCGGCATGGCCGGCCTTCGCGTCCACCACGAAGCGGAAGCCCTCGAGATGCCCGATCGGCTCCCCCTCGACCGTGACCGCTCCGTCTTCCCCCAGCGCGACTCGCAGCAATGCGGCATCCTTTCCCATCGTCTTCATCAATATCGCGGTCCGGCGATTGACGAAACGTTCGGTCAGCCTGGCGTGGAGCGCATCGGACAGCCGGGCCTCGACCGAACGCGCGCGCGCCGCCATCTCCTCCTTCGCCGCGACCCAGTCCGGCCGCTGTGCGATATAGGCCCAGCTGCGGATGGCGGCGATGCGGCCCTGCAAGGCGTCGATGTCGCCCTGGAGATTGTCCAGCTCGGCGATGCGCGCCGCGACATAGTCCGCGCCGAGATAGCCGTCCTTCAGGTCCTGCCACAGCCGCAGCACGAAGCGGGCATGAGTCTCGGCGCCCTGCTGGCGGAAATCGGGCAGCGAGCAGGCCTCCCAGAAGCGGCGCAGCCGGGCGGGGGAGGTCAGGCCGGCGGCCACGCCCGGCTCGTCGCCCAGGCGCTTCAGCACGGCGAGGTCGATCGCTTCGGGCGCCGGGGCCAGCACGGGTTCTTCCGGCCGCGCCTCCAGGTCGGCGATCAGCGTGCCGATATCGTCGAAACGCGGCTCCGCCTCGCGCCAGAAGAGGCGGGTGAGCGGGGCGAAGCGATGCTCCTCGATCGCGTGGATCTCCTCCTCGGTGAATTCCACCGGCCGTCCGCGCCCGTCCCTGCCGCCGGACAGCGTGCCGAAGGTCCCGTCGCGCTGATGGCGGCCCGCGCGCCCGGCGATCTGCGCCATCTCGGCCGGGGTGAGCCGCCGCTGGCGCGATCCGTCGAACTTGCCGAGCCCGGCGAAGGCGACATGGGACACGTCGAGATTGAGCCCCATGCCGATCGCGTCGGTGGCGACGATGTAGTCCACCTCGCCCGACTGGAACAGTTCGACCTGGCGGTTGCGCGTCTCCGGGCTCAGCGCGCCCATCACCACCGCCGCCCCGCCCCGGAAGCGGCGCAGCATCTCGGCCACGCCATAGACCTGCTCGGCCGAGAAGGCGACGATCGCGCTGCGCGGCGGGATGCGCGAAAGCTTGGCCGGGCCGGTGTGGCGCAGGGTGGAGAAGCGCGGGCGGCTCACGATCTCCGCTTCCGGCACCAGCGCCTTCACCATCGGCTCCAGCGTCGCGGAGCCGAGCAGCATCGTCTCCTCCCGCCCGCGCGCGTGGAGCAGCCGGTCGGTGAAGATGTGGCCGCGCTCGGGATCGGCTGCGAGCTGCGCCTCGTCCAGCGCGACGAAGGCCAGCCCCCCGCCGTCGCGCGGCATGGCCTCTGCAGTGCAGAGCAGCCAGCGCGCCTCGGGCGGTTCGATCCGCTCTTCCCCGGTGATCAGCGCCACCGAGCGTTCGCCCCTGATCGCGCGCACCCGGTCATAAACCTCGCGCGCCAGCAGGCGCAGGGGGAAGCCGATCGCGCCGCTCGAATGGGCGCAAAGCCGCTCGATCGCGAGATGGGTCTTGCCGGTGTTGGTCGGGCCGAGCACGGCCTTCACCCGGCTGTCGGCTGGGCTTCTGGTCACGGAAAGCAGGTGTGGCAGGGGCGGGCCCGCGCCGCAACCGGCATGTTTGCCTCAGGCCGGCCGCTCAACAGCTAGGCGCGCGGACGACTCGGCCTGCCGTGATTAGCGGGATGTTAACTTTGATGGGCCTAGCTTTTGCGTCACACGGGGACACCGGGGATCGGATCGCGCCGCCCATGGCTTCGCCGGGCTTGCGCGGCCGGGACGGAGGGCGCGCTTGTTCAAACCGCGAGACGATGCGCCTATGGGCGAAGGAGGGGCCGCTGCGGCCCAGCTTTCGCACGCCCAGATCGCGCCTGATCCGTCCCCGGCGGTGCTGCGCCGCTTCGGCTCCTTCGCCGAACGCTATGCGCAATGGCGCGACCACATGTCGCTCAGATTGGCGGAGTTCGATCTCGTGCCCGACCTTGCCGAGGATATCGGCAGCGCCCGCTGGTTCCGCGGGTTGGGGACGCTGTTCGGCCTCTGCGCCGTGGCGGTGCTCTTCTGGCCCGATTTCGCCCCGGTGGAGGCCGCGCAGCCGATGCAGCTCGGCGATGCCGCGCGCGACGAGTTCCGCAGCCAGATGATCATGCCGCTCGCCCTGGGGGCCGACAGCGGCCGCCACATGGCCGCGACGGCGGCGGTGATCCCGCTCCGCTCCGCGCCCGAGCGCCCGACCATGGAGCTGGTCGCCACCCTGGCCCAGGGCGACAGCTTCGCCCGCATGCTGCAGCGCGCCGGCGTGGGCGCGGGGGAAGTCGGCCAGATCACTTCGCAGATCGCTTCCGCCATGCCGCTGGCGGACATCCAGCCGGGCACCAAGGTCGACATCGTGCTCGGCCGACGCCCGGCGCCGGGCCAGCCGCGCGCGCTGGATTCGCTGTCGTTCCGCGCCCGGTTCGACCTCGAGCTGGCGATGGAGCGGCAGGGCGGCCGGCTGGTGCTCGATCCGCGCCCGATCCGGGTGGACGCCACGCCGCTGCGCGTGCGGGGCCGGGTGGGCCCCAGCCTCTACCGCTCGGTGCGGGCCTCGGGAGCGCCGGCCAAGGCGGTGCAGCAATATCTGCGCGCGCTCAACGAACAGATGGACCTCGACAACGCGATCGGCGCGGGGGACGAATTCGACCTGATCGTGTCCTACCGGCGCGCCGTCACCGGCGAGGTGGAAGTGGGCGACCTGCTCTATGCAGGCGTCGTTCGCAACGGGAAGCCGAAGGTCCAGCTGATGCGCTGGGGCAAGGAAGGGCGCTTCTTCGAGGCGTCGGGCGTGGGCGAGCAGCGCAGCGGGTTGATCGCTCCGGTGGCCGGGCGGATCACTTCCCCCTATGGCCGGCGGCGCCATCCGATCCTCGGCTATACCCGCATGCATTCGGGGATAGATTTCGGCGCGCCCTACGGCACGCCGATCCATGCCGTCACCGACGGCACGGTGGTCTTTGCCGGTCGGCATGGCGGCCACGGCAATTTCGTGAAGCTCAGCCATGCCGGCGGCCTCGGCACCGGCTATGGCCATATGAGCCGGATCGCGGTCCGCGCCGGGGAACGGGTGCGGCGCGGCCAGGTGATCGGCTATGTCGGCTCCACCGGCCTCTCCACCGGCCCGCATCTCCATTACGAGATGTATCGCGGCGGCAAGACGGTGAATCCCAACAGCGTGAAATTCGTCAGCCGCGCGCAGCTCGCCGGGGGCGAGCTGGCCAGCTTCCGCGCCCGGCTGGCGCAATTGCTCCAGGTCGCGCCCGGTGCGGCGCTGGCCAATCTCGCCCCGGCTGGGAACGAGGCGGCCGCAGAGCCCGCGCGCGAGATCGAGCGCGCCGACAAGCCGCGCAAGATCGGCTGATCGCGCCGGGCGAAATGGGGGCGGCGGGCGACCGCCGGGCGGCCCGGGCGATTGCGCCTCCGCGCATTTTCCGGCAGGGAGCGCGGCATGACGGCTTCCTCTCCCGCGCCCTTTCCTCTCGGCCGCCTGCGCCGTACCCGCGCCACCGGCTGGAGCCGCGCCCTCCATCGCGAGAACGTGCTGACCCCGGCGGACCTGATCTGGCCGCTCTTCGTCACCGAAGGCTCGGGCGTGGAAGAGCCGGTGGGTTCCCTGCCCGGCGTGTCGCGCTGGTCGGTGGACGGCATCGCCGCGCGCGCCAGGGAAGCGATGGAGCTGGGTATTCCCTGCCTGGCGCTGTTCCCCAACACCCCGCCGGAGAAGCGCAGCGACGACGGGGCCGAGGCACTCGATCCGGACAATCTCATGTGCCGCGCGATCCGCGCGATCCGCGATGCCTGCGGCGAGGGGATCGGCGTGCTCACCGATGTCGCGCTCGATCCCTATACGGTGCACGGGCAGGACGGGCTGCTCGACGATGCGGGCTATGTGGTCAACGATGCGACGGTGGAGGTGCTGGTCGGCCAGGCGCTGAACCAGGCGGGGGCCGGGGCGGACATCATCGCCCCGTCCGACATGATGGACGGGCGGATCGGCGCGATCCGGCAGGCGCTGGAAGATGCGGGCCACGTCAATGTGCAGATCATGAGCTATGCCGCCAAATACGCCTCCGCCTTCTACGGCCCGTTCCGCGATGCGGTGGGCTCCGGCGGGCTGCTCAAGGGCGACAAGAAGAGCTACCAGATGGACCCGGCCAATGGCGAGGAAGCGCTGCGCGAGGTCGCGATGGACCTCGCCGAAGGGGCGGACAGCGTGATGGTGAAGCCGGGCCTGCCCTATCTCGACATCGTCCGCCGGGTGAAGGAACGGTTCGAGGTTCCGGTCTTCGCCTATCAGGTCAGCGGCGAATATGCGATGATCGAGGCAGCATGTGCCGCCGGTGCGGGCAAGCGCGAGGCGCTGGTGATGGAGACATTGATGGCTTTCAAGCGCGCCGGATGCTCGGGCGTGCTGACTTATCATGCGCCGCTTGCGGCCAGGCTGCTGGGTGGCTGAGATCGTCGCCACGACCGAGCGGCTGGTGCTGCGGACGGAGGCCGAAGGCGATCTCGAGGAGTGGCTGCTGCACATGAACACGCCCGAAGTCCTGCAATTCCTCGGCGGGCCGCAAAGCGAGGAGACGGTCGCCGGCAGCTTCGCCCGGATGCGCGAGGCGCATGAAGCCGGCCGCCCCTGCTTCTACATGCTCGCGTTGAAGGATGGCGGCATGATGATCGGCCGCTGCGGCCTTGCGACCATCGATCCGCCGGAAGCACCCGGCGCGCTGCGCGGGCAGATCCAGGTCGGCTGGAGCATCCGGTCCGATCAATGGGGCCGAGGCTACGCCCCCGAAGCGGCGCGCAGCGCGCTGGCGATGGCCTTCGAACGGTTCGAAGCCCCGGCGGTCTACGCCCAGACCTCGGAGCGCAACGTGCCTTCATGGCGGGTGATGGAAAAGCTCGGCATGCGGCGGATGGCGGAACTCGACTATGTCGATCCCGAATATCCGCCCGACGACAATCCGACCATGCTCTGGGGCCTCGCGCAAGCGGAGTGGCGGCCATGAGCGATCCCCTGATCCTGCCGATCCACGGTAAGGCGCCGCGTATCCACGACAGCGCCTTCATCGCGCCCGGCTGCAAGATCATCGGCGATGTGGAGATCGGGCCGGATGCCAGCATCTGGTATAATTGCGTGATCCGGGCGGACGTGAACCGCATCGTGATCGGCGCGCGCAGCAATATCCAGGACGGCACGGTCGTCCATTGCGAAAGCCCCAGCCCCCACCGCCCCGAAGGCTTCGCCACCCTGATCGGAGAGGATGTGCTGATCGGCCACATGGCGATGATCCACGGTTGCGTGCTGGAAGACCGGGCCTTCGTCGGCCTCGGCTCGATCGTGATGGATGGCTGCCGCATCGAGTCCGACGCCATGCTGGCGGCGGGAGCGCTGCTTTCGCCGGGCAAGTCCATCCCCGCGCGCCAGCTCTGGGTCGGTCGCCCGGCGCAATATCTGCGCGACCTGCCCGAGGCGGCGCTGGCGGAGATGCAGAAGGGCGTCGATCATTATGTCGAGAACGGGCGGCATCACGCCGCCGCGCTCGAAGCCTATGGCGCGGCCCAGAGCTGACTATCCGCCGGCCGAAGCGATCCTCGCCCTCGCCGACGGGGAGGGGCGGCTGGCGGTGCGCGTCACCCCCGGCGCGCGGGTGGAAGCGCTGGAGATCGCGGAAGGCCGGCTGATCGCGAAAGTGCGCGCCAAGCCCAAGGACGGCGAGGCGAACGAGGCGGTGCTGGCGCATCTGGCGAAGGCCCTGGGCCTCGCCCCCTCCCGCCTGGAACTGCTGCGCGGCGCCACCTCGCGGGAGAAACTGTTCCGGCTGTCGTGAGGGGAATGGGAAGCGGGGCGGTTCGTCGGTCGGGCGATCTATCCTTTGCAAGCCCCGGCATCTCTCGCAGCCGTGCACCGAGGCCCGAGACCCCAGCTTGCGCTGGGGTGACGAAACTATCCCTCGTCATTGCGAGGAGGCGAAGCCGACGAAGCAATCCAGAGCCGTTATGTGGGACTCTGGATTGCCGCGGGCCCTTCGGCCCCTCGCAATGACGAAGCAAGGCTTGATACCTACACCCGACGCGATCCCCCCATCGCATGGGCGATCATCTCCAGCCTTTCGGCCACCAGCGTGGCGATGTCCGGGTCTGCCGGCGCGGCGTCGGCGATCGCGCGGCGCATGGCGTCGGCCCATTGGCCGGCGGTCTCGCGGTCGATCGGCAGGCCGGCATGGGCGCTCATCATGCATTTGCCCGGATTCTCCTCGAACCAGTCGCGCGGGCCGCCGCACCATGCGGCAAGGAAGCCGGCGAGCGAGCGGCGCATCGGGGCGAGGTCGGGCGCGTGCATCGCGCGCAGGCGGGCATAGGCGGGATCGCCATCCATCAGGTCGTAGAAGCGGTCGGTGATCCGCTGGAGCACTTCCCTGCCGCCGAGGCGGTCGTAAGGGGTAAGGCGCGGTTCCTCGCTTGCGGATGCCATCGCGTTTCGTCTCCCGGGCAGGCTGCTTGCGAGGCTGGCGATGCCATGCCGCCGGGGCGAGCGCTTTGACCTGACTCAAATCGCCGGACTCAGTCGCGGATCATCGCCCGCAAGGTCTCGATCCGGTCGGCCTCATGCGCCGGCTTGTCGGTGCGGATGCGGCTGATACGCGGGAAGCGCATGGCGACGCCCGATTTGTGGCGCGTGCTGCGATGGACCGAATCGAACGCCACTTCGAACACCAGGCTGCGATCGGTCTCCCGCACCGGGCCGAAGCGGTTGACGGTGTGGTTGCGCACATAGCGGTCGAGCCAGCGCAGCTCCTCGTCGGAGAAGCCGAAATAAGCCTTGCCCACCGGCAGCAGCTCCGCCCCCTGGTCCGGATCGCCGTCCCAACAGCCGAACGTATAGTCCGAATAGAAGCTCGACCGCCTGCCGCTGCCGCGCTGGGCATACATCAGCACGGCGTCGATCAGCAGCGGATCGCGCTTCCACTTGTACCACAACCCGGTGCGCCGCCCGGCGACATAGGGGGAATCGCGGCGCTTGAGCATCAGCCCCTCAATCGCGTCGTCGCGCGCGGAATCCCGCAGTATGGAAAGGCCGGCGAAATCCTCCGCCTCGACGATGCGCGAAAGGTCGAACCGTCCGGGCGGCAGGTGCTCCATCAACGCTTCGAGCCGCCGCCGCCGTTCCTCCCACGGCAGTGGGCGCAGATCCTCGCCTTCCAGGATCAGCAGGTCGTAGAGCCGGACGAAGGCGGGATAATCGGCCAGCATCTTCTTCGATACCGCCTTGCGCCCCAACCGCTGCTGCAGCGCGTTGAAGCTCGCCGCCCCGCCCTGGTGGCTGCCGCGCACCAGCAATTCGCCGTCGAGCACGGCGGGGATCGCCAGGGCCTCGGCGATCTCCGGGAAGCTGCCGGAGATGTCGTCCCCGGAACGCGAGAACACCCGGCTCTCGCCCCCGGCACGGACGAGCTGGACCCGGATCCCATCCCACTTCCATTCCGCCGCGAACTCCGCGAGATCGAGCTCCTCCGCTTCCAGCGGATGGGCGAGCATGAAGGGCCGGAACAGCGGCAGGTTCTCTGTGTCGGGCGGCGGCGCGCCCTGCGCCGCCCAGGCGAAGAGCGGGGCGTAGGGCGGCTCCAGCCCGTGCCAATATTCCTCCACCTCGTCGACCGGCACCTCGAAGGCCTGGGCGAAGGCGACCTTGGCCAGCCGTGCGGAGATGCCGATCCGCATCGCCCCGGTGGCGAGCTTGATCAGCGCGAAGCGGCCTGCCGCGTCCAGCCGGTCGAGCAGGCGGGGCAGCTCGCCGGTCACCGAAACGCGCGTCATGCCCCGCAGCAGCTCGACCGTTTCGCTCACGCTGGGCGGCGGGGCGGGCGGTTCCGCCGGCTCGGGCCACAGCAGGCTCGCGGTCTCCGCCGTGTCGCCCACGAAGTCGCGGCTCAGCGTCCACAGCACCGGATCGACCCGCTCATGCATCAGCGCGCGGATCGTGCCGGCCTTCACCGCCGGGAAGTCGAGCCCCTCGGTCAGCGCCGCCAGCGCCCAGCCGCGATCGGGGTCCGGAGTGCGGCGCAGGTAATCGGCGATCAGCGCCAGCTTGCCGTTGCGGCTGCGCGTATAGACCAGCGCGTCCACCAGGGCGGCGAATTCCTCCATCAGGGGCGCCGCCCGCGCTCAGTCATCCTCGTCCTCATAGCCCACCAGGGCCAATGCGCGGGCGCGGCGCTGGTTGAGCTGGCACCAGCGGAGCAGAGCTTCCTCGCGCCCATGGGTGATCCAGCTTTCGGCGGGATCGACTTCCTCGATCGTGCGGGTCAGCTCGGCCCAGTCGGCATGGTCGGAGATGACCAGCGGCAGCTCCACATTGCGCTGCCGCGCCCGCTGGCGCACGCGCATCCAGCCGCTGGCCATGGCGGTGACGGGATCGGGCAGGCGCCGGCTCCAGCGGTCGTTCAGCGCGGAAGGCGGGCAGATCACCACATGCCCGCGCATCTCCTCCTTCCGATGGTCGGAAACCAGGCGCAGCTCGCCCAGCTCCACGCCGAACTCCTGATAGAGGCGGCACATCCGCTCCATCGCGCCGTGGAGATAGATCGGCTGATGATGCCCCGCCGCGCGCAGCTCCGCGATCACCCGCTGCGCCTTGCCCAGCGCATAGGCGCCCACCAGCACGCAGCGCTCGGGATCGGCCGCCAGGCGCCGCAGCAGCTTGCCGATCTCCTCCCCGATCGGCGGATGGTGGAAGACGGGCAGGCCGAAGGTCGCCTCGGTCACGAAGATGTCGCAGGGCGTCACCTCGAAGGGCGGGCAGGTGGGATCGGGCCTGCGCTTGTAATCGCCGGTCACGATCACCCGGTCCCCCGCATGTTCGAGCAGGATCTGCGCCGAGCCCAGCACATGGCCGGCGGGCAGGAAAGTGGCCCGCACCCCTCCGGCCAGGTCGATGCTTTCACCGTAGGAGACCGGCCGCGCGCCATCCGTCGTGCCGTAGCGCAGCTTCATGATCGCCAGCGTCTCCGGCGTGGCGACAGTCGCGCCGTGGCCGCCGCGCGCATGGTCGGCATGGCCGTGGGTGACCAGCGCGCGCTCAGCCGGCCGGGCGGGGTCGATCCAGCTATCGGCGGGCAGGATGTGGATGCCGTGCGGTTCGGGCCGGATCCATGCGAAGTCTGCGATCATGGCAGGCATGAAATGGGCGGCGGGGGCGGCCGGTTCCCGCGGATTTCTCCGCCGGCTCCGGGCCGCCCCTCACCTTTCCGCCAGGGCGGGGCGATCAGTCCTTCTCGCCCCCCGTCTCGTCGGCCTTGGCCGGCTTGGGGGCGGGCGGCTTCTTCGCCGCGGGCCTGCGCTTCTTCTCTTCCTTCGGCGGCGCGGGGGTGAGCTCGAAGGCGAGCTTGTCGTCCTTCACGCTCACATGCACTTCGCCGCCATTGGAAAGCTTGCCGAACAGCAGCTCCTCGGCGAGCGGCTGCTTGACCTTCTCCTGAATCAGCCGCGCCATCGGGCGGGCGCCGTAGAGCCGGTCGTAGCCGCGCTTGCCCAGCCACACCCGCGCGTCCGAATCGAACTGGATGTGGACGTTCTGCTCGGCCAGCTGGAGCTCCAGCTGGAGGATGAACTTGTCGACCACGCGGCTGACCGTCTCCTGACCGAGATAGCCGAAGGGCACGATCGCATCGAGCCGGTTGCGGAATTCGGGGGTGAACATCCGCTTCACCGCTTCCTCGCTCGCATCCTCCTTGGACACGTCGCCGAAGCCGATGCCCTGCCGCGCCATGTCGGCCGCGCCGGCATTGGTCGTCATGATCAGCACGACATTGCGGAAATCCACCGTCTTGCCGTGGTGATCGGTCAAGCGGCCATTATCCATCACCTGCAGCAGGATGTTGAACAGGTCGGGATGCGCCTTCTCGATCTCGTCGAGCAGCAGCACGCAATGCGGCTGCTGGTCCACCGCGTCGGTCAGCAGCCCGCCCTGGTCGTAGCCGACATAGCCCGGAGGCGCGCCGATCAGGCGGGAGACGCTGTGGCGCTCCATATATTCCGACATGTCGAAGCGCTGCAGCGGGATGCCCATGATATGGGCGAGCTGGCGGGCCACCTCCGTCTTGCCGACGCCGGTGGGGCCGGAGAACAGGAAGCTGCCGATCGGCTTGTCCGGATCGCGCAACCCCGCGCGGGACAGCTTCATCGCGGTGGAAAGCACCTCGATCGCCTTGTCCTGCCCGAACACGACGCGCTTGAGGTCCTTCTCCAGGCTTTCCAGCGCCTTCTTGTCGTCGGTGCTGACCGATTTCGGGGGGATTCGCGCCATGGTGGCGATCACCGCCTCGATCTCGCGCGAGGTGATCTTGCGCTTGCGCCGGCTGGGCGGGACGAGCATCTGCATCGCGCCCACCTCGTCGATCACGTCGATCGCCTTGTCGGGCAGTTTGCGGTCGTTGATGTAGCGGGCGGAAAGCTCCACCGCCGTCTTGATCGCATCGGGGGTGTACTTGACCTTGTGATGCTCCTCGAAGGCGGTGCGCAGCCCGCGCAGGATCTTGATCGTGTCTTCCACCGTCGGTTCGTTCACGTCGATCTTCTGGAACCGGCGCAGCAGGGCGCGGTCCTTCTCGAAATGATTGCGGAACTCCTTGTAGGTGGTCGATCCGATGCAGCGGATGGTTCCGCCCGAAAGCGCGGGCTTGAGGAGGTTGGAGGCGTCCATCGCCCCGCCGCTGGTCGCGCCGGCGCCGATCACCGTGTGAATCTCGTCGATGAACAGGATCGCGTGCGGCATCTTCTCCAGTTCGGAGACGACCTGCTTCAGGCGTTCCTCGAAATCGCCGCGATAGCGGGTGCCTGCCAGCAGGCTGCCCATGTCGAGCGAATAGATCACCGCCTCAGCCAGCACCTCGGGCACTTCGCCTTCCACGATCTTGCGGGCGAGGCCTTCGGCGATCGCCGTCTTGCCCACGCCCGGATCGCCCACATAGAGCGGGTTGTTCTTCGACCGGCGGCAGAGGATCTGGATCGTGCGGTCCACTTCCGGGCCGCGCCCGATCAGCGGATCGACCTTGCCGTCCAGCGCCTTGTTGTTGAGGTTCACGCAGAACTGGTCGAGCGCGGAATCCTTCTTGGACTTCTCGCTCTTCTCCTCCACCGGCTGCTGCGGTTCCTCCGCGCCGGTGGGGGTGCGGTTCTCCAGCTGGCGCCCGCCCTTGCCGATGCCGTGGCTGATATAGCTCACCGCGTCGAGCCGGCTCATGTCCTGCTGCTGGAGGAAATAGACGGCGTAGCTGTCCCGCTCGGAGAACAGGGCCACCAGCACGTTGGCGCCGGTCACCGTGTCCTTGCCCGAGGACTGGACGTGCAGGATCGCGCGCTGGATCACCCGCTGGAAGCCGGCGGTGGGCTGCGGGTCCGTCTCGTCCTCGGTCTTGAGCGACTGGTATTCCTGGTCGAGATACTGCTTCACCACCTCGGCCAGCTCGCCCAGGTCGACGCCGCAGGCGGTCATCACCTCCGCCGCGTCGGGATCTTCCACCAGTGCCAGCAGGAGGTGCTCCAGCGTCGCATATTCATGCGCGCGGTCGGTCGCATTCTGGAGCGCGTTGTGCAGCGTCTTTTCGAGGCTCTGGGCGAAACTGGGCATTCAATCGTCTTTCGTTGCGGGAAGCGGCCCTGCGCCGGGGCGAAAGGCCTGGGGGGAGCATCTGCCGGGCTCGGCATGGCCAGGTGCTGAATGGCCATGACCCGTGGAATCAGGAACTATATGGGGTGCCGCCGCCGGAATGGGAGAGGCGGCGGACATCATGTCGTCGCCTGCGGCTTGAACAGCGCATCGGCGGCCAGCCGGTGGGATGCGGCCTTGTCCCGATGGGATTTCACCCGGGCGATCTCCGCCTTCAGCAGGGCGATGCGATCGTCCAGCTCGTCTTGCGAATAGCTGTCCAGGCTCTCTTTCGAGAGCTGGCTGGCTGCATCTCCGCGCCGTCTGGGGAGATCATCGTCATCCATTGCAGCGCAGCATCGCAATTGCGCGCAGTTTCTGTCAATGGGGAGTTCGCGTCGCCTGTGGAAGTGTGCGCGGGCGGCACAAGGGGGATTGGCGGGGATGCCCGCCTGGAAGGTGGCCTGGACGATGCCTGATACGATGCCGGACGCTTTGACGCAGACGTTTCACCCGACGATGATCGCGATGGGGTTCGACGAGCCCGGCCTGCCGGACGTGCTCCGGCCCGAAACCCTGCCGGTGCCTTCGCCCGGCCCGGGGGAAGTGCTGATTCGCACGGCCTTCGCCGGGGTCAACCGGCCCGACGTGATCCAGCGGCAGGGATTCTATCCCCCGCCGCCGGGCGCCTCGCCGATTCCCGGCCTGGAAGTCTCGGGCGAGATCGTGGCGCTGGGCGAAGGGGTCGATCCCGCGCTGCTGGGGCAGAAGGTCTGCGCCCTGCTGCCGGGCGGCGGCTATGCCGAATTCTGCCTCGCCCATGCCGGCCATTGCCTGCCCGTGCCCGATGGTCTGCCGATGGACCAGGCGGCCGCGCTGCCCGAAACGCTGTTCACCGTGTGGCACAACGTGTTCGAACGCGGCTGGGCCAGGGACGACGAAAGCCTGCTGGTGCACGGGGGGACGAGCGGGATCGGCTCGATGGCGATCATGCTGGGCAAGCTGTTCGGCCTCACCGTGATCGCCACCTGCGGCAGCGAGGAGAAATGCGCCGCCGCGCGCGAGATGGGCGCGGATCTCGCGATCGATTACAAGACGCAGGATTTCGTGGAGGAAGTGAAGGCCTTCACCGGCGGCAAGGGGGTGGAGATCGTGCTGGACATGGTTTCCGGCGATTACGTGGCGCGCAACCTCAAATGCCTGGCGGAGGATGGGCGGCACGTGACGATCGCGGTGCTCGGCGGCGCCAAGGCGGAGGTCAACATGGCGCAGCTGATGGTCCGCCGCATCACCATGACCGGTTCCACCCTGCGCCCCCGCTCCGATGCGTTCAAGGCGCTGCTTGCCCAGGAGATCGCGCAGAACGTCTGGCCATTGGTCGAAACCGGCGCCTTGCGTCCGGTGATGGACCGGTGCTTCCCGCTGGCCCAGGCCGCGGCGGCCCATGCGCGGATGGAAGCGGGCAGCCATATAGGGAAGATCGTGCTGCAGGTTGGGTGATGGCGGAAAGGCTCATCCTTCACGAGGATCGGCGCAGCGGCAATTGCTACAAGATCCGCCTCACCGCCGCACTGCTCGGCATTCCGCTCGCCCGGGTGGAATACGACATCATCAAGGGTGAGACGCGCAGCGCGGAATTCCTCCGGCGAATCAATTCGAACGGCCGCATCCCGGTGCTGCAGGTGGGCGACCGCTTCCTGCCCGAAAGCAACGCGGCCTGCTTCTATCTCGCCGATGGTTCCCCGCTGATCCCCCAGGACCGCTTCGCCCGGGCGGACATGCTGCGCTGGATGTTCTTCGAGCAATATAATCACGAACCCAACATCGCCACCCTGCGCTTCTGGCTGTTCTATCTCGGGGAAGCCAGTCTCTCCCAGGCCCAGCGGGCGCAGATCGCCGGGAAGCGGATCGCCGGGGAATCGGCGCTCGAACTGATGGACCGCCATTTGGCGGGGCGCGAATGGTTCGTGGGCGATGCGCTCACCCTCGCGGACATCGTGCTCTACGCCTACACCCATGTCGCGGAGGCCGGGGGCTTCCGGTTGTCCGACCACGCGCATGTCTGCGCCTGGCTGGATCGGATCGTCCGGTTGCCGAGATACGAGCCGATGGGTTGACGCCGAAGTTTCACAAAAGTCGCCGAACCGTCTCCAAACTGTGAATCGCCTGTAACAATTGGGATTCATAGGCGCAAAGCCAGGATCAGGCCCGAAATCCGGGCCAGGCATTGCAAGGACATGCCGAATGTTTGGCGAATGCGACGATTTCGACGAAGGGCGCGGGGCCGTTTCCGCCCTTTCCCGTTTCCGGCCCACGCCCCCCGCCGTGCCCGAGCCGGGGGATGACGGCCGCCGCAAGTTCCGCACGATCTGGATTTCCGACGTGCATCTCGGGACCAAGGGCTGCAACGCGGAGCTGCTGATCGATTTTCTCGACAATGTCGACAGCGAGACGATGTATCTGGTGGGCGACATCATCGACGGCTGGCGGCTGAAGAAGAAGTTCTACTGGCCCGCCGCGCATAACGACATCGTCTGGCGCATCCTGAAGCGCGCCCGGCGCGGCACGCGGATCGTCTATATCCCCGGCAATCACGACGAGATGTTCCGCCAGTTCACCGGGCTCAATTTCGGCGGAGTCGAGATCCGCCGGGCGGCGTTCCACGACACGGCCGACGGCCGCAGGCTGATGGTGCTGCATGGCGACGAATTCGACGCGGTCATGCTTGCCCATCGCTGGCTGGCCTTCGTGGGCGATGCCGCCTACGGCGCGATGATGGCGCTGAACCGCTGGGTGAACGCGGTGCGCAGCCGGCTGGGCCTGCCTTACTGGTCGCTGTCCAAGATGGCCAAGCACAAGGTCAAGAACGCAGTCGAGTTCATCTCCCGCTATGAGGAGGTGGTGGCCCGCGCCGCTGCCCAGCGCGGAGTGGACGGGGTGGTCTGCGGCCATATCCACACCGCCGAGTTCCGCCTGTTCGACGGGGTGGAATACTGGAACGACGGCGATTGGGTGGAAGGCTGCAACGCGCTGGTCGAGCATTTCGACGGGCGCATGGAAATCCTCCATTGGCCGGAGGAGATCGCCCGGCGCGAAGCCGCGGCGGCGGAGCAGGCCGCTTCCGCCAGGATCGCCGAGGCGGCCTGAGGCGGGCCGCGCGATGCGTATCGCTCTCGTCACGGACGCCTGGGCGCCGCAGGTCAACGGCGTCGTCCGCACGCTGCAATCCATCACCGCGCTGTTGCGGCGCTGGGGGCACGAGGTGCTGGTGGTCTCGCCGGACCAGTATCGCTCGTTCCCCTGCCCGTCCTATCCCGAGATCCGGCTGGCATTGGTGAGCGGCCGTTCGGTCGGCGGGCGAATCGAGCGGTTCGCGCCCGATGCGGTGCATATCGCCACCGAAGGGCCGCTCGGCCTTGCCGCGCGCCGCCATTGCCTGTTGCGCGGCCGGCCGTTCACCACTGCCTATCACACCCATTTCCCGGATTATGTGGCGAAACGCACCGGCCTGCCGCCGTCGCTCTTCTGGTCCTATATCCGCTGGTTCCACCGCCCCTCGCTCGGGATCATGGTCGCGGCCGAAGGCGTGCGGCGCGAATTGCGGGGCCGGGGCCTCTCCCGGCTGCGCGAATGGAGCCGTGGTGTCGATCTCGCCGATTTCGCGCCGGGGCTGGAGCCGCCCGACCTGTATTGGGATCTGCCGCGCCCGATCATGCTCTATGTCGGCCGGGTCTCGGTCGAGAAGAATGTCGAGGCCTTCCTGCGCTGCCGCCACGAGGGTTCCAAGGTGGTGGTGGGCGATGGACCCGCGCTGGCCAGGCTGCGTGCCGAGTTCCCCGAAGCGCGCTTCCTGGGCCATCAGTCGGGATCGGAGCTCGCCGCCTGCTATGCCGGGGCGGACGTGCTCGTCTTCCCCAGCCGCACGGACACTTTCGGCCTGGTGATGATCGAGGCGCTGGCCTGCGGCACGCCGGTCGCCGCCTATCCGGTAACCGGCCCCCTCGATGTGCTCACGCCCGAATGCGGGGCGATGGACGAGGATCTCGACGCGGCGATCGGCCGGGCGCTCGCGCTCGACAGCGAGGCCTGCACCGCCCATGCGCGCGGCTTCACCTGGGAGGCGAGCGCACGGCAATTCCTCGATGCGCTGGCCTGCCCGGCCGAGGTCCTGGCCCGGTCCGCCCCGCTTCCCTGCGCCGCCTGAACTCCGTCCGGGCGCGGTTTTGGCGCGCCGCGCTTGCCCAATGGCACCCGATGGCCTAAATAGCTCGGGCAACGGCCGCTCCGCGAGGGGCGGCCCTTCTATTTTGGGCCTGTCGCCGGCTGCGATCCGGGGCGGGCGGAGAGAACATATGTCCCAGTCCAAACCGCTGATGCCGCACGCCACGGCTTCCTGGCTCGTCGACAACACCTCGCTCAGCTTCGATCAGATCGCGGAATTCTGTGGCCTGCACATCCTGGAAGTGCAGGCGATGGCGGACGATCTCGCCAGCAGCAAATATACCGGCCGCGACCCGATCCATTCCGGCGAGCTGACGCATGAGGAAATCGAGCGCGGCCAGGCCGACCCGAACTATGCGCTCAAGATGCAGAAGGCGCCGGTGCAGGTCAGCCGCACCAAGGGCCCGCGCTATACCCCGGTCTCCAAGCGGCAGGACAAGCCGGACGGGATCGCGTGGATCCTGCGCCATCATCCGGAGATTTCCGACGCGCAGATCTCCAAGCTGATCGGCACCACGCGCAATACGATCGCCGCGATCCGCGACCGCAGCCACTGGAACATCCAGAACATCCAGCCGAAGGATCCGGTGACGCTGGGCCTGTGCTCGCAGCGCGAGCTGGACGCCGTCGTCGCCAAGGCCGCGAAAAAGGCCGGGATCGACGCCTCCGCGCCGAACCTGCTCGGCTCGGCCGACGACAAGCAGGCGCTGATCGAGGAACTGCGCGCGGAACGCGAAGCGGCGGCCAAGGCCGCGGTCGAAGCCGCGCAGGAAGCCGAAGCCGAAGCCTGGCTCCAGGCAAAGCGTGCCGCGGAAGCCGGGGAAGCGCAGGAATAAGACGGGAGCGGCGGCGCAACGCATCGCCGCCTTGAAGACCCCTCGTCATTGCGAGCGCAGCGAAGCAATCCAGAGCCCCACGAGTCGCCCTGGATTGCTTCGCTGCGCTCGCAATGACGAAGAGGGGCCCGCCCAACGCTTCATCCATAAGGAGGAACAGATCGTCCTTGCCTTGATCCTGTGGTTAAGGCAGGATCGCTTACATGGATGTCAGTAAGGTCGGGGGCATGTCTGCAAGCCCGGTGCCGGCGTTCGAACCGGCGCCCGAATGCTATAATCATCCTTGCGCGTGGGAGATCGATCTTCCGCCGCTGACCATGCCGGCCATGCTGGCGGGAAGCGTTGCCGCCTATCCCGATGCGCCGCTGGTCGAATTCATGGGCCGCTATTACTCCTATAGCGAGATCCAGGCGGAAGCGCTGGCCTTCGCGGCCGGCCTGCAGCGCCTCGGCATCGGCAAGGGGGATCGGGTCGGATTGTTCCTGCCCAATGTGCCGGCCTATCCGGCTGCCTATTTCGGGGCGATGATCGCCGGGGCCACCGCCGTCAATTTCTCTCCCCTTTACACCGTGGCCGAGCTCGACGCGCAGGTGGCGGATTCGGGAACGCGGCTGCTGGTGACGCTGGACGTGCCGGCGCTGCTGCCCACCGCCTGCGCCGTTCTCCGGGAATCCTCGCTCGAAAGGCTGGTCGTCGCCCGCCTGGCCGAGATGCTGCCCTGGGCGAAGGGGCTGGCGGTGCGGCTGTTCGGCCGCAGGCAGCTCAGCCCGCTTCCCGCGCAGGAGGATGTGATCGCATGGCGCGATTGCCTGGCTGCTGGCCTGCCGTCGCCGGTCGTCCTCGACGCGGAAAGGGATCTTGCGCTGATCCAATATACCGGCGGCACCACCGGCACGCCGAAGGGGGCGATGCTCACCCACCAGAACCTCACCGCCAATGCGCGCCAGGTCGATGCGGTCGATCCTTTCCATGACCGGGCAGACCGGATCATGGGCGTGCTGCCGCTGTTCCACGTCTTCGCCAATACCTGCGTGCTCAACCGCACGGTGGTGAAGGGCGGCTGCATCGCGATGCTGCCGCGCTTCGAGGCCGGGCAGGCGTTGAAGACGATGGAGCGGATCAGGGCCAGCTCCTTCCCCGGCGTGCCGACCATGTACCAGGCGCTGCTCGACCATCCGGACCTCGCGAAGACGGATTTCTCCTCGCTCGACGTTTGCATCTCGGGCGGCGCGCCGCTTCCCGAGCCGCTCCACCAGCGCTTCGAGGAGGCGACGGGCACGCGGCTGGTCGAAGGTTACGGCCTCACCGAAAGCTCGGGCGTGGTGTCGACCAATCCCTATGCGGGCGAGAACCGCCACGGCTCGATCGGCCAGCCCCTGCCCTGCACGAGAGTGCGCCTGCTCGACAAGGAAGATCCGGCAAAGGATGCGCCGCCGGGCGAACCGGGGGAGCTGGCGATTCAGGGGCCGCAGGTGATGCAGGGCTATTGGAACCGGCCCGAGGCGGCCGCCAACGCTTTCGCCACGCGAGAGGACGGGTTGTGGCTGCGCACCGGGGACATCGCCACGATCGACCCGGATTTCTACATCCGCATCGTCGACCGCACGAAGGACATGATCAATGCCGGCGGGTTCAAGGTCTTCCCCAGCCAGGTGGAGGAAGTGCTGCTGCGCCATCCCTCGGTGAAGGAGGCGCTGGTGATCGGCGTGCCGGACGATTATCTCGGCGAGCGTCCTGCGGCGTTCCTCTCGCTCAACGAAGGCCAGCCGCGCCCCACCGGCGAGCAGATGACTGAATGGGCCAATGCCCATCTCGGCAAGCACGAACGGCTCGCCTATGTCGAAATCCGCGACACCTTGCCCAAGACTTCCATCGGCAAGCTCGACCGCAAGGCCCTTCGGCGCGATGTGCTGGGCGGGGATTAAGGGGAACCGGCAGAACCGGATGGGATCCCCTGGGCGCCCCCTCAGCTCGCCAGCGTGAGCCGGGGCTCGTCCCCGTCTTCCTTCTCGCCCTTGTCCTGCCCGCCTCGGGCCTCCGTCTCGGGCTTGCCGGCGGCGGCCGGCTGGCCGGGCACGCGATGGGCCAGGCGGCCATCCACGGTGGCGCCCTGCTCGATGGTCAGCGTGTCGTAATGCACGTCGCCCTGGACCTGGGCCGAGCGCAGGATCACCAGCTCGCGCGCATGGATCGAGCCAACGGTCTTGCCGGCCAGACGCGCGCTCTGGGCTTCGATCGAGCCCTGGATCTCGCTGCTTTCGCCCTGCACCAGCGATGCACAGGTGATGTCGCCCTCGATTCGGCCGTCGACATGCAGATCGGCGGAGGCGCTCACGTCCCCCTTGATCAAAATGTCGGAGCCGATCACGGAAAAGGTGGGGTTGCTTGCCATCGTCCTGCCTTGTTGCCTAACGGGTACGGGTGGTGGGGTCCGCGGTTCCTCCGCGGGCTTCTTCGAGAACATGGGGAGCGGTCTCCAGAAAGGGGCGCGGGTTCACCGCCCGGCCATTGATGCGCACTTCGAAATGCAGGTGGGGCCCGGTGGAACGGCCGGTGCTGCCGATCGCACCGATCACGTCGCCGGCTTCGATCTTCTGGCCCATCTTCGCGTGGAAGGCGGACATGTGGGCATAGCGCGTCATCAGGCCGTTGCCATGGCTGATCTCCACCACATTGCCATAGCCGGAACGCTGGCCCACGAAACTGATCCTGCCCTTGGCCGCCGCATGGATCGGCGTGCCGATCGCGCCGCGGAAATCCAGCCCGGCATGCATCGCGCCCTGGCCGGTGAAGGGATCGCGGCGGAAGCCGAAGCCGGAGGAGATCATGCGCCAATCGGCGGGCAGGAACTGGGGCACGCCTTCCAGGCCGCTTTCCAGCGCTTCCATCCGGGCGAGGCTGAGGCCGAGCCGTTCGAAGCGCGGATCGAGCGACCCGTCGCGGCCGGTGCTGACGATCTCCAGCGGGCCGCCCTGGGCCAGCTGTGCGGAAGCGAGCATTCCGTCGGGATTGAGCCCCAGCTTGCGCAAGGCGGTCGCTGCCCGCGCCGCCCGCGCATCGGCGAAGCGCGTGAGTCGCTCGACATAAGCGAGCTGGCGCGCCTCGATTCCGGCGAGAGCGGCCGCTTCAGGGAAGGCGGCGCTGACCTTGGACACGGTCTTCGCCGCTTCGCCGGCCGAATCCGAGACCTTGCCGCCCTGCCGCGTGCCTGGCGTGGGCAGGTCGAGCGTTTCGGTGAGTTCCTCGATCACGTCCTGCCGCCGCTTGAGATCGTCGGCCACGGCATCGAGATCGTCGCGATAGGCGGCCATCCGGTTCTCGGCCGATTCGACCTTGGCTTCGCGCTCAAGCAGCGAAAGCCGGTCCTGGCGGGAGAGGAACTGGGAAATCGTCACCGCGGCCATCGTGCCGGCCCAGGCCAGCAGGACCGCGACGACCAGACCGGCGCCGGCCATCTGCATGCGCGATGAAAGCTTGATGAAGCGGACTTGCCCCTGCGACCGCATGAAGAATTCGCGATCCGGGAACCATCGTCCCAGCCTTTCGCGCACGCTTGCGGCATTCGCCTTGTTGAAGATCACGATCCCCGACCCATTCTTTCCCGACCCGGCCGATGTGCTGGCAGGGCGGGGGGTGCAGGTCTATCGACGAAGAAGGGTGAAGGGTCGAATCGGTGGAGTCGCGCGATGAATCGTTCTGCCTCGTCGTGAATCGTTCAAAGACTCGGAAAACTGCGGGTTTTTCGCCTTCATCGCAATCCCCGCAACAGGCCGAGTCGCGGAAGCGAATCGTCTTTCGTGCAGGGTTTTCGCGAATCGCAGCGGTGACAACCCGGATGGGCGGTGGTAAGCGCCGCCCCATGGCGACACAGCGTGAAACCGATGCCGATTGCGACCTGCTGGTGGAGCGCCTTGCGCGCGCCGGCCGTGCCGCCCAGCGCGTGCTGGCGGGCAAGAGCGATGCGGAGAAGGCGGCTGCGCTGAAGCTCGCCGCGAAGGCGCTGCGCGAGTCGGCGGAGGATGTGCTCGCCGCCAACCGGCGGGACGTCGCCGCGGCCGAAGCGAACGGAGTGAGCGGCGCGATGCTCGATCGGCTGAAGCTCGATCCGGCGCGGCTGGAAGCGACCGCGGCGGCGGTGGAAGCGGTCGCGGGCCTGCCCGATCCGGTGGGCGAGGTGATCGACCGCTCCACGCCCGCCAACGGGTTGCGCCTTTCCCGCGTGCGCATCCCGATCGGGCTGATCGGCATCATCTACGAAAGCCGCCCCAACGTGACCGCCGATGCCGCCGCGCTATGCGTTCGCGCGGGCAATGCGGTGCTGCTGCGGGGCGGGAGCGAGGCGGTCCATTCCAATCGCGCGATCCACGCCGCCCTGGCGAAAGGGCTGGCGGAAGCCGGGATTCCGGCCGAAGCCGTGCAGCTGATCCCCACGCAGGACCGTGCGGCGGTGGGCGCGATGCTGCGCGCGGCCGGCCTGGTGGACATGATCGTGCCGCGTGGCGGTAAGAGCCTGGTGGCGCGCGTGCAGGCCGAAGCACGGGTGCCCGTGCTCGCCCATCTCGACGGGATTTGCCACACCTACATCCATTCCGCGGCCGATCCGGCGATGGCGAAGCAGGTCGCGCTCAACGCCAAGATGCGCCGCACCGGCATCTGCGGGGCGATGGAGACCCTGCTGATCGACCGGGACTTTCCCGCCGGGGCCGAAGTGGTCAGTGCGCTGATCGATGCCGGCTGCGAATTGCGGGGTGACGAGCGGGCTCGCGCGCTCGATCCCCGGATCGGCCCGGCCTCCGCCAATGATTGGGATACCGAATATCTCGACGCGGTGCTGTCGGTGGCAGTGGTCGACGGGCCCGATGCCGCGCTCGATCATATCGCGCGCCATTCTTCCGGCCATACGGACGCGATCATCACCGCGGACGAGGCAGTGGCCGAACGCTTCCTGGCCGAGGTGGACAGCGCGATCGTGATGCACAACGCCTCCACCCAGTTCGCCGATGGCGGGGAATTCGGGCTGGGAGCGGAGATCGGTATCGCCACCGGGCGGCTCCATGCGCGCGGCCCGGTCGCGCTCGAAGGGCTCACGACCTATAAATGGCAGGCGCGGGGCACCGGGCAGACCCGGCCTTGACATAGCTCCCCGGCCATCCGCCGGAACTTGACCGGAACCGCATCACCGCGCCATCAAAGCCCGCAGCTTCGGGAGATGCCATCATGCGTTACAACAGCTTCGGCTCCACGGGCCTCGTCGTTTCGGAATTGTGCCTGGGGGCGATGACCTTCGGCACCAAGCCCGGCCGCTTCGGCACCATCCACGGCCTCGACCAGGACGCTGCCACCGCGCTGGTGAAGCAGGCCTTCGATGCCGGCGTGAACTTCATCGACACCGCCAATGTCTATACGGACGGCCAGTCCGAGGAATTCGTCGGCGGAGCGATCAGGGCGCTCGGCCTCAAGCGTTCGGACGTGGTCGTCGCCACCAAGGCGATGGGCGGAATGGGCGACGGGCCGAACGATTCGGGCACCGGCCGCAAGCATCTGCTCGACCAGATCGACGCCAGCCTCGCCCGGCTGGGGCTGGATCACGTGGACCTCTACCAGATCCACGGCTGGGACCCGGTCACGCCGATGGAGGAAGCGCTGGGCGCGCTGGAGGATATCGTGCGCTCCGGCCGGGCGCGCTATGTCGGCGTGTCCAACTGGGCAGCGTGGCAGATCGCCAAGGCGCTGGGCATCTCGGAACGGCGCAACTGGGCGAAATTCGTCTCGCTCCAGGCCTATTACACGGTTGCCGGGCGGGAGCTGGAGCGGGAGATCGTGCCGATGCTCGAGAGCGAGGGGCTGGGCCTGATGGTCTGGAGCCCGCTGGCAGGCGGGCTGCTGAGCGGCAAATATTCCCGCAGTGGCGAAGGGGTCGCGGGTGAAGGGCGCCGGGCGAGCTTCGATTTCCCGGTGGTCGATCTCGACCGCGCCTTCCCGATCATCGACGCGATGCGCGCCATGGCGGAGCGGCGCGGGGCCACCGTGGCGCAGATCGCGCTGGCCTGGCTGCTCTACCGGCCGGTGGTCTCCACCGTCATCATCGGCGCCAAGCGGGCCGACCAGCTGGCCGACAATCTCGCCGCCGTCGATATCGAGCTGACTGCCGAGGAACTGGCCGAACTCGATGCGCTGGGCACGCCCTTGCCCGAATATCCGGGCTGGATGTTCGCCATGCAGGGGCGCTACGTGACCGGAAAGATCTCCCCCCGGCGCGAGCCGCGGTGAGGCGGAGCGGCCCGCTCACCGGCTTGCTCGGCGGAAGCTTCAACCCGGCGCATGGCGGCCATCGGCGGATCAGCCTGTCCGCCCTGACGACGCTGGGGCTGGACGAGGTGTGGTGGCTGGTCTCTCCCGGCAATCCGCTCAAGCCCGCCAAGGGCATGGCGCCGCTTTCCGCGCGGGTGAGATCGGCCCGCGCCGCCGCGCGCCGCGCCCCGATCCGGGTGACCGCGATCGAACGGCAATTGCGCACCCGCTACACCATCGACACGCTGCGAGCGCTCAAGCGGCGCTTTCCGCGCCGGCGCTTCGTGTGGCTGATGGGAGCGGATAATCTGGCCCAGCTGCACCTGTGGCGCGACTGGCGGGGCATCGCACGGGAAATGCCGATTGCGGTGATTGCCCGGCCGGGCTATGATGCCGCTGCCCTCGCGAGCCCCGCGATGGCCTGGCTCAGGCGCTTCCGGGTGCCTGCCGCCGGATCGAGAAACCGGGGTGAATGGAGCGCACCGGCGCTGATTGAATTGCGTTTCGATCCCGATCCGCGCTCGGCGACTGTGATACGCCGCGCAGATCCTGACTGGGCCAGCCGCCTTTCGGGCGCGCCGCCACGGGATCAGGTGACGCATCTGCTCATTCATGATCGCACCAAGGGGGCCCGCGCGTGAGGCGCGAGCCTCTCTCGCCATCCTTTTCCCCAGCCATGGAGCAATATACGCTGCGATGAACCAGGCGCAGATTTCGCCGGCCCTTGCCGGCACGCCCAAGGGCCGGCCGATCCAGGGCCCGGCCGCCGATCCTTCTTCCGACAGGCTGCATGCGCTCGTCATCCGGTCGCTGGATGACGATCAGGCGCAGGATGTCGTCTCGATCGCGCTGGAAGGCAAATCGAGCATTGCCGATCACATGGTGATCGCCTCGGGTCGCTCGACCCGCCAGGTCGCCGCGATGGCGCAGAAGCTCGCCGAACGGATCAAGGAAGCGGGCTACGGCTCCGCGCGTGTCGAAGGCCTGCCCGCCGCGGACTGGGTGCTGATCGACGCGGGGGACGTGGTGGTCCACCTGTTCCGCCCGGAAGTGCGCAGCTTCTACAACCTCGAACGCATGTGGGCCTTCGGAGACGCCCCGCCGGTCGCCGCCGGGCAGGCTTAGGGATATTTTCCGTTTCCGCCGTCCTTCGGGATGGCCGGGCCGGCGGATCGTGCTATCCATGGCGCCGGATTGGCGGAGGGAAGGATGCGCCTGCATGTGATCGCGCGTGGCAAGATCGGGCGCTCGCCGGAGGCGGAGCTCGTCGCGCGCTATGCGAAGCGGATCGCTTGGCCGCTCAAGCTCACAGAGCTGCCCGAGACGGGCGGCAATATCCCCGAACCGCAGGCGCCGTTCCGCACCGTGCTGCTCGATGAGCGGGGTAAGCAGCTTTCTTCGGAGGAATTCGCGCAACTGCTCGGGCGGTGGCGTGACGATGGCGTGCGCGAGGCGCGCTTCGTGATCGGCGCGGCGGATGGACATGGCGATGCCGCGCGAACGGAGGCGGATCTGCTGTTCGCTTTCGGCAAGGCCACCTGGCCCCATCTCCTCGCCCGCGCGATGCTGCTGGAACAGCTCTTCCGCGCCACCGCGATCCTTGCCGGGCATCCCTATCATCGGGCAGGGTGAGGCGATGCGCCTTCCTGCCCTTCTGCCTGTCGCATTCCTCGCCTGTGCCGCTCTTGCGGCGGTCGGGCTGGGGGTGGGCGCATCGGCCCAGCGCGCGCCGGCCTATGAAAGCGCGGAGGAAACACGCGCCGCGATGGCGCGGGCGCTGAACGAGCGCAAGGCGGCGGAAGCGCGGGCCAGGCAGTTCGAAGCCGCCGCCGCCCGCGCCGGGCTGGCGGCGGACAAGACCGCGCAGCAGGCCGCCGCGCTCGCCGCGCGCATCCAGGAATCCGAAGCAGGCGTCGCCGCCGCCGAGGCGCGGCTGGCGTTGATCCGGGGGCAATACCGGCTGCTGATGGCCCGGCTGGCCGAACGCCAGCAGCCGGTGGTGCGCCTCACCGCCGCGCTCCAGCGCTTCTCACGCCGTCCTCTGGCCCTGTCCGTTCTCCGGCCCGGGTCGGTGAGGGAAATGGTCTATCTGCGCGCTCTGCTTTCCTCCACCGTGCCCGAAGTGCAGCGGCGCACCGCGGCGCTGAAGGGGGAGATCGAGCGGGAGAAGGCGCTGCAGGGCGAAGCGGCCCGCGCCCTTGCCGCCCAGCGCGCGGGCGAAAGGCAGCTGGAGCAGCGGCGGGAGCAACTCGCCGCGCTGGAAACGCGCCAGCGCCTCGCTTCGCGCCAGGCAAGCGGCACGGCGGACCGCGAGGCGGAGCGCGCCCTCGCCCTTGCCGAGGAAGCACGCGATCTCGACGGGCTGGTCGCCCGGCTGGATGAGGCCGGCGCCCTGCGCGAAAGACTGGCGGCGCTGCCCGGTCCGGTCATGCGGCCCGCTCGCCCGGAGGAATCGCGCGTGCTGGCCGATGTCGCCTCCGCCGCTCCTGCGCAAACCCTGGCCGGCTTCCAGCTCCCCGTTTCGGGGCGAGCGCTGGCAGGCTTCGGTTCGCCCACATCGGGGGGCGGGACCAGCCAGGGCATCACGCTCGCCCCGCGCGAAGGCGCTCAGGTCGTGGCGCCTGCCGCCGGGCGTGTTGCCTTTGCCGGGCCTTACAAGGGCTATGGCCGGATCGCGATCATCGAGCATCCCGGCGGCTGGACCAGCCTCGTCACCGGCCTTGCCCGGGTCGACGTGCAGGTGGGCGACCAGCTTGTCGGCGGCGCTCCGCTCGGCATCGCCGCGCCGCGTCAGCCGGCGGTCACGCTGGAATTGCGCCACGATGGCGTGCCGGTCAATCCGCTCGAATATCTGCGATGAAGCGGGCGGGGCCGTCCGCCCTCATCTGGCGTTAAGCCGTTTCACGCGATAGAAGCGGCGCATTCGCGAACAAGGTCATGCTCATGAAAATCGCCCCTCTCTTCCGCTCCGCGGCGCTGGTCGTCGCCGTCGCGCTCGTGCCCGCCGCCACTGCCGGGCTGGCGGAGGTCGACGGGCGGGCCGCGCCCGAATTCGGGAAGCTGTTCGCGACTTATCAGCGAATCAAGGCGAGCTATGTCGATCCGGTGGACGATGACGTGCTGATCAAGGGCGCGATCAACGGCATGCTGGGCGCGCTCGATCCCCACTCGACCTATCTCGACGGCGAGGCGCTGAAGCGGCTCGAAACGATGATCGACGGCAATTACGAAGGCCTCGGCATCTCGGTCACCATGGATGACGGCGCGGTGAAGGTGATCTCGCCCATGCGCGGCAGCCCGGCGGAAAAGGCGGGAGTGAAGGCGGGCGACTACATCACCCATCTCGACGGCAAGCTGATCTACGGCCTCACGCTGGACGAGGCGGTGTCGCAGATGCGCGGCCCTTCCGGCACCAGCCTGCGCCTGTCGATCTTCCGCCCCGGGCGCGACGAGCCGTTCGACGTCACCGTCCAGCGCGGCGTGATCGAGCTGGAGCCGGTGACTTACGAATTGAAGCCGGGCGGTCTCGGCGTGGTCACGGTCAACGAATTCTCGCGCGATGTGGGCAAGGATGTGCTCGGCGCGATCAATTCGATGCGGCGCGATGCGGGCGGGCGGCTGAACGGCCTGGTGCTCGACCTGCGCTCCAACCCGGGCGGTTCGCTGGATGAGGCGGTGGCCCTGTCGGACCTGTTCCTCGCCAAGGGCACGATCGTGTCGCAGCGCGGCCGCCAGAAGGCGGAGAACATCTCGTTCAACGCCGAAACCGTCTATCGCGGCGATGCCGTGGCGGGCGTGCCGCTGATCGTGCTGATCGACGCCGGCTCGGCCTCGGCTTCCGAAATCGTGGCCGGCGCGTTGCAGGACCAGCATCGCGCGGTGGTCATGGGCGAACGCAGCTTCGGCAAGGGCAGCGTGCAGACGCTGATGCCGCTGACTCGCGACAGTGCGATCAAGCTCACCACCGCACGTTACTACACCCCTTCGGGCCGCTCGGTGCAGGAAGGCGGGATCGATCCCGACATCCGCGTGCCGCAGCTGTCCGATCCTGACGCGGCGAAGCGCGCCAAGGCCACCCTGCGCGAATCCGACCTGCGGCGGCACCTGGTCAACGAAGTCGATCTGGATGACCGGCAGCTCGAAACGGACAAGCAGACCGATCCCCGCTTCCAGCAGACGCCGGAACAGCTCAAGGAACAGGGCATCGAGGACTTCCAGCTGCATTACGCACTGGAAACCCTGCGCCGCACCGGCGGCGCGGCGATCGCGCGCAAATAGGGGCGGGGGGGCGATGGTGTCGCAAGGCAAGGTATCGACCGCCCATTGGCTCGCGCTGGGCCTGCCTGCAGTGCTGCTGGGCGGGGCCTATGTCTCGCAATATGTCTTCGGCCTCTATCCGTGCGAGATGTGCTGGTGGCAGCGCTATCCGCATTTCCTGGCGCTGGCGTTGGCGCTGCTGGCTTTCGTTGCCCCGCCGCGCCGGCTGTGGATCGGCCTCGCGGCGTTGGCGATCCTCGCTTCCGGTTTGATCGGGGGCTTCCATGCCGGGGTGGAATATGGCTGGTGGGAAGGGCTCACCGCCTGCTCCACCGTCGATCTGGGTGATGGCGATCCGCTGGAGGCGATCATGAACGCCCCGCTGGTGCGTTGCGACACCGCGCCCTGGACGCTGGCGGGCGTCTCGCTCGCAGGGTTCAATTTCCTCATTTCCACCGCGGGGGCCCTGGTGATCCTCGCCTTGCTGCGCAGGAGGGCCGCCTGATGGCCGGCATCGATACCCATCGCATGATCCGCGTGGACCAGGCGGGCGAATATGGCGCCACCCGCATCTATGCCGGGCAGCTGGCGGTGATGGGGGAGCGTGGGCCGCACGGGACGGAGATCCGCGCCATGGCCGCGCAGGAGGACGAACATCTCGCCCGGTTCGACGCGCTGGTGACCGCGCGCGGGGTGCGGCCCACGGTGCTGCAGCCGTTCTGGTCGGTCGCGGGCTATGCGCTGGGTGCGGCGACCGCGCTGATCGGGCCGGAAGCCGCCATGGCTTGCACTGCCGCGGTGGAGGAGGAGATCGACCAGCACTACACCCGCCAGCTCGAAGAACTGGAGGCCAGTGGCGAAGACCCCGATCTTGCCCGCACGATCGAGAAGTTCCGCGACGAGGAGCGCGAGCATCGCGACGCCGCCCTGGCCGCGGGGGCGGAGCAGGCGCCGGCCTATCCGCTGCTCTATGGAGCGATCCGGCTGGGCTGCCGTCTGGCCATCCGCCTGTCGGAACGCATCTGAGGGCCGCCGCGTTGACTTGATAGGCCGCTCCGAAAGACAGCTATTTGCTTCAGATCATGTTCAGCGCCGCAAATGTCCTGTAGCAGGTGGCCAGCACTGGCGGCCTTAACGCGCCGCGCCGGAGAGACGAGATGAAACGCCTGACCATAGCCGCTTTCGCCCTGCTGTTCGCCGGCGCCGTGCCGGCCTTCGCCCAGGACGAAGGCACCGCCGACGGCGGGACTTTCGTCGATCCGGGCGGGGAACGGGTGAATCAGCTCATCATCTATGGCGACGATCCGTGCCCGCCTTCCACCGGCGACGAGATCACGGTGTGCGCGCGCAAGGCGGAAAGCGAGCGCTACCGTATCCCGGAAATCCTGCGCCAGAGCGATTCGCCCAAGAACGAAGCCTGGGCGGAACGGGTCCAGGCCTATGAGACCGTCGGATCGTTCGGCAACCTGTCCTGCTCGCCGTCGGGCTATGGCGGCTGGGCGGGCTGCACCCAGAAGCTGATCGACGCGGCCTACAAGGAAAAGAAGGGCTCGTCCGACGTGCGCTTCGGTGAGCTGATCCAGCAGGAGCGCGAGAAGCGCCTCTCGACCATCGACGAGGAAGCCGCCGCCGAACAGGAGCGGGTCGAGCAGCTCGAGAAGGAATACGAGGCCCGCCTGGCCAAGGAACGCGAAGCGGCCCTGCCTGACGAGACCCCCTCCCAGGTCGTGACCCCTCCGCCGCTGCCGAGCGGGAGCAATTGAGGCAGCGTTTCCTTTCCTCGGATAACCGCTTCACCGGGGCACATGCGCCCTTAACCTTCTTGCGCTAAAGGCCCGCCCATGTCTGGCGCCCAACGCATTCTCACCATCTTCGGCACGCGGCCCGAAGCGATCAAGCTGTTCCCGCTCGTCCATGCGCTCGAAGCGGACGAGCGCTTCGTCTCGCGGGTCTGCGTCACGGGCCAGCATCGCGGGATGCTGGACCAGGTGCTGGAGATCGCGGGCCTCGTGCCCGATCACGATCTCGACCTGATGCGGCCGGACCAGACGCTGGATGCGCTCACCGCCAACCTCCTCCTCGCCATCGGCAAGGTGCTGGACGAGGAGAAGCCCGATTGGGTGGTGGTGCAGGGCGACACCGCCACGGCCATGTGCGGCGCGCTGGCGGCCTATTACCGCAAGATCCGCGTCGCTCATGTCGAGGCGGGGCTGCGGAGCGGGAACATCCACCATCCCTGGCCGGAAGAGGTGAACCGCAAGATCGTCGGCGCCTTCGCCGCGCTGCATTTCGCGCCGACCGAGACGGCGGCCGCGGCGCTGCGGCGCGAGAATGTCGATCCCGCCACCATCCACGTCACCGGCAACACGGTGATCGACGCGCTGCATTGGATCACTGGCCGGATCGCGCGGCAGCCGGCGCTGGCCGGCGGGCTGGCCGAGCTGGAAGCGCGCTTCGCCGGCAAGAGGATCGTGGGCGTCACCAGCCATCGGCGTGAGAATTTCGGCCAGGGGATGCAGGCGATCGCCGACGCCATCCGCCGTCTGGCCGCGCGGCCGGACGTGGCCGTGATCTTCCCGGTCCATCTCAATCCCAATGTCCGCAAGGTGATGGAGGCGAAGCTGGCTGGGCTCGACAATGTCGCGCTGATCGAACCGCTGGACTATCCGCATTTCGCCCGCCTGCTCGGCATCGCGGACCTGATGCTCACTGATAGCGGCGGGGTGCAGGAGGAAGCCCCCGCGCTCGGCAAGCCGGTGCTGGTGATGCGCGAAACGACCGAGCGGCCCGAAGGGGTCGAGGCGGGCACGGCAAAGCTGGTCGGCACCGATGCCGAACGGATCGTGGCGGAAGCCGAGCGCCTGCTCGACGATCCGGCCGCCTATGCCGCGATGGCCCGGGCGCACAACCCGTTCGGCGACGGCCATAGCGCCGCGCGGATCGTGGAGCTGCTGGCGTCGGCGCGCTGAGATGGGCAGGGAGCCTTAGCGTTACCGGTATTTTTACCTGAAGGCGGCAAAGCCTTCGCGCATCGAGCAAGGAAAACTTCATGCGTCCGGAAGAAGCCCTCCAAGTCTGTATCGTCGGCCTCGGCTATATCGGCCTGCCCACCGCCGCGGTGATCGCGCGTTCGGGCATGAACGTGCTGGGCGTCGATATCAGCCAAGAGGTGGTGGACACGATCAACCGGGGCGAGATCCACATCGAGGAAGTCGATCTCGACGCGCTGGTGCAGGCGGTTGTGCGCAGCGGCACGCTGCGCGCCTCCACCGAGGCTGCGCCCGCGGATGTGTTCGTGATCGCAGTGCCCACGCCTTTCGCCAAGGATGGACGGCACACGCCGGACATCTCCTATGTGCTGGCCGCCACGCGCGAGGTGGCGAAGGTGCTGAAGCCCGGCGACACGGTGATCCTGGAATCGACCTCGCCCGTCGGCACCACCGAGCAGATGCGCGATGTGATTGCGGCGGAGCGGCCCGATCTCGCGCTGCCGGGCCTTGCCCCCGGCGCGGCGGACATTGCGCTGGCCTATTGCCCCGAACGGGTGCTGCCGGGCCGGATCCTGGAGGAGCTGATCCATAACGATCGCTCGATCGGCGGGATCACGCCGGCCTGCGCGGAACGGGCGGCCGCATTCTACCAGCGCTTCGTGCGTGGAGAATGCGTTGCCACCGATGCCCGTTCGGCGGAGATGACCAAGCTGGTCGAGAACGCCTATCGCGACGTCAATATCGCCTTCGCCAACGAGCTGTCGATCGTTGCCGATGCGATGGGGCTGGACGTGTGGGAAGTGATCCGGCTGGCCAATCGCCATCCACGCGTCAACATCCTCCAGCCCGGGCCGGGTGTCGGGGGGCATTGCATCGCGGTGGATCCGTGGTTCATCGTCCACGGCGCACGGGAGCAGACGCCGCTGATCCAGACTGCGCGTGGAGTGAACGACGGCAAGATCCGGCATGTGATCGCACGGGCGAGCGCGCTGGTCGATTCAGCGCCGGGCGAGAAGGTCGCCTGCCTCGGCCTCGCCTTCAAGGCCAATATCGACGATTTCCGTGAAAGCCCTGCCCGGCTGGTCTCGGCCACGCTGGCCCGCCGCTACGGCTCGCGCATCCATGTGGTGGAACCGCATGCGGACGAACTGCCGATCGAATATGAAGGCACCGGTGCGATCAAGGTCGACCTGGACACCGCGCTGGCCGAATGCGGCGTGCTGATCGTGCTGGTGGACCATGACGCGTTCAAGCAGGTCCCGCCCGAACGGCGCGCGGGCAAGAAGGTCTATGATACGCGCGGCATCTGGCGCGACCAGCCCGACGCCTTCGCCAGCCCGGAAACGCTCGCCCGGCTCGCGGGGTAGCGGATCAGCCGCTCGGGAACCGCTCGAATTCCGGCATTTCCGCCAGGTGGGTCATCCAGGGGAGCCGCTCTGCGCACTGGATCTGCGCGCCGGGGATCTCGCCGGCCGCATCGTCCAGCGTGGCGGACTGGATGTCCACCAGGCCGGGCAGCATCGCTCCGTTCCGGTAGAACAGCCCCGTGCCACAGACCGGGCAGAATTGCCGAATTGCGCCATTCTTCCCCTCATAGGTGGAAGGGGTGCCGGACAACAGGCTGAGCTGGCCTTCCCGGAAGGCGATCCAGCCCACCACCGGCGCGCCCGCCGAGGCGCGGCAATCGGCGCAATAGCACAGCGCATGATGCACCGGCTCGCCCTCCAGCACATAGCGCACTCCGCCACATTGGCAGCCGCCTTGTCGCATGATGTCCTCCATCGATTCGGATGGAACATATCACGAACACTGGCTATGGAAAACCGATCAGTTCTTTACCGGCGAAAGTCGTCCATCTCGGGGGGCTACACATCTTTCGTCATTGCGAGGAGGCGCGGCCGACGCAGCAATCCAGGGCGGTTATGTGGGGCCCCGGATTGCCGCGGGACCTTCGGCCCCTCGCAATGACGAAGGAGAGCGCATAACCACCTGAGACCCCAGCTTTCCCGGGTGGTGGCCAATCGGGATGCGCCCTTCTCAGACCAGCGAGATATCCGGCGCGTCGACCTGCTTCATGCCCACGAGATTGTAGCCCGCATCGACATGGTGGACCTCGCCGGTGACGCCGGCGGACAGGTCCGAGAAGAGATAGAGCCCCGCACCACCGACATCCTCGATCGTCACGTTGCGGCGCAGGGGGGAGTTCAGTTCGTTCCATTTGAGGATGTAGCGGAAATCGCCGATGCCGCTGGCGGCCAGGGTCTTGATCGGGCCGGCGGAGATCGCGTTCACCCGGATGCCGTCCGGCCCGAGATCGTTGGCGAGATAGGCGACGCTGGTCTCCAATGCGGCCTTGGCCACGCCCATCACGTTGTAATGCGGCACGACCTTCTCGGCGCCGTAATAGGTCAGCGTCACCAGCGAGCCGCCGTCGGGCATCATCGCTGCCGCGCGCTTGCTGACCGCGACGAAGGAATAGGCGGAGATGTTCATCGTCAGCAGGAAATTGTCGAGGCTGGTGTCGACATAGCGCCCGCGCAGTTCGTTCTTGTCGGAAAAGCCGATCGCGTGGAGCACGAAGTCGATCGTCTCCCACCGGGCCTTCAGCGTGGCGAAGGCCGTATCCAGCGCGGCCATGTCGGAAACGTCGCACTCGATCAGGAAGTCGGAGCCGAGGCTGGCGGCGAGCGGCCTCACCCGCTTCTCCAGCGCCTCGCCCTGATAGGAGAAAGCCAGTTCCGCGCCCTGCTCGCTCAGTTTCTGGGCGATGCCCCAGGCCAGCGACTTGTCGTTGGCCAGCCCCATGATCAGGCCGCGCTTGCCAGCCATCAGACCGTTCATTGCGCTTCTTCCTCCACTTCGATCGCTTCTCCCGGTGCGGCGACTTCCTCTTCGGGCGTGGTCGCCAGCGCGGCATTGAGCTCGGCGCCTGCCACCACTCCTAAGCCGATGAGCCAGAAAAAGAAAAGCGTGATCATGATCCCGGCGAGGCTGCCATAGGTCAGATCGTAGGAGAACACGAAGCGCAGCAAGGGCGGAAAGGCGATGGTGACGGCCACCCACCATCCGGTGATCAGTGCCGCGCCGGGCCATTTGGGATATTTCTCGCCCCGATAGGCGGCCGGGGTCAGCGACAGGAACAGCATGAAGATCGAGAAATAGATCGCCGCCGCCGGCACGATGCGCGACAGCGCCAGGCTGTCCAGCGCGTGCGAGAGCTGCGGCAGGAAGGCGTCGATGAACTCCTCCACCCCGCCGATCAGCACCTGCGCCAGCAGCGCGATCAGCAGCATCAGCACCGCGCCCACGATCAGGCCGGTCGAGGTCAGGCGGTGGAACCAGAAGCTGCGCGTGGGCCGGGTGCCGTAGGCGCGGCGCAGGATGTCGCGGATCGTCTCGATCAGCCCGCCCACGGTCCACAGCGCGAACAGCCCGCCGATCCACAGCAGCCAGCCGCTGCGCGCCTGGATCACGTCGCGGGCAGCTGGCCCGATCACTTCGCTCACGCTGGGCGGAAGCGCCAGGATCACCGCGTCGATCGCCGCCGCGCGCTCGCTGTCCTCGCCGATGGCGGAGAACACCGCCGCGCCGAAGATGAAGAAGGGGAACAGCGCGAACATGGCGGTATAGGCGAGATTGCCCGCATGGACGAAGCCGTCGTTCCAGGTGCCCGACAGGGTACGGCGGGCCACCTGCAGGCCGCGGCGCATCCCCCGCTCCGTGCCCGGCCCCGCCAGCGTGCGGTCGATCCCGCGCAGCAGCGCCACCCGCCGCCGTGCTTCGGGCGAGTAGTCCGGAACCACGGGGCCCGAGGGAGGGAGAGCGTCGGATTCGCCGGAAGCAGCCATTACCCCGCGAGCTTAGCGCGCAGGTCTCGCGTGTCACGCCATCCTTCGAGCCTGCGGGCGAGATCGGCATCTGCCTGCGGCAGGTCGATCTGCAGCGTCACCAGCTGGTCGCCACGCCCACCGCCCTTGCGGGTGAAGCCCTTGCCCTTCAGCCGCAGCACCTTGCCCGAGCTGCTGCCCGGCGCGACGGTGAGCATCACCGCCCCGTCCACCGTGGGCACGCGCACCTTCGCGCCGTTCACCGCCTCGTCCAGTGTGATCGGCAGGTCGAGCCGGACATCGTCGCCCTCGCGGCGGAAGAAGGGATGCTTGCCCACCGCGATCGTCACCAGCGCGTCGCCCGCGCCGCCGGGCCCGGCTTCGCCCTTGCCCTTAAGGCGCACCTGCGTGCCGTCCTCGATCCCGGCCGGCAGCTTGAGATCGATCGTCTTGCCGTCGGCCAGGGTGATGCGCTGGTCCTTGCCCGTCGCGGCGTCCACGAAAGAGACGTTCAGGCGATACTGGACATTGGCGCCCTTGGGCGGCGCGCGGCGGGCTCCCCCGCCGAAACCGGCCTGCCCGCGCGCGCCGCCGAAGGGCGATCCCCCTCCCGCGCGGCCGCCGAACAGCCCTTCGAAGATGTCGCCCAGATCCATGCCTTCCTCGCCGAAGCCACGGAAATCCTCCGCGCGGTAGCTGCGCTGCCCGCCTTCGAAGCCGCCCCCGAAGCCGCTATTGCCGAAGCCTCCGGCGCCGAAGGGATGCGCCGGATTGCCCTCGGCATCGATCTCGCCCCGGTCGAACTGCGCCCGCTTGTCCTTGTCGGACAGCAGGTCATACGCCTTCGTCACCTCGGAAAAGCGCTCCGCGGCTTTGGGATTGTCCTTGTTGCGGTCGGGGTGGAGTTCCTTGGCGAGCTTGCGATAGGCGGACTTGATTTCCTTCTCGCTCGCCCCCCGTTCCACGCCCAGTGTCGAATAGGGATCGGCCATGGTGTGTTAGCTAGGTAATGCAACCAGGCTGCGCAAGCGCCATGGTGAGGGAACGGAGGGAAACCCCACCAAGGCCGGCCCAGGCATCACCGCCGGGCTTCCCTGGCGATCGATTGGAGCCTAGGGCAGGCAGCGGAAAACGCGCGGTTCGGGGCTTCCGCTCCGGAGTCGCGCAGCCGGGTGCCACTTACGGGAAACCGCGATGGAAGCTGAACAGGACGCCATTCCCGACACCGATCCCTTCGCCTTGTTCGACAGCTGGTATGTCGAGGCGCGGGTGAGCGAACCCAACGATTCGAACGCCATGGCGCTCGCCACCGCCACGCCGGATGGCGCGCCTTCGGTGCGGATGGTGCTGCTCAAGGGCCATGGGCCCGATCTCGGCGAAGGGGGCGGCTTCGTGTTCTACACCAACGCCCAGAGCCGCAAGGGGCAGGAGATCGCGGCCAATCCGCAGGCGGCGCTGCTGTTCCACTGGAAATCGCTGCGGCGCCAGGTGAGGATCGAGGGCCCGCTGGAGGAAGTGCCTGCCGAAATGGCCGATGATTATTTCCACAGCCGGGCCCGTGTCTCGCAAGTGGGCTCGGCCGCGTCCGACCAGTCCCGTCCGCTCGATTCGCGCGCCACCTATCTCGCCCGGGTCGAGAAGATCGCGGCGCAATATGCCGGGGGCGAGATTCCCCGTCCACCGCATTGGACCGGCTTCCGCCTCGCCCCGCGCGCGATCGAGTTCTGGATCGACCGCGAATTCCGCTTGCACGAACGCCGCCGCTTCGTGCGCGACGGGGCGGGCTGGGCAAGCACGCTGCTCTATCCGTGAGGGACGAGCCGACTTCCCGGGCGCAGCTCACGCGCGGGGCCGCGGCCGCCTCGATCGCGGTGGCGCTGCTGCTGATCGGGCTCAAGCTGTGGGCGGCATGGCGCACCGGTTCCACCGCGATGCTCGGCAGCCTGGCCGATACCGCGCTCGATCTCCTTGCCAGCATCGCCACCCTGGCGGGAGTGTGGGTCGCGGCCCAGCCAGCGGACGAGGACCACCGCTTCGGCCATGGCAAGGCGGAAGCGCTGGCCGCGATGTTCCAGATCGTGCTGATCGCGATCTCGGCCTTCGCCCTGCTCGTGCGCGCCATCGGCCAGTGGCTGGCCGGCGCCCGCACCGTCGAGGCGCAGGACGGCATCCTCGTCTCCGTCGTGGCGCTGCTGGCCACGCTCGCGCTGCTGGCCTGGCAGCGCCATGTGATCCGCCGGACGGGCAGCATCGCGATCACGACCGATCACTTGCATTATCAATCGGACCTCTTGCTCAACCTCGCGGTGATCGCCGCGCTCGCGCTCGATCAATTCGCAGGATTTTCCAAGGCCGATCCGCTGTTCGGCGCGGCGATCGCCCTGTGGCTCGGCTGGGGCGCCTGGCGCGCGTCCTCGAGCGTGATCGACCAGATCATGGACCGTGAATGGCCGGAGGAGAGGCGGCAGCAATTCCTCGCCGAGCTCGCCTGCCATCCGGAATTGCGCGGTGTCCACGATCTGCGCACTCGCACCAGCGGAGAGCGCGATTTCGCCCAGTTCCACGCCTCGGTCGATCCCTCGATGACGGTGGCCGAAGCGCATCGGGTGATGGACGAACTCGAGAAGCGGATCGAACGCGCCTTTCCCGGCGTGGAAGTGCTGATCCATCCCGATCCCGCCGGCTGGGTGGAGGAAGACGAGCCCCCGATGGAGGAACTCCTGCCCGGCCGTCTTTGACCGCGGCTTCTCCCCTCTCCTTCAGGGGTAAGGCTTGCGCAGTCTGCCGGTTCGAGCCCCGGCCTAGTCCTTCCGGTAAAGCTGGACGATCTGGGCCAGGGCGCCCATCAGCGGCGCGCGCAGGTCGTCGTCGGTCTTGCCCAGGCGGACCACCACCAGCCGCTGGTCGGGAGAGACGAGGACATATTGCCCCAGATGCCCCACCAGCGAGAAGAGGTCGGACGGGCCCCGGTCGGCGAACAGCACCTGCCTGTCCGTGCCCGAGGGGCGGTTGAGCCACAGCTGGGCGCCATAATCCGGCGCGCGAGGGCTGGGGCTCGTCATGAAAGTGATCCAGGCCCTGGGCACCAACTGCACGCCCTTGACCGAGCCCTGCCGGCGCATGAATTCGCCGAAGCGCGCCCAATCCCGTGCAGTGGCGTGGATCATGCTTCCGCCTATCAGCGTGCCCGCCGCATCATATTCCGGCACGGTCGAGAACATGCCCAGCGGGCCGAACAGCCGCGCCTTGAGGAAATCGTCCACCGCCGCACGGCGCGTGTCGGGCTTGGCGCCGGGAGCCAGTACCCGGGCGGCGATGTCGGCCAGGATCACGCTGGTCGCGGTGGAATATTCGAACTTCGATCCCGGTTCCGCCTCCAGCGGCTGGGCTTCCGCCCAGCGCGCCATATCGTCGCGCCCCTGGAGGAACAGCATCCGCACCGTGTCGGCATCAAAAGGAGGCTCGGCCGTCTCGGTGTGGCGCAGGCCGCTGCGCATCTGGAGCAGCTGGCGCAAGGTGATCTCTCCGCGCGGATCGCCGGGCCGCTGCCAGCGCGGGATCGGGGGCGTCTCGTCCAGCCGCAGCTTGCCGTCCGCCACCAGCATGCCGATCATCACCCCGGTGATCGTCTTCGACATCGACCAGCCGACGAAGCGGGTCTCCTCCCCATAGCCTTCGCCATATCGTTCGGCCACGATCCGGCCGTTATGCATCACGATCACGGCGCGGGTTTCCCCGATGCCGGGCAGGGCGAACAGCGCGTCGATCCGCCGGGCCAGCTCCTCACGCGGAACGCCCGGCTCGGCCACCACCGCGTCGAGCGCGGAAGCGGAAAGCTCATGCCCCTGGTCCCCTGCCGCAGTGCCTCCGCCGCAGGCAGCGAGCGCCAGCAACGGGGCTGGAAGCAGGGCGAGCGAGAGGATAGAGAGGCGGGGCCGCGTCATGGAGGGCGCATCTCTCGGCCAAGTGGGGAACGATGGCAACCGCAAAGAAAAGCCCGAAGCGCCGCATTGGCGGGCGGGCGCCCCGCTGGCCGAAAGTGGTGCTGGCGCTGGCGATCCTGGCGGCCGGGCTTGCCTGGTTCTTCCGCGATGCGGTGATGGAGCGGGCGCTTGCCGGCACGGCTTACGGCGCGCGGGTCGGCTGCTCCTGCCGCTTCGTCGGCGGGCGCGGGCTGGAGGATTGCCTCAAGGATTTCGAGCCGGGCATGGCGATGGTCCGCCTCGCGGAAGACGACGCGGCCAAAAGCGTCACCGCCAGCGTCCCCCTCCTCGCAAGCCAGACCGCCACCTATCGTGAAGGCTATGGCTGCGTGCTGGAGCAGTGGGAACGCTAGGGGCAACGGCCCCCTTCACCCGCGGGCGAGAGAAGGGGGAGAAGGTCAATTGCCGCGTTGGGCGGCCTGCACGTCTTCCTGCGAGATCGGAGTGATCTTCAGTTCCACGCGGCGGTTGCGGGCGCGGCCTTCATCCGTGGCGTTGTCGGCCACCGGATATTGCTCGCCATAGCCGATGGTCGCGATCCGCGCGCGGGAGACGCCGCGCATGACGAGATAATTCGCCACCGCGTCGGCACGCCGGCGGGACAGGTCGAGGTTATAGGCGTCCGATCCGGTCGAATCGGTGTGGCCCATCACGTCGATCAGGCTGTTGGGATACTGGATCAGGCTGTTGGCGATCTGGTCCAGCGTAGATTGGAAGCTGGGGCTGATGGTGGTGCTGTCCACCGCGAAGGTCACCCCGTCGGGCAGGTTGACGAGGATCGCCTGGCCGTCCGGCGTTTCGCTGACGTCGACGCCGGAACCAGCGGTCTGCTCCCTCAGCTCCTTGATCTGCTTGTCCTTCGTGTAGCCCACGGCCGCGCCGGCCACGCCGCCGATGCCCGCACCCACGATGCGGCCGGTCTTGCCGCCGATCAGCCCGCCCAGCAGGTAGCCGGCCAGCGCGCCGCCCGCCCCACCGATCGCGGTGCGCGACACCTTCTTCTCGCCGGTGTTGGGATCGGTCACGCAGGCCGAGGTGGAAAGCAGCGCAAGCGCCGCGAAACTCGAAACGAAAAGGCGCGACTTCTTCATTGAAGCATCCTCCTGCTAGGCTCGGGCAAGCAAAGCGCAGCCCCTCGCTGCAGCGCTGCCCTTGCGCTCTTTACTGCGGCATGAACGGTTTGGCACGCGCCGTGTTCCGGAATCCCGAGGGGCGCCGTTTCTCCCGATGTCGATCCACCCTCTTCCCCGCGGGGCCGCTAATCTGCTAGCGCTGCCCGCGTGACACCCTTCCCCTGGCCCGACCTCGTGATCATTGCGGGGCTGATCCTGCTGAACGGGATCTTCTCCATGTCGGAGCTGGCGATCGTTTCCGCGCGTCCGGCGCGGCTGCGCGTCGCGGCGGAGCGAGGCAGCGCCTCGGCGCGGATCGCGCTGCAGCTGGCGGGCGATCCGGGCAAGTTCCTCTCCACGGTGCAGATCGGCATCACGCTGGTGGGGATCATCGCCGGCGCCTATTCGGGCGCCAGCCTGGGCGGGCCGGTGGGCGAAAGGCTGGAGCTGGCCGGCCTTCCCGCCCGCTATGCGCCGGAAACAGGCTTCGCCTTGGTGATCGTGCTGACCACCTATTTCAGCCTCGTGGTGGGCGAGCTGGTGCCCAAGCAGCTCGCCCTGCGTGCGGCCGAGCCCATCGCCCTCGTCATGTCCCGCCCGATGGCGCTGCTGGCCAAGGTGGCTGCGCCGTTCGTGTGGCTGCTCGATACCTCGTCGGCCACGCTGATGCGGCTGCTCGGCATCCGCCACCGCGGCGAGCATGGCCTCACCGCCGAGGAGCTGCAGATGATCTTCGCCGAGGCCACCCGCTCCGGCGCGATCGAGGAGGACGAACGGGCGATCATGTCCGGCGTGATGCGGCTCGCCAACCGCCCGGTGCGCGAGCTGATGACGCCGCGCACGGAGTTGGACTGGATCGAGCAATCCGCCAGCGCGGCGGAGATCCGCGAATTGCTCGACGAAACGCCCCATTCGCTGATCCCGGTGGCCGAAGGCTCACCCGACAGGATCGTGGGCGTGGTGAAGGTGCGGGACATCCTGGCGCTGCTGTTGGCGGGCAAGCGCGTCGCGCTGGCGGATATCCTGCGCAAGGCCGAGGTGATCCCCGACCAGATCGACGCGATGGACGCGCTGCGCATCCTCCAGCAATCCGGAGTCGGCATGGCGATGGTGCATGACGAATACGGGCATCTGGAAGGCGTGGTCACCCCCGCCGACCTGCTGACCGCGATCGTCGGCGGTTTCGCCAGCCATCAGGACGAGGGCGAAGGCCCCGCGCTGGTGGAGCGGGCGGACGGATCGCTGCTGGTCGCCGGCTCGATGCCGGCCGACCAGCTGGCCGACAGGCTGGGGATAGAGCTGCCCGAAAGCCGCGAGTTCGCCACTGCGGCGGGCTTCGTGCTGTGGATGCTCAAGAAGCTGCCGGTGGAAGGCGAAAGCTTCGAAACGCAAGGCTGGCGTTTCGAGGTGGTCGACATGGACGGCCGGCGGATCGACAAGCTGCTGGTGAACGAACTGGCGCCCCGCAAGCCCGCCGCGGCGGAGGAGTAGGGAAGGCCCGAGCCGGCCAAGATCGCGATCAATACATCCCGCTCGACACGAACGGAAATGCGGATGCGGTTTGGAGCCTGCCCCTTCCGCGAAAGGCTCAGCCCTGGCCGGCCAGCGCCTGCGCCTCGCGGCCGTCGCCCTGCGGGGCGGAGAGGATGGCGCGGGTCACGGCGCCCTTGTCCACCGTATGAGTGTCGAAATCGCCCACTGCGGAGCGGATGCCGGGATCGGCGGGGCCGGCGCGGTCGAGCGCGCTGGTCTCCACGCTGCTACGCGGGGCGCTGCCGCCGAACAGGGTATCCAGCGTCTGTTGGCTGGCGGAACCTTCGGCCGGGCGCGGCGCGCCGGGGGCCGGGGGAACGAGGCTGAAATCGGGCGGAACCACGAGGGGTGCCTGGCGCTGCACGGCGAATTCGTCCGGCCGTTCGCGCTGAAAGATGCCGCTGCTGCCGCAACCGGAAAGCATGGCCGCGCCGGCGGCAAGCAGGATCGTGGTGGTGGTCTTGCGCATCATTCTTCTCCGCGGCCTCAGGCGGCCGGTTGGTCTTCGGGCAGGGCATTGCCGCTCGCGGGCCGCTTTTCGCGCAGGAACAGCGAGCGGGCAAGGATTATCAGGACCCCGATGGTGATCGCCGCATCGGCGATGTTGAACACCAGGAAGGGGCGGAACTCGCCGAGGTGGAAATCGGCATAGTCGATCACATAGCCGTAATAGCTGCGGTCGCGGATATTGCCCAGTGCGCCACCCAGCACCAGCGCCAGCGCGGCGATCTCGGCCAGGGACTTCTCGCGCATCATCCACACCAGCACGCCGAGCGCGATCAGCGCGGTGACGGCGACGAGGCCCCAGCGCATCTCCATCGAATTGGCGGTGAACAGACCCAGCGAAACGCCGAAATTCTGCGTCCAGGTCAGGTCGAAGAACGGCAGCAGGTCGATATGCCCGACCTGCTGCAATTGCAGCGGGCCGACCATCAGATATTTCACCGCCTGATCCACTGCGAAGATCACGGCGGCCAGTGCTAGGCCGAGCAGGCGATTGCGGGCGGCGATGCTCACGACGCCGCGTCCATCGCGGCCACAACCTCGTTGCAGCGCGCGCACAGCGCCCCGTCCGCACTCACTTCGGGCAGGTGCCGCCAGCAGCGGCCGCATTTGTGGTCGGTAGTGGGTCTGACGCTCACTTCGCCGCCCTGCACGCGCGTGACTGACGCGGTGATGAACAGTTCGGCCAGATCACCTTCGGGCGCGTCGGCCGGAACGGAGATTTCCGCCTGCAGGCTCGATCCCAGCGTCTTGTCGCGCCGCAGGGGCTCGATGGCCTCGTTCACCCGCTCGCGCAGGTCGCGCAGCTGCCGCCACTTCACCATGTCGGCATGGGCTGCGGGAAGCTCCGGCCATTCGAGCAGATGCACGCTGTCCCCTTCGGGATAGCGGCTGCGCCACACTTCCTCCGCCGTATAGACCAGCACCGGCGCCGCATAGCGGATCAGCGCGTGGAACAGCGTATCCAGCACCGTGCGATAGGCGCGGCGGCGCGGGTCCGAAGGCGCGTCGCAATAGAGGCTGTCCTTGCGGATATCGAAGAAGAAGGCCGAGAGATCCTCGTTGCAGAACTCGGTCAGCGCGCGGACATAGGCGTTGAAGTCGAACGCATCGACCGCGGCGCGCAAGCCGTTGTCCAGCTCCACCAGCAGCGCGAGCATGTACTGCTCCAGCTCCGGCATCGCTTCCACCGGCACCCGCTCGCTCCCGTCGAAATCGGCCAGCGCGCCCAGGAGGTAGCGGAAGGTGTTGCGCAGCTTGCGATACTGGTCGGCCACGCCCTTGAGGATCTCGTCGCCGATGCGATGGTCTTCGGTATAGTCGACCGAAAGGGCCCACAGGCGGATGATATCCGCCCCATATTGCTCCATCACCTTGAGCGGGCTTACCGTGTTGCCCTTGGACTTGGACATCTTCTCGCCCTTGGCATCCATGGTGAAGCCGTGGGTGAGCACCGCGTCGTAAGGCGCGCGGCCGCGCGTGGCGCAGCTTTCGAGCAGGGAGGACTGGAACCAGCCGCGATGCTGGTCGCTGCCTTCCAGATAGAGATCGGCCGGCCAACGCAGCCCCGGCCAACGCCCGCTTTCCAGCGTGAAGACATGGGTGCAGCCCGAATCGAACCACACGTCGAGGATGTCGGTGATCCGCTCGTAATCCTCGATCCGGTAGTCCGGGCCGAGCAGGGCCTGCGCATTCTCCTCGTCCCACGCGTCCACCCCGCCTTCGCGGATCGCGGCTACGATGCGGGCGTTGACCTCTGGATCGACGAGATATTGCCCCGTCCTGCGGTCTACGAACAGGGTGATCGGCACGCCCCAGGCGCGCTGGCGGGACAGCACCCAGTCCGGGCGGCCTTCCACCATGCTGCCGATGCGATTGCGGCCCTTGTCCGGCACGAAGCGGGTTTCGGCGATGGCCTTCACCGCCAGCTCGCGCAAGGTCGCGCTCGAGCCGGAAACCGCGGCCGCCACCGCGCCGCCAACGCCGTCCAGCGGAGCTACAGGGAACTCGAGCGTGGCCAGCGGCCTGTCCATCGGCACGAACCACTGCGGCGTGCAGCGATAGATCACCTTGGCCTTGCTGCGCCAGCTATGTGGATAACTATGTTGATAATCGGCGGACGCCGCAAGCAAACCTCCAGCACGCTTGAGGTCCGCGCAGATCGGGCCCTCGGGCGCGTTGAACTTCGGATTGATGACCGAACCTTGACCGCCGAGCCACGCCCAGTCCGCGCGATAGCGGCCATCGGCCTCCACCGCGAAGACGGGCTCGATCCCGTTCGCCTTGCACAGCTCAAAATCGTCCTCGCCATGGTCGGGCGCCATGTGGACCAGGCCGGTGCCGCTGTCGGTGGTGACGAAGGTGCCGGGCAGGAACGGGCGGGGGCGGAGGAAGAACTCGGCCAGCGGGCTTTCCGGATGGACCGTGCCGGGCTCCTCCCCTTCCGGAGAGGAGGGTTCGAAAAGCTTCGCCATCGGATGGCGTGCGATCGCGCCGGCGAGGTCGGAGCCTTTGCCGCGCCAGACCACGGAACCGGATCTGGGATTGCCGGCATTGCCGAGGCGCGAAAGAAAATCGGCTTCCCGGTCGGTGGCGTAGAGGAGCCTGATATCGCCACAATCGAGCAGTTGATACTCCACCTCCGGTCCATAAGCGATCGCCTGGTTCACAGGGATCGTCCACGGGGTCGTCGTCCAGATCACTGCATAGGCGCCCACCAGCTCGGGGATGGGGCTCTCCACGATCTCGAACGCCACATCCACCTGGGTGGAGGTGATGTCCTCGTATTCCACTTCCGCCTCGGCCAGCGCCGTCTTCTCGACGGGGGACCACATCACCGGCTTGGCGCCGCGATAGAGCTGGCCGGCCTCGGCGAATCTGAGCAGCTCCGAAACGATGGTCGCCTCGGCCTGGAAGTCCATGGTGAGGTAGGGATTGTCCCAATCGCCGTTGACACCCAGGCGCTTGAGCTGCTCGCGCTGCACATCCACCCAATGCTGGGCATAGGCGCGGCATTCGGCGCGAAACTCCTTTGCCGGAACCTCGTCCTTGTTCAGCTTCTTCTTGCGGTATTCCTCCTCCACCTTCCATTCGATGGGGAGGCCGTGACAGTCCCAGCCGGGCACATAGGGGGCGTCCTTGCCCAGCAGGGTCTGGGTGCGCACCACCATGTCCTTGAGGATGTGGTTCAGCGCATGGCCGATATGCATGTCGCCATTCGCATAGGGCGGGCCGTCATGCAGGATGAATTTCTCGCGGCCCGTGCGGGCGGCGCGCAGCTGCTGATAGAGCCCATCCTCCTGCCAGCGCGCCAGGATGCCCGGCTCCTTCTCGGGCAGGCCGGCCTTCATGGGAAAGTCCGTCTTCGGCAGGAAGACGGTCGGGCGCCAATCGCGTTGGGTGGTTTCGCGCTGTTCGGACATAGCCGGCGGCGCTTAGTGGGAATCGCCCGATGCGGCAACATGCCGCTTGTAGGGCGCGCTTTCCACGAAGCGTTCCCAGCGGGTCTCCCAGATGGTCACGTCCCCGCCCCAGGGCGGCGACCAGTCGCGCAGCGGTTCCGCCCCGAGCGAGCGGGCGAGCCCTTCGCTGCCCGAATTGCCCTTGAGGATGCAGTGGGTCACGCGGCCCTTGCCCAGCGCTTCCTTGCACCAGACGAGCGCGGCCGCCGCGCCTTCCGCGCCGTAGCCCCGGCGGTGGAATTCGGGGAAGATCGCCCAGCCCACCTCGAAATCTGGCCAGCCCGGCGGGGAGAAGGGGCCGAGCCGCCCGATCGGCTGGCCGGTTTCCTTGAGCGTGACCACCCAGTTGCCGAAGCCGTTCAGCGACCAGCTTCCGTTCACCACCGCCATGGCGCGCCAGGCTTCCTCGGGCGAGAGGGCACGCATCTCGCGGGTGATGGTGGCGGCGAATTCCTCCTTGGCGAAGGCCTCGGTGAAGGGTGCGGTGTCGGAAGGCCGGAAGCCGCGCAGGATCAGGCGATCGGTTTCGAGGACGGGTATGTCGCTCATGCCAGCAGGCTCCTTGCCGCAGCGCAATCGCGGCTCATCTGCTCGATCAACGCCTCGAGGCTGTCGAACTTCGCCTCCGGCCGCAGGAAGTGATGGAAGAAGACTTCCACCTCGCGGCCATAGAGATCGCCCGAAAAGTCGAAGAAATGAGGCTCCAGCAGCTCGACGGGCGGGTCGAACTGGGGCCGGATGCCCATATTGGCCGCGCCCTTCAGTTCCTGGCCCGTATCGGACAGGCGGCCGGTCACCGCATAGATGCCGAAGCGGGGCCGGAGATAGGCGCCCAGCGCCATGTTGGCAGTGGGGAAGCCTATCTCGCGCCCACGCTTGTCGCCATGCTGGACCCGCGCCCTGATCGCGAAGGGCCGGGTCATCAGCCGCGCGGCCGTTTCGCAATCGCCCGCCTTCAGCGCATCGCGGATGCGGCTGGAGGACACCACCATGCCTCCATCCATCACCGGGCCTACCGAGCGCGCCTCGATCCCGTATTGCGCGCCCAGCGCGGCCAGGCTTTCACGATTGCCCTCGCGGCCCTTGCCGAAGGTGAAGTCCTCTCCGGTGACCACGCCCACCGCGCCGATCCGTGCGGCCAACAGGTGACCGACGAAATCCTCCGCGGTGGTGGAGGCCAGCTCGTCGTCGAAATGGAACACCAGCATCGCATCGGCCCCGGCGGCGCGGAACAATTCCTCCCGCTGATCCAGGGTGGTGAGGCGGAACGGCGGGACATGCGGCGCGAAATGGCGCACCGGATGCGGATCGAAGGTGGCGACGATCACCGGGCGGCCTTCGGCGCGCGCCCATTCCACCGCCTCGCGCACCACTGCCTGGTGCCCGAGATGGAAGCCGTCGAAATTGCCGAGGGCGACGATCCCGCCGCGCAGGGCCTCGGGCACCGGCTCGCGGTGATCGAGCCGCATCAGGCGCCCTTCACCAGCGTGACGAAGGCGTAAGCGGGCCAGCGCCCGTCCGCCTCGTGCTCCTCGCGCGCGATTTCGCGCCATTCGGGGCCCGGAGCGGGCATGGTCACGTCGCCGCCCGTATCCTCGTGCACCTCGGTCAGTTCGAAACGGGTGGCGAAAGGCAGGAACAGGTCGAAGATCTCCCCGCCGCCGATCACCGAAATGTCGCCGTCTCCCGCGAGCTCGAGCGCCTGCTCGACCGAATGGGCGACTTCGGCGCCTTCCGCCCGCCAGTCCGGATCGCGGGTCAGCACGATGTGGCGGCGGCCGGGCAGCGGCCGGGGGAAGGTGTCGAAGGTCTTGCGGCCCATGATCATCGGCGTGCCCATGGTCAGCCGCTTGAAGCGCTTGAGATCGGCGGAGATCTTCCACGGCACGTCGCCATGGATCGCGATCGTCCCGTCGCGCGCGCGAGCGACCACGAAGACGACGTCGCGCTCCCCCTTCGCCTCGCCGCTCATCGCCACACCCGCGTCACATGGCCCATCTTGCGTCCTTCCCGCGCTTCGGACTTGCCGTAGAGATGGAGATGCGCCGCCGGATCGGAGAGGATCGGGGCGATGCCCAGCGCGTCGGCGCCGATCAGGTTCTCCATCTCCACCCTGGGCGCGGCCAGTCCGGTGTCGCCCAGCGGCAGGCCGCAGATCGCGCGGATATGGTTTTCGAACTGGCTCGTCTCCGCGCCTTCGATCGTCCAGTGGCCCGAATTGTGCACCCGGGGGGCCATCTCGTTGAACACCGGGCCCTGCGCCGTGGCGAAGAATTCCAACGCCAGCACGCCCACATAACCGAGCCGTTCGGCCACCTTGGCGGCGAAGGCCCGCGCTTCGGGCACCTGCCGCTCCACGATCGCGCCCGCGGGAAGGGAGGAGGTCGCCAGGATACCGCCGCGATGGACGTTCTGCGCGCTGTCCCAGAAGCGCACTTCCCCGTCCCTGCCGCGCACGAGGATCACCGAGAATTCCGCTTCGAAATGCACGAAGCCTTCATAGACGAAGCCGCCCTGATGGATATTGAGCCCGGCGGCCTCATGCTCCGAATCGACGCGCCACTGGCCCTTGCCGTCATAGCCTTCGCGCCGTGTCTTCAGGATGCCGGGGGTCCCGATCCGCTCCAGCGCATATTCCAGGTCCTCGGCCGAATCGATCTCCGCGAAGGGGGCCGGGCGGCCGCCCAGATCTTCGGCGAAGCGCTTCTCGGTAAGGCGGTCCTGCGCGATCTCCAGCGCGCGGGGATGGGGGCTGAGCCGGCCTTCGGGGATCGCCGCCAGCGGGGCGACCGGCACGTTCTCGAATTCCCAGGTCACCACGTCGCAGCCTTCGGCGAAGCGGGCCAGCGCCTCACCGTCGCGCCAGTCGGCACAAGTGAACCGTGCGCTGACATCGCCCGCCACGCTTTCCGCCTCGGGCGCGTAGACATGGCACCGATAGCCGAGCTGGGCGGCCGCCATGGCCAGCATGCGGCCAAGCTGGCCGCCGCCCAGGATGCCGATCGTCGCGCCGGGAAGGATCATCTGGCGGGGTCTCAGCCGGCGCTCGGCTTTTCCGCCACGGAGCCGGTATTCGCCGCGCGCCAGGCCTGGAGCCGCGCCGAAAGCCCTTCATCCGACAAGGCGAGGATGGTGGCGGCGAGCAGCCCGGCATTGGTCGCCCCGGCCTCGCCGATCGCCAGCGTCCCGGTGGGGACGCCCGCCGGCATCTGGACGATCGACAGCAGGCTGTCGAGGCCGGAGAGCGCCTTGGACTGCACAGGCACGCCCAGCACGGGAAGGTGGGTGAGGGAGGAAAGCATGCCCGGCAGGTGCGCCGCGCCGCCCGCGCCTGCGATGATCACCTTGAAGCCTTCTTCCGCCGCCGCCCTGCCGAACGCGAACATCCGTTCCGGCGTGCGGTGGGCGGAAACGATCCGCGCCTCATGAGCCACGCCGAGATCGTCCAGCACCTTCGCGGCGCATTGCATGGTCGGCCAGTCGGACTGGCTGCCCATCACGATTGCAACCGGTGCGCCCATTCTTAGCGATCCTTCAGGTAATGCCGCTCGCCCGGCTCCATTTCGGGGCCGAAGTCATAGACGATGGGCTGTCCGGTGGGAATCTCCAGCCCGGTGATGTCCGCATCCGAAATGCCCGAAAGATGCTTCACCAACGCGCGCAGCGAATTGCCGTGGGCCGAGACGATCACCGTTTCCCCCGCGGCCAGCGCGGGCCGGATCGCGCTTTCGTAATAGGGCAGGGCACGCGCGATCGTGTCTTTCAGGCTTTCCGTCGTCGGGATGGCGATGCCGGCATAGCGCGGGTCGGCCGAAAGGTCGAACGGGCCGCCCGCTTCCATCGGCGGGGGTGGCACGTCGAAGCTGCGGCGCCAGATCTTCACCTGCTCGTCGCCATGCCGGGCCGCCGTCTCGGCCTTGTCCAGCCCGGTGAGGCCGCCATAATGCCGCTCGTTCAGGCGCCAATCCTTGCTTTCGGGAATCCATAGCCGGCCGCATGTCTCGAGCGCGAGATGGAGCGTGCGGATCGCGCGGGTCTGCAACGAAGCGAAGGCGCGATCGGGCAGCAGGCCCGTCCGCGCCAGCAGCTCGCCGGCGGCGCGGGCCTCGCGTTCCCCCTGCTCGGTCAGGTCAACATCCCACCAGCCGGTGAAACGGTTTTCCAGGTTCCACTGGCTCTGGCCGTGGCGGACGAGGATGAGGCTGGGCAAGGGATGTCGCTCCTGGGGTGGTCGGGAGCGCGTCCCCCTAGCCGCTGGCGGGCTTTTTGGGAAGGGAGGGATTGCTGCCCGGCGCTTCCTTTTCGTCCATCGCGCGCGCCTGCGCCTTGCGGCGGCGCAAGTTTTCCCTGAGCTTGGCGGCAAGCCGTTCCTCCCGGCTAGGTTCGACGGGCTTTTCGTTCATCGCAGCCATGCCTTGCCGCAGCCGGGCAATGCTTGACAAGCCCCCCGCGCCCGGCCAATAGCGCGCCCCTGCCGGGCAGGCGTTCCGCGTCCATCCGGCAAGCCCGAAATGGCTGGCTGCTGTAGCTCAGTGGTAGAGCGCATCCTTGGTAAGGCTGAGGTCGGGAGTTCAATCCTCCCCAGCAGCACCATTTCCCCTTCCATCGTCACCCCCCGCGAAAGCGGGTCCCAGGCGGTTTCGTGCAAAGGCCCGAGATGATGCCAGCTTCCGCTGGCATGACGAGAATGCGGCGGATGACCGCAAACCCCCAAAGCCAGCGGCAAAGGGCCCCGGGAATCGCCGGAGCCCCTGTCGCTGTCCACCGAGGCGGTCGGTCAGTAGATCACGCCGTAATAGCCGTAGATCCGGCTGGCATAGGGCTGGTCGTAGATCGGCATCGTATCCTTGGTGTAATACGGTGCCTTCTCCAGCTTCGACTTGTCGATATTCACGACATAGCCGCCCTTTTCCGTATCGTAATCCAGCGTTTCCCACGGCAGGGGATGATAGCTTTCGCCGAGGCCGAGGAAACCGCCGAAGCTCATCACCGCATATTCCACGCGCCCGTTGCGCTTGCCGATCATCAGGTGGTCGACATGGCCGATCTTTTCGCCGTCGGTGGCGTAAACGGCCGTGCCTTCCACCTTGTCGGAGGAAATGAGATTGGTGGTCTCGTCGCGGTCCAGCGGCCGGGCGCGGTCGCTCGGGTCGGCGGACTGGTCGCGGGTGATGCTGTCCTGGGTCATCTGAGTCATGGTGCTTGCGCCTCTCTCGCTGATCGCGGGATGGCGGACATGCCGGGGTCTTTTTTGGCGGCCCCGCCGGATTGCGGGGCCGCCCATGCCTTGCGCCATCGCGCGCCTGATACTTGGTCAACGAAGTGCCGGGCAGCTCCGTTCCGGCGAGGCCCGCGGTCCGTCGCATCCCGGCCCCGCTTCCCCGCCCGGCTTCCATCCTGCGCTGCGCGGGCAATTATTCGAGCCTCATCGGATAAGCCCACCGGCCCGCTGCCGCGATAGGCCGGAGAGGCGCGGCACGAGCCGCGAGGCGGGAGAGACAGGCGTGACGATCAGCTTCCCCGGTCCGGTGAGGGATGAGGCCGCGCTGCACGGCGTCGTCTACCGCAACGAGCGGGAATTCTGCGGTTGGCCCTATTATTGCGGCCTGTGGAAGACGGCCAATGGCGACCTGCTGGCCAGCTTCAAGCGCATCCCCAGCGATTACGGCAAATATGGTGATGTCGATCACGGCAACCTGACCCGCAATATGGGCCATCTGGTCACCATCCGCTCACGCGACGGCGGGAAGAGCTGGGACCCCAAGAGCCTGCAGCCCGTGTTCGACATGGCGACCACCGGCGAGAAGGATTTCCCGCTCGGCAAGTCGGCCGACTGGTCGGGCCTGCCGCCACTCGATTTCTCCAGCCGCGACACGCTGATCATGGGGGGCGGGGTGCCGCGCCTGTTCGCGCCGGACGGCAATGCCTGGATGCGCGCCTCCACCGATGGCGGGAAGAGCTGGCGCGATCCGATCATCCTTCCCAGATACGGGCTGCCGACGCTCACCGCCTTCGGTTCTTCCATGTACGCCACGCGGGAGGACGGGGTGCATCTGCTGGGGGTCAACACCGGGGCGCCGGGGGCGCTGTCGCCGCGCCCGCTGGTCTATGGCTCCACCGACGGGTGGAACTGGTACTTCCTCTCCTTCGTGGTGCCGGAACGGCCGCCCTCGGCCTTCGATGGCGAGCCTTCGCTGTTCGGCCCCGCGCCCCATTTCTACCCGCGCGTCACCGTGCTGGCGAACGGCAAGATCATCGCCACGCTGCGCTATCAGCGCGATCCGCGCAACGTGATCTGGACTGTGCTTTACCAGAGCCTGGACGGAGGGCGGACCTGGCGCTTCCTTTCCCGCGTCAATGACTGGGGTGCGCCGGGCGATCTGGTGCCGCTGTCGGATGGGCGAGTGGTCTGCGTCTATGGCTACCGGCTCACCGGGCCCGGCATACGCTATCGGGTGAGCGAGGACGACGGCGCGAGCTGGGGCCGCGAATTCATCCTGCGCGACGATGGCGGGAGCTGGGACCTCGGCTATCCACGCGCGATCGAGGTGGAGCCGGGCACCGTGCTCACCACCTATTACATGAACCTCAAGAACGATCCGGTGCAGGTGAATGGCGGGGTGCGCCATATCGCCTGGTCGAAGTTCAAGCCCTGAACGCGCGGGAGAGACAGGCGTGACGATCAGCTTCCCCCGGCCGCAACGCGATCCCACCGCGGAGCACGGCATCGTCTATCGCAATGAAAGCCAGTTCTGCGCCTGGCCGTTCTATTGCGGCTTCTGGCAGGTCGCGAATGGGGACATCGTGGCCTCCTTCAAGCGGGTGGAAACCGATTACAGCGCGGCCGCCTCGGTCGATCACGGGCAGATGAGCCGCAAGAAGGGCCATCTGGTCACCATCCGCTCGCGCGATGGCGGGCGCAGCTGGGATCCCGGCAGCGTGCAGGAAATCTTCGACATGGACGCGAAGGGGCCGGCGGATTTCCCCGGCGGCACGTCGGCCGACTGGTCGGGCCTGCCGCCGCTGGACTTCACCAGCCGCGATACGCTGGTGATGGGCGGCGGCGTGCCCTCCCTGTTCGCGCCCGATGCCGATGCCTGGCTGCGTGCCTCGTCCGATGGCGGGAAGAGCTGGCGCGATCCCATCATCCTTCCGCGATACGGCCTGCCTTCGCTGACCCATTTCGGCCTGTCGCAATATGGCGTGCGGGAAGACGGGGTGGCGCTGATGGGCATGCAGTCCGTCTCGCCCGAGGCGCTGTCGCCGCGGCCGCTGGTCTACGGCACGAAGGACGGGTGGAACTGGCAGTTCCTCGACTTCATGACCGAGCAGGAAGCGCCGTCTCCCTTCTACGTCTCCGATTCGCCCTTCGCTCCGCTGCCGCATTTCTATCCCCGGATCGTGATGCTGAAGAGCGGCAAGGCGATCGCCTCGCTGCGTTACCAGCGCGATGCGCGCAGCGTGATCTGGACCGAGGTCATGGAAAGCCTGGATGGCGGGCGCAGCTGGCATTTCCTTTCCCGCCTCAATGACTGGGGCGCGCCGGGCGACCTGGTGCCGATGGCGGACGGGCGGCTGGTCTGCGTCTATGGCTGCCGGATCATGCCTTCGGGCGTGCGCTATCGCGTCAGCGAGGACGAGGGCCGCACCTGGAGCGGCGAGTTCATCCTGCGCGACGATGGCGGCAGCTGGGACGTGGGCTATCCCCGCGTGATCGAGGCCGAGCCCGGCACCCTGCTTTCGGTCTATTACATCAACCTCGCGGGCGAGCGGGTGAATGTGAACGGTGGCGTGCGCCACATCGCCTGGACGCGGTTCAGGCCGTAAGGGGGGCTCCGTCCCGCCGATAGCCGGGCTCGGGCGGCAGGATACGACGGCCAGAGGTGCCGGCGGCCCCCGCCATGACGAGAGGCGAACGCCCAGGGTTAAGCCCCGCAATCCTGCGGCTTCCTGGCCGTTCGGAGCACGAGGAATGGCCCTCGCAAGCCCGGCAGAGGGCGAGGGGGTGGGCGATCAAGAAAACAAATATCTCGCGCCGCTCCAGTCAAGCGACTGGGCGGGGGCCGGCATAGTGCGCACCCTACGACCTTGGGACAAACGATCGCTCACAACCGAGCAGTTGGAGAGAGGGGCACATGAGGAAAATTGCACTGCTTTCCGTTTCCGTGATGTCGCTGGCCTATTCGCAGGCGGCGCTGGCGCAGGATGAAGGAACCGATTCCGGATCCGGGCGCGAAGGGAACAGGGAAATCATCGTCACCGCCACCAAGGTGGCCACCAACGTCCAGGATACGCCGATCGCGATCACCGCGGTGACGGCGGAAACGCTGGAAACCCGCCAGCTCACGACCACCGCCGATCTCGGCAAGATCGTGCCGAACGCGGCCTTCCGCAAGTCGGAAGGCATCTACGGCCCTGCAGTGTCGGTCTATCTGCGCGGCATCGGCCAGACCGACCCGCAATTCTCGGGTGAGCCGGCCGTCGCCTATTATATCGACGATATCTATTACCCGTTCCTGTTCGGCTCGCAGTTCGACCTGCTCGACCTCGACCATGTCGAGGTGCTGCGCGGCCCGCAGGGCACGCTCTTCGGCCGCAACTCGATCGCCGGCGCGGTCAACATGGTCAGCAAGAAACCAAGCCTGACCGACGCCAGCGCCTTCGTCGACGTCACGGTGGGCTCTTACGACCGCCGCGACGTGCGCGCGGGCTTCAGCGTGCCGCTGACCAACACCCTGGCGTTCGGTGCCTCCTTCATCTCGAAGAAGCGCACCGGCTATCAGGAGATGCTCGATTTCACGTGCCAGATGTACAAGAACGGCACGCCCGAACTCGCCGGCAGCTTCCCCTTCCAGACCCCGGAAACGACCTGGACCTCGGGCAGCCAGCCCGACAGCTGCGTGATCGACCATCTGGGCGGCGAGGACACGCGGGCGGTTCGCGGTTCGCTCTATTGGGAGCCGACGCCCAACGTCTCGCTCTCGATCTCCGGCGACTACATGGATCAGAACGACGAGATCCCGGCCGAATACATCTTCGCGACCGACTACGGCCAGACCTACGGGCTGCAGGCGGACGGCACGGTCGACGAGTCCAAGGCCAACAAGAACTTCATCTCAATGGCCGACCAGTTCTCGATCCCCGGTCACCCGTTCCGCTGGGACGAGCGCTTCGAGACGGGCGATCCCTACAAGACCTACGACAATTACTGCGACCCGTTCCCGGCTGGCTACAAGATCGCGGGCAACACCTACTATAACGGCTCGATCTTCCGCGGCGGCAAGTGCTACGGCAACACCACCTCGCTGCAGAACCGCGGCATCCAGGGCAAGCTGGTCGTCGGCCTGACCGACCAGATCGACTTCACCGCGATCGCCGGCTGGCGCAAGATGGACATGGGCTTCGGCGCCGCGTCCGACGGCACGGTGCTGAACGATTCCATCATCTACCACGAATATCACGAGCATCACTGGACGGGCGAGCTGCGCCTGACCGGCCAGCACGACTTCCTCGACTGGGTCGCGGGCGTGTTCTATTACAAGGGCAGCGCACTGCATCTCGGCCAGCCGCAGGGCGTGCGCGCGGGCACGCAGCGCTACCAGACCGACACCTACAAGCCGGAATCGATCGCCGGCTACGCGAATGTCGTGCTGCACCCGACCGAGCGGCTCAACGTCACCGGCGGCATCCGCTATTCGGATGACAAGAAGGGCGTGGACTTCAACAGCATCGACGATGCCACCCCGGCCGGCCAGACCGAGTTCGTGCCCGGCCCGGTCAGCACCATCTTCGATATCACCATCGCCACGAAGCGTTGGGACTGGAAGGCCGGCGCGGATTACCAGCTCACCGACAATCTGATGGTCTATGCCTCGGCGGGATCGGGCTATCGCCTGCCGGGCTTCAACAACCGGCCGTCCCAGCCCGGGCAGGAAGGGCAGACCCCGGGCGAAGCGCTGATCAGCTACGAGATCGGCCTCAAGACCGAGTTGTTCGACCGGCGCCTGAAGGTCAACCTGGCGGCGTTCCAGATGGACTTCACCGAACGTCCGGGCTCCTATTCGGGGCAGGAGGCGCAGCTCACGCAGGACCTCCAGCACAATGTCTCGGGCAGCAAGACCGTGATCGCGGCGGGCCCCGCCGGCACGGATTACGCCAACGCCTTCAGCACCTGCCGCGACTATGTGTCGTCGGACGGCGCGCTCAACCCGGATGCCGGCATCGGCGTCTCCTGCGTTGCCCGGACCTATTACTATTCGACCGGCGGGCGAATCCGGGGCTTCGAAGGCGAGCTCGAGGCGGAGCCGATCGACCGGCTGCTGATCAACGGTTCGGTGGGCTTCACCAAATGGTCCGCCGATCAGGACGTGCGCCAGACGCTGATCCCGGAATGGACGGCGAGCGGTGGCATCCAGTACAAGATCCTGGCCGATGCGCTGGGCGGCTCGATCACTCCGCGCCTCGACTGGTTCTATGTCGGCCGCGTCGCCTACAACTCGGAACTGCCGCAATACGATCAGGAAGCCTATTCGACCTTCAACGGCCGGATAACCTACCACAACGACGAGAAGAACTTCGACGTCTCGGTGGGGGCGACCAACCTGTTCAACAAGGCTTACTATCAGCAGAAGACCATTTTCCAGGCGCTGGGCCTGCCGACCAATCTCGGCCAGCCGGCGGCGCCGCGCGAATGGTATCTCACGGTCAGCAAGAAGTTCTGACCGCTTCCCGCAGGCCGAAACGGCCCCATGCAGCGCCTCGCCCGGAAGGGCGGGGCGCTTGCCGTTCCGCCACCCTCAACCTGCCTTCAGCTCCGCCCATTCCGGGTGCCGCCGGAATTGCACGGCGACGTAGGAGCATTGCGGATCGATCCGGAAGCCCTGCTCGCGCGCATCGGCCACCAGCGCCTTCACCAGTTCGCCCGCGATGCCGCGTCCGCCGATCTCCGGCGGAACCACGGTGTGCTCTGCCACGCGCACGTCGCCGCTGCGTATCCAGCTGAGTCGGCCGACATGGCTGCTGCCTTCCACATGGGCCTGGTATTCGCCATGGTCCCCCCGGTCGATGTGCGTGATGGTGATGCCATCCATCGCATGGTCTCCTGCTTGCGCGGCGGCAACGGCCGGTCCATTGCCCGCCCATGCAGTTCCTATCCGACAATGCCGCAAGGGTGCACCCCAAACTGTGGCAGGCGATGCAGGCGGCCGACGCCACGGACGCGCCTTACGACGGCGATGCGCTGTCCATGCGGCTCGACGTAGCCTTTTCGGAGCTGTTCGGCCGCGAATGCGCTGCCTTGTGGGTCGCGACCGGGACGGCCGCCAACTGTCTCGCGCTGGCGGCGATGGTGCAGCCGCATGGCGGCGTGGTCTGCCATCGCGAGGCGCATATCGAGATGGACGAAGCCGGTGCGCCCGGCTTCTACCTCCATGGGGCGAAGCTGCTGCTGGCCGAAGGCGAAGGCGCGAAGCTTTCGCCCGGCGGCATCGCGGAGGTGCTCGACACGATCCGGGCCGATGTGCACCAGGTGCAGGCGCATGCGGTCTCGATCACCCAGGCGAGCGAGTATGGCCTGTGCTATCGGCCGGAGGAAGTGGGCGCGATCGGCGCGCTGGCGAAGGATCGCGGGCTGGGATTGCACATGGACGGGGCGCGTTTCGCCAATGCCGTGGCCTTCCTCGGCTGCAGCCCTGCGGCGGCGAGCTGCGACGGCGGGGTGGACGTTCTGAGCTTCGGCTGCATCAAGAATGGCGGGCTGGGGGCGGAAGCGATCGTGTTCTTCGATCCCGCCATGGCGGATGTGGCGCGGTGGCGGCGCAAGCGCGCGGGCCATCTGCAATCGAAGGGCCGCTTCCTCGCCGCGCAGCTGCTGGCGATGCTCGAAGGCGATCTGTGGCTCGGCAGCGCCCGCGCGGCCAATGCCGCTGCGCAGGAGATCGCGGCAGCGGCGGGGGAGCGGTTGCTGCACCCGGTCGAAGCGAACGAGCTGTTCCTCCGCCTCGACGCGAAGGAGCGGGCGGCGCTGCGCGCGCAGGGCTTCGGCTTCTACGACTGGGGGCCGGAGGCGGCGCGCTTCGTCACCGCATGGGACAGCGATCCGGCTGCGGTCTCGCACCTGGCCCGAGCGATCGCCGGCCTGTGAGCGCAATGGATCGGCGCCTTTCCGCGCACGCGCTGCTGCGGCCCGACATCGTCATCTCCTTCACCGCGACCGCGCTGATCTGGGGCGCGACCTGGTTCGCGATCAAGGACCAGCTTGCCGCCGCTCCGCCCAGCTGGTCGATCGCCTGGCGCTTCCTCATCGCGGCGGCGGGGATGGCGCTGCTGGTGGTGCTGCGCCGGCAAAGCTTCCGGCTCGACCGGGGCGGGCACGTGCTGGCGCTGGTCTTCGGGCTCACCCAGTTCGTGCTCAACTTCAACCTGCTCTATCGTGCGGAGCGGCACCTCACTTCCGGCCTCGTCGCGGTGATCTTCGGGCTGCTGATGCTTCCCAACGCCCTGCTGGCGCGGATATTCCTCGGCCACAAGGTCACGCCGCGCTTCATCGCCGGCACGCTGGTCGCGCTGGCCGGGATTGTGCTGCTGCTGGTGCACGAGGCGCGGCTGGCCTCGATCAACCCCACCGGAGGCGGGGTGCTCGTCGGCATCGTGCTCACCGCTTGCTCGGTGCTGGCGGCCTCCTCGGCCAATGTGATGCAGGCCAGCCGCACGGCGCGGCGCCAGCCGATCCTCGCCATGCTGGCCTGGAGCCTCGTCTGGGGTGCGCTGGGCAATGTGCTGTTCGCCTGGGCGAGCGCTGGGCCGCCGGTGCTGCCGGCGGATCCGCGCTATATCGGCGGGGTGCTGTTCCTCGGGATCATGGGCTCGGTGGTCACCTTCCCGCTCTATTTCCACCTCGTGCGGGAGCTCGGCCCCGGCCGGGCGGCTTATAACGGAGTGGCGGTGCCGATCGTCGCCATGCTGATATCGACCCTGTTCGAAGCCTATCGCTGGTCGCCGCTCGCCGCCTGCGGCGCGGTGCTGGCGCTGGTCGGGATGGTGATCGCGCTGAGGGCGCGCAGCCCCTCGCGATAGGTGGGATAGAGCGGCCTCCATCCCAGCACCCGTTTGGCCTTGCCGTTGGCGATGCGGCGGTTCTCGGAATAGAAGGCGCGGGCTTGCGGGCCGAGCCCTGCCTGCTCCAGCGTTTGCAAGGGCGGCGGCTCCCTGCCGAGCAGCCGGCAGGCTTCCTCGATCACCGCGTTCTGCGGGCAAGGCAGGTCGTCCGCGAGGTTATAGGCCCCCGGCGGCGCGCCGAGCGCGGCGATGACGCCCGAGGCGATGTCGTCCACATGCACCCGGCTGAACACCTGGCCGGGCAGGCCGATCCGCCGGGCCGTGCCGTCGCGCAGCCGGTTGAACGCGCTGCGTCCGGGGCCGTAGATCCCCGGCAGGCGGAACACCCGCGCGCCCAGCGCCAGCCAGCGCCGGTCCGCCTCGGCCCGCACCCCGCGCCTGCCGCCGCCCGTGGGGGCGCTTTCGTCCACCCAGGCCCCGCCCGTATCGCCATAGACGCCGGTGGAGGAGAGATAGCCGAGCCACCGCCCTCCATCCGCCAGCGATCCGCCATAGCGGGCCAGCACCGGATCGTCCCCCTCCCCGGGCGGGACGGAGGATAGGACATGGCTTGCCTCTGCCAAGGCTGCCTTCACTCGCTCCTCGTCCTCGAAGGAGATGCCGCCCGCACGGCCCGTGGCCGCGATGCGCCAGCCCGTTGCGGCCAGCCTCTCCGCCAGCCGCTGCGCGGTGTAACCCAGCCCGAAGATGACCATTTGCGGCATGGGGCCGTTCTAGCCTCTGGATTCGCCGCGGAAAGCACCTAAGACGCAGGAACATGGATATTCTCGCCAATCCCGACACCGCCACCGCGCCCGAAACCCCGCCCGTGATCCGCCGGGAGGACTATCAACCACCGGCCTGGCTGGTGCCCGAGGTCGCGCTGGATTTCACGCTCGGTCTCGAAAAGACCCGCATCCGGGCGCGGCTGAAGGTCGCGGCCAATCCTGCGGCGGACCGCGAAGCGGCGATCCGCCTCAACGGTGACGGGCTGACCCCGCTGGAAGTGACGGTGGACGGCGCAGCGGTGAACGACTGGCGGCTGGAAGGCGGCGACCTGATCGTTCCCCTGCCGGGCGACGCGCATGAGATCGGCGTGGCCACCGAGATCGATCCTTCGGCCAACAGCCAGCTGATGGGACTCTACGCCTCCAACGGCATGCTCTGCACCCAGTGCGAGGCGCAGGGCTTCCGTCGCATCACCTTCTTCCCCGACCGGCCCGACGTGCTCTCGACCTATCGCGTGCGGATGGAGGGGGACAAGACGCGTTTTCCCGTGCTGCTTTCCAACGGCAATCGCGAAGGCGGCGGCGAGAATCCGGACGGCACCCATTGGGCCGAATGGCACGATCCCTGGCCCAAGCCCTGCTATCTCTTCGCGCTGGTCGCGGGCGACCTGGTGACGAACCGCGACAGCTTCACCACCATGGGCGGGCGCAAGGTCGATCTCGCCATCTGGGTGCGCGAGGGCGATCTGGAGCGGACCGACCATGCGATGCGTTCGCTGAAGAAGAGCATGGAGTGGGACGAGCGGACCTTCGGCCGCGAATGTGATCTCGGCGTGTTCAACATCGTCGCGGTCAGCGATTTCAACATGGGGGCGATGGAGAACAAGGGGCTCAACGTCTTCAACACGCGCTACGTGCTGGCCGATCCGGAGACCGCGACCGATTCCGATTATGACGGGATCGAAAGCGTGATCGCCCACGAATATTTCCATAACTGGTCGGGCAACCGCGTGACCTGCCGCGACTGGTTCCAGCTTTCGCTGAAGGAAGGCTTCACCGTGCTGCGGGACCAGCTGTTCAGCCAGGACATGGGCTCCGAAAGCGTCAAGCGGATCGAGGATGTCCGCGTGCTGCGCGCGGCGCAGTTTCCGGAGGATTCAGGGCCGCTGGCCCATCCGATCCGGCCCGACAGCTATCAGGAGATATCGAACTTCTACACCGCCACCGTCTACAACAAGGGGGCGGAAGTGATCCGCATGATGCGGACCATGGCCGGCCTCGAAGCCTTTCGGAAGGGTTGCGACCTCTATTTCGAGCGGCATGACGGCGAGGCCGCCACTTGCGAGGATTTCGTCAAGGCGATCGAGGACGGCGCCGGGCTGGACCTGTCGCAGTTCCGCCTGTGGTATTCGCAGGCCGGCACGCCGAAGGTGGAAGTGGTGCAGGAATTCGCGGACGGCACCGCCACCCTGCGCCTCAGCCAGACGGTTCCACCCACGCCCGGCCAGCCGGACAAGCAGCCGATGGTGATCCCGCTGCGCCTGGCCCTGTTCGACCGCGAGAGCGGCGCGCATCGCGGGGAGGAGCTGGTGCTGCTCGACCGGGAGGAGATGACGCTGTCCCGGCCGGGCTTCTCCGCACCGCCGGTCCTCTCGATCAATCGCGGCTTCTCCGCGCCGGTGGCGATCGAGCGGCAGGCCGCGCGCGAGGACCTCGTGTTCCTTGCCGCGCGGGACGACGATCCCTTCGCCCGCTACGAGGCGATGCAGGAACTCACTCTCGCTCATCTCACTGCCGCCGTCACCGGCGCGCTGGGCGATGAAGCGCGGCGCGAAGGGCAGGATGCGATCGCGGGCGCGCTCGGCGCGGTGATCGGCGATCCGGCGCTGGACGACCTGATGCGCGGGGAGCTGATGGTGCTGCCGGGCGAAGCCTATATCGCCGAGCAGCTGCTGGTGTCCGATCCGGTGGCGATCCATGCGGAGCGCGAGGGGCTCAAGGCCTGGCTGGGCAAAGCGCTGGAAGGGGAGCTGGCGACGCTGCATGCACGGGCGAGCGCGGTGCCCTACAGCCTTTCGGCCGAGGCGCGGGGCGCGCGCAAGCTCAAGACCCAGGCGCTCGCCTTTCTCGCCGCCGCCGTTCCTGTGCAGGCTGCCGAGATGGCGGCGGCGCAATATCGCGCGGCCGACAACATGACCGACCGGCAAGGGGCCCTGATGGTGCTGGCCGGGCTGGAGACCCCGTTGCGCGAGGAGATGCTGGCCGATTTCCACGCCCGCTATGCCGGCAACGCGCTGGTGATCGACAAGTGGTTCTCGCTCCAGGCGGGCTCGCTCCATCCGCGGGCGCTGGAGCATGTGAAGGCGCTGGCGGACCATCCGGACTTCACGCTGAAGAACCCCAACCGCGTGCGCTCGCTCTACATGGCGATGGCGGTGAACCCGCATGCCTTCCACGCGGCGGATGGCGAAGGATATCGCATGATCGCAGAACTGATCCTGGCGCTCGATCCGCTCAATCCGCAGACGGCGGCGCGCTTCGTGCCGCCGCTCGGGCGCTGGCGGCGGATCGAGCCGCAGCGCGCCGCGCTGATGCGCGGAGAGCTGGAACGGATCGCCGCTGCGCCGAAGCTTTCGCCCGACACCTATGAGCAAGTGACCAAGAGTCTTGGCTGAACCGGTCGAAGTCATCCGCGCCGCGGCGCTGGGCGCGGTGCCGCATGGCTTCCTCGGCCGGCAGGGCGGCGTTTCCACCGGGATCGTCGCCGGGCTCAATGTCGGCTTCGGCGCGGGGGACGATGCGGCGGCGGTGGCCGAGAACCGCCGCCGGGCGGCCGATGCAGTGCTGCCCGGCGCGCGGCTGGTCAGCGTGCACCAGGTCCATTCGTCCGATTGCGTGGTGGTGGAAGAGCCATGGGACGAAGCCGCGCGGCCCCATGCCGATGCGCTGGCCACGGCGCGCCCGGGCCTCGTCCTCGGCATCGTCACCGCCGATTGTGCGCCGATCCTGCTCGCCGATGCGGAAGCGGGCGTGGTCGGTGCGGCCCATGCCGGTTGGCGCGGCGCGCATGGCGGCGTGGCCGAATCGGTCGTCGCAGCGATGGAAGGGCTCGGCGCGCGGCGGCATCGGATCACCGCCGCGATCGGCCCGGCGATCGCGCAGGCGAGCTATGAGGTGGGGGAGGATTTCCGCGCGAACTTCGCAAGGGAAGATGCGGTGTTCTTCGTTCCCGGTGCGCCGGGGCATTATCAGTTCGATCTCGAAGCCTATGTCGCCTCGCGGCTCGAGCAGGCGGGCGTGGGCCGGATCGAGCGGCTGGGGCTCGACACCTATGCCGACGAGGGGCGCTTCTTCTCCTTCCGCCGGGCGACGCATCGCGGGGAGCCCGCCTATGGGCGCCAGTTTTCGCTTATCGGCCTTGCTTCCTCCAGCTAGCTGCGAATCACTCGCAAAAGCGCGGAAATAAAGGGCTAAAATGCCTGTTGGCATCGCTTGCCCTCTCGTCTATCAGCCCGCCAAGTCGGCGTCGGCAGCAGGCGGAAGACCTGTGCCCGTCGCAATGCGATGGGGGGTTTCCTGAACGCATGACTGGCAACGACATTCCCGGTTTCGCGGCGGAGGTCCCGCCCGAAACCGACAGGTAAGGCAGGGTTGATGGCTGATACGACTGGCACCGCAAATCCGGATGCGCTCGCCGGGACGGAAGGGACCTTTTCGGGAGTCCGCCGTCGTGACTTCATCAATATCGCGGCAGTGAGCGCCGCCGGCGTGGGCGGCATCGCCACCCTGGTTCCCTTGATCAGCCAGATGTCCGCTTCGAAGGACGTGCTGGCCGAAAGCTCGACCGAGATCGATGTCAGCGCGATCAAGCCGGGCCAGGCGATCAAGGCGATTTTCCGCAAGCAGCCGCTTTTCGTGCGCAACCTGACCCCGAAGGAAATCGCCGAGGCCGACGCGGTCCCGCTGTCCGACCTGCGCGATCCGCAATCGCTGGAAGAGCGGACCAAGCCCGGCAAGAAGAACTGGCTGATCACCATGGGCGTGTGCACCCATCTCGGCTGTGTGCCGCTGGGCGCTGGCGAGGGTGAGAATCGCGGCGAGTTCGGCGGCTATTTCTGCCCCTGCCACGGTTCGTCCTACGATACGGCCGCCCGCATCCGCAAAGGTCCGGCGCCGCTCAACCTCGAAGTTCCGGAATACGAATTCACCTCCGACACCGTCGTGAAGGTCGGCTGAGGCGAAAGAGAGAGATCATGAGCTTTCCCTGGGCAAATCACTACACTCCGTCCAACCCGCTGATGAAGTGGATGGACGAGAAGCTGCCGCTCCCCCGCCTCGTCTACAATGCCGTCGGCGCTGGCTATCCGGTGCCGCGCAACCTCAACTATGCGTGGAACTTCGGCGTGCTGGCGGGCTTCTGCCTGGCGCTGCAGATCGTCACCGGCGTAATCCTGGCGATGCATTACGCCGCCAATGCGCAGGTCGCCTTCGGCACCACCGAGCACATCATGCGCGACGTGAACTGGGGCTGGCTGATGCGCTATGCGCATGCCAACGGCGCCTCGGCCTTCTTCGTGGTCGTCTATCTCCACATCTTCCGCGGCTTCTATTACGGCTCCTACAAGGCCCCGCGCGAGATGGTGTGGCTGCTGGGCGTGGTGATCTTCCTGCTGATGATGGCCACCGCCTTCATGGGCTACGTGCTTCCCTGGGGGCAGATGAGCTTCTGGGGCGCCAAGGTGATCACCGGGCTGTTCGGCGCGATCCCGCTGGTGGGCGAGCCGCTGCAGCAATGGCTGCTGGGCGGCTTCGCGCCCGACAATGCCGCGCTCAACCGCTTCTTCTCGCTCCACTTCCTGCTGCCCTTCGTGATCGCGGGCGTGGTGATCCTCCATATCTGGGCGCTGCACATCCCCGGCTCGTCGAATCCCACGGGCGTCGAGGTGAAGAGCGAGAGCGACACCGTGCCGTTCCATCCCTACTACACGGCGAAGGACGGTTTCGGGCTGGGCGTGTTCCTGTTCATCTACTGCCTGTTCCTGTTCTTCATGCCGAACGCGCTGGGCCACCCGGACAACTACATTCCGGCCAATCCGCTCTCCACTCCGGCGCATATCGTTCCCGAATGGTATTTCTGGCCGTTCTACGCGATCCTGCGCGCCTTCACCTTCGACATCCTGTTCCTCCCGGCCAAGCTGCTCGGCGTGATGGCGATGTTCGCGGCGATCCTGGTGTGGTTCTTCCTGCCCTGGCTCGACAGTTCGCCGGTCCGGTCCGGCAAGTTCCGCCCGATGTTCCGCAAGTTCTTCTGGTTCGGCCTGATTCCGGCAATGGCCGTGCTGTTCTATTGCGGCGGTGCCCCGGCGGAAGAGCCCTATGTGATGCTCAGCCAGATCGCCACGGCCTATTACTTCCTCCATTTCCTCGTCGTCCTGCCGCTGGTCTCGATGGTCGAACGGCCCCAGCCGCTGCCGTTCTCGATCACCGAAGCGGTGCTCGGGTCGGATGACGCGGCGAAGCTCGCCGCCAAGAGCTGAACGAACAGACTGAGAGAGAGCGCAACGTCATGATCCGCCTTATCGGTATCCTCGTCGGCCTGTTCTTCACCGGCTCCGTGCTCGCCGCCTTCGTCAACGGCGCCTACACCCAGATCACCGAGCCGCCGGCCGCGACCGCGGAGCACGAGTTCCACAAGCACCCCAAGGAACTGCACCTGCAGAGCGACGGGCCTTTCGGCACCTATGACCGCCAGCAGCTCCAGCGCGGCTTCCAGGTCTACAAGGAAGTCTGCTCGGCCTGCCACTCGCTCAAATATGTCGCGTTCCGCGACCTGGAGCAGCTCGGCTATTCCGAAGCCGAGCTGAAGGCGATCGCCGCCGGCTTCCAGGTGCCGGGCGTCGATCCCACCACGGGCGAGGCGAATAGCCGCCCGGGTCTGCCGACCGACTATTTCCCGTCGCCCTATCCGAACGACATCGCGGCGCGCGCGGCGAACAACAACGCGATCCCGCCGGATCTCTCGCTGATGACCAAGGCGCGGCACGATGGCGCGGCCTATGTCTATTCGCTGCTCACCGGCTTCCAGGACCAGCCGGCGGAGCTGCTGCGCAAGTTCCCCGACGCGAAGACGCCGGAAGGGCTGCACTACAACCCCTATTTCGCGAACCTCAACCTCGCCATGGCGCCGCCGCTGACCAGCGAGGGCCAGGTGACCTATGCCGAGGGCCAGCCCAAGCCGACGGTGGACCAGATGGCGAAGGACGTGGCCGCCTTCCTCACCTGGACCGCGGAGCCGAGCCTCGACAAGCGCAAGCAGACCGGCTGGCCGGTGCTGGGCTTCCTGCTCTTCGCCACCGTGCTCGCCTATCTCGCATACCGGAATATCTGGGCCGACAAGAAAGCTCATTAACAGGCCCGGAAATAAGCAGAGAGGATGCCTCAGCGCCCCTCCGTCCCAGTGACGCGAGGGGCGTTTTGTTTATGCTGTCGGCGGGAGGAACGACCATGAGCCCGGAAGAGCTGAAGGCCCTTGTCCGCACCGTTCCGGATTTTCCAAGGGTGGGCGTGCAGTTCCGCGACATCACCACCTTGCTGGCCCATCGCCAGGGCCTGACGACGGCGGTGGAGATGATCTCGCAGCGGGCGGGCGCGCTGGGCGCCGGTGCGATCGCCGGGCTGGAAGCGCGCGGCTTCATCTTCGGCGCGGCGGTCGCCTCGCTGCTGATGCTGGGCTTCGTGCCCGTGCGCAAGGCGGGCAAGCTGCCCGTGCCGACCATCGGGATCGACTACGCGCTCGAATATGGCGAGGCGCGGCTGGAGATCGATCCGACGCTGATCGAGCCGGGCGAGCGGATCATCATCGTGGACGACCTCATCGCCACAGGCGGCACCGCGCTGGCCGCCGCCCGCCTGCTCCGCCGTGCCGGCGCGGTGGTGGACCGTGCGCTGTTCGTGATCGACCTGCCCGATCTCGGCGGCGCCGGGCTGCTGCGCGAGAACGGCATCGAGGTCGAGGCATTGATGCAGTTCGAAGGCGATTGAGCCCCTGCTTCCGCTTGCCCGCTATTGACGCGGGGCAGGCAGGAATGGCAGGTGGTCGCCGCTGCAGCGGGCGGGTATAGCATAGTGGTAATGCACTAGCCTTCCAAGCTAGCTAGGCGGGTTCGATTCCCGCTACCCGCTCCAGCCACACTTCCCAGAAAATCCAGCAAGGTCTAGAAAACGGCAGAAATGCGCGTATAAGAGCGTGCATTGCGTCCGCTATGTTCCAATGCATTCCAACAAAAGCCAGTGCATTTTGGGGGCATAAGTGGGGGCATCTTGATTGATGAAAAGTGGGATGCCCCCAAATGGCCCTGACAGACTCTGCTATCCGTAACGCTAAGCCACGCGAAAAGCCTTACAAACTGGGCGATTCAGGTGGGTTGTATCTGGAGGTATCCCCGGCTGGGGGGAAGCTCTGGCGACTAAAGTATCGCTTTGACGGCAAGGAAAAGCGGCTGGCCTTGGGGGCATATCCCGAAATCACCCTTGCAGAGGTGCGCGAAAGGCGTGACGCAGCTCGAAAGGAACTAGCGGCCGGTATCGATCCGGGAGTCGCCAAGAAAGCCGCGAAGGCCGCACGGATTGAGCGCTACGCCAACAGTTTCGAGGCGATTGCTCGCGAATGGCACGAACGGCAGAAATCCGGCTGGAGCGCAGCTAACTCCAAGAAGGTGCTGGCGATGCTGGAGAACGATGCCTTCCCATGGTTCGGCAGCAAGCCTGTAGCTGATCTTCGCGCGCCTGATATCTTGAAGGCCATCAGCAAGGTAGAAGCACGCGGCGCCCTAGAATCAGCGCATACCATCCTTCAGACCTGTGGTCGGGTTGTTCGATACGCCATCGCGACCGGCCGTGCTGAAGTTGATTTCACGCCCGGCCTGCGTGGTGCGCTGACTTCCGTGAAAGTGAAGCATAGGCCTGCGTTGACCGATCCAGCCGAGGTCGGTGCGCTGTTAAGGGCGATTGAGGCATACAAGGGCACGTCTGAAGTTCATGCGGCACTACGTCTGCTTCCTATTATATTCTGCCGCCCCGGAGAGTTGAGGGGGGCAACATGGCTTGAGTTCGACCTTGACGCGGCGACATGGAGTATTCCGGCTGAACGCATGAAGATGCGGCGGCCCCATATCGTCCCTTTGTCCCGGCAGGCCGTGGCCATCCTGAAGGGTATCCAGCCGCTCACGGGGCGTGGGGAATATGTCCTGCCTGGCCGGGGCGGAAAACGGCCTATGTCCGACATGACGGTCAACGCTGCGCTGCGACGGCTGGGCTATGATACGCGAGAGGAAATCACGGCGCACGGGTTCCGGGCCACGGCGCGGACCTTGCTCCACGAAGTTCTGCGGATCGATCCTGCGGTGATCGAGCATCAGCTTGCCCATCGCGTGCCTGATGCGCTGGGCGCTGCTTATAATCGCACCCAGTTCATAGATGAGCGTCGGGCGATGATGCAGCGGTGGGCTGATTATCTGGAAGAGTTAAAGGCGGACACTGGCCGGAAGGCAGCCTGATATGGCAAAATCCCCATATGGCGGTTTCGGCTTTGAAGTCGAAAACGATCCGCCGTGGACGAAGCTTGCGACGATTCAGGAGCATTTGGAGGACGGCGAGCGTTTGCCCCCTGCACTCGCCAGATGGCTTGGCGAAGCGATCAAGCGGGCGAATAACGATCCGGTCGCCTTATTGGTCGGATTGGGCCTTCGCAAGCCCAAGGGCCGTCCATCAGCATGGGACCGGCCGGGGAGCAAGGAGGCGCTGTTGCGCCTGTGGGACCTTGTGTCGGATGGAATGGCGGATGACGCCGCAATCGCGCAGGTTCAGGAAGAATTCCCCGCCACGGACGGCGAGGATCGCTTTTCCCGCCCAACACTTCAACGCTGGCTCGCCGATGTCCGACAGGCTGAGCACGAAAAGTGGGAAGACTAGAAGCAGATCGCCCCCACCTCATCCCCTTCGGCCACGGGCGCCACCAGCCGCACCGTCTCACCATCGATCGCGAAATCGGACGGCTGGAGGATTACCCCGTTAATCGTGATGAGTGCAGGCTCCCTCAGCCTCGGCAACGTGAATATCTTTTGACCATCGGTCGCGATGGCGGGCGAAAGCTGGATCATGCGCTCAAAATTTCCTTGGCCTTCGCCTCAATTTCTCGATCCCGCAGTGCAAGCAGGACGAATTCCTCTGGCGTAGTGCCGTCGCGGATTGCCGCCTCAAGCGTGGCAGGGAACGCGCCCATGGCTACGGCCAGCCGTTCCAGGCGCTGTTCGCGCGAGCCGGTGGGCTGGAGGGCGGCTGGGGCGGGTTTCGGCGCTGTGGCCGGCGCAGGGGCGGCAGGGGCAGGCGCCGCGCCGTGGAGGTATTCTCGAAGCGTTTTGGCCATTACGCGGCCTCCTTCCAGTACGGGGCCCGATAGCTCAGGCGAGGTGCAGGTTTGCCAACCGCGCACGCCACGGGCTTGGTTGTCGCTGCTGCGATTGCGGCAGCAAGCGCTTCGTCATCGCTGATAAATTCGAGGCTGATTTCCTCCAGCGCTTCGCGCGTTTCCGGCTTGAGGGAGTTCAGCGGTGGGCACGGAACCAATCGCCAGCCGAAGACGCCGAGCGCCGCCTCTATGCTCGCGAGGGAGGGGACGTTGGGGCGGAGCTTCCCGCCGCCTCGCCACGCCTTGAACGTAGACCGCAGCACGCCGCTCTCAAATTCTAATTGGTCATAGGTCTTGCCGTGCCGCTGCATCAGCTCGAACACTAATTTCGCGAGCGGGTGTGCCTTTCGAGGCACGGTGATGCGCGAGGGGCGGATGTAGGGGGAGGGCTGCATGTTCGCATGATGCCGCATCGGACGGCGGTTGGCGGAACGGGTATGGTGGCCTGCTTTGCACTCGCCCTACACCGGATGGGGCACCTCAGGCCATTTTTACCCGGATGTTAATAACAAGCAGGTTTTTGAAATTTTTATCTAGGGATAGTCTGCGGTTCGCGCGTTACCCGCAGTGGGGGTGTGGCTGGGAGGACCCATACGGCTTTGGACGGGGGTGGATGCTGCGGGTCGGTAACCGACTAGCCGATCATCGGGTCACTTGGGGGTGGGAAACGGGGACCGGCTTACGCAGACCCCCGTTGGTCGAGCAACCGAGAGAAACCCCGATCAACCGGCCAAGACGTATCCGCAGCGGGCTGGGCGCTATGGGATTGGCGCGGGATTGGCAAGCGGAATGCGCTGGCCAACCTTCTCAGCGCTTTTCCCACACGCCATTTCTGTTCTTCCGGATCGGTTTCCTGCAGTTACGGCACTTGCTTACAGCGGTGCCGTCCGTGATGGAGATGTTGTTGAGGTTCGGAATATGATCGCGCAACAGGCAGAACAGCCGCTTCATTCTAGGTTTCGCTTCCTCAATTTCGCGTGGTTGCAAGGCGAGACGCCCGTCGTGCGACAATTTCGGATCGGCCTGATAGTTCCCTTGCGCAGCTCGGCAATTCAGCGCTGTCCTTCAATGGGGCGGAGGTGAGGAGCATTCGGCTGTCGCGGAACGTCTCAAGGCGGGTCGCGTTATTCTCGTCGGTCGCCTACAAGACAGACGGGGGGTTCATGGCAACGATATGCACCGCGTATAAGGATCGGCGCGGCGAGCTTCATGGCACACCTGAGAAAGCAACCCTCGCAGACCTGGCGGCGGTGCTGGGCAGGGTAGGCGACGAGGGCGGCATGACCGCTGGTGTCGCAAAGCTCATATTTGACAAGCGCTTGGAGATTGAACGCGTGTTCGCCGAACATGATGTTCTAGAGAATAGCCCTGAATACACTGCCGAGCTGGCTTCGGGTGCACCATCCACGAATTGATCCAAAGCTGGCTGTCAGGCTGAGCCTTTATCGCTTTTTTAGACGATGGGGCGCTCCCACCTCGTGGGCCCACATCACCGCCGTGCGATACATGAGTCCATCCTCAATTTCCTTTCTTCCCCTAGTCTGGGGCGGAAAGTTTACGTCGCGACGTGGCGTTCACGAGCGCGGCCGCCGGTGCCGGTTTGCCGATCAAGGGTGACGCGGCAAGCCGCAACAAGGTCCTGCAGGATTTGAGCCGTGAGGCGCGCGTCGATATGGCGTTGCTTGTCCGCGATGCGGCTGGGCGGCACGCCAGCCCGCCAGCCGCCCGGATCATGCGTAGGGTGCGGTTCATGGCCATCCTGTCGGTGCTCTCACGCATCAGCGTGGCTGCCGACAGGCGAGCCAGCCGATACGCCAACCGCCACCACTTCCACCGCCACCTCAAAACTTAGTATTTCCGCCACCGCCACCACCTCCCCCCTAAAGGGGGGAAGGGTGGTGGCAGTCGGCAGGAATGCCACCCCGCCACCGACTGCCACCACGTGGTGGCGGGGTGGCGGACGCCCCTATTCTGGTGCGCTCACTTCGATGAACTTGCGGGTCTTGTGGTCCGCCGTCTTGCGCTCCACGACGACCAGCGCGCCTTGAGCAATCCACGTGGCTAGCATAGCCTTGATGCGTCGCCGGTCGGTCTTAGGGTCGAGTCCCAGCGCGGACGCAACGGCGCCGCCTGCCCATTGGGGCGATTGAGAGCTCTCCCGCCACTCCCCCACCCCAATCGCCGCCTGCACGACCACAAGCTCGGCGTCGCCGATGCCCTCCATCGGGCGGGGCGGCGACCACGGCACGGCGACGCCGACACTGTCACCTGGCCCGAGATTGCCACCGTTGCCGAGATGGATGCTTTCCAGCCGGAACCAATCTGCCCCCGTAGCGGGTGCGCGGTTGTGCTTGTCATCACAAACCGAGAAATACCTCCGCCGCTCGACGTTGTCGAAGCCATGCTTGGCCGCGACTTCCGTGCTCATCCGATTGAGCACAAGTGCTGAGCGTACCGCGTCGGTCAGCGCTTTGCCACCACGTGCTGACATCGCCGTCACAACCTCAGCACCAGCCTTGGACGTATGATGGACCAGCACAATCACGCAATTCGCATCGTTCGCGACGCGCGCCCAAGCCTTGACGATTTTGTCGAGCTTCACGTTGTGGTTCTCGTCCACCTCGTGGCTCGACACGAAAGGATCAATCACAAGCACATCGATCCGCCGGTTGCGGATTTCGGCGGTGACTGCCGAGTATACAGGGGCGAGCAATTTAAAGCCGTCCACCCCCTCGACCGCAGTGCACAGCCCCTTGCCCTCCATCGCTGTGTCAACATACAGGCGGTCTTCGAGATCGGATGGCCCGAGGCCGTGATGTTTCGCCGCAGCCAGGATTGTCCGCTGCATTTCGTCCATCGGGTCTTCCAGATTCCACAGCCAGACGCGCTGTTTTCCGCCGTGGACAGGCTGGCCAAGCAGCGGGCGGCCAGTCACGAGCGATAGCGCCATCCCGGCCATGAAGGTCGACTTTCCGACCCCGCCCGGCGCAACAACGGCGGCGGCCGTCTTGCGCAGGAGCCAACGTCCCCACACCCACGGACGCGGCGAGATACTGGCTAGGTCCAGCCACTCGAATGGCGTGGCCGTAATGCCGGCTGTAGCGGCCATCCCTAATCTTTCGGCCCGTTCGACCGGCGTCTCGGGGGTGTCTGCTGGCTGATCAACCTGCTCTTCGACCGGCTCGCCCTCAAGGTCAACAGCCGGAACGATGTCGTCGCCGAGCCGCAAATGGATCAGATTCCCTTCAGTCGCCACGGCGCCGCCCAGCACCGGCCGCCACCTGGGGATGTCATAGAGGGGTTTCGGCTTCCAATCCCTAGCCGCCACCGCGACAGCCAGCGCGGCGTGATATTCGTCGTCCCCGCCATCGGGTCCGATTGCCTTCACCGCCACGATTTCCGGCCCCATCTTGACGCGCGCGGTCGCGATGATTTCGCGGGCGCGCGCCTCTGCACGTGCAATGCTCACGCCGTCACCTCCGCCAGAAATTGCCGCGAAGCGTCTGCCGCAATCATAACTCCAACCGGCATCCTGTGCCGCTCCCTGAGTTTATCCGCGTGCGTAATGAACCAAGAATGGGCGCCAACTATCTGCGCAAGCCGCAGCGCCGCAGCGTGCGCATCGCCACCCACGGCAGCGGCACGGCTGCTCTCCTCCACCGCCAGCCACGCCGCGCCGGGCTGGATGCCGAAATCGGCCGCAATGGCGTCGGCCAAGTCATCCAGATCATCGGCATCGGCCAGCCGCTCTGCCACGGCCTCACGGGCACGGCGGAGGCGGGCGGCGTAGGCGGGGTGCGGCGGCACGGCCGGATCATCTTCGAACCCGCCCGCAGCGCGGCCGTCGTCGAAAGCCGTCTCCAGCGCGGATAGGATTCGCTGAAAGCGGGGTGGCGGCGTGCCGGATGATATTTTGAAAATCGCGGCCAACGCCATTGCCACGTCATTCTCCCAACGGTCGCGACAATCGCCTGCCTTGCCCATCTCGAACGATATCACGCGCAGGCCCGACAGCGCCTTCACGGGCGCGGCGTCGATGTAGGTCAGCAGGATGGGCATCCTGCGGATGGCGTCGTCCTCGGCTTCGCCCAGCACCTTCTCGGCGGCTTCGGCGATGGCAGGGGGCAGTAGGGGGAAAGCGTCGAACACGGCGAAAGTGTCGATCCGCTCGCCCATCTCGACCGCCTCGATCCAAGCCTCGCGCAGGTCGAAAAGCACGTCGGGCACTTCGCTGGGCGTGGCTGTGGTCAGCCGTTGGATCGCGTCTTTAATGGCCACCGAAACCGATTCCGGCAGCGCCGGTTCTTGGGTATCACTCATCTGAAGAAAACCTTTCCGGGCGGCCTTCGGGCCGCCCTTTTTTTGAAAATCAAACGTATTCGATGCGCGCAAAGGCATCGAAAATTGTCGCCAACACGAAGTCGTCCGCCCCCCTCAGGCCTGGATGCGGCGCGAGCGCGATCGGCTGGACGCGGCCGTCGCGGCGGGCGATTACGGAGTGGCCAGCCGAATCCGTGCGGAACCGATAGCGGCGGCGGCGATCGGCAAACCACTCCCGATCCGCCTCCGGATCGAGGTGGATAGTGGCGAAACGGGAAATCACAGCGGCCGCCCCTTCAGGTCGACAAGGCGGATCGCATCCGCAAAGCGTTCAGGCATTGCGCCAGGTTCCACGTATTCTTCGCGAATTGTATCCACCACCTCGCGCTGCACTCGGTCGGGCGCCTTCACCTGCCGCCCCTCGCGATCGGTTGTGAAATTGCTCCCGAACCGGCGGCCCTCCGCGTCGAACCAAACGAGCTTCGTTTCTGTGATCGCCGGCACGATGCGCGACGGCCCGCGCCGGACGCTGGCTTCCGCATCCTCTACGCCGGCAGCCTTGGCGCGGTCGCGGTGCTGCTCAAGCCGGTCGAGCTTTTCCTTAAGCTTGCGGCCATCCGCCTCGATTTCGAGGACGAGGGGAGCAAACTTTGCGGCCTCCTTCTCGACAGCAACACGGGCGTCCGCCTTGGCTTTTTTGTCGGCTTCGTCCTCGATTTCCGCAACGCGCGCGACCAGGGCGGCTTCTCTTGCGGGTATGCCCGCAAGCTCACCTTGAAGCCTGGCCTTTTCTGCCAGGGCCGCAACGGATTGCTCGGGATCATCGACGAGCAGGTCGGGCAGCGCGTGCTCAATTTCCTCAAGCGCCAGTTCGAGCTTCGCCCGCTCTGCCGGGATGGCGGCGAGATCGGCGTGAAGTTCGGATAGGCTCCGGGCGCGTGCGGATTTGCGCGGCTTCCACATCACGCCACGCCCCGCGCGCGGATTCGCTCAAGTTCGGTGCGACGGTACAGGAGAGCATTCCCATACCGAATTGCGGTGGGGCCGATGCCGCCCCGCCGCCAGTTGCGCAAGGTGCGGTCGGTCAGGCCGAGCAGCGCCGCCGCCTCGCCCTGTGTCAAGAATTCAAGTGGGATGTGCATATAGTACTCCTGCGAGCAGGATGCTCGCGTCGGTGTAGTTTCCGCGATATCCGGAAATTGGTCATGGGCGGTTCGGTGGCGTTACGTTTTGTAACCAATGCGAAACTGCAGAAATCAGCGGTTTTCCGGCCGGGCTAGAAACGAAGCGGCGCGCCAGCACTTTTCAATGCATGCGGCTGGCCGCAACGCGCTCCGCCAGCCAGCTTTGGATTTCCGTTTCCAGCCAGCCGACCGACCGGGGGCCGATCTTCACCGGAGGCGGAAATCTGCCCGCAGCGATGGCCGCGTATAATGTCGATCGAGCCAGGCCGGTGCGGCTGGAAACTTCAGGGCGACGTAAAATTTGCATTGCAGACTCCGTTGTTGCGAAGTCAATTGAATGCCAAGCAACGCCAGCGCCGTCCGCCCGTTAATAGGAGCATTTTTGGGCGGCTAACGTGGGTCACAAATCAATTTGGGGGCATAATTGGGGGCATTTTCGAAAGCTTATCGAAAAATAATTCTATATATCAACTTATTGATTGGCGGGTTCGATTCCCGCTACCGTCCAGCCTTCCCGCTGCCATCCTCGAAAAATCACTCCATCCTGCGGCCGATCCTCGCTGGGTAGCGGCGGCCGCCTGATGAGAATCGTTTGCAAAAAGTCGAAGCGAGCCATACCGGGGCGGATCGTTATCGAAAGGCTGCATGTGCCGCACCGCAAGGTCATAGCGCAACTGCTCGAGGAGCGGCGCGAGGAGATGGTGAAATATGCCGGCGCCGTCAGCGGTGACGATGCCGGGGCCGAAGATCTGGTGCAGGAGGCATGGCTGCGCTGCGATCGCGCTGCGCAGGACCGGCCTATCGCCAAGCCCGCGCATCTGCTGTGGCGCATCCTGCGCAATCTCTCGATCGATCGGGGGCGGCGGGCGGCCCGGGAAGGCCGCGTGTTCATCGCCGGCCAGCCCGACGAGCAATGGGAAAACCTGCCCGACGATCGGCCGTCGGTGGAGGATATGCTCATTGCGCGCGAGGAACTGGCCGCTATCGAGCTGGTGCTCGACCGGCTCGATCCCCGCACCCGCGAAGCATTCGAGATGCATCGATTCGAGGGGGCAAAGCTGCGAGAGATCGCCGGGCGCCTCGGCGTTTCCGTCACCACGGCGCACGGCCTGGTGGCCAACGCAACCCGCCTGCTTCGTGAAGCGATCCGGCAGGATTGACACCTCCTTGCCTGCCCCTTGCCCGAAAAAACCTCCCATCCGGGCGTCTGTCGGGTAGAGGAACGAAGATCGTTCGCCGGCAACGGTGACGGGCTTCGCTGCCGAGAAGGGACAACAGGCAAGGGATGACGGGAGCCTCCGACGACGACGCGCGCCGTTCCCGAGCCGGCGTGGCCGATGACGAGGCCGTGGAGTGGGTGATCCTGCTGCGCGAGGAGCCCGACGACCCGGAGGTTCGCGCCCGTTTCGAGGCGTGGCTCGCCGCTTCCCCGCTCAATGCCCGCGCCTGGGCCGAAACAGCTCATGCCTATGATCGGGCGGGAGATGTGCGGCCCGTTTACGCCAGCCCGGTCCGGGCGGCCGAGGAGCGGCCGGTGCTGCCGCAAGGGCCAATCCCCTATACCCGCCCGCGCAAAGGAAATGTTCGCCGCATATCGAAGGCTCGCCGCCTCCCCCGGCGGCGCGTGCTGGTCATGGGTGCGGCGGCGGCCTGCTTCGCGATCGCCATCGCCCCGGCTGCCCAATTGCGCATGAAGGCCGATCACCTCACCGGCACGGCCGAGACGCGCGAGGTGAGGCTGGCGGACGGCAGCATCGCCCGCCTCGCGCCGGACAGCGCGATCGCCGTCACCTACGCCGCCGGCCATCGCCGGATACGGTTGCTCAAGGGCGAAGCCTGGTTCGATGTGCGGCACGATTCCGCGCGGCCCTTCTATGTCGACGCGAAAGGCATCACGACCACCGTGCTCGGCACGGCATTCGACGTGCGGCTCGACGCGGCCGGCGCGACCACGGAACTGGCGCGAGGAAGGGTCCGCATGGACTATGCCGACGCCGCCCCGCCGGTTTCCGAGCAACTGGCGCCGGGCGAGACGGTGCGGGTGGGGTTCGACGGCACCGTCAGCCGCGATGTCCGGCCAGTGGAGCAGGTGGCCGCATGGCGCAACCGCCAGATTGCCGTCCGCGATCGCCCGGCTACGGAAGTGATCGATGCGCTGCGGCCATGGTATTCAGGCATCATCATCGTGCGGGGCGACAGCTTTGCCCACCAGCGGGTCACAGGCCTCTACAACGCCGCCGATCCGGTGGAGGCGCTGAAGGGCCTGACCCAGGCCTATGGCGGCTCGGTATCGACCGTGACGCCCTGGGTGATCGTTGTATCCTCCTCCCGCTAGCGTCGTCTCATCCCGCGAAGGCGGGATGACCGGAAAGAAGGCGATGCGTCGCTTGCCAACACCGGTCTTTCGTCATGCCAGCGAAAGCTGGCATCTCGGGCCTTTGCGCGTCACGGCCCGAGACCCCAGCTTGCGCTGGGTGACGATGAAGCCGTCAATCCACAGCGCGTTGGCAAACGATATCATCGCTGAAGAAAGCCACGCGCAAATGCTTCGAAAAATTATTTTCCCCGTAAGTTCAATTCCTTCTCGCAAAATTCGCCATAAGCTTCGGCCCCTTCCGCCTCCCTCTCCGAAAAAAATCTCGGCCCTGCGTCTGTTCAAGTGAGAGGCGTTCTTGCGAAGCATTATCGCAAAGCCTCGACCAGATCATGACGTGAAGAAGGGGTAAGATTGATGGCCATGGGGGGCAATTTCGACGGAACCGGCCAAAGGCGGCTGCGCCGCGCCATGATGGCTGTGCTGCTGATGACGAGCAGCGTTGCGACGGTCGGCTTGGCCGCTCCGGCGCAAGCGCAGGAGGCCGCGCGCAATTTCGACATTCCCGCCCAGCCCCTCGCCGATGCGCTTACCGCGTTCGGCCAGCAGTCCGGCCTGCAGGTAAGCGCACGGGCGCCGCTGGTCGAGGGCAGGACGTCCCACGCGGTTCAGGGCACGCTTTCGCCCATGCAGGCGCTCAGTCAACTGCTTGCCGGAACTGGGCTTTCCTTTCGGATGGTCGGTTCGACCGTTACGCTCGAGCTCGCGCCGCAAGCCAGTTGGGGAACGATACAACTTGGGCCTGTACGCGTTGAAGCCGTCGGCACCGCCGGCAGCGGTGGGAGTGGTTACATTGCGCCGCAAACGACGCAGGAGGTGGCGATCGGGGAACTCGCATCTATCACCGCCAACGGGCTGGTCCTCACCCAACGCGAAACGCCGCAATCGACGAGCGTCGTGACACGGCAACAGATCGACGACCGCCGGATGACCACGCTGCGCGACGTAATGGAGAACGCGACTGGCATCACGGTCAACCAGACCGAGACAGACCGGTTCAGCTTCTATTCGCGCGGATTCGAGATCGACAGCTACCAATATGATGGCGTGCCGGTGACACTCGATTCCACTTATCAATATGGCGATGGAACGATGGACACGGTTCTGTATGACCGAATGGAAATCGTTCGGGGCGCAACCGGTCTCATGATTGGCGCTGGCGAACCGGGTGCCTCGATCAATCTCATTCGGAAGAGGCCGAAGCAGAGCTTCGAGGGATATGCCTCCGGTCTGGTAGGCTCGTATGAGAACAGGCGAGCCGAAATCGACATTACCGGGCCGCTGACCGGAAGCGGCGCAGTCCGGGCGCGTCTGGTCGGTGCTCTCCAGTCCCGTGGAGATACGGTGGATTTCTACAAGCAGGACCGCAATGTCCTGTTCGGCGTGATGGAAGCCGATATCGGCCCGTCGACCATGATCACGATAGGCGCCAACCGCCAAAAGACAGATACGACCGGCACCACATGGGCTGGCATGCCTGCCTTCGACAGTGAAGGACAACTGATCGACTGGCCCAAGGGGTCCACCACGGGAACCCATTGGACCGGTTGGGACACCAAGGTGTTTGAGGCCTATGTCAACGGCGAGCACTATTTTGCAAATGGGTGGAAGCTGCGCCTGAGCTATAACCGCCTCGAAAACGACTTCACAGCGCCGCTGCTTTATATCGGCGGCAACCCGGATTCTGTGACCGGCGCCGGCACCGTGCCGCAGGCGACCAAATATGTCGGCAATCGGGATCAGGATTCCGTCGCGTTCACTCTCAACGGTGATTTCGCCGCGCTGGGGCATCAGCATCAATTCGTGATCGGTGCCTTCGGATCGCGATCCACCGGCTACATCGTGGAGCGCACCGCAGCGGGCACCATGCCGGACATCCCCGATATCTTCGCATGGGACGGCAGCTACCCCGAACCGCAATGGAGCAGCGATCCCAGCAATGAACGCGATACGCTGACGAAGCAACTCGGCATTTATGGCACGGTGCGTCTTGCCGTAAACGATCGTGCAGCGTTGATTGGCGGCGCGCGCCTGAATTATTGGAAAGGTCGCCTCACAAGCTATTGGGACAATTACGACTACAGCCATTCGGGCATCGTTACGCCTTATGCGGGTTTGACTTACGATCTCACCGATACGCTTACGCTCTATGGCAGCTATACGACGATCTACAAGCCGCAGACCTATCAGGATATAGATCGCAACTATCTCGCGCCGGCCAGGGGGCGCAATTATGAGGTCGGGATCAAGGGTTCGTTCTTCGACGATCGGTTGATCGCATCAGCCGCGCTGTTCAGGACGAAGCAGAAGAATGTCGCGGAATATGTCGATTACGACGTCGTGGAGAATCGTTCCATCTACCGCTCGATCGAAGGCACGACGACCGATGGAGTGGAATTCGAAGTCTTGGGCCAGCCTGCGGAAGGCTGGAACGTCTCGCTAGGCTTCACCTACCGTGACGCCGAGGACAACGAAGGAAATGCCGTCAACACATTCCAGCCAAAGACAACTCTGAAATTCGGCACAAATTGGCGGACCGATCCCATCGATCGAGACCTCACCATTGGAGGAAATCTACGGTGGCAGAGCAAGACCCACAATCTGGGCTATTGGTTGGATACGTCGCAGAGCATCGAGCAACCGTCTTACGCAGTCGTCGATTTGATGGCGCGTTACCAAATACGCGAGGGATTGGACATACAAATCAACGCATACAATATATTCGATAAGAGATATTACCGCACAATGGGATTCTACAACTCGGTATTCTACGGGGATGCCAGAACGGTGACGGCTGCGATTGTCACTCGATTTTGAAACGGGCAGCGCGTTTCCAATACCGGAAGGATCCTCGAGCTATCCTGGAAGCTGATAAGGAAAGTCCTGGAGAGGCTCCCTCGAATAATTGGAGGGCCTCTCGCTTCGTAGCGTCTGAGATTCCCCGCTGGTGAGGGGCTTTCGGTTCCCCGGCAGAGCGCGCGCGGCTCCGGTCCCGGGCCCACAAGACGTGCCCGCCGATTTCGCTTGGACTTGAGAACGACTCGCAATAAGCTGCGTTCCATGGTACGAGGCGGTATGGCTGACGAACTCTTCACGCTTGGCAAGAGCTACGACAACCTGATCTATCTCGAGGAGCGCGCGCGGCGCGAATGGGCCGCGATCGAGGCGGCGCCGAGTGCCGCCGTGGCATCGGCTCACCGGCTTCTTGCCATCCAATACGAAGCGGATGCCCGCGATTTGCGCAGGCAGCTTTCCAGAGGCTGAGGCGGGCGCTAACCTGCCAGGGGCAAAATCGCCAACAGGAGGAAACAGGATGGAATACGGCTTCATCGGCTGGATCGTCGTTGGGCTGATCGCGGGGGTACTCGCCAAGTGGATCATGCCCGGCAAGGATCCGGGGGGCATCATCGTCACCATTCTCATCGGCATCGCCGGGGGGATCATCGGTGGGTTCATCGCCAGCCGAATCGGCATCGAGGGCGGCAACATCGCCAACATCGTGATCGCGACCGTGGGCGCGATCGTGCTGCTCTGGATCTACCGTCTGGTCAAGCAGCGCAGCGCCTGACGGCGCGGTGACGGTGCAGGGCGCGCCCATGGCTTGAAGCCGGACGCGCCCTGTCTGTTCCGCTTTCAGCGGACCGGCTTCGGACAGGCGCCTGGGTGAACGGCGGTCCCCGTTCTCATGCAAGAGCGCGTCCCACCCGATCCGAACGGCCGGGCGGGACACACCTAATCAATCCTCGGCGATCAGCGTCTTGTAAAGCCAGCCGCCGATGATGCCGCCCACTATCGGGGCGAGCCAGAAGATCCACAATTGCTGCAGCGCGATCCCGCCTTCGAGCAGCGCCGGGCCGGTGCTGCGGGCCGGATTGACCGAAGTGTTGGTGATCGGGATCGAGATCAGGTGGATCAGGGTGAGCGCCAGGCCGATCGCGATCGGCGCGAAGCCGGCCGGGGCCCTGCGATGGGTCGATCCCATGATGATGAACAGGAAGAAGCCGGTCAGCAGCACTTCCGCCATCACGCCCGCCGCCAGGCTGTATCCGTCAGGCGAATGGCTGCCGACCCCGTTCGAGGCGAGCGAGCCGGTATAGCCCGCCTTGCCGCTCGCGATCACGTAGAGCGCGGCGGCTGCCAGCACGGCGCCGATCACCTGTGCCAGGACATAGGGCAGGATCTTCCCCGCCTCGAACCGTCCGCCGGCCCACAGGCCCACAGTCACCGCCGGGTTGAAATGCCCGCCGGACACATGGCCCACGGCGAAGGCCATGGTGAGCACGGTAAGGCCGAAAGCCAGCGCCACGCCCGCGAAGCCGATGCCCAGCTCGGGAAATGCCGCGGCGAATATCGCACTGCCGCACCCGCCGAACACGAGCCAGAACGTGCCGAATGCTTCGGCCAAAAGACTGTTGAGGTTCTTCATACCCTCCCCTCCTCCTGGAAGAATTTCCGAGGAGGGCAAGTTGCGCCCCTCCGGGGGTAAAGTAAAGATGCCGTTAGGCAGTAATGGGCGGCGGGAATTCGGGCTTTCGGCTTGCCTTCCTCCTTCAGCCAGCCGGCTTTGCCGCCATGTTGTCTATCAGCCGCGTCCCGCCGATCCTTGCCGCGACGAACAGCCGGCCGCCGCTGGCCGGAAAGGCGTCCAGCGAGGCAAGGCTCGTTTCGTCGGCCAGCGTCGCATAGTCCACCGAGGAGAAGCCGCCGGCGATCAGCGCGGCCTTGAGCGTGTCCAGCACAGCGCCGACCGGTTCGCCCGCGGCGATCCGCGCGATCGCGGCGCGCATCTCGCGGGGCAGGGCGGCCGCTGCCAGCCGGTCCGCGCGTGAGAGGTAGCGGTTGCGGCTGCTCATCGCCAGCCCGTCACCCTCCCGCACGGTGGGGATGCCCACGATCCGGTCTGCGCGCGGATGGAGCAGGTCGAGGTCGCGCGCCATGCGCCGGATGATGGCGAGCTGCTGCCAGTCCTTCTCCCCGAACAAGGCGATGTCGGGCAGTACCTGGTTGAACAGCTTGGCGACCACCGTGGCCACGCCGTCGAAATGGCCCGGCCGGAATGCGCCGCACAACCCGTCCGACAGGCCGCCGACCGAGACGGCGGTGGCGAAGCCCGGCGGATAGACCTCCTCCACCTCGGGCGCCCAGAGCAGGGCCGCGCCTTCGGCCTTCAGCAGCTCGCGATCCCGTTCAGGCTGGCGCGGATAGGCGGCGAGGTCTTCGTTCGGGCCGAACTGGGTGGGATTGACGAAGATCGATACGACCACATTGGGCGCCAGCTCGCGCGCCTTGCGCACCAGTGTCAGATGGCCTTCATGCAGCGCGCCCATGGTGGGCACGAGCGCGATCTCCCCGCCGGCTTGCAAACTCTCCACAGCTTCTCGCAAGCTGTCGAGGCGGTTGACGGTTTGCATGGGGGCGAGCCTCCGATATGGCCATTGATGCGCCGCCTCCTAGACGCGAGATGGCCCCGTCCGCAACGCCAAGAGGAAGCATTCCGAGCGTGTCCCAGTTCGATCCGCCCTCGTTCGATCCACCAAGGCCCGCCCGCTCCCGCACGGGCGCCCATCGCATCGTGTTCGCCAACGAGAAGGGCGGCACCGGCAAGTCCACCACCGCGGTGCATGTGGTGGTCGCCCTTGCCTATCAGGGGGCCCGCGTCGCCGCGCTCGATCTCGATCCGCGCCAGCGCACCCTGTTCCGCTATCTCGAGAACCGCGTGGAGACGGAGCGGCGGCGAGGCATCACACTGCCCGGTGCGACCTTCGGCGTCTTCACCGGCGAAACGGTGGAGGAGCTGGAAGCCCAGGCCAGCGCGCTGGCGGAAGGGTGCGACTTCCTGGTGGTCGACACGCCGGGGCGCGACGATCCCTTCGCCCGGCACAGCGCCACGGGGGCGGATACGCTGGTGACCCCGCTCAACGACAGCTTCGTCGATTTCGACCTGATCGGCCAGGTCGATGCGGAAACCTTCAAGGTTCGCCGGCTGAGCTTCTATGCCGAGCTGATCTGGGAAGCGCGCAAGAAGCGCGCGATGGCTACCATCGTGGAGCAGCGGCGCGAGATGGACTGGGTCGTGGTCCGCAATCGCACCCAGCACATGGAGGCGCGCAACCAGAAGCGGATCGACGATGCGCTGAACGAGCTTTCGAAGCGTGTCGGCTTCCGCATCGCCAAGGGGCTGTCCGAACGCGTGATCTACCGCGAGCTGTTCCCCTCGGGCCTCACCCTGCTGGACAAGGGCCATCTGGGCGAGCTGGGCACCAGCCACCTCGTCGCCCGGCAGGAGCTGCGCGGGCTGATATCCGGGCTCAACCTTCCCATGCCTGCGCGGTCGCGGGATAGGGAAACCGCCTGAGCCATGTCGCGCCTGCTCTTCTTCGCCGCCGTCGCGGTCCTGGGCTGCAAGCTCCTCACAGGGCGCTGGCCGTGGGAACTCCTGCGGCCCCCGGCCACCCGCAGCCAGGCGCTGTTCGAGGCGCGCAAGCTGCTCGCGGTGCAGCCTGGCGCATCGCGGGCGGAGATCGTCGAAGCACATCGGCGGCTGATCGCCGCGGTCCACCCCGATCGCGGCGGCACCAGCGCCCAGGTGCACGAAGCCAATGCCGCGCGCGACCTGCTGCTCGGCGAATTGCGGGACGAGGGATGAGCGGCCGATGAGCTATCTGTTCCATCCCACGATCCTGCGCGAATACGACATTCGCGGTATCATCGGCGAGACCCTGGGGACGGAGGACGCCCGTGCGATCGGGCGGGCCTTCGCCACTCTGCTGCGCGAGGCCGGCGGCAGCCGGGTGGCCGTGGGGTATGACGGGCGAGTCAGTTCGCCCATGCTGGAGCACGCGCTGGTGGAAGGGCTCACCGCCAGCGGCTGCGATGTGGTGCGGATCGGGCTGGGACCCACCCCGATGCTCTATTACGCCGAGGCATCCGCCGAGGATGTGGACGGCGGCATCCAGATCACCGGCAGCCACAATCCCGCCAATTACAACGGCTTCAAGATGGTGTTCCAGGGCCGCCCCTTCTTCGGCCAGGATATCCTGATGCTGGGCCGGATCGCCGCCGAAGGCGTGTGGCTGGACGGGGCGGGCACGGCCGAAACGCGCGACGTGATGGAAAGCTATGTCGCGCGCCTGCTGGACGGGCTGGGCGGGATCGATCCCGCCCGGCTGGACCGGCTGCGGGTGGGCTGGGATGCGGGCAACGGCGCGGCCGGCCCGGCGCTGGAACGGCTCGCCGCTCGCCTGCCGGGCGAGCATCACCTGCTTTATACGGAGGTGGACGGCACCTTTCCCAACCACCACCCCGACCCTACCATGGAGGACAACCTCGCCGATCTGAGGGCGCTGGTGGCGGAAAAGGGGCTCGATTTCGGCATCGCCTTCGACGGGGACGGGGACCGGATCGGTGCGATCGACGGCGAAGGGCGGGTGATCTGGGGCGACCAGCTGCTGATGATCTATGCCGAGGACCTGCTGAAGCGCCTGCCCGGCTCCACGGTCATCGCCGATGTGAAGGCCAGCCGCGCCCTGTTCGAACGCATCGCGGCCTGCGGCGGGCAGCCGATGATGTGGAAGACCGGCCACAGCCTGATCAAGTCGCGCATGCGGGAGACGGGCGCGCCGCTCGCGGGCGAGATGAGCGGCCATGTGTTCTTCGCCGACGACTATTACGGCTTCGACGATGCGCTCTATGCCGGCGTCCGCCTCATCGCCGCCTCGGCGCGGCTCGGCCGGTCGGTCACGCAGCTGCGTGGAGCGATGCCCCCGATGGTCAATACGCCCGAGCTGCGCTTCCAGGTGGACGAGAGCCGCAAGTTCGCCGTGGTGGAAGAAGTGCGGGAGCGGCTGGCCGGCGCCGGCGCGCAGGTGGACGCGACCGACGGCGTGCGGGTCACGACCGCGGACGGCTGGTGGCTGCTGCGCGCTTCCAACACGCAGGACGTGCTGGTCGCCCGCGCGGAAAGCGACAGCCAGGCGGGGCTGGAGCGGCTGGTCGGCCAGATCGACGGGCAGCTCGCCCTTTCCGGCATCGTCCGCGGCCCGCAGGCGGGGCATTAGGCCGGCCTGGGCTTCGTTATGCCTCCCCCTCCGTCATTGCGAGGAGGCGAAGCCGACGAAGCAATCCATGGCCGGTGCGTGGGACCCTGGATCGCCGCGGGGCCCTTGGCCCCTCGCGATGACGAAGGGGCGATGACGCGGGCAACGCCGGGTTCAACCCCCTGTCAAAGCCCGCTCGACGGCATCTGCTGGCTGGCGCAATGGAAGCTGCCGCCGCCGCCCAGCACGGCGGTGGCGGGCAGGCCGATCACCTCGCGGTCGGGGAAGCAGGCGGCGATGGCCGCCACGCCGTCGGCGTCCTGCGGAGTGCCGTAGGTCGGCACCACCACCAAGCGGCTGGTGACGGCGAAGTTCATATAGCTGGCCGGCTCCGCATCTTCGCCGGCAAGAACCGGCCCGGGCGAGGGGATGTCGCGGATCGCGAGGCCGAAGACGCGCGCCCTTTCGCGCGCATCGGCGTAGATCGCGGCATTGGGATCATCCGGCCCGCTCGCCAGCGGCAAGGCCAGCGTGCCCGGCGCGACAAAGCGGGCGAGGTTGTCGACATGCCCGTCGGTATGATCGTTCAGCAGCCCCTCGCCCAGCCACAGCACTCTCTCGAAGCCCAGGTCGCGTGCCAGCCGGCGCTCGATCTCCTCGCGCGAAAGCCGCGGATTGCGATTGGGGTTGAGCAGGCATTGCTCGGTGGTGACGGCAAGCCCGGTTCCGTCCCCATCCAGCGCGCCGCCTTCGAGGATCCAGTCCGAGGTGTCCACCGGCAACCCGGCATCGCGCGCGAGCTCGGCCCCGATCGTCTCGTCTCCCGGCATGCGGTATTTCCCGCCCCAGCCGTTGAAGCCGAAACGCTTCGCGACCCGCTTCCCGCCTTCGCCCAGCACCACCAGAGGCCCGGTGTCGCGCAGCCAGATATCGCCATAGACGCGACGTTCAAGGCTAACCTTCGCGCTTACGAGGCGCCGGGCATGGGCCTCGTTCGCCTCGTCGCGCACCAGCAGGCGCACTTCCTGCCCGCTTTCGGCCACAGCGCTGGCGAAGGCGGCGATCTGGGCCTGCGCGGCTTCCAGCAGGCCGGGCCATTCGGCCGGATCATGCGGGAAACCGATCCACAGCCAGTCCTGTGGATGCCATTCGGCGGGCATCAGGAAAGTCACGGCACTGCTCCGTTTCAGCATCCGCCGGCGGGCTTGCAGCTTTCATCGCGGATATGGCGGAACTCGTCGCCCGGCAGCCAGTTGGGCCAGGAGGCGCTGTCCGCCAGCATCCGGCCGAGCAGGTAGTAGAGCTGCAGGTCCTGCTCCACGCCCGACCAATCCCAGTTCGGATCATATTCGTCGTTCGGGCCATGATAGGCATGGGCCGTATAACGCGCCTGATAGGCGCTGCCCGCCGCCGTGCCGCCATCCACCAGGTCCTCCCCGCCTTCGACATAGATCATCGGCACGCCGCGCTTGGTGAGGCTGAAATGGTCCGAGCGGTAATAGAACCCGGCCTGGGGTGAACGGTCCGGCGTGCCCCTCCGCCCGAGTTCCGCCAGCGCGGCGTCGAGGAAGGCGTCGAGCTGCGACTTGCCGCCGCCGATCACCGTCACGTCCTTCGCCGGGCCGGCGAGCGAGAGCGCGTCCATATTCACTCCGCCCACCGTCCGCTCCAGCGGAAAGACCGGGTTGGCGGCGTAATATTCGGAGCCGAGCAGCCCCTGCTCCTCCGCCGTCACCGCCAGGAACACCAGGCTGCGCGCGGCCGGCCCTGCCTTGCGGTGCGCTTCGGCCAGCGCGACCAGCGCCGCGGTGCCGGTGGCGTTGTCGATCGCGCCGTTGCAGATGTCGTCGCCTTCCTCGTCGGGCGTGCAATGGCCGAGATGGTCCCAATGGGCGGTGTGGAGCACATATTCGTCCGGCCGATCCGCGCCGGGCAGCACGCCGATCACGTTCTTCGAGACATAGCGGCGGATGGCGTTGTCGAAGCTGGTGGAGGCCGCGATGCCCAGCGGCACCGGCCTGAAGCCCTTCTTCGCCGCTGCGGCCACCAGCTGGTCGAGGTCCTTCCCCGCGGCGGCGAAGATCCTTTTCGCCACCTCCTGCTGCACCCAGCCATTCATCAGCGTCTGGTCCGCCCCGCCATTCGCGCGCTCGGCCAGCGCCTGCGGCCCGGTCCAGCCTTCCTGCACCACGTTCCAGCCATAGGATGCGGGGAAGGTGTCGTGGATGATCAGCGCGGCCGCCGCGCCCTGGCGGGCGGCTTCCTCGAACTTGTAGGTCCAGCGCCCGTAATAGGTCATCGCAGCGCCGTTGAAGGGCCCTTCCAGCGAATCGGCCGCCCAGTCGGGATCGTTGACCAGGATCACCGCCGTCTTGCCACGCATGTCGACGCCGGCATAATCGTTCCAGCCCTTCTCGGGCGCGTTGATGCCGTAGCCCACGAAGACCAGTTCGCTGTTCCTGAGATCGATATGCTCGTTCTCGCGATAGGTGACGGCGACCCAGTCGGGCCCGTTCGCCAGGCTCAGCGCCGTGCCCTTGCCGGAGATGGCCAGCGGCGCATAGTTCTTCCCGGTGATCTCCACCAGCGGCACGTCCTGGAACCAGCTTCCGCGATTGCCCGGCTGCAGCCCCGCCTCGGTGAATTTCTTCACCAGATAGGCCAGCGTCTTCTCCTCGCCCGGCGTCCCCGGCATCCGCCCTTCGAACGCATCGGACGACAGGGTGCGGGTCACTTCCTTCATCGTCGCGATCGGGACCTCGACCGGGGCGACGCGCGGAATGTCGGGCGCGGCGGAAGCGCTTTGCGGTGGCGCGGCGGCGGGGGCGCAGGCGGCCAGCAGCAGCGCTCCGCCGGCAGCGCAGAGCATGCGGATCATCGAAAGTCTTCCCTGGCGGAGGCGTGGATTTCCCATGCTCACGGCATGGCAGAGCCCGTGATGCGATACAAGCGGCGGGGTCAGTCCCGGCTCCGCTTGCCGTGCCGGGCGCAAACGTGCAGGGAAGCTGCATGACGGCAGACTGGCAGGCGGCGATCGAGCGGGCGCGGGCCCATTCCCCCTTCCTTGCCGGCGGGCTGGAGCGCCTGCCCGATCTTGCCGCGCTTCTCGCCCGGGGGGAGGGCGAGGAAGCACTGGCCTTGGCGAAGCAGGCCGGGGCGGGCGAAGGCGATGTCGGCATCGCCCTGCGGCGCGAGCGGCTGGCGGTCGCGGTGGCGCTGGGGATCGGGGACCTTGCCGGCTATTTCCCGCTCGCCCGCGTGACGGGGGAGCTTTCGGCCCTGGCCGACCGGGCGCTGGACGCGGCGATCGCGGATGCGATCCGGCGGCGCGCGGGAGGCGAGGCGGAACCGGCGGGCTTCACCGCCCTGGCGCTCGGCAAGCAGGGTGCGGGGGAACTCAACTACAGCTCGGACATCGATCCGATCCTGCTCTACGATCCCGAAACCCTGCCGCGCCGCAAGCGCGACGAGCCGGGCGAAGCCGCCCAGCGGGTGGCGCGCACGCTGGTGGAGACGCTCTCGCAGACCACCGCCGAAGGCTATGTCTTCCGCGTGGATCTGCGCCTGCGGCCGGCTTCGGAAGTCTCCCCGCTCGCGATCTCCTTCGGCGCGGCGCTGACCCATTATGAATCCTCCGCCCTCGCCTGGGAACGGGCGGCGTTCATCCGGGCGCGGGCCTGCGCGGGCGAGGTAGCGGAAGGCGAGGCCTTCCTTGCGGCGATCCGGCCTTTCGTGTGGCGCCGCAGCCTCGATTTCGGGGCGATCGAGGAAATCAGACGGCTCACCGCGCGGATCCGCGATCATCATGGCGGCCCGGCGGCGCCCGGCCCCGGCTTCGACGTCAAGCGCGGGCGGGGCGGCATCCGCGAGGTCGAATTCTTCGCCCAGACGCATCAGCTGATCCATGGCGGGCGCAAGCCGGCGTTGAGGGTGCGGGGCACTCGCGCCGCGCTGGACGCGCTGGCGGCGGAAGGGATCATCCCTGCCGAGGATGCGCGGGTGCTGGGCGAGAGCTACGACCGGCTGCGCGCGATCGAGCACCGGCTGCAGATGGTCGCGGACCGCCAGACGCACGAACTGCCGCGCGACGAAGCGGCGCTGGGCAATGTCGCCCGGCTCGACGGGCTGGTCGGCGGCGGCGAACTGGTCGAGGAACTGCGCGCGATCACCGAGGCGGTCGGCCGCCGTTACGACGCGCTGCTCGACCGGCCAGGGCCGGGCGAGGGGCAGGGCTCGGGAAATGTGCCCCCGATTGCCGGTGAGTCGCTCGAGACCCGGCTCGACCGGCTCGGTTTCGCCGATCCTGCGCGGCTGGCGGAACGCATCACGGGGTGGAGTGACGGGCGGGTGCGCGCGCTGCGCAGCGACGCCGCGCGCGCCGCGTTCGAGGCGGTGTTCCCCGCGCTGATCGGCGCTCTCGCCGCCGCGCCCGATCCCGACCGGGCCGTCACCCGCTGGGAAAGCCTGCTGGTCAACCTGCCGAGCGCGGTGAACCTGTTCCGCCTGCTGGAGGCCCGGCCCGGCCTGATGGAGCAGATGGTCGCCATCCTCACCCTCGCCCCGCCGCTGGCGGACGAGCTGTCGCGCCGGGCCGAGCTGCTCGACACGCTGATCGATGCCAGCGCGCTCGACCTGCCCGGCAGCGTGGAGGAGCTCGCCGCGCGCATGACGCTGCCGGACGGGCGCGGCGGCTACGAGGAGCTGCTGGACCGGGTTCGGCGGGTGGTGGGCGAAACGCGCTTCGCGCTCGGCGTGCAGCTTATCGGCGCGGTGCACGATCCGCTGGAGATCGCCACCGCGCTTTCCCGCACCGCGGAGGCCGCGCTTGCCGTCTGCGCACGAGCGGCGGAGGAGGAATTCGCCAAGGTGCATGGCCGGCTGGCCGGGCATGCGCTGCTGGTGCTGGGGCTCGGCCGGCTGGGCGGCGGGGCGCTGACCCATGCGTCGGACCTCGACCTGATCTATCTGTTCGATGGCGAGGCCGAAGGCCAGTCCGACGGCGCCCGGCCTCTCGGCGCCACGCTCTATTTCAACCGCCTGGCCCAGCGGGTCACCGCCGCGCTCAGCGTGGCGACCGCCGAAGGCCCGCTTTACGAGGTCGATACGCGCCTCAGGCCGCAGGGCAACCAGGGGCCGCTGTCGGTGAGCCTCGACAGCTTCGCCCGCTACCAGCGGGAAGATGCCTGGACCTGGGAGCATATGGCGCTCACCCGCGCCCGGGTGCTGCATGGCCCGCCGCAGGCCCGCGCCCGGCTGGAGGCGATCCTGGCCGAGGTGCTGCACCAGCCGCGTGATCCGGCGACGCTCAAGGCGGACGTGCTGAAGATGCGGGGCGAGATGGCGGCGCACAAGCAGCCGAAGGGAGAACTGGACGCCAAGCTGCTGCGTGGCGGGCTGGTCGATGTCGAATTCCTCGTCCAGTATCTCCAGCTGCGCGAACGGATCGCCCTGACGCCCGATCTGCGCGCGGCGGTGGTGGAGCTGGCGGCGGCGGGGCACTTGCCATCGGCGCTGGGCGATGCTCATGCATTCCTGACCCGGCTGCTGGTCGCCGCGCGGTTGCTCGCGCCCGACGGGGCCGAGCCGCCACCGGCGGCCTGCGCGGCCTTGTCCCGCGCCTGCGGAGTGACGGACTATCCCGCGCTGATCGCCGCGCTGGGCGCGGCACGGCGGGATGTGGCGGCGGCCTGGGCGGAGAATTTTGGCGAGGAACTGGAGATCGAACCATGAGCGAGCGCCCCGATATCGGCGACAAGCTGCCCGACATCGCGTTGGAAACCCCGGATGGTGGCACGGTGAAGCCTTCGGACTTTGCCGGCAGGAAGCTGGTGCTGTTCTTCTACCCGAAGGACGACACGCCCGGCTGCACCAGCGAGAACAAGGATTTCTCGGCCCTGGCCGGCGAATTCGAGCAGGCGGGCACGGCCTTGCTCGGCGTGAGCAAGGATCCGCCGAAGAAGCACGCGAAATTCATCGACAAGCACGGCCTCGCCGCCCCGCTGGCCTCGGACGCGGAGCAGGGCGGGCTGGCCGACGCGCTGGGCATCTGGGTCGAGAAGAGCCTCTATGGCCGGACCTATATGGGGATGGAGCGCACCACCTATCTGGTCGATCCGGAAGGCCGGATCGCGCAGGTCTGGCGCAAGGTGAAAGTCAAGGGCCACGCCGAAGCCGTGCTCGACGCGGCGAAGGAGCTGTAAGGGCGCTCTGCCCCGATGGCGGATGGGCTGATCAGGAAGAAGCCGAGGTCCTCCCAATGCCCCTTTCCGTCGCCTCCGCCATTCGCGCCGCGCTGCTCGCGCCCGATCCCCGCGCCAAGCTGTTCGCGGCGCGAAAGGCGGCGCGGGACTGGCGGCTGGGGCGGCTGGCCTTCGCCTTCGACGAGCCCATGCCCGACCGGCCGGCCCGGCCCGAAAGGCCGGAGCTGCTGCCGCCCAATCGCATGCCGAAGCGGGGGCGCGGCGGATCGGAGCGGGCGCGGATCGCCTTGTGGCACGCGCTCGCCCATATCGAGTTCGTGGCGATCGACCTCGCGCTCGACATGGCGGGGCGCTTCGGAGGCGGGAGGGGCGAAGGCTTCGTCTCCGATTTCCTCTCCGTCGCCGCGGACGAGGCGATGCATTTCGCCTTGCTGGCGCGCAAGCTCGAATCGCTCGGCAGCTTCTACGGCGCGCTTCCTGCCCATGGCGGATTATGGGAATCGGCGGAAAACACCGCTCACGATGTGGCTGCGCGGCTCGCCATCGTTCCGATGGTGCTGGAAGCGCGCGGGCTGGACGTGACGCCGGCCACGCTGGAACGGGTGCGCGCCCAGGGCGATGCGCAGGGCGCGAGAATCCTCACGCGAATCCTTGACGACGAAATCCGCCACGTTCGGATCGGCACAAGCCATTTCGTCGCCATCAGCGCCGAATTGGGCAAAAGCCCTGAAAACCATTGGAAAGAACTGGTGGAACGCCATTTCCGCGGAGCCATTAAGCCACCGTTCAACGATTCGGCGCGTCTTGCAGCCGGTCTATCGCGCAGCTTCTATGGCGCGCTTGCCACCTGAGGCGGGCGCTGGTTACCTCCCACTCAACGAACCGGCCGAGGGAATGGTTCCCGAACGCTTTGGAAGAGTTGGAGCCTGGCTTTCAGGCTCGTGCGTCCGGGGGGACGCGTGGGGTATCGGCACGGCGCAAGCCGCAAACGATAGGACGGGAAATCAGGTCGCATGCGTTTCACGCTCAAACTCCGCACTCTGCCTGCCGGGCTTTTCGCCGCGATGCTGGTAATGGGTGCGAGCCCCGCTTCCGCGCAGACGGAAGCCACGTCAGCCCAGATCAGCGGCAAGGTCCACCCCCTGGCGGAAGGCGCGCAATCGCCGCTCGGCAAGGGTGACGAGGAATTCAGCCAGCTCTTCGCGAGCTGGAGATCGCTCGAAGGCGGCCCCAGCGTTTCCACGCCGGCGCGCACCCCTTCGGTCGCGGTGCCTTCGCGGATGCCGCTGGAGAAGATGCTTCTCACCAGCGGCTACGGAATGCGGGAGCATCCGATCCTGCGCAAGCGGGCCGATCACAAGGGCGTCGACCTCGCCGCGCCCGTGGGCACCCCGGTCTATGCCACGGCCGACGGCATCGTCTCCAAGGCCGAGCGTTTCGGCGGCTATGGCAATTACATCCAGATCGAGCATGGCGGCGAGCTGCAGACCCGCTTCGCCCATCTTTCCGGCTATGCCGTGAAGGAAGGCGATCGCGTGCACAAGGGCGACCTGATCGGCTATGTCGGCAGCACCGGCCGCTCGACCGGCCCGCACCTGCATTACGAAGTCCGCGTGGCGGGCGAGGCGGTCAACCCGATCCCCTACATGACCGGCGAGATGTCCGGCACCCGCGTCGCGCTGGTCGCGTCCGAAGGCGGGAAGGGCGGCCCGGAAGACTGATCCGGCAATATCCTTTCGAGAGGAGATGAAGGCGGCGCGGGCCAAAGGCCCCGCCGCCTTTTCCTTTGGCAATTATATCGTTTGCAAACGCGCGGTGGATTGACGGTTTTCGTCACCCCAGCGAAAGCTGGGGTCTCAAGCGATGGCGCGCAAAGGCCTGAGATGCCAGCTTTCGCTGGCATGACGAAAAGCGGGTGTTTGCAACAGATACAATCGCCTTTCCTTTGGTGGAAGGATCTGTCTTCGTCATGCCAGCGCAAGCTGGCATCTTGTTGCGTGCCCCCTGCGCCTTCCTCTTCGTCATTGCGAGCGTAGCGAAGCAATCCAGGGCCGTTGCGTGCGCCCTGGGCCCTGGATTGCCGCGGG
>Ga0164243_10000308_pt1 | contig 100148 bp, 78 predicted proteins | sample OricompcompostOP_FD_108781 | JGI IMG/M metagenome (GOLD analysis project Ga0164243, IMG submission 108781) | Organic Plus compost microbial communities from Emeryville, California, USA - Original compost - Organic plus compost (OP) | ecosystem: Engineered > Solid waste > Mixed feedstock >... | reverse complement strand
CACGCTCACCGCAAGTGATGCGGCGGAAGCAACTGAACTGAATACCTGCCCGAGAAACTTCTCGGGCCCAGAAGGCGGTCTGGGTGAGTGCCCCAGCAGAAACGCAACCTCAATAACTTGTCACCCAGGTTACCGCACGCGCCATGTGTGAATGCTGTTGCGTGTGTCGACCATCTCTACTCGTCCCGATCCCAGATCTCCGCATACCTGTCCGCAACCAGCGGCCACACGATGGCGAGCCCCTCCTCGACCGTGTGCACGCGGGCGGCGAGGTCGCCCGTCACGACGAACTCATGCGGGATCACGCGGCCGGCCGCGTCGCGGCGGCCCTGCGGATCCGGAAACCGCACCGCGACCGCGCCACCCGCGCGGTGGCAGACGCGCGGGGCGTCCCCCGCACCGGCGAAGGCGGCCTCGTAGGCGGGCAGCGGATCCGCGTGCCCGCCCGTTTCGAGGAAACGGAAGCCCCATGTGCGGCCGCGGGTCGCCCAGATGAGGTTCACCGCCGGCTCCGGATGAGCACGTGTCGCTGTTCGGCGTCGTCGAGGTCGAGCTGGAAGCTCGTCAGCGTCGCGCGCACGTTCTCGTGCTTCGCCCGGGCCTCTTCGTTGGCCTTGCGCAGCGCGTCGCCCGCGAGGCGGGTGGCCTCGTCGACGACGTCGGCGCTGAGTAGCTTCATGACGAGGCCGATGGGTCCGGCGCGGCCGATGAGCTTGCCGAGCAGAGCTCCGGCGACGATCTTGACGCCGCTGTTGAACTGCTCGAGCACCTTGCCCGGCAGCTCTTTGCGCTTCGCCCACCGCACGTGGCGTTCGAAAGGCAGCATCGCGGCGATGGGCAGGATCAGCTCGACACCGACCCGCTCGGTCACGACGATCTGCTGCGGGTCGAAGCGCGCCGACGAGAGCAGCATGAAGTCTTCGCCCACCGACAGCGCGGCCTCGCCCTGGATGAGGCTCGCGATCGCCTCACGCAGGGCATCGATCTCGTCGGCGACCTTCGCGATCATCAGGTCGCGGAACGCGTACACGTCGGTCTGCGGCAGCAGATCGGCCTTCGACAGCGCCATGATCCAGATGCGCGGGAACTGGACGAGCTGCCCCTTGTCGCGCAGCAGCCCGTCGCGCATCGAGAGGATGCCGTTGCGGAAGTTTCCGAGGAGCGACTTGAGATAGCGTTCCTCCTCCCCCGCATGATCGATCAGCTTCTGGCCGTCGACGAGCAGGAACGCGACGTCGGATCCGAGAAGCGCTCGGAACGTCTCGACCCGCCGCCGGGCCTCTTCCGGCCCGCTGACCGACTGCTCGAACCATTCGCCCGGATAGTCGTGCCAGGTGAGGCGCAGGGCGTCAACGCGCTGATCCTTGCGATGCTGGCGCAGCTTCAGCGAGAACGAATACGACGTCGAGGCGAAGTGAGTCGGCGGCGGCAGCGTCGCCGAGTCGCGCATGCCGAGGTAGTTGCGGTGCAGGCGCGTGCCCTGGCCGATGTCATCGGCCACGACGTCGAACAAGTTGCGCTTACGGAAGGCGGCTTCTTGTGTTGCGCCGTAGAACGACGACAGCAGCACGGTCTTGCCGCTGCCGCTCTCGCCAAACACGGCGATCTGCTGGTCCAGGGTTGTGCCTCGCTGCATAGGAGCATGGTATGCCCGCTGGCGTTGGTGGGCTCAGATCACGCGCTCGGCTTGCGCCGGGCCCAACTCCACATAGCGAACTCCTTAGTTCGGTCTATCGCTGTAGGCCGCACTAACGTCGATGTGCCCCGAAACCCCACGGTCGCGACAGATCACACCCGCAAGGTCGCGAACGTATCGACCTCGAGTATCGGCGCAGCGCTCAACAACGGCTCGTCGGTAGAGATCGGCCGCAAGATCGCCAGCCGCAGGTGGAGCCGTGTGTATGTCGCCTCGGCGTCCTATGACCGAGTTCGATAATCTCGACCAGGAACACATTGACCTGTGCCTCAGTCATGCGTTGGAGGGTGGCGAGCTTCGTTGAAAGGCCCGAAGCGCGGCGGCCGCTCTGTCCCTAAATGTCGGCGTACTCTCGATGCTCTGCGGCTCTGCGAGCTCTCGAACCGCACGAACGCTACGCACGTATGTGGTGGAGACGGATCTCGCTGCGTACCGGATCGCCGCACCCTGGAGTGTCCAGTTGAGCAGAAACCGAGGCGCGCTTTTTCGCGGCCAGAGAGCCGATACAGCGGAGAACACGACAACGGACACTATGCTTGCCGCGGATGCAGCCCCGAAGGTAGTAAGAATTGCGACCGCGATCATGAGACTCACTAGGTAGAGAGTTGCCGGGCCGATCCAAGCCACGACCTCGCTCGTGCGATCACGGGCTGTGCAAAACACGTGCGCGCCACCCACGCTGGCGATCCCGAGGCCAAATGCGATCAGCGCTTGCAACAGGGCCAAGATAAGGACCAATCCTGTCGGGCGTTCAAAGGGCAGTATCGTCGCGGCTCCGATCAACGCACCGACGAGCGTATGTACAGCGACGACAAGCCAGGTAGGCCGTTGCGAACGCTGGCGAAGGAGTCGGAGACGCTCCTTCGCCCAGTTTCGAGAGCGTTCCGCCGTCGCAAGACGTAGCTCTCGTTCGAAGACGATGAACCCACCGAGTTGGATGGCGAGGAAGAACATCGCCGCGGAAACCGGCACGATCACGAACAACGCCCCTGCCTGCGACGGATCGGCGACACAAGCTGCGGCGATCAGTATGAGGGCGGGGAGAAGGGCACTCACCATTGCTTCCGCGGTCAGCCCGAGCGTGCGACGGGTCTTAGCCTCGACGGCCGGATCGTCAATGACTTGCCTCCCGATAACGATCGCGTAGAAACCCAACAGAATCGGAATGTACGCCCCGAATGCCCAACCGATATGCTCAATCACCACAGCGCCGGCCGTAGGGGCGAGACCCATCATGCGGGAGAAGCCCTCGCTGCCGCTCGGCAACATAGGCAGGACGAACAGGCTAAGGAGCCCAAAGACCCCCATGCCGACGATTTCTAAGGCAGCTTCTCTCGTCGGCCGGGATGGCAACAACTCGTTATCGCGCAATGTACTCATGGTTAGAACGTTATGAATAACCACTGACATCGCTACCGGCGATCAGGGCATCCCAACGATCTCTTCACGCGTTGAACGGAGCAACCCGCACGACAGGACCCAAGATACAGGAGGGTCTACGCCTGCGCCGTTACCGACAGCTGTTCGGTGACGAACGAGTGCTCGCCGTCGTCGTCCCGCCAATAGACGAGCGTGGCTTGGCCCGAGGCAGAGGTCGCCTCATTCTCAAGTGTGCACAGGGCCTTCTTCGCCGACTCAATAAGCGAGAGAAAGCTTTCCATAATCGCTTTCTCGCTCTCAAGCGTCACCAGATACGCGTCTTTCAGTGCCGCGATCTTCTTCTCGGCAGCGTTGCCGCGTCCGCCGACAAAGTCGGGTAGGTTTCGCTTCACCCAGTTCATGTCTTGGAGCTGAGCTTCTCGCTCAGCGATTGCGTCGCGAAGGCGCTCCGAGCGATGCATCAGTTGCTGCCAAAAAGCTATGTCGCCCTCAAGCGTCTTCTTGAGCCGATCGACGTCCCGCCTCACCGAGGCGGGGTTCTCTTGCATGTCCACGCACATGCGCAAGTATGCAGTGCGGAGTGCGAGAAACGACGAGAGCATCGCGGTGTGCACATCGTAATTAGCTCTTTGGACCTCTTCGACCCGCGCGATTTCCTCGATCGGTTGGCTCTCGATGAGGACTCGCGCACGCGCGGCATGACGATGCACGTCGCGCTCAGCCAGGGCAAGTCGCGTAAGCATGTCTCCCGAGAACGAGCCGTTGAGTTCATACTGCTCGTATACATCGTCGATGACGGTAGACGCAGCAAGAAGCTCGCCCGAATGTGTTGCCTCCGCTCGCGCCAGCACGATATCGAGCGTTGACTTGATCGCTTCGAGCTTGCGGTCGATTTGCTCGAACTGCTGCAACATCATTGCGCTAGAGAGCGCTTGGATTGCAAGGATAGGTACAACGACGGGTAGCGACGATGCAACTGGCAAGAACGCCGCTTGACCGATGATCCCTGTGGGTCCCATGATCGCTGACCCGACCCCTCCACTCGCAAAATGCATGAGAGACGCAGGACTCGCTGTCGCCATATACAGTGTCGACGAAAATGAGCCGGAAGCGACAGCGGCCACCCCGGCGCTACCGGCAATACCCATGGCCATTGCACTCCGGGGTGATACCGCCCTGGCATCATCTAAGTACCGTCCCTTTGAGAGGTAGCCGGCTCGAAAGGATGCGATCAGTTGGTCCCGAAGTGCGCCTTGAAACTCGAGAAGCGCGGCCTCGGTACCTTCAGCCCCAATACGACGCACGATCACCTGATCGAGTTCAGGGTTCACGAGGCCATCGTTTGTCTTGCTCATCACGTTTCCTTTCGAGCCAGCGGGTACGCTCAATACAGCATCCACCACCAGTATCCCGAAAGAGCCGCCACGTTTACGACGTTGTGTCGCCCGGGGCGAGGGCCGCCTTGAACGTCTTCATCAGGATGAGGATGTCTCCCGTGAAGCTCCAGTTCTCGACGTACGAGAGGTCGAGGCGCACGCTGTCCTCCCACGAGAGCGACGAGCGGCCGGAGACCTGCCAGAGCCCCGTCATTCCCGGCTTGACGAGGAAGCGGCGGTGCACGTGGTCTTCGTACTGCTCGACCTCGCGCTGGATCGGCGGGCGCGGGCCGACGAGGCTCATGGACCCGCCGAGCACGTTGAACAGCTGGGGCAGCTCGTCGAGCGAGTACTTGCGGAGCACGCGACCGACGGGCGTGATGCGCGGGTCGTTCGTCATCTTGAATTGCACCGCGTTGCCCGAGTCCTGCAAGTCGAGAAGCGACTGCAGCTTCTCTTCGGCGTTGGGGACCATCGAGCGGAACTTCCACATCCGGAACTCACGGCCGTGACGACCGATGCGCGGCTGCTTGTAGATGATGGGGCGGCCGGACGTAAACATGACCAACAAAGCGATGACCACAAGCACCGGACTCAACAGAACAAGAATCGCGGCGGAGCCGAAGATGTCCATCATGCGTTTCACGAAGCGCTGACCCGGCGTGAACCGTGGCGTCTCGACGTGCATCAGCGGCAGGCCGGACACGGGGCGGGTGTGAATGCGCGGACCCGCGATGTCTGTGATGCTCGGGGCGAGCACGAGGTGCTGCTTGCCCGCCTCCAGCGCCCAGGAGATCTGCTTCACGCGCTGGGGACCGAGCTGATCGGTGCTCGTGATCACGACGGTGTCGGCGCCGGTGAGGCGCAGGGCGCTCTCGACGGATCCCGTGCCGCCCAGCACGGGGATACCCACGGCACCGAGGGATTCACCGGTCGACCCTTGCGCGGATACGCAGGCGCCCGCGACCGTATAGCCTGCCCCCTTTGTGCGCTCGAGCTCGCCCGCGACGTGCTTGATCGATTTCTCGGATCCGACGAGCAGCACCCGAGCCGTGTATTCGCCCCGACGGCGCTTGTTGCGGAGCCAGATGCGCCAGACGAACCGGGTGATGACGAGCAGGATGATGCCGCCCGGCAGCGCGATCAGCAGATAGCCGCGCGATGCTTCGATCTTGAGCAGGAAGGCCCCGATGGCGATGAGGCCGAATACCATGAGGCTGCTGTTGACGACGCGCCGATACTCGAGGTCGCCGACACCGATCACGCGGTCGGAGCGGGTATCTGACACCGCGAGCGTGATCATCCACACCACGATGATGAAGATCGAAAGCGCGAAGTACGAGGTGATGCCGGGCCACGCCTGGATGGGCATCTCGACCTGCCGGTGCAGACCCAGCCAGCCGAGCTGTGCGCCGAAGACCGCGACAACGACGACGATGAAGTCAGTGATGCGCAGATACGCCGCATAGCGCGCGCGCCAGTTCCTCACACCGCGGTGCGTCGTGGGGCCGGACGGAATCGAACCGGTGGCGGTGCGGATGACGGCCGGGAACTCGCTCGTCGACGCGCGCGATGCGCCGTCGCTGACGATCTCGGTAATACCGCTGGCAGTGTTCTCACCGTCTGCGCCGCGTGTAATCTCGGTCGTCAAGCGTCTGTCCCCTTCTCCGCCGACAGCCCCTCAATCGGCTTAGAAATGATAACCCACTACCAGCGTTCACACAGGGAGATTGCCTCGGGAAAGCTCGCAGGCCCGGCCGACGCTCTCGACCTAGACTGGCCCCATGCAGAACTCTGTCGCGCCGGGCACGGCACAGAAGCCTCCCGCGAAGAAGCGCAAGCGCCGCGCGAAGGCGATCACGTGGACGATCGTGGGCGTGTTCGTCTTCTGCCTTGCCGTCATGGGAGTCAGCGCGTTCGTTGCCAAGAGCGCCGTCGATACGCTGATGGCCGAGGCAAAGGCTCTCGCGACGGACATCGACGACTCGGCAAAGACCCAGAAGCACGTCGACGAGATGGTTTCTGCGGCGGGCCGGGCGCACTGGGCGACCGCGCATCCCATCTGGCGCGCGACCGAGGTACTGCCTGCTGTTGGCGACGATCTACGGGCGGTACGACTCCTGGCACGCACGGCCGACTCCCTCGTATCTGACGTAGCGGCGCCACTCCTTGAGTTTGATCTCTCATCAATAGGTCCAACCGACGGCGCTCTCAACGTCGATGCTGTCGCGGAACTGGGCAAGAAGATTGAAGAGGTCGCTCCTGCCGCGCAAGATGCGCAGATCCGACTCATCGCTGACGGCGTTGATACAGAAAATCTGCTCGGCCCGCTTCAAAGCCCGGTGATGCAGGTTGAAGACGTGCTGAACACCGCCGCGGATGTTCTCCGACGCCTGGCTGTGCTCTCCCCACGACTGCCCGCGATGCTAGGCGCTGACAAACCTTCCAACTATCTGGTGCTTGTTCAGAACACCGCTGAAATGCGCACGCTCGGCGGAAACCCTGGGTCGATCTTGATGCTGACGCTTGACAACGGGCGAATGGAAATCACGGCGACAGCCGGTCAGGCAGATCTGCACTCCGGTCGAACCGAGCCGATTCGACCGCTGAACCCGTGGACCGAGGCGCTCTACACAGACAGAGTGGGAAAGTTCATTCAGGACACCACGATGACACCGGACTTCTCACAGACTGCTTACCTTGCACGAGCATTCTGGGAAGACGCGATTGGTGATCCCGGAACTGGGGTGCTCGCAGTCGACCCCGTTTTGCTTAGCTATCTTCTGAACGCAACAGGCCCGGTCGACGTTCAGGACGGCACGACGTTAACGGCAGATAACGCTGTCGACGAGCTCTTGAGCAATGTATACGCGCGCTTTCCTTCCGGTAGCACCGCTGACACACAAGCGCAGGATGCCTTCTTCGCTGCGGCCGCAGGCGCGATTTTTGAAAAACTCACGTCATCCGCCGCGTCACCTGCCGCGCTGTTCCAACAGCTCAACAAGGGCTACAAGGAAGGTCGCATTCTATTTGCGTCATCCGATCCGCTCGAGGCAGAAGCGGTTTCCGGCACCCGCTTTGGCGGCCCTCTATATAACCAAAACAACAGCAAGGAAACAACGCTCGGTGTATTTGTCAACGACAACACCGAGGGCAAGCTTGATTACTATGCTGACATGAGCGTCGCGGTTTGGGGAAACTACTGCTCGGCCGAAAAGGATGAAGAGAGAACCTTCACCGTGGGAGCCGAATATAACTACCGCGTGAAACCCGAACAAGTGGCCAGCCTGCCCGAATATGTATCCACGGGTCGTTACTATCCACGCGGAGTGAAATCGACAAACCTCGTGTTCTACGGGCCCGTCGGTAGCACTTTTGTGTCCGCAAAGGTCGACGGTCAGGATTTCATCCCACAAGCTGGGACCAATGATCTCAGCAGGCAGGCCGTGCTCATCAATTTTGAGAGCGACCCGGCAACGACACATACGGTTCAAGTGACATTCTCCGCTCCTGCTGGCGAATATGGCCCTCTCGGTGTGCGCACTACCCCAATGCTCAAGGACGTCTCGGTTGCAATCGATCGCTCCAAGTGCGAATAGTCGGCTCGTTCGATTAGGTGCGCGGGAATACGGCTGGCACCCACGCGATCTACTATGAGTAGATCGCCCCGGGAATGGTACCCTTCTGGTTATGTCTTCAACGAACCCCACGACTCGTTTTGCGTGGGTAGACGCCGTTCGCGGTGCCTGCGTGCTGGCCGTTGTTCTACTGCACTTCTGCTTGTCGGGCTTCTATCCGTACACATGGGGCACGCGAACCGCAGACGCGTGGACTGTCGTCAACGATCTAATGACAGCGGTGCGCATGCCGACGCTGTTTGCGATTTCAGGTTTTCTTCTCGCGTCACGTATACGCAACGGGTGGAACGACTCCCGCACACGTTTTTCAGCGGTACATACGTATTACCTTTACGTGGTGTGGCTTCTCATCTACGCGCTCGTTTCACCGTGGTTCGCAACGGGTGTCCAGCCGCTCACCAGCCTGAGCGGTTGGATGGGCCTTGCTAGTCAGCTTGTGAACCCGCACACGATGCTCTGGTTCCTTCTAGGACTTGTTTTCTGGACAGTTGTGCTCGCGACTTTGCGCCCGATCCCGGCATGGCTGGTCTTACCTGCATTGTTCATTGTCAGCATGCTGTCATTCGAGATCGAATGGTCCACTCAACAGGACTTCTATATTCGAATCCTGCGCTATGGTTTCTACTTCGGCGTAGGCGTATACCTACGCCCTATAGTCGCGAAACTTATCAACGAGCGATTGTGGTGGACAGTTGCCGGCTCAGCGCTCGTTTTCGTGGGGATGCGTTTTCTGCTTTCCGTTGAGAGATCTCTAGAGTTCCCGTTAGAAATCTTCGCACCACTCCGCGATCTTGCAGCGGTTGGTCTGGCCATGAGTGTCGTTGCTGCTGTCGTTCATTGCATCGCTCCTGCACGGCGATCACTCAGTTGGATAGGCGCAAGAACGCTCCCCATCTACGTATTGCATTCACTCGTAATCTGGTCGCTTGTGAAGATCCCCGGCTGGGCAGCCCTTGTGAGGATCCCGGTACACAAACACATCGCTCCCGCGCTTTGGACCATCCTCGTGGCATTAGCGTGTATCGGTATCTACTCCGTGATCCAAAGGACTCCGGCTCGGTATGTTTTCGACATGCCTCGGAAATGGCGTTCCGCGCTACGGAATGAGAAAAACGCGGTCTAGTCGGGTCTGAGGCGAGGTGCTGGCCGACAGCTTCGAGGCCGAACTCGTCGAAGCGGCAGAATACAGTCAGGTCAGGCGTCGAGAAGGTAGCGTGGTGCTTGTCGGGATCTTCCGGAGGGCAGTGTAGGAGCTTCCATCCTCGGTAGGGCTCGATGTCTCTTCCGGGAACGCCACGCGCTGGCGGGTACTCAGCGTCGACCTGCCCCCTCAAATGCGAAGAGCCGCGTTACGTTATCCGCGAGGTATCCCACCTCGTCAAAACCGACCCGAGAACGAGAGAAATCTCGAGTTGATAACTATCGAAGCATCAACGGCCTCGCGGAGGCTGTGAACAGTTGTCATAAGGCCGAACTATCCCGTCGGCGGGGTCCATGGCGGACGGTCAAGCTCGCGACGCTCGAATACGTGCGGTGGTGGAACAACTAGCGCCTCCATGGCGAGCTCGACTACCGGACCCCTGTCGAGGTCGAGCAGGCGTACCACGCTGGCCAGGAATCACTCTCGCTGGCCTTCGCCGGGCAAGCTTCCGATAGGCACGAAACCCAGGGCGATTCAATGAGCTCTTTCCGTACGCTCTGGACCATTTGCGATTTCACGGAGCCACCTAAACCGTGATGATTTATATTGACTGATCCAAACTTTAAAGGCAACCCAAAACGACGCCACGTAGATAATCGCACATCCGATTCCGACGATAAAATTGGAAATATGCACATGTCCAATAAAAAGCGCGAGAATAATATTTCCTAGAGCAAAGGCTTGCATCGAATTGCGTCCGAACACTCCAACCCCTCGATTTCCGAATCCAGTGAGGCTAGCTGCCCAGCAAAGAAACAAGATCAAAATGGCAAGCGTTCCACCGATGCAGAAATAGGCAAATGAATTCTCAGCCCGGTACGCATAGGACATACCTTCAAGGGCGCCAAAAATTCCGTCGCGAAGAATGGCATACACGGCTCCGCACACCATAAGCGCACTTGCAAGTCCAACTACGAACTTCTTCCGCCAATTCGAGCGGTCCTGAATCGCAGCCGACAGCGCCATACCCAGAACGACAAGGGCTTGGGCGTGAAACGCAGACGGCCCAATCCCGGTGCCAATACCGAATAGCTGCGACATGATCCCATCCAGCAGCGGCGGGGGAGAAAAGAGCCCCTTAACGATCGATGCGATCGGCCACCATGAAATACATAAGAAAAAGAGAGGAAGAATGCCAAACTTGATCCGCAGGGGTATCATTAGGAGGGACAACAGCAACGAGAAAACGTAGAACACAAAGATGTCTGCATATACTACAGGCGCCATTAACAAAACGTTCTTTACGAAGTAGCCGTATGAGACCACGCCCCCAATTGCGGTCGCCAAACCGACAGAGACTGATGCAATGTAGCACTGGACAGCTCGACGCACTAGCTTCTTTGAAATTATAGAGCTATGCCCTTCACGCCAGCGTCTCACATACGCCATTTCAGACGACATGCCAAACAACAAGATAAAGGTTGGGGTGGCGACCCGAGTCACGGCACGCAGCCCCTCGAGCCCGGAATCGGAAGCAGCAAGTGCATCCCAACTTCCGCTACCAAGCATAAAATGGGACAGTAGCGCGAGCGAGATCGCGAAGCCTCGCGCCGTATCAATATATGTAAGACGAGTTCTACTCATGCGTTTTCCTAATCGCCTTAGGCTCATTAAGTTCTCTGCGACCACGCATCCAAAGAACAGTCATCCCCAATACCGACGCTACAGTGTATCCGACGGCGGCACCAACCGCACCCCAGATCGCCGCACCCGCAAAGACGCCCAATAATGTTACGACCGTAACAAAAATCGCGTTGGTGGCAACCAAACGATCAAGGCGGCAGGCCTGCAGGATTGCAGACATCAGGGGCGAGAAGCAGGTAGAGCCCAGACGAAGCAGAACAGCCGTCAGCACCAGACCACCCCCGGAAAAACCAGCTCCAAAGATCAAGGTCACGATACGACCACTGAATGGCAGTGCGAGTAACGTGATTGCCGACAGAATAATCGCGCAGTAAAACAACTGATCAAGTACACGTCTCACTGCAAGGGCGGCGCTTCTACTAGCCCATGGGATTACCACCGGGGCCAAAGCCATCGGGGCAATCGCGAAGGGCTGGATAACCTTAGACACCGCCGCATAGAGGCCAGAGGACGTTGCACCTACTGCGAGCGTAACAATCAAGTTATCCAACGAACGCAAATTGCCCATCGCCAACGATATTGCGAGTGGCATCTGCATCCGGAAAATCACTCTCATCGACGAGAAACCTCCTCGCTCAATACGCGCCATGACGCGTGACAAAGCGTACCCCACCACACCTGCGATCATGCGAGCTACGGCAAAGGCGACTAGGACGTTAATCTCCATATAGACGAGCAGCAAGTACACGAACAGAGAAAGGACTGAGCGACTAGATATAACAGAAATGGGAGTACGCACGTCGCCGACAGCATATGAGATTCCCAGCCGCGAGTCACTGATGGTCTCACTAAAAACCGCGAAACCGTTCGCGATTACGGCAAGTAGAAGAAATCCGCTATCGATTAGCACCAATGCCGCCGCGGAAACGATAATGAAAGCCACCGAAGTCAACAAAACATTCAGCCTTAGTGACGCGCGTGCGTGACTGAGGTTCTGCAATGAGACTTCCCGAGTGATAAAAGTAGCAGAATTGAGGCTTGCAATCCCAAAGGCTACAGTTTGGGCAGCAATGAATGCGGCCAGTACGCCAAAGTTAGCCGGCCCTACCTCGCGGGCGAGGAGAACAAGAAGAATTGCTTGACTGAGACTGCTAACACCGCGCGCACCCGCAACACCGCCGAATTTACGAAGCAGTTTCAATTGTATTCCAATCCACTATCGGCTATCGTGACGCTTTACCCATGTCATGATCTCGGAAGCTAGAATATGCCACCTTGCAACTCGCGTGTGCTTAATGCTCAAGTTGCGGAAATAAATAAAAAGACATCATCTTCATCGAAACTTGGCAAACTAAAATCCCATCAGCATGGATGGATGACTGAAGAAGCAGTCGGTAAGACGGCCGAGCTTCTGGCGATAATCCAATCATTATTGAATAAGCGCCGGTGAGCCCAATGGTGGTGAGATGTTGCGCGCAACCCCGCCCAGATCCCGTTGCTACGCGCGCTAGCCACGGCGCAGCTTCGCCTTGACCATGTCCGCGAACAGCCCAGGGCTATTTACGAAGCTGCGAAAAAGGTGCACGACCTGCTTTCCGCGGGAGTTCGCGTTCTTGTACCGCCGCAGCTCGACACGAGCCCTCACACTGCGCTCGGTCCACGGCGTAACTGCAAGTCCGAGTTCACGCGAGTAGTACGAGCGGATCCCGGCCGCGGAACGGATGCTGTTCGACGGATCGACAATCGACTTTCCACCCTCCATTGCATACCGAGCTGCCAGGTCTTGATGGAAGTGGACGGTGCCGCGCATCGAAGCGCGGATGATCATTTCGTAGTCCTCGGCATAGCGTGGCAGCAAGGGCTCAGGAGAGGCTTCGAAGAGCGCTTCACGCAACTCAGCTGTGCGCCACACGATGCAGGCAGGCGGGATGGGTGAAAATCCCTGCGCAACCAGCTGCTGAGTATTCATCTCAGTGGCATTCGCGGCGACGGTCGTGGTTTCTCCGCTGCGGAAAAACCCGAGGGCGGCGCCACCGTAGGCGACGGCCCCAGCCGCCTGTGCGAGGCCATCAATCGACCGCTTGACGCCTTCCGGTATAAGCGCGTCATCCGCATCAAGCATGACGACGTAGGGCGCTTCGACCTCGCGTAGCCCGGTCCGTCGAGCGACAGAGGCGCCCGCGTTCTCCTGACGGATTACGTCCGCTCCGGTGGACCGGGCGACATTGGCGGTCGAATCCTTCGATCCGTCATCGACCACGATGACGCGCGTCGCCCCGGCCGCGAGCGCGCTCTGGATCGACTCGGTCACGGTCTTCTCCGCGTTGTACGCCGGGATAACGACCTCGAAACGGCGGTCCGTGTCGCTCACGCGCGTGCCTCCTTCCGGCGGCGGAAGGCGAGCGGCTTCGTCACGTCATCTCCGTCCACCGGCCGCAGAAGCACGGCGAACATGAGCCAGGTGATGGCGAACCAGAAGAAGCTAGTCATCGTCGCCGACACAAGAAATGCAGCAAGCAATCCGGCCGCGACCGGCTTACGCGGTGCAGGTGTGCATGCGAAGGCCGTGACAAACAAAGCGATCAGCAGCCCGAGCCCGACGATGCCGCCATCGTAGAGCACCTGCACTGGGAGAATAATGATGTGGCCAGATACGTTTCCGGGCGTATCCGGCTGGATGTGCGTGAGGCCAAAGGTGTTCGTGCCATTACCGAACCATAGATTCACACCATGAAGATCATCGAGCGCCATCTCGATGACCTTCATCCGGAAGCCGACGGTGCCACCCTCAACTGAGAAGTCGCCGAGCTTATTCTGCGTATCAGGGGCGCTGGGATCGGGCACTTCGCGAGTCGGCTCAGCCGTCGGCTCAGGCGCCGTAACCTGAGTCGCTGTGGGCGAGCTCGTCGCCGACGTGCGCGGGGGGATGCTCTGAGTGACAGCGGCCGAGCCGTCGTGCGCCGGGGCCGTCGCAGCGATGGCCATGGGCTCAGTTGTCGGACTGGGGGCGGCAGGGGAGGCCGTCGGCTGGCTCTGCACCGCGGAGACGATGACGTAGAACAGCGTGAGGGTGATGACGAGGCTCACGGCGGGTGCAACGCGCCGAACCCACTCGTTTGCCTTCTGACCGCGGCGGAACAGGCTGGCGATGATGAACACCACGGCACCGCCCGCCATGCTGAAGACGGCGGTGCGCGTCTGGGACGCGAGCAGCCCGAGCGGGATGGTGATGCAGAGCACCGCCACCCACCACCATGGCAGTCCGCGCCGGGTGATCGCCAGCAGCCCGCAGACCATAAGGATCGATGCAAAAATATTCGCTTCGATCGCCGTGACGCGCGCGACGTAGATCTCGTACAGCCAGTCGAACGCGACGCCGAAGTTGAAGGCACCGTTCGTGAGGTTCGCGAGCAGGAAAACGATCATTCCCGCGAGCGCCCACGGCACGACCGCCGCAACGAGAATGCGGAACGAAAGTTCAGCGCCGCTCCTCAGCGTCATGATCGACATGAGAATCAGCAGGTCGATCGCGAGCCATGCCACGATCGAGACGCTCCATCCGTAGTCGGGCGAGAAGATCAGCGTGCTGAGAATGTTCCATGCGACGAATAACGCATAGACGAGGACCACGGGGTGGCGCAGCGTTCGCATAAACGACATCCGCAGCGCAGGCACAACCAGCATCCAAACGGCGAGGATCACCGGGAGTATCTGCTCAAGCCGCACGTTGAAGCCGAGAACCGGGATGTTAAATCGGCCGAAGAATGCGCTGAGCACGACGAGCGAGATCAGCGCCGTCGTGATGATCGACGTGCGCTGGTCGAGTGCGGGCTCAGCGAACGCCGCCGTACGCCGATGGCGAAGGTCCGAACGCTTCGTCATGCTGGTCACGTCCACAGTGCTCCCCGGATCTCGGCGTCGAATCGTTCACGCGTGAACTCGCTGTCGAAGCGCGCACGCGCCCGGCCTGCAAAGCGGCGCACGTCGTCCTCTGTGAGCTGCCGAAGCGCGTCGCGCCAGGAATCGACGTTCCCTGCATGTACGAGGATCCCGTCCGCTCCCGCGATCTCCGGCATGCCCCCGAGGTCACTGCCGACTAGACACCGACCAGCGGCAAGCGCCTCAATCGCGATCGTGGGCAGCGGATCGGGCTGCACGCTCGGCACGAGAACGACATGCGCACGATCGAGCGATGCACGGGTGTCGTCGGTCTGGCCGGAGATGGTGATCTGCGCATGGCGCTTCATTCCCGCGACGATCCCGGGGACATCGGTAGCCTCGCCGCTTTCCGGCGCAGCACCGAGGACGTCGAGGTAGATGCCGTCTCGATCAGCGGCATCCCACGCCTCGAGCAGAACAGCGTGGCCTTTCCACGCGTTCCATCTGCTCGCCACAACGCAGCGGATGCCGTCGTCAAAAGAAGGAAGCTCGCTGGGTTGCGGGATGTCGAACCCGTTGCGAACGACCTTCACGCGAGACTTCACGCGAGACGGTAGCGGCTCCACGATCGCCTTGCTGACGGCGACGATCGTGTGCGCGAAATGAAGTAGCGGTGCGACGACCTTTGTCCCGCCGGTCAGGTACTCGTGCAGGTGCAACACAGCACGCGCACCGATAAGGCGTGCCACCGGAAGATAAGGCGCGGCAGCCGCGGTATTGACGTACACAAGGTCTGGCCGCATCTTGATCAGCAAACGAGCGCTCGACAAGAACCGTGCGAATAGGCGCGGCAGCTGCTTCGGCCGCATGTACGCGCGGCGCAGAATCGCCAATGGAAGATGGCGGAAGGCGATGCCTCGCTCCTTCAGCGCGGCCGACAGCTCGCGCCGCGGGTAATCGACGTCGGTAGGCAGCCACACCTCGAGCTTTGCGTCAGCGGGAGCTGTTCTGAGCGCCTCAAGTAGCACTTTGTCGGCACCGTACATCTCGTCCGACGGGTGGATCACCACGATGCGCGTGGGCTTCTGCCCTCGTCGGCGACTCACTTGACCTCCTGTGACGAGCGGAGCGGACGCGCAGGGATGCCCCCATAGACCGCTCCCGGGGGCACATCGCGCGTAACGACCGCGCCCGCCGCGATGACTGCGCCATCGCCGATCGTCACGCCGGCCGTCACCGTAACGCCGCTCGCGAGCCAGCAGCCATCGCCAATAACGATCTCGCCCCATTCAACGCCCTGCTCCTTGACGCTGAGCGTGGGATCGTCCTTCGCATGGTTCTCCGCGAAAAGACGCACGCCGGGTCCGATCATCGACTTCGCCCCGATTCGGATACCGCCAGAGCACCCGATATAGCATCCTGGAGAGAGGCTACTTCCATCGCCCATCACGAGCCCCTTGCCGATGTCGCGCGAGTAGTAGCTACTCGGTCGAATGAGCGAGCCCGCTCCAATCGATACATCGTCACCCAACCGTATGCCCTCGATACTGAGCCCTTGAATCTCCGCGTAGTCTTCGACAATGAGGTTGCGTCCCACAGAAATAAGGTGCGGGTTTCGGATGCGCACGCCGCGACCGACAAGCGGCAGTCCTGCCGCCGACTTCAACCGAAGACGCGCGATAATCCCGCGAGCTGCCATCGGACCGACCTTCGCGGCGAGCTGGAGGCTGATGCGTCGCCAGCCGGGCAGGTTGGCGCGTTGTGCGCGCTCGCGCTGTTCATCGATGAGCTTCGTACGGATTCCCATGTCTTCCCCGAGTTCTGCGGCTTACCGGCGTCGCGTCTCGAGCGCCGCGAGCAGGCTGCGTTCGTACGCAGCACACACGCTCTCCCATGTGTATGTGGAGGCGAAGCGCTCGCGTGCGGCCTGACTCATCTGCTCCTGGCGGGTGGGATCGGCGAGCACCGACTCGACCGTGTCGATGATCGACCGCGGATTCGGTTCGGCAAACTCGCCGGCGGTCTCGCCGAGCACCTCACGGTTGTATACGGTGCCGCGCGCAACGACGGGAGCACCGAGCGCCATCGCCTGCACGAGCGCGGGGTTCGTGCCGCCGACGCTGTGGCCATGGAAGTATGCGCCAGCGTGCTGCCAGAGCGCGTGCAGTCGGTCATCATCCTTGAGATGACCAAGCCACCTCACGCGTTCAACGCGTGACGCGAGCGCTTCCGCGCGCTCGTCGAGTTCGCCGCCATACCCCGACGAGCCGACGATGACGACATCGTGACGCTTTCCCAGTTCCTCGGCCGCGTCGAGGAACTCGCCGACGGTGTTCTCGGGCACAAAGCGGGCAACAAGTAGCACGTACTTCCGGTGCTTCAACCCCTGCTCGAGCGGAAGTTCGTCGCGCTCGTCGCCGCCGTACGGAATGAAGTCGCCATCAACGCCGAAGTCTTTTCGCCAACGATCGCCGATCGCATGTGCGTCAAAGATCAGTCCGGTGGCGTGCTTCGCCGTCCAGCGCGCGCCCGTGACGAACACGCGCTTGCCTAGACTGCTCCACTTGTCGCGTTCCCATTCGATGCCGTCGACGTTGACGACTGAAGGAATCCCACGTGCACGAAGCAACGGAAGCCAGAAACCGTTTGCAACGTTCATTACGAGGGCGACGTCTGGTCGCCGCCGGACGGCGCTCAACGACGAGGTGAGGCCATACGTGAGGGTGCTCAGCGAGCGCGACTCGAGCCCTTTGGTGATGAGCGAGTGCACGCGTGGGTCACGTTGCGGGTCATCGAGCACGACCCCGCCCGGGCGGCCGTAGACGCTGACATCCCAGTCGCGCTCGGCGAGGTAGGGGGCGATGCGACGCACCGCTGTCTCGAATCCGCCGTAGTAGCTCGGGTAGCCTCGCGTGCCGATGATCGCCACCGAACGCTTCTTCTGAGCTGCCAACGTTTCCCCCATTGTTGATCTGCTGAACACGTTAAAACCGTCCCGACTATACCCGAGGCTACCTCCGCAAACCGTGCCGCCTCCGGACCGATGGTGTACGTCTTTCATCCATTACTGATCCGTATCGTCAATGATCCGATAGACAACAGCCCGAGTGAGGCCCGTTGCCTCGACAACGGTACTGACCGAAACGCCCGCCGCCACGGCCGTGCGAACCGCCTCATCGCGCCGCTCAACCGCTCGTTCGGCCGCTTTTATCGCCTCGCGCGCGTCACTTGCAATGCGCGCGACGATCATCGTCTGTTCCGTGAGCCGGTTGCCGTTGTCGTTCATCACGGTTCGAGTGTAAGAGGTGGCCACCCGAGGGCTGAATTTTCGTCGTGGCGCAGTTCCACCCACCATCGGGGAGAATGACAACGTGACCAACGGCATCATCGTCCATGAGTGGCTAGCGCGCGCGGGCGGCTCTGAGAATGTCTTCGAGGCGATTGCCGCAGCTTTCCCTGACGCCGAGCGTTGGTGTCTGTGGAATGAGGCCGGCGATCGCTTCGCTCCCGTCAACGAGACACTGCTCGCGCGTACGCCGTTCAAAGGGAAGAAAGCTCTTTCCCTCCCGTTGATGCCCGCCATCTGGCGACACCTTCCGGCCCGCTCCGCTGATTGGATGCTAGTCAGCTCACACTTGTTCGCGCACCACGCGCGCTTCGCCGGTGAGGCGCGCGACGCAAAGAAGCTCGTCTTCGCGCACACACCCGCAAGATATATCTGGGTACCCGAGCTCGACGGACGCGGGCGAAATCCCTTTGCTCGCGCCGCATCAGCGGTATTGAAACCGCTCGACCGCAAGCGGGCCCAGGAGCCCGTCGCGATCGCCGCGAACAGCCGCTTCATCCAGCAACGCATCGCTGATACCTGGGAACGGGACGCCGAGATCATCTATCCGAATGTGGACGTCGAGAGAATCCTGGCCGAACCGTCGCTCACTGCAGAGGACGAGGCCCGTCTCGAGGCGCTCCCTGAGGAGTTCATCCTTGGCTTCAGCCGATTCGTGCCGTACAAGCGCTTGGAGGCTGCTATCGACACGGGGCGCGCCGCTGGACTGCCCGTCGTGCTGGCCGGTGGCGGCGAAGGTGAGGCCGCACTGCGGGCCTATGCGGCCGAACGCCATCCCGGCAGGGTGTCATTCGTCCTCAACCCGTCCGACGAGTTGCTCTCCGCCATTCTGCGGCGCGCATCAGCTCTCGTGTTCGCGCCAGTCGAGGACTTCGGCATCATCCCGGTCGAGGCGATGGCAGCAGGCACTCCTGTGCTCGCGAACGCGATCGGCGGCGCCGTTGAATCGGTCATCGACGGGAAAACAGGAGCGCATGTGCACGACTGGTCCGACGCCACCGAACTTCGTGCTGCCGTCGACCGCGCCATTTCCGCGTCACCGGGAGCCTGCCGCGCACGCGCACAGGACTTCTCGTCGGCTGTCTTCGATCGAAAGATTCGCGACTTTGTTGCCCGACATACCTCCTAGACGCTGAGGAGCGGAGCCTGGAGCCTCCTTCGCGCAAACCGCGCGGGTTACGAGGCTGAGTGCAGGCCACCCGGCCACATGTGCGAGGGGCACATACCTTGTCCCGCCCCCATAGTGCCTCGCTGGATCAAATCGACTTTGCCATGCCCCTCAGCCCGGCAACGCCGTCGACCGCGAATCACTTCGCGATTGCACCGACTGGTCGATCGACATGAGCTCCGGCCGACTTGTCCCGATTGCTCGACCCGGTGAACGGTAAGACCTCACGGTTGCCGTACAGACCGCCGTCGTCGTGACTGCCACTCGGCGAACAGCGGGCAGGGTGCCTGCGGCGGCCGGGCTGCCTGTCGAAGACACGGCCACGGCCAATGCAAGCAGGCTCGTCGACGGGGGCGCCGACATCACCACCCGAGCGTGCCGACAGGTAGACGCCGATTCGAATGCGCTCATCACCTCCGACCACATCCTCTCGACACTCCCGTCCGAGGTATCACTCGGCTTATACGAGTTTCCTCTGCCCCATCACCGTTCCTTCGAAAATCGGAAGGTCGTTGCGTTATCGCAGAAGCCGCCATCGTATGGGACCTCTTGATGCGGAGCCGCCCGATCTCGTCGAGTGTCGCTTGCATTCGCGCAGCCAGCATCGAAGCTCCCACGGACACCGATATTGGTCCTTGAATAAAGATGACCGGCGTTATCGCAAGCGACCTGCGGCACCGCCACAATCGAAATCGCGCTGCCCCCTACCTTGCCACCAGCTTCGAGGCGATACCCCTCAGCGCGTCGCGCTCATCGCAGGTGAGCAACCGGTGCACTGTCGACCCCTGGCGCAGCCGCCTGCGCAGCTCTGTCCGCATTCCTTCACCCTTCTCGGTGAGTTCGAGGTGGCGGATCCGGCGGTCGTTGCCGGTCGCGCGGCGGGCGAGCCCATCGCGTTCGAGCTGGTCGGCCAGCGTGGTGATGTAGCTCGCGTCCACGCTCAGAAGGCTCGCGAGCTGGCGCATCGACATTGGCCTCTCGATCGTGATGATGGCACGCGCAGACAGGCTCGTCAGGCCGATCTCGTGGGCGAGACCGATGAAATCCTGCTTGATGCGTTCGGCCGCCGAGACGATGAGTGTGGAGAGCTCGTACGATTCCCGAAGAATCGCTTCGTCTTTGGAGTGCATCCAAAAATTCTATGGCGATATAAGAACGATCTCGTATCCGATCGGCCCACGGATCGCGCTCAAACTGCTTGACTTTCTCAATGATTGATATGGTGAAGGAACTGCTGCCGATTGTGTGGAGCATCTGCAGCAGTTAGGAGGGCCGGTTACGGCTTGAGCTCCCTCGCTCGCTGCGACCGGCCCTCCGTTCTCTCCCCACAGCTCCGCTCATCCCCTCCGCCTAAACTGACTCAGATGACGACGTGGATCGACCGACGCTGGGCCGGGCAGCACGGCATTGGCCGCTATGCCACTGAGGTGTGCTCGCGACTCACGATCGAGGCGAACGATCTGCCCGTCACCGGGTCGAACCTTCCCGGGCCGGGCACGTTCGCCTCCGTGCCCAAGGGGCTCATCTACTCCCCCGGCTACAACGCCATGGCGCGCGCCGAGCGCGAACTGCTCACGGTCCACGATCTGATCCACCTGAAGACCGCCTGGCCCGGCCGCGCGAAGTACCTCGCGTTCTACAACCTCGTCGCGAGGCCCGTGATCCGCCGCACCGGAGCCGTCATCACGGTCTCCGAAACGTCGAAACGCGAGATCGAGAACTGGATCCGGGATCCGAAGGTCGACGTGATCAATGCCGGCCTCGGCGCCTCGGCCGCCTTCCACCCCGGCGTCGAGCTCGTCGTGCCCGAGAAGCCCTACCTGCTCTACGTCGGCAACATGCGCGAGCACAAGAATCTGCGCACCGCGATCGCCGCACTCGCGCACGTGCCCGATGCCGAGCTGCGCCTGCTGATCCCCGCCGCCGAGCACGGCGAGGCGCGCGCGGTCGCGAAGACGCACGGGGTGGCCTCGCAACTGACGTTCCTGGATCCGCTCGACGACGACGCGCTCGCGATCCAGTATCGCGGCGCGGCGGCGACCGTCATGCCGTCGACGCTCGAGGGCTTCGGCCTCCCGCCGCTCGAGAGCATCATGACCGGCACGCCGGTCATCTACTGGACGGGCTGCTCGGCGGTCGCCGAGACGTCCGACGGACGGGGCTGGGGCGTCGCCCGCGCACACGACGCCGAGGAATGGGGATCCGCGTTCGCCGACGCGCTCGCCTCACCCATGCGGGTGAGCGCGCCGCTCGGAAAGTACGACTGGGCGACGACGGCACGCACCGTCGACGACGCGCTGAAGCGTCTCGCGTAGCGTCCGCGTGGGGCCCGTTCGATAGCGCGCCCGCGGAACGAGAGGGGTCAGGAAGCCCTGGGTATCGTAGGGGCGGTGAACTCGCAGGTCTTCCCCGGTGTCGTCGCTCTCGTGTGCGGCGCCGCGCTGAGCGTCGTCCTCTTCGTACCGTTCGTCGCCGCGCAGTATCGGCGTAGAGGCCGCCTGACCCTGCGCCAGGTCATGATCTGGGCAGGTTTTCTCGTCTATGTGCTCGCGCTGTGGACCTACACGCTGCTTCCGCTTCCCACATCGGTTAACGACCTCGTCTGCGCCGGTCCGCAACTGCATCCGCTGCAGTTCCTGACCGACATCCAGGACTATCCGGCCTCCACGCCGGGGCAGCTCGCGCGCAATCCCGCGCTGATGCAGGTCGCGCTGAACATCGCGCTGTTCACCCCGCTCGGGTTCTTCCTCCGGCTGATCTGGCACCGCGGTGTCGTGGTGTCCACGCTCGTGGGGTTCGCGATCTCGACGCTCATCGAGTTCACCCAGCTGACCGGCGTGTGGGGCCTCTACCCGTGCGCGTATCGCCTCTTCGATGTCGACGACCTGATCGCGAACACTGTCGGCGCGCTGCTGGGCGGAACGCTCTCGCTCGTCTTGCGGCCCGTGCTGTCACGTACGGTGGCGGATCCCGCCCGCGCGCTCCCCGTCACTCGCCGGCGCCGCGCCGTCGGTATGCTGTGCGATGCGCTCCTGGTGTGGCTCACCGGAGGCGTGGTCGCGATCGCCGTGAACGTGATCGAGACCGCCGTGCTCCATCGCGAGCAGACAACCCTGCCGGACTCGATGGCGACATGGATCCCGTTCGTCTGCTTCGGCGTCGTCACCCTCGTCACCGGCCGCACGTTCGGCGACATGGCCGTGAGGATCCGCTGGGACGGCGGCATCCGGCCGGCCTGGCTGCGCAACCTCGTGCGCTACGCCGTCGGCATCGGCGGATGGCAACTGCTGCTCGCCTACACGAGCGGCCTCGACGCCCTGCTGCTCGTCGCCAGCGTCATCGCGATCATGTCGACCCCGACGGCACGCGGACTGCCCGGGCTCGTCTCACGCGGCCGCCCCGTCGACGCACTCGCTCCGTGAGACCGACGGAGATGAAGAAGGCAGGGCGCTCCGTCGATATCGGACCAGGGTACGACCTCGACGGCTCGTGATCATTCCCGCGACGGACGCGCGCCGGTAGCACCCCTCGAAAAAATGGGAACATGAGCAAAACCATGTCCCATTCCCGCGCGCTTCGCCTCACGACGGTCGCCGCCGCGACGCTTCTCACAGCGCTCACCGCCACAGGCTGCTCGTACGTTGCGAAGTACACCGCAGACGCGTACTCGATCACCTATCGGGTGACGGTCGAGGGCGACGACATCGACACGATCTCCGCAGTCGAATACGGAGAATCGCCCAACCGAGGCGAAGAGACGGCTGCCGTTGATGCGGGCGGACTCGTCACGAAGAACGACTCCGCGGATGCTCATACGGCGAGCTGGCAAACCGAAGCGCTCGTCACAGCGACGGAGGAGGCATGGGTCACAGCGACTCCCGGCGCCGGGGCAGTGGCCACCTGTAGCATCCTGATCGACGGCGAGCGCGAGATCGACACCGCGACGGCAGGGATGGGCGAAACCGTGGAGTGCCGGGCCACCACTCCCGCGTTCGGAGACTAGGCGCCCGGGCCGTCGCCACCCGGCCGACGCGGCGACATAGGGCGAGGGTCAAGCCTCCGCATCGTAGGCTCTGACTGTGCCCTACATCGTCATGCTGCGCCCGACCGCGACCATCGAGTTCGAGGTACCCGAGAGCGACGGCCTCGATCTCTTCAACGCTGACGCCGCGCGCCTGCTGCCCGAGGGCTACGAACTGATCGACACCGACCGCAAGCGCCTGGTCGGCATCGCGCGGTCGACCGAGACGAAGGCCGTCACGGTCGACCGCGTCGAAGACGCCTTCACCTGCGCGCCGGAAGGCTGGCAGGCGCTCAGCGTCCGCCCCGCCTAGGAGTTCTTCACCGCCGGCTTGCGGTTCTCGGCGCTGACCATCCAGGCGTACTGCTCGAGCGTCTCAAGGATCTCGTGCAGCATGTCCGCCGTCGTCGGATCCTCTTCATCCACCGCGTCGTGAACCTCGCGGCACGTCGAGGTCACGGCCTCGAGCCGCTCGGTCACCAGGTCGATCACGTCGGTCGTGAACAGCTCGCCGTACGGCATCTCGGGCAGCGTCGTCGTCTCGGCGACGGTGTCGCTGCGCCCGTCCGGCAGCGCGTGCAGGGCGCGCATACGCTCGGCGATCGAGTCGCTGAAACCACGGGCCGCCTCGATGATCTCGTCGAGCTGACGGTGCGTGTCGCGGAAGTTCGTGCCCACGACGTTCCAGTGGGCCTGCTTGCCCTGCGAGGCGAGCTCGATCAGGTCGACCAGAACCTTCTGCATGTTCTGGCTCAGCGTCTTCGACGCCGTGAAGCCGTGTTCTGCGTTCTGTTCCTTCGTGAGTCCCGCACCCTTCGAGGGGCGGCGCTTGTTCTTCGTCGCGGTGTTGTTGTTCGAGGCCATGAGCTTCTCCTTCGACGTCGAGCGTTAGGTCGGTTACCGGCAGGCTAACGAGAAGACACAATGTGCCGCGGGCCCCTTGAAGGAACGTGGGAGGGCTGGTACGGGGTCAGCGGATCTCTCTCAACACGTCCCGCACGCGTTGACGTTGCGCGTAGATGACGAATGGGAAGTTTTTCACCGCAGTCAGCTGCTGCAGGGATTCCGGCAACTCATCAATAGCATCTCGTAACGCATCGGTGATCGTTTCTTCGACCCTGCGAGCGAACTCGACAAGGTATCCCGCCGGCAACCCCGCGTCAGCCTCGAGTACGCACAGCGAGGCTCCCGAGAAATCGCCAAGGCGGTAGCTCTGATTCACCGAGAAGGCGAGTTCGGCGGAGTCATAGGCCGAGTAGTCCATCGCACGGCAGGTCGACTCGGGCTCGAACACGAGATTGCAGTTGAGGTCGTAGAGCGGACTGAGAAGCGTCATGCCGGGGTACAGCCGAAGCGAATAGTTCTTAGAGTGCCCGTCGTTGTGCCCGACAATCCACGCAAACACGAGGCTCTCGGCGAAGCGGCTCTTCGCGTCGAGAGCGAGCGCGGGTTCCAGCTGCCGATCGAAGAGTGTGAACAGGTCGGCGACCCGTGGCCCGCCGTCCTTCTCATACTTTTTCAGAACCGATGTCCCGGTCGCTTGAGCCAAGTCCTCTTGGTGAATGCGAAGAACCGCTTCGCCGTCCCGCGCGCGGTCGAAGCGTTCCACGATTAGCACATGCTCACCGGCGAACTCACGTATCTGGGTCGTCGCAACGTTCATGCCCAGCGTGCTGGCCATCCACATCGTCAGGTGCTCTGTGATGTCCGAACCTTCATAGCCTTTAACGCCGGGCTTGAAGATGTGTGTCGAGGGGGCTGATCCCATCGGCTCGAACCATTGCCCGTCTTCATACGCAAGCGCGAACTTCCCCTGTGCGCCGCCGAGCGAAAATGGTTGCCCGCTGGACCTGCCGTCGATCCAACGCGAGTCATCTCGCCTGATCCCACGGATCCTCTCTGCGATCTCTTCGTCGCTTATCGGCTGCCGCCCCGACACCGCGACCACCCGTGTGCCTTCTGGATAGAACTCGAGTGCGCCCGCGACATCTGCTCCGAACACCGCAAGAAGGTCAAAGGCAGCCGTCGTGTCAAGACCAGCTTCACGAGCCCATCGCGCACGCACGTCCTCGCGATCAGGAAGTAGGTTCTCCAGAAACCACTCGACTTTCGCGCCCCGATAGATTTCGGGGCTGACAGGAAACTGCACTGAGATCGGCACGCTGTCGTCTCCCACGACGTATTCGGATGCATACCGCAGCGTCAACAGGCCCCGGCTACGCCGGATCGTTGCGACGAGCTCATCGTAGAGATAGACGTCGAGAACGTTAACCATCTTCCACCTCGGTCGCTTCGTCGATAGCCCGTGCAAACACACCGCTCGACCGGAGCCGTTCAAGGGCAGACCGCGCTGCTTCTTGTCCCAAGCCTCGCGCAACATCGCGAGGTGCGGTGACCTGTCCCTTTTCCGAGAGGCTCTTTTCCTGCTCCGGCGGGGCGGTCCTACCGTCGAGCGCAATCCCCAGGAACTCGAAGATCTTGAGATAGGTCGCAAACGACGCTCCACCGTGCGCCTGCTCCACGCGGGCGTACGACTGTCGCGTGATGCCCACCGCTTCGGCGACCCTATGCTGCGTCAGATTGCGCCGCAGACGCTGGGTCTTGATCACACGCGCCGCGTCAGCAGGGCTATGAATCCTCATACCCACCCCTCGATGTTCTATATATGCAACATCGTACGCTCGTTAAACATATTTAACACACCCAGGACGCTCTTGTTAAATTTTTAAAACATCTGACGCATGTTATAAATATCTAACACTAGCGCCGCATCGGCCAGATGAACAGTACTTCCGCCGGCTTCCACCGCCGCACGAGGGCCGCAAGTCCCCACGGCACCAGCAGGCCCGCGGCGAGCGCCGCCGCGAGCGCGACCCACGGATCCGCCTGGTTCTCGGCACAGGTCTGCGCGACGAACGACACCACGGGCCAGTGCACGATGTAGAACACGATCGATTCGACGCCGACGTAGCGGGCGGGCGCGAGCCAGCGCGAACGGGCGACGGGGTTCACGACGCCCGCGGCGCCGAGGATGAACAGCAGCACGATCGGCAGGTTCCAGGGTGCCTCAGGCAGCTGCAGCAGGTGCAGGGCGTGGCCGGCCGAGAGCGCCAGCGCGCCGAGGAGCATCGCGAGGCTCGGCCAGAAACCGCGCACGAGTCTGTCGCGGTATCCGGAGAGCACGACCCCCGCGAAGAAGAACGTCGCGTTCGCCCAGAACCTCAACCACTGCCCCTCGACGGGCACGGCCGAGAGCGCGATGGCGGCGAGCAGCAGGTACGGCGCGGGGATCCAGCGGACGAGCATCGCGAGGCCGAAGTACAGCAGCAGGTAGGCCAGGAACCACAGGTGCTCGATGGGATCGTAGAAGATGCGCCAGAACACCTCCCAGCCGAAGCCGATGTCGGTGGCGCGCCGGACCGCCGAGAAGAACGCGATCAGCAGCACCGACCACAGCAGGTACGGCCAGGCGATGCGCCGCAGTTTGCCCCGGGCGTAGACCGCCGGCCCCTTCGCGAGCGAACGCGTCACGAACAGCCCCGAGAGCAGGAACATCGCGGGCAGGCGCAGGGGCGTGACGATGATCGTCAGCGTCTCGAGGCGCGTGAACTCGTGGCCCGTGAACAGCTCGGTGCGCTGCATCGCGTGCACGAGGATCACGAGGATCACGGCCGTGCCGCGGACGACATCGATCCACGAGTGACGGGCGGTGGGCATAGGCCCCCAGACTATCGATATGGCGTGGGCTCGGGCCAGGCGGTTCGGCGGCTATCCGACGTATCGTACGCCGCGCGCAGGTCATTCGACGGGGCGAGACCCCTCGGTTAACGTCGCGGTCTCCGGTCGTGCCTATGATGTGCGGCAAGCGGGCGCGTTGCCCGCTCGACACGTGACCTCGGGGAGCGCCCATGTCCGACCAGATCCGCGCATCGATCCTGCACCACCTGCGATACTCGCTCGGCGTCGAGCAAGAGCGCGCGACCGAGGAGGACTGGCGCACCGCGCTGTCGCTCGCGCTGCGCGATCTCGCGATGGATCCCTGGGCCGCCGCGACGAGGCGCACGAACGACGAGGACCGCAAGCGGGTCTACTACCTGTCGATGGAGTTCCTCACGGGGCGCCTCATCGAGGACGCCGCCATCAACCTCGGCGTGCGGGGCGACGCCGAGAGGGCGCTCGCCGATCTCGGCGTGAGCTTCGCCGACCTCACGGACGGCGAACCGGATCCGGCCCTCGGCAACGGCGGCCTCGGCCGCCTCGCCGCCTGCTATCTCGAATCGATGGCGACCATCGGCCTCCCCGCGTTCGGCTACGGTCTGCGCTACGAGCGCGGCCTGTTCCGCCAGTCGTTCGAGGACGGCCGCCAGGTCGAGCACCCGGACGAGTGGCTGGGCGACGGATCCCCGTGGAGCCTCGCGAAGCCGGCCGACGCCTACCGGGTGTCGTTCGGCGGATCCGCCGACGGCGAGACCTGGAACCCGGCGACCTCGATCGTGGCGGGCGCCTTCGACACCCCCGTCGTCGGGTACGGCGGCCGGTGGGTCAACACCCTGCGGCTCTGGGCCGCGACCGCCGACCCCGATCTGCTCGACCTCGGGCGCTTCAACTCGGGCGACTTCTTCGGTGCCGCCGAGGCCGAGACGTGGGCGAAGACGCTCAGCCGCGTGCTGTACCCGGCCGACGAGACCGAACTCGGCAAGCGCCTGCGCCTGTCGCAGGAGTACTTCCTCACCTCCGCCTCGGTGCAGGACCTGCTCGCGCGGTACACGAGCCGTCACAGCGACCTGGAGCGCCTGCCCGATTTCGTCGCCATCCAGATGAACGACACCCACCCGGCGATCGCGGGCCCCGAGCTGATCCGCCTGCTCGTCGACGAGCACGGCTTCGACTTCGCTCGCGCCGCCGACATCGCCACCGACGTGCTCGGCTACACCAACCACACCCTGCTGCCCGAGGCTCTCGAGCGCTGGTCGGTCGGGCTCATGCGCGACCTGCTCCCGCGCCACCTGCAGATCATCGAGAAGCTCGACGCGCGGATCCACACCACGTACGGCCCCGCGGCCGACAGCGTGCACCTGATCGAGCACGACCAGGTCAAGATGGGCGACCTCGCCGCGTGGACGGCGCACCGCGTCAACGGCGTCTCGGCCCTGCACTCCGAACTCGTCAAGACCGACCTCTTCCCGGCGCTCGACGAGCTCGAGCCCGACCGCTTCGTCAACGTCACCAACGGCATCACGCCTCGCCGCTGGCTGAAGCTCGCCAACCCCGCGCTCGCGCAGCTCATCACCGACACGATCGGCGAGGGCTGGGAGACCGACCTCGACAAGCTGCGCGGCCTCGAGGCGTACGCCGACGACGACGCCTTCCTCGACGCCTTCGGCCGCACCAAGCACGAGGCCAAGCACCGCTTCATCGACTGGGCCCGCGACACCCACGGCATCGACGTGCCGCAGGCGGCGCTCTTCGACGTGCAGGTCAAGCGCATCCACGAGTACAAGCGCCAGCTGCTGAACATCCTGTGGACGATCGCGCGCTACCAACAGATTAAGCAGGATCCGCACCACCCCTGGGTGCCGCGCGTGAAGATCTTCGGCGGCAAGGCCGCGCCGAGCTACGCGGTGGCGAAGGAGATCATCAACCTCATCAACGACGTCGCCGAGGTCGTGAACAACGACCCGGAGACGCGCGATCTGCTGCGGGTCGTCTACCCGCCGAACTACAACGTCACGATGGCCGAGAAGCTCATCCCCGCCGCCGACCTGTCCGAGCAGATCTCGACGGCCGGCATGGAGGCCTCCGGCACCGGCAACATGAAGTTCGCCCTCAACGGCGCCCTCACGATCGGCACGCTCGACGGCGCGAACGTCGAGATCCGCGACGAGGTCGGACACGACAACTTCTTCCTCTTCGGCCTCACGACGGAGGAGGTTGCGGCGCGTCGCGAAGAAGATTCTCACGGCCGTTCCGCCATCGAATCCAGCCCCGCCCTGCGCGGCGTTCTCGACGCGATCGCCCGCGGTGACTTCAGCGACGGCGATCCTGCGCGCTACGGCGGCCTGCTCGACCTGGTCTGGAACACCGACTGGTTCCTCGTGGCGAGCGATTTCGATGCTTACGATTCGGCGCAACAGGTGGTAGACCTGACCTACCGCGACCCACGACAGTGGCAGCGGAAGGCAGTGCTGAACATCGCACGAATGGGATTCTTCAGCTCAGATCGCGCGATCCGCGAATACATGAGTGAGATCTGGAACGTCGGCCCCGCACTGTAAGGACCTGATCATGGTCGATGAATTCGAGCTCGGTGAACTCGACGAATACCTCTTCGCAGAGGGCACTCACCGCCGCCTCTGGCAGGTCCTCGGCGCACACGAGGTCGAGGGCGGCGTTCGATTCGCCGTCTGGGCCCCGAATGCATCGGCCGTCTCCGTCGTCGGCGACTTCTCCTACTGGTCGCCCGAGGGCTACCCGATGACCCTGCACGGCTCCAGCGGCATCTGGCAGGCGTTCGTGCCCGGCATCGGCGAGGGCACCGCTTACAAGTACGACATCCGTGACCGCGAGGGCAACCGCCTGCCGCAGAAGGCGGATCCGGTGGGCTTCGGATCCGAGCACCCGCCCGCGACCGCGTCGGTCGTCCGGCGCCTCGGCACGCACACCTGGCAGGACGAGGGCTGGGACGCGGCCGCGGCGAGCGCCGCGAACCGGCCCGTGTCGGTCTACGAGGTGCACCTCGGATCCTGGCGCCGCTCGGACCGCTCGTACCTGCAGCTCGCGACGTCGCTCGTCGGCTACGCGAAGGACATGGGCTTCACGCACATCGAGGTGATGCCGATCTCGGAGCACCCCTTCGACGGATCCTGGGGATACCAGCCCGTCGGGCTCTACGCCCCGACGATCCGCTACGGCACCCCCGGCGAGTTCGCGGCCTTCGTCGACGCGGCCCACCAGGCGGGCCTCGGCGTCATCGCCGACTGGGTGCCCGGCCACTTCCCCACCGACGAGCACGGCCTCGGTCGCTTCGACGGCACGGCGCTCTACGAGCACCTGGATCCGCGCCAGGGATTCCACCCCGACTGGAACACGTTCATCTTCAACTACGGCCGCCGCGAGGTCTCCGGCTACCTCGTCGCGAACGCCCTGTACTGGCTCGAGGAGTACCACCTCGACGGCCTGCGCGTCGACGCCGTCGCCTCCATGCTCTACCGCGACTATTCGCGGAACGAGGGCGAGTGGATCCCGAACCGCGACGGCGGGCGCGAGAACTACGAGGCGATGAGCTTCCTGCGCGAGACGAACTTCGCGGTCGGCCGGGCGGGCGTCATGGTCGCGGAGGAGTCGACGGCGTTCCCCGGCGTGACGACCGAGGTGCACGACGGCGGGCTCGGCTTCGACTACAAGTGGAACCTCGGCTGGATGAACGACTCCCTCGCCTACTTCGGCAAGGATCCGGTCTACCGTCCGTACCACCACGACCAGATCACCTTCGGCCTCACCTACGCGTTCAGCGAGAAGTTCCTGCTGCCGATCAGCCACGACGAGGTCGTGCACGGCAAGGGCTCGATGTACGGCCGCATGCCCGGCTCGCACGCCGACAAGCTCGGCAACCTGAAGGCCTTCTACGGCTACATGTGGGGCATGCCGGGCAAGAAGCTGCTGTTCATGGGCCAGGAGTTCGGGCAGCCCGCCGAATGGAACCACGACGGCGAACTCGACTGGGGCGTGCTGAACGATCCCGGCCACGCGGGCGTGCAGGCCGTCGTCCGCGACCTGAACCGGCTCTACCGCTCCCAGCCCGCGCTGCACGCGCGGGACACCGACGGATCCGGTTTCCAGTGGCTGCTCGTCGACGCCGTCGACGACCAGGTCTTCGCCTGGCTGCGCCGCGGCGAGCCCGGCGACCCGCACGTCGTCGTCGTGCTGAACCTCACCCCGGTCGAGCGCACCGGCTACCGCGTCGGCTTCCCCGTCGCGGGACGCTGGATCGAGGCGCTGAACACCGACTCCGCAGCCTATGGCGGCGGCGATCGCGGCCACGGCGGCGCGATCGAAACCGAGCCTGTGCCCGCGGGCAACGAAGCCCAATCGGCACTGCTCACGCTCCCACCCCTCTCGGCCATCTACTTTGTGGAGGAACGATCATGACTGACTCGAAGCCACGCAAACCCACGCGCCTCGCCGACCAGGCGATGGCGTTCGTGCTCGCCGGCGGGCGCGGATCCCGCCTGGAGGAGCTCACCGATCGCCGAGCCAAACCCGCCGTGCACTTCGGCGGAAAGACCCGCATCATCGACTTCCCGCTCTCGAACGCCTACAACTCGGGCATCCGCAAGATGGCGATCGCGACGCAGTACAAGGCGCACTCGCTCATCCGCCACATGCAGCGCGGCTGGAACTTCTTCCGCGCCGAGCGCGGCGAATACCTCGACATCCTGCCCGCCAGCCAGCGCGTCGCCGAGAACAAGTGGTACCTCGGCACGGCCGACGCCGTCACGCAGAACATCGACATCGTCGACGACTACGACATCGAGTACGTGATCATCCTCGCGGGCGACCACGTCTACAAGATGGACTACGAGATCATGCTGCGCCAGCACGCCGAGACGGGAGCCGATGTGACGATCGGGTGCATCGAGGTGCCCCGCGAAGAGGCGAGCGCCTTCGGCGTGATGGCGACCGACAAGGCGGGCAAGATCACCGACTTCCTCGAGAAGCCCAAGGATCCCCCCGGCACCCCCGACAACCCGAAGCAGTCGCTCGCGTCGATGGGCATCTACGTCTTCAGGTGGAAGCTGCTGCGGCAGCTGCTGCTCGCCGACGCGGAAGACGAGGGATCGGGCCACGACTTCGGGCACGACATCATTCCCCAGATCGTCGAGGCCGGCGGCGCCTACGCCCACCGCTTCAGCGACTCGTGCGTGATGACCGGCCTCGAGACGCGCCCGTACTGGCGCGATGTGGGAACGATCGACGCGTTCTGGCGCGCGAACATCGACCTCACCGAGTTCGTCCCCGCGCTCGATCTCTACGACAACGACTGGCCGGTCTGGACGTACTCGGAGCAGACGCCGCCCGCGAAGTTCATCCACGACGATATCGGGCGCCGCGGTCAGGCGATCCAGTCGCTCATCTCGGGCGACTGCATCATCTCGGGCTCCGATGTGCACAACTCGCTGATCTTCACGGGCAACCGCGTGCACTCGTTCTCCGAGCTGAACCACGTGGTCTCGCTGCCCTACGTCGACGTCGGGCGCGGCGCGCGCCTCAGCCGCGTCGTGATCGACTCGCGCGTCGAGATCCCCGAGAAGCTCGTCGTCGGCGAGGATCCGGAGGAGGACGCGCGGTGGTTCCGCCGCACCGCGGGCGGCATCACCCTCATCACGCAGGCGATGCTCGACCGCCGAGCGGCGGAACTCGGGCTGTGATGGCGCGAAAGCGGCGCGTGCTCTCGGTCGCGTCCGAGTGCGCGCCGCTCATCAAGACGGGCGGCCTCGCCGATGTCGTGGGGGCGTTGCCGGACGCCCTCGCGCCGTACGGCTGGTCGTCGCGCGTTCTGCTGCCCGCGTACCCCTCGGTGATCGGGCGCATGCCGCGCTCGCGGCGCCTCTGGCAGACGGAGGATCTCTTCGGCGGTCCCGCGGCCGTGCGGGCGACGACGATCGACGGCTTCGACGTGATGCTGCTCGACGCGCCGCACCTGTTCGACCGCTCGGGCGGTCCCTACGAGTCGCACGGCGACTCGCACGTGCGCTTCGCCGCGCTCAGCTGGGTCGCCTCGCGCATCGCCATTGAGGGGCTCTCGGACCGCTGGAAGCCCGATGTCGTGCACGCGCACGATTGGCAGGCGGGACTCACCCCGTCCTACCTCAAGTACGCCGGATCCGCCGTGCCGACCGTCATGACGATCCACAACATCGCCTTCCAGGGCATCTTCGCTCCCGACCAGCTCGATCGCCTCAAGCTGCCGACCTGGGATTTCCACCCCGACTCGCTCGAGTACTTCGGAAACGTCAGCGCGCTGAAGGCGGGCATGATGCACGCCACCCGCGTGACGACGGTCAGCCCGACCTACGCCGAGGAGCTGACGACGCCCACATTCGGCTTCGGTCTCGACGGCGTCGTGCGCATGCGCGCGGACCGCGGGGAGATGGTCGGGATCCTGAACGGCATCGACACGGGCGTCTGGGATCCGTCCCACGACCCCTTCAGCGTGCCGTTCTCGGCGGCATCGCCCGCGGGCAAGGACGCGGCACGTTCCGCCCTTCTGGAGGAGTTCGGGCTCGAACCGCCCCGAGGGCCGCTCGCCGTCGTCGTCACGCGCCTCACCCACCAGAAGGGCGTCGACATGCTGCTCGATGCCCTCCCCTCCTTCGTCGAGGCGGGTGGCGCGATCGCGATCCTCGGATCCGGGGACCCCGCTTACGAGGAGGCGCTCCTCGCACTGCGCGGACCGTCCGTCGGGGTGCGGATCGGCTACGACGAGCCCCTGAGCCATCGCATGTACGCGGGCGGCGACCTCGTGCTCGTGCCCAGCCGCTTCGAGCCGTGCGGGCTCACGCAGATGTACGGCCTGCGCTACGGCGCGCTCCCGGTCGTCGCCTCCACGGGGGGACTGCGCGACACCGTCGACGACGAACGCACGGGCTTCGTGTTCGCCGATATCTCCGCCGGCGGACTGTCCTCCGCCCTCGCACGGGCCGTCGCCGCCTACGGGACGCCCGCGTTCGCCGAAATGCGCCGGCAGGCGATGGCCGAGCCCGTCGACTGGGCGACCTCGGCCGCCGCATACGCCGACCTGTTCGAATCGATCCTATGAAGTTAGGCGTTACCCTCACCCCCTCGGGTGCCGATGTCGCCGTCTGGGCGCCGACCGCCGACCGCGTCTGGTTCTGCATCGTCACGGACGAGGGATGCGAGACTCGCACGCGACTGCCATATGCCGAAGGTGGCATCTGGCACGGAGCCGTGGCCGGCGTCGTGCCCGGCACGCGCTACGGCATCCGAGCGGCGGGGCCCGGGCTCGACCCGCGCACGCTCCTCGTGGATCCGTACGCCACCGCGCTCGACGGGCCGCTGCGTGCCGGCTCGCCCGTACCGCACGGGATCGTGCTCGCTCCGGCGTCCGCGCCCGAATGGTCGTTCTCGGGCGACCTCGTCATCTACGAGGCGCACGTCAAGGGGCTCACCGCGCTGCATCCCTCGGTTCCCGCCGAGCTGCGCGGAACGTATGCGGGCGCCGCGCTCATGGCTCCCTACCTCGCATCGCTCGGGGTGACGGCGCTCGAACTGCTACCGATCCAGGCGTTCATCGACGACGATCACGTCGTCTCGAACGGCCTCACGAACTACTGGGGCTACCAGCCGATCGCGTGGCACGCGCCCGAGCCTCGCTACGCCCATCACGACGCCGACGCCGAGGTCAGGGCTCTCGTCGACGCGATGCACTCCCACGGCATCGCCGTGATCGTCGATGTCGTCTACAACCACACCGGCGAGGGCGGCCACGACGGACCCGTCATCTCGCTGCGCGGCCTCGCGCCGCAGGCGTACCGCATGCACGACGGGGAATACGTCAACGACGCCGGCACGGGCAATACCGTCGCGGCCGAGGATCCGATGGTGCTCCGTCTCATCCTCGACAGCCTGCGACACTGGGCCACCCGCTACGGCGTGGACGGCTTCCGCTTCGACCTCGCCGCGACCCTCGGGCGCACCCCCGAGGGCTTCGATGCCCGCGCCGCGTTCTTCCAGGCGATCGGACAGGATCCGGTCCTCTCCGGCCTCATCCTCATCGCCGAGCCGTGGGACATCGGGCCGGGCGGGTACCAGCTGGGCGCGTTCCCCTACCCGTGGCGCGAGTGGAACGACCGCTTCCGCGACGACGTGCGCCGCGCCTGGCGCAGGGATTCGCTCACTCTGCCGGCGCTCTCGGCACGGCTCCTCGGATCCGCGGGCGAGTTCGACCACGACGGCCGAGGCGCACACACGTCCGTCAACTTCGTCACGGCCCACGACGGCTTCACGCTTGCCGACCTCGTCTCGTACTCGTCGAAGCACAACCTCGACAACGGCGAGGAGGGCCGCGACGGGCACGCCGAGAACTACTCCTCGAACGGCGGGGCCGAGGGGCCGTCGTCGTCGCCGGAGGTGCGGGCGATCCGCGAGCGGCGCATGCGGGGCATGATCGCAACCCTCGCGGTGTCGCAGGGTGTGCCCATGCTGCTCGCGGGCGACGAGGTCGGCAACTCGCAGGGCGGAAACAACAACGCCTACGCGCAGGACAACGCCATCGGCTGGGTGCAGTGGGACGGCGAATCCCTCGTCGACTTCGTGCGGGAGGCGCTCGCGGTGCGCAGGCGACTGCCGATCCTGCGCCAGCGCGCGTTCCTGCACGGCGGCGAGCGCGGCACCTTCGGCCGCGACGTCACGTGGCTGCGCGCCGACGGCAACCTCGTCGAGGAGGAGGACTGGCAGGATCCCGATTTCCGCACGCTCGTCGCGGTGCTCCGCGGCGCCGCGGGCGACCCGTACGGCGAGGCGATCGACGGCGCGGTCGCCATCGTCGTGAACCTCGGGGAGGACACGACCGTCGACCTTCCCGCCGGAAGATGGCGGGTCGAGCTCGACTCGTCGGGATCCGCCGAGCTCTCCGGCACCGCCATCGCCGACGCCACGATCGAGATACCGACCGAGACGCTCGTCGTGTTGTCCGGCGACGAGTAAGGTGAGCGGGGCCCGACGGGCCGCCTGCGTACTATAGAAAAGCCAAACACGGCAAAAAGGGGAGGCTCGTGCTGAGGCTACAGACGGATCCGTCGTTTCTCGACTCGCATTCGGCTGCCGAAATCATGCTGATTCTGGGCGCCGTCGGGGTCGGCGCTCTGGTCGTCGCGGCACTCGCCTTCACGGTGCGCACGCGGTGGCTGCTCGCGGCCGCGCTGGCGCTCGGTGTCACCCAGCTCTTCGGCCCCTTCGGCTTCACCTCCGTGGCCCTGCTCGCGACCTGCACCCTCTTCCCCGTCGCGTTCTGGCGCACCCGGAGCATCCGCGGCGTCCCGTTCGTGTGGGGGATCCTCCTCGGCGCGCTCGCGATCTGGGAGGCGATCTCGGCCCTCTGGTCCGAGAAGCTCGGATCCGCCGGCTACGCCGTCATCTTCTCCGTCGCCCTGCTGACCGTTTTCCTGCTCGCGCTGGACGTCGTACGACGCGACGAACCGGGCGTTCCCATCGCGATCGCGGTCGCCTCGCCCTTCGTGATCGTCTCGGGCCTCATCGTCGTGCTCTTCCGCCTCTTCCCTCACCTCGAGGGGCAATACCTGCTCTCGCCGATCGCTCCCCTGTTCTCCGAACCCGACGTGATCCTCGTGTCCCAGAGCGAGATCGACATCGCGCTCGACCCGATCCGTTCGCTCGGCGTGTTCGCCGACGTCGCGAAGCCGCCGGGATCCACGGGCCTGCTCGAGGGTCTCTTCTTCTCGGACGAGCTCACGAACTTCCAGAACGTGCTGTCGCCCGACAAGGCCGGCGGCGTCTTCCTGAACGGCAACACCGCGTCGATGTTCTTCGGCGTCACCGCCTGCGTCGCCGTGTGGGCGCTCGTCGCGACCCGCAGCGCGCGAGCGACGGTCATCGTCGTCGCCCCGGAGCCCGCCTCCGAGAACGCTCCGACGACGCAGCCGGTGCGGGTGCGCGACGCGCAGCCGGCCACCGGATCCGCCGTCATGGGCCCCGCCCGCGGCTGGCTCGTTGCGGTGCACGCGACCACCGCGGTCGTATCGGTCGCCGCGCTCGTCGCCACCGGGTCCAAGACGGCGCTCGTGTTGCTCGTCGGCCTGCCGCTGCTCGCCCTCTACATCGGATGGGCCGTGCGCCGCCCGCTCGCCGGAACCATCGTCGGGGTCGTCGGCGTGATCGCGGCCGCGGCCAGTGCGACGTTCCTGCTCGTCACGCGACCCGAACTGCTCACGTCGAGCACCCTCGGCGACCGGCTCGGGCTGTGGCGCATGGTCGCCGCGTCGTTCCCCGAGCGGTGGTTCGCGGGCTTCGGCTTCGGCAATTGGCGCTTCCACATCGTCGAGGAATGGCCGTTCTACTTCCCCGGCGTCGCGACGCAGGTGTGGCCGCCGCACAACATCTTCCTGCAGGCGTGGACGAACGCCGGCATCATCTCGCTCGTGCTCGTCGTCGCGCTCATGTTCGTGCCGATCGTCGCGGCCCTGCGTCGCATGGGCGAGGCGCGGCGAGGCGCCGAGTCGACGCCCGCGCGCCGCGGCGCCGCCAACCGCTCGTCCGCTCCCCTGTGGTCGCCGCTACTCGGATCCGCCGCGATCGCCCGCGGCGCCGTCTTCGTCGCCCTCGCGTGGATCCTGCTGCACGGCATGGCAGACACGACCAACTACGCGGGCGACAACCACACCCTGCCGTTCGCGGCCCTGCTAACGGCGCTCGCGCTCACGCGCTCGCGCCGCAGCGAGTCGGTCTCCGCCTGAAAGGTCTTGCATGACGACATACGTGTACTACCCGCGCGGGCTCGCCACCGGCGGCCCGGAGGCGCTGCACCAGCTCGTCGACTCGCTGCGCCGCCAGGGCCAGGACGCCTACCTCGTCGCGATCCCCGGCACGGAGGGCGAGCCCCGTGCCTCGCGCTACGCGCACTACGACGCCCCCGAGGCCGGTGCCGTCGACGACGCCGCGGGCAACACGGTCGTCGTGCCCGAGACGCAGGCGCTGCTCCTGGCACCCCTGCGCCGGGCCCGGGGATTCGTCTGGTGGCTCTCCATCGACTACGCGCCCCGGTTCGTCATCGAGCGCGACACCACGTCGCTGCTGCCCATCGAGCGCACCCGCAACACCCGCTTCCCGCTGCTGCAGGTGCGACGCGTCAAGCGCTGGGCCCGCGGCATCGCGACCGGCGAGGACGCGCTGCTCCAGCGCGTCGGTCACCTGGCCCAGTCGCACTACGCGTGGAACCACGTCTTCGCCCACCTCGGGCGCCCGGGATCGATCGTCAGCGACTACACGCCGCAGGTCGCGACGGGCGCCGGATCCGCGGACCGCATCGCGCGCATCGCCTACAACCCCGCCAAGTCGCGCCCCATCATGGCCGAGTTCGCGCGCCGATGGCCGGGAATCGAACTCCTGCCGCTGCAGAACATGACGGGCGCCGAGGTCGCGCAGGCGCTGGAGTCGTCGCTCGTCTATCTCGATCTCGGGGCGCACCCCGGCAAGGACCGCATGCCGCGCGAGGCGGCGCTCGCCGGATCCGTGGTGCTCGTCGCGAACCGCGGGGCGGCCGCGAACGGCGTCGACGTGCCGCTGCCGCAGGCCCACAAGATCGACGTGCTGCCCGACATCGTCGCGAACGCGAAGCGGGCGTACGACGCGGTCCTGGCGGATCCGGCCGCAGCGCACGCAGCCCAGGCCGACTACCGCGCGCGGATCCCCCGCGAGCGCGACGTCTTCGACGCAGAGGTGCGTCGCGTCTTCATCGAGGGCGAGCTGGGCGACGACGGCGCGGTACCCACACCGTTCACATGACACCTTTGCCGGGTAGCACGGCGGCGTAACCCCTCACAAGTGTCATTCGAACGGCTCGTGGTGCGGGGTCAGTGGCGGCCGATGAGCTTGCGGAGGCGGCGCATGCCCGACTGCTCGGGCGGGAGGTCGTGCGTGAGCATCGCGTCGATGTCGCCGACGGCCGCGGTGCGCGAGCCCTGGATCCGTCGCCGCTCGCGACGCCCGTGCGACCACGCGAGCCGCAATCCGCGCGCGAGACCGCTCCAGGCGGGCCTCGCGGATCCGGTCAGCGTCGCCTTCGCGAGCATCATCGTCAGCAGCAGCACGAAGCGCGGCACGATGATGCGGCGCAGGCCCTTCGGCACGTTCTTCGTGAGGAGCACGGGCAGGTTCTGGAACGTCTGCCGCACCGTGAAGCCCGGGATCTTGCCGCTCGTGGCGCCGATCTTGTGGTGCACGATCGCGGAGGGTTCGTAGACGATCGCGTGGCCCTTGAGGCGCGCGCGGAAGCCCACGTCGATGTCCTCGAAGTAGGCGAAGAAGGTCTCGTCGAACATGCCGATGTCGCGGAACAGGCTCGCGCGATACATCGAGGCGCCGCCCGAGGCCGAGAACACGGGCTCCGACTCGGGCGCCTCGTGCGCGGGCCGCCCGCGGAAGCGCGGGAACGGCATGCCCCACGTCGTCACGGCGTCGCCCGCCGTGTCGATGAGGCCGCCGGGCTGCAGCATGAGGCTCGCCGCGATCGAGGCGCCGGTGCGTTCGAGGGCCGCATCGAGGCTCGCGAGCCATCCCGGATCCGGCACGGCGTCGTTGTTCAGGAGCGCGACGGCCTCGTAGTCGCCCGCGAAGGCCCAGCGGATACCGACGTTCACGCCTCCCGCGAAGCCGAGGTTCTCGGGTTCGGTGTGGAGGACGAAGGTCGGCAGATGTTCGCCCGCGCCTCCCGTCGATGTCAGCTCCTCTGTCCGCTCGCGCAGGCGAGCGGCGTCATCGCCGGCGGATCCATTGTCGATCACGAGCACATCGAAGCGTTCGTGCGTCTGGTCGCGGAGCGCGTCGAGGCACTCGAGAGTGTCGGCGAGGCCGTTCCAGTTCAAAACGACGACGAGCGTGCGCATCGGCTTCCCCCTTCAGAGCATGTCCCACGTGGTGCGGTCACACCGCCCCCATTCTCGCGCGAAACGGGACACGCACCTGACCGTGTCCCACTCCGCGTCGTCATCACGCCGTCGTAGCCGCACCACATGGGACATGGGGAGTGAGTCATCGGCGGCGGGCCGCGAGGATCATGGCGACCTGTGTCACGAGCACGGACGCCTCCGCGGCGGCGAGGCCCGCGGATCCGCCGACCGCGCCGAACACCGACGCAAGCGCGAGCGAGGTCGGCACCCCCACGACCGCCCCGACGACGACGCTCGCGAAGACGAGCTTCGGCCGGCCCCAGGCGATGAGCACGTGTCGGCCCGTCGCGGTCGACATCGACAGGCAGAGGGTCGCGATTCCGAAGAAGACGGCGGTGAGGCGATCGATGCCGACGCTGAAGAGCGCCTCGGTGAGCCACGGCCCGAGCAGCGCGAAGGCCGCAAGGCCCGCGAGGCCGAGGACGCCGTGCAGCAGCAGCGCGCGCCGCGCGCGGTGACCGAAGTGCGCGCGATCGTTCTCGACGACCCAGCCCTGCAGCGCGTTGCCCTGGGCGCCGATGACCGTCTGGCCCATGCGCCAGAGCTTGTCGCCCGAGATGTAGAGACCGGCCTGCGCGGTCGATGCGCCGAGGGTCACGATCGACACGGCGAGCGCCGTGTACGCCCCGCTGACCGCCTCGGTCGCGGCGGCCGCGAGCTGGGTGCGGGCGAAGCGGATCGACGGTCCCCACTCCGTGAAGAGCTTCCGCAGGGGCACGACGCGGTGGGCGTAGCCGAGCACGCCGCCGACGATCGCGAGGATGAGCAGGGTCGGGTAGGTCCAGACGAGGCTGGATCCGCCGATCACGACCAGGATGCCGCCGAGCCCCGTGGCGATCGCGCGGGGCAGCAGCTCGAAGCCGATGAGCGGCAGGGGCGTGCCGAGGCCGATGAGGTACCAGCTCGAGGTGAGGCCGCCGAGCGTGATCGCCACCGCCATGAGCGCGGCGTCGAGGCCGGATCCGTCCGGTGCCAGCAGCCACGCGATCAGCGCACCGACGACGAGCGCGGGGACGAGCAGGAGCAGGCGCGCACGCGTACCGCGCGCGAAGAGCTCGGGGCGATCCTCCGCCGACGCGAGCGCGACGAGCGTCGGGCCCTGCACGTTGAGACCGAGCGCGACCGCGAGGGCGAGGAACCCGCCGATCGACTGTCCGACACCGATCGCGACCCACGCGGCGGACCCTCCGGCGCGCGCGAGCACGGGCAGCACGAGGAAGGGGATGATCGCGCTGATCGCCGGAATCGTCGAGAAGCTCAGCAGTCGACGGGCAAGCACCCTCAGGCCCCCCACCGGTCACATGACACTTCGTGAAATGACACCTTCACTCCGTGGCGCGCGTGTAGACCCCGCATAAGTGTCATGTCAACGGGTCTGCCAGTACTCGGACTTGCGCATGCGGATCGCCTGGCGGAAGCCGATCGTGGCGTCGATGCCCTCGCTCGGGATCCTGGGGCGCTCGACGCCCCGCGCGGCCTTCCATCCCTGGATCCGGCCGACGAGCGCCGACGGATCCCGCTGCAGCACCAGACGGCGCAGGCACACGAGCGCCTCGATCGCGAGCGCCGGGATCGCGCGGCGGGTGCGCAGCACGCCCCACGCGCGCAACAGGTAACCTCGGCCGAAGCCAGCGAGGCGGATCTGCTTCGGCGTTCCCTCGCCCGCCGAGGCGCCGCCGATGTGCACGCCGCCCGGACGGTCGAGCGCGACGGTGCCGTAGCCGCCCGCGCGCAGGCGCAGCGCGAGGTCGAGCTCCTCGCCGTACATGAAGATGCCCTCGTCGAGCACGCCGACCTCGTCGAGCGCGCGACGGCGGTACGCCGCGACGGCGCCGTACGGGCCGAGCACCACCGGATCCGCGGGGCTCTGCCGCTCGAGCGGCGCCCGGTGATAGCGCACGAAGCCCGCGCAGGTGGCGTCGGCGGTGATGCCCTGCGAGTCGATGGATCCGTCGGTGCCCATCAGCAGCGGGCACACGCTCGCCACGGACGGGCCGGCCGCGTCGAGGGCGTCGGCGATGGACGACATGAGATCGGCCGCGGCCACGACGTCGCTGTTGACGAGCACGACGACGTCGCCGGTGCCCGCCGCGATGCCGCGGTTGCAGGTGGCGGCGAAGCCCCTGTTGACCGGGTTGCGCAGCAGCGTGACCTCGGGGAACGCCGCAGCGACGCGATCGGCCGTGTCGTCGGGCCCGCAGTCGTCGACGACGATGATGTTGACCGCGAGCGTCTGCGCGAGGAGGGCGCGGATGCACGGTTCGACGTGTTCCCACCCGCCGTAGACCGGGACAATGGCGTCAATCGTGGCGGTCGCAGGCATGGGTTCAGTGTAGTTGTCAGTGCTCCATGTGATGATGAGACCTGTTCACCATCGGAGGGGAATCACGACCTTGGCTTTGACGAAACGTGGTCGCACGGCGATCATCGCAGGATCCTGCGCGGCAGCGCTCGTGCTCGTGGGCGGCGGCATCACCTACGCCGCTCTCTCGAAGGATGAGCCCGAACCAGTCGCGACGCAGACGCCGACGCCCACCCCGACGCCCACGCCGACCCCCACCCCGACGCCGACGCCCACCCCGACGCCGGAGCCCGCCGAGATCCCGATCTCGACCCCCGTGAAGGCGATGCTCGACGGCTGGCAGGGCGCAGACTCCGGCACGGTCGCCGACATCATGCCCCAGATCGGCGACGCCGCCGACGGCCGCATGTCGGCGTTCATCGACGCACCGAAGGTCGGTGAGGCGGTCAACGCACTCACCGTCGAGGTGCCCGTCGAAGCGGGCACCGAGTACACCCTGACAGCGCAGGTGCGCCAGGGAACGATCGAACCCGCCGAGGCGAACGCCGAGCTCGTGATCGGCGACGAGGCCGTGCCGTTCGGCGAGATCAACGGCGACTGGTCCGAGATCGAAGGATCCTTCACCGCCGACTCCGAGACGGCGAGCCTCGCGATCCGGGTCACCGGATCCGTCGCCGCCCTCGGCATCGACGACATCTCGCTCACCGCCGACGGCGGCGAGAACGTCGTCCCGAACGGCTCCTTCGAGCAGGTCTCCAGCGACTGGGGCGTGCGCAACAACACGCTGCTGCTGCGCGAGACCGGCGCGGCCATGGGCGTCTCACTTCCCGACGGCGACGCGACGTGGTCGGTCGCGGCCCGCGACGGATCCGAGGTCGCCTCGGGCACCGAGAAGGTCGAGAACGGCTTCGCCCGCATCGCGCTCGACGACGTCGCCCAGGGCTACTACACGTTCAACGTCACCGACTCGGCCGGACGCTCGGTCTCGACGCCCTTCGGCGTGATCGACTACGCCGGCGCGACGATCGCGACCGACGACCGCTTCGGCGTCGCCACGCACGTCGACCAGGACTGGTACCTCGATGCGGCCGACGCCGTCGCCGGCACCGGCTTCGGCCTCGCCCGCAACGACGTGCTGTGGGACCAGAACGAGACCACGCCGGGGCAGTACAACTTCGGCTCGCACTATACGACCGAGTTCGGCAAGTTCAGCTCGCACGGTGTGCAGCTGCTCGGCATCGTGAACTACGGCAACCCGCTCTACGACGGCGGCAACACCCCCGCCTCCCCCGCCGCCGTCGAGGCGTTCGGCGCCTACGCGGCCGCGATCGCGCAGAACTTCGACGTCGCGGGCCTCGAGGTCTTCAACGAGTTCAACCACGACCGCTTCCAGACCGGTTCCTGCGGCTCGGCCCCCGCGTGCTACCAGCCGCTCGTGAAGTCGACCGCCGACCACGTCGCCGCGGTCGACCCCGACCTGCCGATCGTCGCCGGATCCACGGCGAACTACGACGGCGACTGGTTCCGCGGCCTGTGGCCGACCGGAGCGGCGGACAGCGCCGACGCGATGAGCTTCCACCCTTACAACAAGTGGATCTACGACACCCCCGAGAGCCTCGGCAGCGTCATGGACGAAGCGAACGGCGACATGCAGAACCTCGCCGGCAAGAAGCTGCCGATCTGGATCACCGAGTTCGGCTGGACCACGGGCGCCGAGCTCGGCCAGCAGGTCTCGCGCGATGTGCAGGCCGAGCGCCTCTGGCGCGCCGAACTGACGGCCTTCGGCTACGGCGCCGAGAAGTACTTCTGGTACGACCTCATCGACGACAGCACCGACGGCAACAACCACGAGGGCAACTTCGGCATGTACGAGCGGAGGCGCGACGGCGTCGCCGCACAGCCGCCGAAGCCCGCCGCCTTCGCGCAGGCCCTGCTCATCAACGCGATCGACGGCCGCGAGACCGCCGGCCGCGCCGAGGCGGGCGACAAGGTGCGCAGCGCCGTGTTCGGATCCGGCGACGACACCCTCACGGCCGTCTGGTCGTTCGACGGCGAGCGCGAGGCGACCCTCAAGGCCAGCGGCCCCGTCACCGTCACGTCGCTGACGGGATCGGTCGAGGTCGTCGAGCCGGAGAACGGATCCGTCACGGTCACGGTGGGCAGCTCGCCGCTGCTCGTCGAGGCATCGGCCTCCAGCGACTCGCCGTCCGACGCCGATGTTTCCGACCCGACCGCCACCCCCGCGCCGTCGCCCGACGTGACGGTGTCCACCAAGCCCGAGGACGACAAGTGACCAACGAGCACGACCCGCTCGCGGGCCTCTCCCGCCGAGAGCTGCGCGAGCTGCGAGCCCGGCTCGATCAGGCCGAGCAGGCCGCCGACGCGGCGGAGGCCGCCACCCCGGGCTACGACGACGATGGCGCCCCCATCGAGCCGGGCACGGAGCGCCCGCGCCCCGACGCTCCTGTCGCGGGTTCGGGCGGTGCATCCGGCGCCCCGGAGTCCGGGTTCGACGCAAGCGCGGGTTCCCTCTCGCACGGCGCCGGCTCGGCTGCCGGCGCATCCGCCGCGGGCGCCCGCCCGAACTCGTGGGACCTGCCGACCGAGGCCGTGACGGTGAACCGCCCGGGCGGCGCGGAACCGGCCGTCGTGAACCGCACGGCGGCGGATCCCGATGCAACCGTCGCCCTGCCGACGATGCCGGAGCAGGCGGCGACGGTCGCCATGCCGATCGCCGACCACACCCGCACCGAAGCGATGCCGTTCTTCGACGTGCAGCCGGCGCAGGGCGGCTATGCGGTGGCTCCCGCAGCGCAGGCGAGCCCCGCGCCGTTCGCGGACGGCGCCGCCGGGAACGACCCGTTCGCGGCGGCCGCGACCCCCGCCCTCGGCACGCCCCTCGCGGGCACCGCAACCGCGGATCCCGCGGCCGGCCTCGGCGGCTCGGGCGACGGATCCGGAAACCCGCCGGGAGGCGACGACATGGGCGACAAGCCCCGCAAGAAGCGCCGGGCGCGCAACATCACCCTGATCGTGCTGCTCGTGCTCATCGTCTGCGTCGGCTGGCTCGGCGTGCGCGCGTTCATGGTCAAGAACGATCTGCAGGCCGCACAGCGCGTCGTCGCGCACGTGCAGCAGGAGCCCGACAGCCTCGACGCGGCGCTTCCCGTGCTCGGCGACTACGCGGGATCCGCCGCGAGCGTGCGCTGGGACCCGATCTGGCGCGCGGCCGAGTTCGTGCCCTGGGCGGGCGCGAACCTCAAGGGCGTGCGCCTCGCCGCCGAATCGCTCGACGTCGCGTCGAACGATCTGGCGGTGCCCGCGCTCGAGGCCATGCGCGCCGAGAGCGGCACTCCCATCCTGCAGCGCATCCTGCCGATCCTCGACGACGTCCAGCCGCGCATCACGTCGCTGGCCGACAAGATCCACAAGGTCGCCGATTCGGGCTCGCTCATCGACCCCGTGCGCGCGGGCGTCGACATGGTCGACAAGGTCATGCAGCAGGCCGGCCCCGCGATCGGCGTGGCTCCCGGTCTGCTCGGCGCCGACGGCGAGAAGAACTATCTGCTCGTCTTCATGAACAACGCCGAGTCCGTCGGCCTCGCCGGTTCCGCGGCCTCGCAGACCCTCATCAACGTGAACGAGGGCGCGATCGAGATCGCCGCCCAGGCCGGATCCGGCGACTTCAACGAGGAGGGCGGCGCCGTCGACGTGAAGGTCGACCAGAGCGCGCTCGACCTCTACACGAACTATCTCGTCGACCACGTCAACACGACGCCCAGCCGTCCGGACTTCCCGACGATGGCCGCCCTCGACCGCGCGTTCTGGAACCGCGACATCGGTGACCAGAAGGTCGACGGCGTCGTGGGCATCGACCCGATCGCGCTCAGCTACATCCTCGACGCGACCGGGCCCATCACGATCGAGGAGACCGGTGACACCCTGACGAGCGCCAACGCCGTGCAGCTGCTACTGAGTGACGTGTACTCGCGCTGGGGCGACTACGAGTCGCAGCAGATGGCCGACGCGTTCTTCGCGGGCGTCGCGACGAAGGTGTTCGACAAGATCGCGACGGGCGACTTCGACATGCTCACGATGATGAGCTCGCTCGGCCGCGGTATCGGCCAGGGCTCGCTCCTCTTCCACAGCTTCGACGACGACACCCAGAGCTACATCGCCGACGAGCGCGTCTCGGGCATCCTTCCCCAGGACAACGATGAAGAGAGCGTTGTGGGCGTGTACTTCCGCGACGAGTCCACGTCGAAGATCTCGTACTACATGAAGTCGAACATCGACGTGACGCAGACCTGCACCGACGGCGGGGCCTCCTTCACCGTCGACACCACCCTGCACATGGACATCCCGACCTTCGACGGCCTGCCCGACTACGTGCGCCCCCAGAACGACGCGTTCCCGGGCGTCTCGCGCACCGCCGTCTACGTCTACGGCCCTCCCGGCACGAAGCTCGACAGCGTCGAGATCGAGGGCCGTCAGGTCGAGATCAAGAGCCAGGACGTCGACGACCTCGGCCGGCCCGTCGCGTTCGTCTGGGCGTACCTCGGCCCGACCGAGATGGCGACCGTGCACGCCACGTTCTCGGGCAAGGGCGACTTCGGCCCCGCCGCCGTCTGGTCGACGCCCATGGTCAACGCCAGCACGGGAACGGTCACGCCCTGCGGCGCGACGGAATAACCGCGCTCCCGCCGACGGCGGGGTGGATCTCCGGATCCGCCCCGCCGTTTCGCGTTGGGGCTCCGCGAGCGAGCCCCGCTCGCGCGCGATGCGCCGGATCCGGGGCACCGCAAGTCCACCATTCTCCTACAACTCCACAATTCTCCGACAAATCCTCCGGCGACGCCGTATGAGTTGTGGGAGATTTGTGGAGTTGTGGCCCCGAGTAGCGTGTCCGGGCGCTCATTCGGGCCGGGGCGCCAGGAGCTTCCGCTCCCGCGCGCGGGGCGCCTCCGCCAGCATGCGGCGCGGCACCCGGGACGCACGCCCCTAGGTGTACTGACCTCGACCGTTGTTGATTCGGTCGATGGGTGCGTGGCCTCCGATGCCGAGGTGGTGCCTGTCTAGGTTGTAGTGGTCGAGCCAGGCCGTCAACCCTGCTCGACGATCATCGTTTGAGGTCCAAGGCCGGGCGTAGGCCCACTCGATCGCGAGGGTTCGGTTGAGGCGTTCGACTTTGCCATTCGTCCAGGGGCAGTGCGGGCGGATGAACTTCTGTTTGATGCCGTGCGCGTCGATCACGGTCCGGAACGCGGTGGAGTGTCGGTAAGCGAACGCGTTGTCGCTGATGACCCGTTCGACCCTGACTCCGAGGGTGGCGTAGAACGCGATGGCTCGTTCCAGGACGCCCGCGGCAGTGGTGCCCTTCTCGTCGTCGTGGATCTCGGCGTAGGCGACGCGGGAGTGGTCGTCGATGACGGTGTGGACATAGTCGTAACCCGCGCCGCGATGCCGGTTGGGGCGTTCTCCGCGGCCGTGTAACCGCCAGCCGCCGCCGTCGGGGATCCGGCCGAGCTTCTTCACGTCGACGTGGATCAGAGACCCCGGATGGTCGTGCTCGTAACGCTTCGCGGACCGGCGGGTCGCGCGGATCAGTGTCCCGGTGACCGGGTCCAGCTCGCGCAGCAGCGGCACCTCATGGCGACGCAGCACACGCCCGACCGTTGAGGCCTGCAGGCCGAGACGGTCCGCGATGAACACCGGGCCACGGCGGGTCAGATGACGCATGATCCGCACCCGCGTCTCCACGCACACCGCCGTCCGGTGGGGGTGCGAGTGAGCGACGCTCGACCGGTCCACCAGACCCTCCAGACCGTGCTCCCTGAACCGTCGCCACCACCGCCACGCCGTGGTCCGCGAGATCCCCATCTCCGCCGCGACATGCGCGACCGCGCGCCCCGACTGGATGCGCTGAACCATGATCAACCTGCCGGCCGGAGTCAGCCGGGCATTAGCGTGGGACACGAGAAGCCTCCGTGTGTTCGAGCTGCAGAACTAGACAGCTCCAACTCGACACCGGAGGCTTCTCCCACGTCAACAACGATCCGGGTCAGTACACCTAGGAGGCGTCAGGCGCCCTACCGTCAGCGGGGGATGATCTGGGTCGGGGCGGTGGGTGAGTTGTCGTCGTTCCACGCGTTGCCGTCGAGGATCTCGGTGGCGTTCGGGTCGTAAGGACGCCGCGGGGTGGCGTAGGGGCGCGTCGGTTCGGCGGCCGGCCACGCGGCCGCACCGGCATAGGGATCCGCCGGGCGGGCCGCGGGAGCGGCCGCGGGACGAATGTACTCGGACGGCACCGGCGCCGGCTTCTCGCGTGGGACGCGACCCTCGCGACGCTCCTCCCACATGGCGCGGGCGATGACCTTCTCGTCGCGTGCGTGCACGAGCGCGCGGAGGAAGCCCGCCGCGAGGGTGCCGATCCAGGCACCGATCGAGTTCGAGATGATGTCGCGGATGTCGCTCACGCGGTCGCCGAGGAACTCGCCTTGGAACCATTCGATGCCGTACGAGTAGGCGGGCAGCAGAATCAGGGCGAGCCACCATCCCCAGCCCGGCAGGGCGAGACCCAGCAGGAAGCCGAGGGGCACGAACATGCCGATGTTCGCGGTGAACTCGAGCTGCATATAGCCGAAGGCGTCGGGCACGCCGATGCGGTGCAGAACGCGCAGCACGCGGTCGGCGACGGAATCGACCCCGACCCCGTCGAGCGATGGCGACATCGTCACCCACATCACGAATGCGAGGTAGATCACGAAGAGCACGGTCGCGAGGCCGACGCGGAGGCGGCTGCGGGCGGGCTTGCGGTCATCGACGTACGTCATAGGCCGAGAGTAGACGCGTTTCTTGTGAACGCACGAAGTGGCGGGCGGATCCAGAGGGGACCCACCCGCCACTTCCAGCAACGCGAAGAGGCGAGCGGATCCGAAAGGGATCCGCCCGCCTCTTGCAGCAGGACTAAAAAGTCTTACTTGATGATGCTGGTGACGGTACCGGCACCAACGGTGCGGCCACCCTCACGGATAGCGAAGCCGAGGCCCTCTTCCATAGCGATGGGCTGGATGAGCTCCACCGTCATGTCCGTGGTGTCACCGGGCATAACCATCTCGGTGCCCTCGGGCAGCGAGATGACGCCGGTCACGTCCGTGGTACGGAAGTAGAACTGCGGGCGGTAGTTCGTGTAGAACGGGTTGTGGCGGCCACCCTCGTCCTTCGAGAGGATGTAGGCGGTGCCGGTGAAGTTGGTGTGCGGCGTAACCGAACCGGGCTTCACGACGACCTGACCGCGCTCAACGTCTTCGCGCTTCAGACCGCGGAGGAGCAGACCACAGTTCTCGCCGGCCCAGGCCTCGTCGAGCTGCTTGTGGAACATCTCGATACCCGTGACCGTGGTCTTCTGGGTGTCGCGGATGCCGACGATCTCGACCTCGGAGTTGATCGCGAGGGTACCGCGCTCGGCGCGGCCCGTCACAACGGTGCCACGACCGGTGATCGTGAAGACGTCCTCGATGGGCATGAGGAACGGCTTGTCGCGGTCACGCTCGGGGGTCGGGATCGACTCGTCGACGGCGTTCATGAGGTCAACGATGCGCTCGGACCACTTCTCGTCGCCCTGGAGCGCCTGGTAACCCGACACCTGAACGACGGGAGCGTTGTCGCCGTCGAAGCCCTGCGACGAGAGGAGCTCGCGCACCTCGAGCTCGACGAGCTCGAGGATTTCCTCGTCGTCGACCATGTCGCACTTGTTGAGGGCGACGAGCAGGTAGGGAACACCAACCTGCTTCGCGAGCAGCACGTGCTCACGGGTCTGAGCCATGGGACCGTCGGTCGCGGCGACCACGAGGATCGCGCCGTCCATCTGGGCGGCACCGGTGATCATGTTCTTGACGTAGTCAGCGTGACCCGGGGCGTCAACGTGAGCGTAGTGACGAGCGGGGGTCTCGTACTCAACGTGCGAAACGTTGATCGTGATACCGCGGTCGCGCTCCTCGGGAGCCGAGTCGATCGACGCGAAGTCGCGCTGGACGTTGACGTCGGACGGGTACTTCTCAGCCAGCACCTTCGAGATGGCGGCGGTGAGGGTCGTCTTACCGTGGTCAACGTGACCGATGGTGCCGATGTTGACGTGCGGCTTGGTGCGGTCGAACTTGGCCTTAGCCACTTGGTCCTCCTCAGGACGTTCTTGGATCGACACCGGGCGCTGGATTGCGACCGGTTCTCTCCGGGGTTTGTTTCAGTCTACTGGAGACAAGTCTGTGTGAAGTTGTACGTGGTGGGTGGGGCCGGAATCGGATCCGACCCCACCCGAGCGCCATCAAGGCAGGGAGAGAATTACTCGCCCTTGCCCTTCTGGATGATCTCGTCGGCGACAGCCTTGGGAACCTCAGCGTAGCTGTTGAACTCCATCGAGTACACGGCGCGGCCGGAGGTCTTCGAGCGCAGGTCACCAATGTAACCGAACATGCTCGACAGCGGCACGAGGGCGCGGACGACCTTGACGCCCTGGGCGTCTTCCATCGACTGCACCTGGCCACGACGCGAGTTCAGGTCGCCGATAACGTCGCCCATGTACTCCTCGGGGGTACGGACCTCGACGCTCATCATCGGCTCGAGCAGCACGGGGCTGGCCTTCTGGACAGCCTCCTTGAAGCCCATCGAACCGGCGATCTTGAACGCCATCTCCGACGAGTCGACGTCGTGCGCCGCACCGTCGGTGAGGGTGGCCTTCACGCCGACCATCGGGTAACCGGCGAGGATACCGACGTTCATCGCGTCCTGGAAACCGGCGTCGACCGAGGGGATGTACTCGCGCGGAACGCGACCACCGGTCACGGCGTTCTCGAACTCGTAGACCTTGTCGCCCTCGACCTCGAGCGGCTCGATCGCGAACTGGATCTTCGCGAACTGACCCGAACCACCGGTCTGCTTCTTGTGCGTGTAGTCGTGACGCTCCACCGCGCGGCGGATGGTCTCGCGGTACGCAACCTGCGGCTTACCGACGTTCGCCTCGACCTTGAACTCGCGCTTCATGCGGTCGACGAGGATGTCGAGGTGGAGCTCACCCATGCCCTTGACGGTCGTCTGACCGGTCTCGGCGTTGTTCTCGACGCGGAAGGTCGGGTCCTCTTCAGCGAGCTTCTGGATCGCGAGACCCAGCTTCTCCTGGTCGGCCTTCGTCTTCGGCTCGATCGCAACCTCGATGACGGGCTCCGGGAACGTCATCGACTCGAGAACGACCTGGTTGGCCGAGTCGCAGAGCGTGTCACCGGTGGTGGTGTCCTTGAGGCCGATAACGGCGTAGATGTGACCAGCGGTGACCGAGTCAACCGGCTGCTCCTTGTTGGCGTGCATCTGGAAGATCTTTCCGATGCGCTCCTTCTTGCCCTTCGTCGAGTTGACGATGGCCGCGCCGGAGTCGAGGTGACCCGAGTAGACGCGGATGTAGGTCAGACGACCGAAGAAGGGGTGCGTGACGACCTTGAACGCAAGGGCCGTGAAGGGCTCCTCGGCGTCGGCGTGACGCTCGATGACGATCGACTCGTCCTTCGGGTCGTGCGCCTCGATAGCGGGCACGTCCGTGGGGGCCGGGAGGTAGTCAACAACGGCGTCGAGCATGGGCTGCACGCCGCGGTTCTTGAACGCCGAGCCACAGAAGACCGGGAAGGCGTCACCGTTGACGGTGAGCTTGCGGATTCCCGACTTGATCTCGTCGATCGTGAGCTCTTCGCCACCGAAGAACTTCTCGAGGAGGTCGTCGTCGGCCTCGGCAGCGGCCTCGACCAGCTTCTCGCGGTACTCCTCGGCCTTGGCCTGGAGGTCGGCGGGGATCTCCTGGGTCTCGTACGAGGCGCCCATGGTCACGTCGCCCTTCGCGTCACCCGGCCACACGAGGGCCTTCATGGTGACCAGGTCGACGACACCGACGAAGTCGTTCTCCGCGCCGATGGGAAGCTGCATCACGATCGGCTTCGCCTTGAGGCGGTTCACGATCGTGTCGATCGTGAAGTAGAAGTCCGCGCCCAGCTTGTCCATCTTGTTGACGAAGCAGATGCGGGGGACGTTGTACTTGTCGGCCTGACGCCACACGGTCTCCGACTGGGGCTCGACGCCCTCCTTGCCGTCGAAGACGGCGACGGCACCGTCGAGCACGCGAAGCGAGCGCTCGACCTCGACCGTGAAGTCGACGTGGCCGGGAGTGTCGATGATGTTGATCTGCGTGCCGTTCCAGAAGCTGGTCACAGCAGCGGACGTGATCGTGATGCCACGCTCCTGCTCCTGCTCCATCCAGTCCGTCGTCGCGCCACCGTCGTGCGTCTCGCCGATCTTGTGGTTGACACCCGTGTAGAACAGGATGCGCTCGGTCGTCGTGGTCTTACCGGCGTCGATGTGCGCCATGATGCCGATGTTGCGGACCTTCGTGAGGTCGGTGAGCACTTCTTGTGCCACTTCAAGGTTCCTTACGTAAGAAAAGGGATGAAACAGGAACGTCGGCCCCGAATCGCCCCGGGGAGCGTTCCGGGGCCGACGTTATGGCGCTGTTGCTTACCAGCGGTAGTGCGCGAAGGCCCGGTTCGACTCGGCCATCTTGTGCGTGTCCTCGCGGCGCTTCACAGCGGCACCGAGGCCGTTCGAGGCGTCGAGGATCTCGTTCATCAGGCGCTCGGTCATCGTCTTCTCACGACGGCCCTTGGCGTAGCTCACGAGCCAGCGGAGAGCGAGCGTGTTGGCGCGGTGAGGCTTGACCTCGACCGGAACCTGGTACGTCGATCCACCGACACGGCGGCTGCGGACCTCAAGGGTGGGGCGCACGTTGTCGAGCGCCTTCTTGAGGGTGGTGACGGCGTCGGCCTCGGCCTTCGCGTCGACGCCAGCGAGGGCGCCGTACACGATGTTCTCGGCAAGCGACTTCTTGCCGTCAACAAGGATCTTGTTGACGAGCTGCGTCACGATGGGAGCGCCGTAGACCGGGTCGTTGACGACGGGACGCTTAGGTGCGGGACCCTTACGAGGCATCTAACTCAACCCTTCTTCGCGCCGTAGAGGCTACGCGCCTGCTTACGGTTCTTGACGGCCTGGGTGTCGAGCGCACCGCGAACGATGCGGTAACGCACACCAGGGAGGTCCTTCACGCGACCGCCGCGCACGAGCACCAGCGAGTGCTCCTGGAGGTTGTGGCCCTCACCGGGGATGTAAGCCGTGACCTCGGTGCCGTTGCGGAGCTTCACACGAGCGACCTTACGCATCGCCGAGTTCGGCTTCTTCGGGGTGGTGGTGTACACGCGGGTGCACACGCCTGCCTGCTGCGGGTTCGCCTTCAGGGCCGGCGAGTTCGACTTCTTCGACTTCGCGCTGCGGCCCTTGCGAACCAACTGCTGAATAGTTGGCACGTTTCTCCTTGAATGATTGCTGCACGGTGACAGCAAGGCGTGATGTTTCACGTCGATCCAACCGGTCGGGTCGAAACCCGAAAGACTGCGATGGATATGCCGTGGGGGCGGGGCTGATTGCAGCCCCCATCCCTATGCCCGCGCGCACACGTTGCCGAATACACGCAGACTGATCAATCATACGTGTGCGACACGCGCGCCGCAAAGCGCCCACCTGTCACTATCCTGTGTGCATGGAGCGTTCGCTCGACACCCGCGTGAGCCAGGCTGTTGACGCCTGGCTGGCCTGGTTGCCCCGGTGGCAACCCGCCACCCACCGCGGCCGTCGTTCGCCCTGCCGCCGCTGCTTCGGATCCCCCCTGCTCGCAGCCGTCGGCATCGGCGACAGCGCGCCCCACGGCGTGCAGCACGGGCTCTCCGTGCGCCTCACGACCATCATCGATCAGCGCGTCGCCCAGTACACGGCCGACAACCTGCCGCTTCTGCAGGCCGAGCTCGATCAGCAGGCCCTCCGCAACCGCTCCCGCACCTACCGGCCCTCCGAGGGCCTGGATCCGGAGTTCGAGGGCCTGCCGCTGGATCCGGATCCAGATCCCGGGGCCCCCTTCCTCTTCACGATCGCGGGACTCGCGGAGGAGGCCGCCGCTGCCGCTCCCCCGCCACCCCCGTTGACGGAGGCCGAGAAGAACGCGTTGCGCCGCGAGATCGCCCTCTCGGACGACTACGCGAACGAGATCGGGCAGGAGATCTGCCTGTTGCTCCACGGGCACCGCCTGCGGGCGCAGGCCGCCATACGCACCTTCGTCGACCCGCAGATCGATCAGCTGCTGCAGGAGCTGTCGCGCTCGCTCGACGACCCGTTCGCGTAGACGCCCTCGCGAGCGGTCACCCCGCGAGGTGGGACCATCGGCGCGCGAGATCCCGCCAGGGGCCAGTCGCCGCGACGCGGCCGCCTTCCAGGACCACGACGCGGTCGGCGCGGGCGAGCGCCGAGCGCTTGGACGTCGAGCCGATCACCGTCATGCCCTTGTCGCGCAGCGCCTGCCACAGCTCGATCTCGGTTGCGGCGTCGAGCGCGCTGGAGACGTCGTCGGCGAGCAGGATCTCCGCATCGGTGGCGAGTGCCCGGGCCGTGGCCAGGCGCTGCACCTGGCCGCCGGAGAGACGCACACCCCGGTGGCCGACCGCCGCGTGGATCCCGCCCGCGTCCGCGATGTCGTCCTCCATCCGGGAGATCCGGATGGCGTCATCGATGCGGCGATCCCGATCGAGGCGGATGTTCTCGTCGAAGGTTCCGGACAGCACCCGCGGCACCTGGGCGACGTAGGCGACCTGGCGCGGCCGGAGGAAGGTGTCCCCGGCGACGGGCGCGCCGTTCCATCGCATCTCGCCCGTGTGCGGGACGAGGCCCGCAAGGCTCGCGAGGAGGCTCGACTTGCCCGAGCCGATGCCGCCGGCGAGAAGGATGAGTTCCCCCTTCTCGACGGCGAGGTCGACGCCTTCGACGCCGATCGTGCCGTCGGCGTGCACGGCGGTGAAGCCCCGCAGCTCCAGCGCGACGAGCGGATCAATTCCCTCGGGCTCCGGAGCGGGAGCCGTCCCGGCCACCTCGTCGACGCCGGGGACGGGGGCGAAGATGCTCTTGCCACCCGCGAGATGCTGGGTGGCGACCTGCCAGGCGCGCACGCCCGGGGCCTTCGTCACGACGGCCGCCGCGCAGAGGCCGTACCAGGTGAACCCGAGGATGCTGCCGGAGGCGAGGATCGTCGTGGCGAGATCCCACACACCGAAGAAGTACATCGCCCACGAGAAGGTGACGCCGCAGGCGATGACGATGCCGGGAACGCCGTCCAGGATCGCCTGCACGCGGTGCTCGCGGATCTGCGCCTCGACGCGGCGGACGTCGACGTCGTCGAGGTGCCGGCGCACGGGCTCGACGCGCGCGGCGAGCTTCACGGTGCGGGCGGCGTCGAGCGCGGAGACCAGGGTGCGTCCGAACTCGACGCGCGCGTCCGCAGCGCGCTTCGCGGAACGACCCGCGGCGCGACGGCCCGCCCAGCTCGACGCTGCGGAAAGGACGAGCACGCTCGCGAGCAGCGCGCCCACGAGCCACGAGCCCGACAGCAGCACGGAGAGGACGACGATCATCGAGGCCGAGACGAGGTCGCCCCAGCGATCGGCGTAGTCCTGGATCCGGTCGCCGTCCATCGCGCGCGCGACGACCTCGCCGGGCGGGGTGGCCTGCAGGCGCGGCTCGCCGAGCTGGCCGGCGAGCACGCGGGTGCGATGCCGGGTGAGGCAGGAGACCCACCAGCGCGGGTAGATGTTCACCGCCCAGCCGAAGACCGCGGGCATGACGAGCACGGCGATGCCGGCGGTGATGGCCACGAGCGGCCACACGTCGGCACCGGCGTCGAGACCGTCGACAGTGCGTCCCCAGAGCCAGCTCGTGACGATGCCCTGCGGCGAGAGCGCGGCCATGACGAGGAACATCGTCACGCCGAGCAGTCCCCAGGCGGGGCGGTGCCGGAAGGCGCTGACCACGGCGCGGGCGAGGCCGGGGCCGTTCTCGGGTTCGAAGACCTCGGGCTTGGCCGTCTTCCGGCGGACACCGCCGATCACGACGGGGCCGGTGGCGTCCGTGACGGGCGCCGAGGGCGGATCCTCGTCGCCGTCGACGATGCCGTGGTGCTCTTTCGAGGCGGCCAGCAACTCCTGGAAGGGTCCGGCCTCTACGGCGAGGTCGGCGTAGCGGCCCTGCTGGATCACGCGCCCGTGGTCGAGCACGGCGACGTGGTCGGCGCGCTCGATGGTTGTGAGCCGGTGAGCGATGAGCACGCCCGTGCGACCGGTGAGCAACCGCTCGGAGGCCCGCACGACGCGACGCTCGGTGAGCGGATCCATGCGGGCCGTCGCCTCGTCCAGGACGACGACGGACACGTCGCGGACGAGGAGCCGGCAGAACGCGACCAGCTGCTCCTCACCGGCGGAGAGGACGGCGCCGCCCGGGCCGAGACGCGTGTCGAGACCGTCGGGGAGCCGGGAGACCCAGTCGGCGAGGCCGAGCTCGTCGATCGCCGCCTCGATATCCGCGCGCGGGATGGGCGCGAACAGCGCGATGTTCTCGGCGAGGGTACCCGCGAGCAGCTCGGTGCGCTGCGTCACGACGCCGATGGCACCGCGAAGCTTCTGCAGGTCGAGAGTCGTGACGCAAGCGCCGCCGAGGAAGACCGTCCCCGCCGGCGGCTCCACGGCACGCGGGATGAGCGAGGCGAGCGTGGACTTGCCCGATCCGGTGCGTCCGACGAGCGCGAGCGTCTCGCCCTGCGGAACGTCGATCGTGATGTCCTGCAGCGCGAAGGATCCCTCCGCGTAGGAGAAGGAGAGATCGCGGATGGCGAGCCCGCTGCCCGCGGGCAGGTCCTCTCCCCCGTCCGCCTCGGGCTCGACGGCCATCATCTGCTTCACGCGGGTGATGGCGCCCAGCCCCTCCTGCACCTGCGGCAGCTGGTTGATGAGATCGCCGACGCGGCCGATCAGGAGCGTGGTCGCGAGGACCAGGGTGATCAGCTGCGGCAGCTCGAGGCCGCCGGTGGAGACCATCGCGACGCCCGCGACGAGGAGGCCCGCGAACAGCGCCTGCAGCATGCCCTGCGAGCGGAAGATCAGCTCAGCCTCTTTCGAGGCCATGTGGCGGAAGGTGCGGATGATCGCACTGGCGTAGTCGGTGACGCGGCGCAGGGCGAAGGCCTGACCGCCGCTCGTGCGCAGGTCGTCGCGGGCGGCGACGACCTCCTCGAAGGCGGCGGCGTGATCCGTCCAGGTCTGCTCGTTGACGACCTTGCGCTGGGCGATGATCGCGAACAGCGGACGGACGACGAGGAGGTTGACGGCGACGAGCAGCGGCATCGCGATCCACGCCGGCCACCACATCGTGCCGGCGACGATCCACAGCGGCACGGCGCCGAGGACGGTGGCCATCACGCCCCACCACTGCTGGCGCATCAGGTTGCTGATGGCATTGGTGTCGTCGTCGATACGGTCGAGGATCTCGCCCACGGCCTGCTCGCCGAGCACGCTGAGCGGCTGCGCGAAGGCTGCCGCCAGGAGGTCGCGGCGGAGCCTGCCCGCGGCGCGGTCGATGACCCGCGCCCAGCCGACTTGCGCGACGACCTGGATCAGGGCCGCCCCGACGATGAGCGCGCCGAGCAGCGCCACTCCGCCCCGCGTCGGATCCTCGGCGAGACGCCCGGACACGACCGTCGCGAGGGCCTGGCCCGTCGTTGCCACGGCGAGCCCGGCGATGGCGAGCGCGCTGACCGGTCCGGAGATCCGTCGCCAGGAGATACGACGCTCCGTCGTCGTCGCAAGTGTCTGCAATGTCACTGTCTCCACAGTAGTGGCCACGTCCGACGAACGTTGCCTCCGCGCGGCCGCCGTCTACTCGTCGTCCTCCCACGGCCAGTGCGGCGGGCGGGCTGCCGTACGGCGCAGCGCGATCGCCGCCCAGGCGGCGACGAGCGCGGATCCGAAAACCACCGGGACAACCCAGCCGACGAGCACCTCGCGCAGCACGGATCCCGTCGTCGAGAGGTCGCCGCTCGACACCAGCACCGCGATCGCGAGCGCGATCGTGTAGAGGCCCGCGGATCCCAGGGCCGTGGACGCCGCGGCCCAGTAGCTCGGCCGCTCACGCGACACGGGGCCCGCGAGCAGCAGCGCGAACGTCGCGATCGCGGCACCGGCCGCGGCATATGCGGCGACGAGGCTCACGCCCTCGGTCGAGATGATGTCGTCATCGATGATCGCGCTCGCCACGCCGAGCCCCGCGATGAGCAGCGCCAGGTAGCCGATGCTCGCAAACGCGACGAGCAACGGTGTCGGGAGTTTCTCGGGCGCGGTCACAGATCCATTCTCGCGCGTCCCTCTCGCGCGCGCCGTAAGGACCGTTCATATGACACTTTTGCCCCGACCCGGGAACCGGGACGGGGCAAAAGTGTCATATCAAGGGGAGGGGTCAGGCGGAGGCGGCAGGGCCTTCCGCCATGACGCGCTCGTACTCGTCACGCGCCTCCTTGTTCTGGGCCGTGACGCGGGCGCCACGACGGGAAGCCCAGCCGCCGAACCAGATCGTCACCTCGCGCGCAATGATGAAGGCGATCAGTCCCACGGGGGCGAAGGCGGTGCTCGTCAACAGGTCGACGCCCTGATCGCCCGTGATCTTCCAAAACGGCGCCTCGAAGAACACGCCGCCCAGGAAACCGGCGTAGGTCAGCAGAGCCACGAACAGGCCAAGCACGACCCACGACCACCAGCGGGCGCGGTTCACGAACACGCCGAGGAGCCAGAACGACAGCCAGAAGGCCACGACCGAGACCCAGTAGGGGCCGCTCAGCAGCACGTCGCGCACGAAGTCCGTCGGCTCGAGCACCGGCGCGATGTTCATGGTCGGCACGAGCTCGAGGAAGAGCTGCCAGCCGTACAGCGCGCCGCCGTACAGCGCAGCGTAGACCAGAGCGGCGACGAGGCCGATGAGGCCGATCGCGCCGCGGTTGCCGCGCTTGCGGGGCGGCTCGGGCGCCTGCACGAAGATCGGGGCGGGGGCCGCCTGTTCCGGCGAGAGCGCGGTCGGCGCGGGGGCCGCCTCCGGGGCGGGCTCGGGCTCCGCGACCGGCGCGGCCGTCGCCGCGAAGACCTCGGTCTTCGCGGGCTCGAACCACGGATCCGCCTTCGCGACCGGCTCCCCGGCCGGTTCGGGCTCGGGCTGCGACGGCGAGACGGGGGCCGCGGCCGCTGTCTCGGCCTCCAGGCGATCCAGCTCGGCCGCGAGCGCCTCGTAGTCGACCTCAGCCGCTCCGGGCTCGTCGGCGAGGAACGCCGACGGGGCCTCGTCGAGCGGGGCTTCCGCCTCGACCACGGGCTCGGGCGCCTCGACCACGGCCTCGTCGCGGTCTCCCTCGGTGCGGGGAGCATCGCCGAAGTCGACCGCGGGCGCGGCGTTCTCGTCGCTCGGTGCGCCCGCTTCGGGGGCACTGTCCAGGTGTTCGGCGTCGTATTCGCCGTCGTTCTTCGAACCCTGTGCGTCACTCATCGCAGGCACTCCTCAACGATCGCGGGGATCTCCCTGTGCCGAAGAATACCCGCCGCACGTGAGAGGTTCCGCGCGCCACGCGCGCGGAACCTCCGCTCAGAGTTGCGACAGATCGACCTTCACGCCGCCGTCATCGTCGGCCGTCACGGGCAGATAGAGGTCGTCGTAGCCGAACGGGGTGTACACCGTCTCCTCATCCGGCTCCCACGGGTCGTCCTCGAAGAAGCGCCAGGTGTAGTCCACCTTCATCTCGCCGCCGGACACGACGACGCTGCTCGTCGCAGAATCGTAGAAGACGTCGGGCTTCACGGCCCACGAGCGGGTGATGTCGGACACCGCGTAGTAGCCGGGATCGCTGTATTCGAGGGTATTCGGGCAGTTCTTCGGCTGGAACTGGTCGCTCTCCATGCAGAGGCTGATCTGCTTCCAGACCGCGTCGACCGCTTGCTTCTGCGCCTCGTCGCCCAGTCGGGCGTCGAACGACACGACCGCCTTCAGCAGGTCGACCATGTACTCGTCCTCATAGCCGAACGACGACTCCACCCATGCTCCGTCGTACGGCGCGGGCTCGACCCTCGTGGTGCCGGGCGCGACGGTGAGCACCTGGTCGTCACCGTAGGTGATGGCACCCGACGATGACGGCGCCGCGAATGCGTAGGTGCCGGGCAGCGCGACCGCCGCCGTCTCGCCGTACGAGACCGCGTCGACGAGCTCATCCGGCGAACACGACGTGCAGGTCTCGGACGACAGGTCGACCTCGATGCCGTTCACGGTCTTGACGTCCGCGACGTTCCAGAGCGTCACGCGGTCGACGGGTGCCGACGTCAGCGTCCACACCCCGTACTCATCGTCCGGCTTGCCGTCCGACTCGAGTTCGAACGCGATGTCCGAGTACACATCGCCGCCCATTGTGAAGCTCGCGGCGACGGTCGCGTATGAGCCTTCGACCTCCGTGGACAGGATCTCGTAGCTCTCCGGCCGCACCTCCGCGGCCTGGTACAGCTCGTCGTCGACCAGCACGAGGCTCCCGTCCGGCTGCTCGGGAAGCATCCCGACCGCCGCGGTCGCCTGCCCGTCGATCAGGTGCTGCAGATACTCCGACACCAGCGCATCGGCCGTGTAGCTGCTCTCGATCTCGTCGACCTCCCACTTCGGGAAGACCAGCCACTCGCGCTCGGAGTAGCGCATCGAGATCTCCTGCCGGTACTCGAGGCCGTCGACCGTGAACGTCGCCTCGATGCTCGACCGATGGCCGTAGGTATCGGCGTCGTCCATCTCGATCTCGGCGCCGCCGGCGCGCGCCAGGTCGAACGCGCCGCCCGTTGCAGCAATGGCCGGGTCGTCGTCCTCCGACGGGTCCCAGACCTTCAACGCCCCGTCGACGTCACCGCTGGTGATCTTGTCGTAGTACGCCTCGGCGGCCGTCGCCGGCGAGAAGCGCGTATCGCTCAGCCAGGTGTAGGCGAACCAGCCGCCCACCCCGAGAACCGCGAGCACGACGACCGTGATGCCACCGCCTATCAGCCATCCGAGACCCCTGCGCCTCCGTTTCCCTCCCGGATCCGCCGTGGGCTTCGGCCCCTTCGGGGCCTTCTGCTTCTTCGCCTTCTTCGGCTTGCGCGCAGGCTCCGGCGCCGCGGCGAACGGGGCCTGGGGCGCCGCCGCGAAGGCGGGCATGACCTCGGTCTGGGCGGCCGGCGGCGCGGGGGCGGCGTTCCCCGTCGGGGCCGGCGGCGCCGGGGGAACCGGCGGCAGAGGAGGTGCCGGCGGGGGCGGCGGCGGGACGGATCCCGTGCCTTGGGGGTCCTGATCCTCAGGGCGCTGCGAATCGCTCATATTCTCTCCAGACCGAGCTCCTGCGACGAGAATACCACCGAGGTCAGACGTGAAAACGGCCCCGAGGATCCGAAGATCCCCGGGGCCGTTTCAGGTTCTTACAACCTCAATTGGCTCTCAGCTCAATCAGTTGTGTTTGCGCTACCGCGCGACAACCTCAATCGCTTCGGGAGAGCGAGCAAGCTCGCTCTCCTCTCAGCTCAATCAGTTGTACGTACCGGGCGTGAAGTCGTCCGTCGTGAACGCGTCGAAGTCGACGTAGCTGTACTCGCCGTCCGCGAAGGCGCCGTCCGACGCGAAGATGCGGTTGGGGTACCGCTCGCTCTTCGCCTCTTCCGTCGCCTCGACCTCGACATCGCGGTACTTCGCGAGGCCGGTGCCGGCGGGGATGAGCTTACCGATGATGACGTTCTCCTTGAGACCGATCAGCGGGTCGCGCTTGCCCTGGAGGGCCGCCTCGGTGAGGACGCGGGTGGTCTCCTGGAACGAAGCCGCCGAGAGCCACGACTCGGTCGCAAGCGACGCCTTCGTGATACCCATGAGCTCCGGACGAGCCGACGCGGGACGCTTGCCCTCAGCAACGGCGGCGCGGTTCACGTCGCGGTAGTTGCGGGCATCCGTCATCTCACCCGGCAGCAGGTCGGTCTCACCGTGGTCGACAACCGTGACCTTGCGCAGCATCTGGCGCACGATGACCTCGATGTGCTTGTCGTGGATCGGCACACCCTGCGAGCGGTACACGCCCTGCACGCCGTCCACGAGGTACTTCTGCACCTCGCGGGCGCCCTGCACGCGCATGATCTCCTTCGGGTCGAGCGTTCCGACCTGAAGAGGCTGTCCGACCTCGATGTGCTGGCCGTCCTCGACGAGAAGCGTCGCGCGCTTCAGCACCGGGTAGACGACCTGCTCGTCGCCGTTGTCGGGCGTGACGATGACCTTCTTGCCCTTCTCGGACTCCTCGATCGTCACACGACCCGTCGCTTCCGAGATCGGCGACGCACCCTTGGGGGTACGCGCCTCGAAGAGCTCCTGCACGCGGGGCAGACCCTGCGTGATGTCGTCTGCCGAAGCGGATCCACCGGTGTGGAAGGTACGCATCGTCAGCTGGGTACCGGGCTCACCGATCGACTGGGCCGCGATGATACCGACGGCCTCACCGATGTCGACCAGGTTGCCGGTGGCCAGCGAGCGACCGTAGCAGTGGGCGCACACGCCCACGGCCGAGTCACACGTCATGACCGAACGGACCTTGATCTCGGTCACGCCCGCGGCGACGAGCTTGTCGATCAGCGGGTCACCCACGTCCTGACCGGCCTGGGCGAGAACGGTGCCATCCTCGGCCACGACGTCGGTCGCGAGCGTGCGAGCGAACACCGAGTTCTCGACGTTGGCGTCCTTGACCAGAACACCGTTCGCGTCGGGAGCGGCGATCGGGTACTCGAGGCCCTTGTTCGTGCCACAGTCCTCCTCGCGGATGATGACATCCTGCGAGACATCGACCAGACGACGCGTGAGGTAACCCGAGTCGGCGGTACGCAGAGCCGTGTCGGCCAGACCCTTACGGGCACCGTGCGTCGCGATGAAGTACTCGGCGCTGGTGAGGCCGTCGCGGAACGACGAGATGATCGGGCGAGGGATGATCTCACCCTTGGTGTTGTTCACCAGACCACGGATCGCCGCGATGTTACGGATCTGCAGCCAGTTACCACGGGCACCCGACGACACCATGCGGAAGATGGTGTTGTCCTCCGGGAAGGCGTCCTTCATCTCCTGCTGGAGGACGTCGGTCGCCTCGGTCCAGAGGGTCGTCAGCTCCTGACGGCGCTCGGCCGCGGTCGTCAGACCCTTCTCGTACTGAGCGGTGATCTTCGCGGCCTTCTTCTCGTACTCCGCGATGATCTCGGCCTTGCGAGGCGGCGAGACGATGTCGGTCATCGACACGGTGACACCCGAGCGCGTGGCCCAGTAGTAACCGGCGTCCTTGATGTTGTCGAGCGTCTCGGCCGTGACGACCTTCGGGTACTCCTCGGCCAGCTTGTTCACGATCTGCGAGAGCTTGCCCTTGTCGGCCTGCTCGCGCACGAACGGGTAGCCCTTCGGCAGCTGACCGTTGAAGATCATCTGACCGAGCGACGCGTCGACGAGACCGTGCGTGTCGTAGCCCTCGGGCGCTTCGCCCTCGAGGAACGTCAGGCCGGGCTGGAAGATGCGCGCCTTCGCCTGGAGGTGAAGGGTGCCCTCCTCGTACGCCATCTGGGCTTCCTCGACGGAGCCGAACACGCGGCCTTCGCCCGTCTCACCGGCCTTCACCGTCGTGATGTGGTGCAGACCGATGATCATGTCCTGCGAGGGCAGGGTCACCGGGCGGCCGTCCGACGGCTTCAGGATGTTGTTCGACGCGAGCATGAGCGTGCGCGCCTCGGCCTGCGCCTCCACCGAGAGGGGAAGGTGCACGGCCATCTGGTCGCCGTCGAAGTCGGCGTTGAACGCGGTGCAGACGAGGGGGTGCAGCTGGATGGCCTTGCCCTCGACGAGCTGGGGCTCGAACGCCTGGATACCGAGGCGGTGCAGCGTAGGTGCGCGGTTGAGCAGCACCGGACGCTCGCGGATGACCTCGTCGAGCACGTCCCACACCTCGGGACGCGTGCGCTCGACGGCGCGCTTGGCAGCCTTGATGTTCTGCGAGTGACCGAGGTCGATCAGGCGCTTGATGACGAACGGCTTGAAGAGCTCCAGGGCCATCTGCTTGGGCAGACCACACTGGTGCAGCTTCAGCTGCGGGCCGACGACGATGACCGAACGGCCCGAGTAGTCGACGCGCTTACCGAGCAGGTTCTGGCGGAAACGACCCTGCTTACCCTTCAGCATGTCGCTGAGGGACTTCAGGGCACGGTTGCCGGTACCGGTGACGGGGCGACCGCGGCGGCCGTTGTCGAACAGGGCGTCGACGGCCTCCTGCAGCATGCGCTTCTCGTTGTTCACGATGATCTCGGGAGCACCGAGGTCGAGCAGGCGACGCAGGCGGTTGTTGCGGTTGATGACGCGACGGTAGAGGTCGTTCAGGTCGCTCGTGGCGAAGCGGCCACCGTCGAGCTGAACCATCGGGCGCAGCTCCGGCGGGATCACCGGAACGACGTCGAGCACCATCGCGGCCGGGCTCATGCCCGTCGCGAGGAAGGAGCTGACGACCTTCAGGCGCTTGATCGCGCGGATCTTGCGCTGACCCTTGCCCTCGGAGATCTGCAGGCGAAGCGCCTCGGCCTCGCTGGCGAGGTCGAACTCGGCGAGACGAACCTGCAGCGCCTCGGCACCCATGCGGGCGTCGAAGTACTGACCGAAACGGTCCTGGAGCTCCTGGAAGACGTCGTCCTCCGGCTTCAGCTGACCGACCTCGAGCGTGCGGAATTCCTCCCACATGCGCTCGAGCTTGGCGACCTGCTCGTCCGCGCGCTTGCGGATGAGGGACATCTCCTTCTCGGCGGCGTCCTTGACCTTCTTCTTCTGGTCGGCCTTGGCGCCCTCGGCCTCGAGAGCCGCGAGCTCCTCCTCCAGCTTCTGGAGGCGAGCGGCGACGCGCGAGTCACGACGGTCGGCGACCGCCTTGATCTCGAGGCGCAGGTTGTTCTCGTGCGTCGGCATGTCGCGGTGACGCGCGTCGGTGTCGACCGAGATCACCATGTATGCGGCGAAGTAGATGACCTTCTCGAGGTCCTTCGGCGCCATGTCGAGCAGGTAGCCGAGGCGCGAGGGAACACCCTTGAAGTACCAGATGTGCGTGACGGGCGCGGCGAGCTCGAGGTGGCCCATGCGCTCGCGACGGACCGAGCTCTTGGTGACCTCGACACCGCAGCGCTCGCAGATGATGCCCTTGAAGCGGACGCGCTTGTACTTACCGCACGCGCACTCCCAGTCGCGGCTCGGGCCGAAGATCTGCTCTCCGAAGAGGCCGTCCTTCTCGGGCTTGAGGGTGCGGTAGTTGATGGTCTCGGGCTTCTTGACCTCACCATACGACCAACGACGGATGTCGTCGGCGGTGGCCAGACCGATGCGAAGCTCATCGAAAGTAGTTGCGTCGAGCAATTGACTCTCCTGTGTGGGAAATCTGTGTATCGGTCAGGCGGATCAGATCTCGTCGATCGAGGCGGACTCGAATCGGCTCGAGATGTTGATGCCCAGCTCCTCCGCGGCGCGGAAGGCCTCGTCATCGGTGTCGCGCAGGCTGACGACCTCGCCGTCAGCGCCGAGAACCTCGACGTTCAGGCAGAGCGACTGCATTTCCTTCATGAGCACCTTGAAGGACTCGGGAATGCCGGGCTCCGGGATGTTCTCGCCCTTGACGATCGACTCGTACACCTTGACGCGGCCGAGGATGTCGTCGGACTTGACCGTGAGCAGCTCCTGCAGGGCGTAAGCGGCGCCGTAGGCCTCGAGGGCCCACACCTCCATCTCACCGAAGCGCTGTCCACCGAACTGCGCCTTACCACCGAGCGGCTGCTGCGTGATCATCGAGTAGGGACCCGTCGAACGCGCGTGGATCTTGTCGTCCACGAGGTGGTGCAGCTTGAGGATGTACATGTAGCCGACCGAGATCGGGTACGGGTACGGCTCGCCGGTGCGACCGTCGATCAGGTTCGCCTTGCCGTCGGCGTTCACGACCGTCTCGCCCGTCGGGCGGGGCAGCGTCGCGCCGAGCAGGCCGCGGACCTCGTCCTCTTCCGCACCGTCGAACACCGGGGTGGCGACGGGGGTGCCTGCGGCGATCTCGCGGTACTCCTCGGGGATGTGGACGGCCCACTCGGGGTTGCCCTCGATCTTCCAGCCCTGCTGGGCGATCCAGCCGAGGTGGACCTCGAGCACCTGACCGAAGTTCATGCGGCCGGGGATACCCATCGGGTTGAGGAGCACGTCGAGCGGCGTACCGTCCTCGAGGAACGGCATGTCCTCTTCGGGGAGGATACGTGCGATGACACCCTTGTTGCCGTGGCGGCCGGCGAGCTTGTCGCCCTCGGTGATCTTGCGCTTCTGGGCGATGTAGACCACGACGCGGCGGTTGACGCCCGAGCCCAGCTCGTCGTCGCCGTCCTCTGCGTCGAACTCCTTGACCGCGATGACGGTTCCCTGCTCACCGTGGGGCACCTTCAGCGACGTGTCGCGAACCTCGCGGCTCTTCTCGTTGAAGATCGCGCGGAGCAGGCGCTCCTCGGCCGAAAGCTCGGTCTCGCCCTTCGGCGTGACCTTGCCGACGAGAATGTCGCCGGGGCGGACCTCGGCGCCGATGCGGATGATGCCGCGCTCGTCGAGGTCCTTCAGCAGCTCCGGGCTGACGTTCGGAAGGTCACGGGTGATCTCTTCCTTACCCAGCTTGGTGTCGCGGGCGTCGATCTCGTATTCCTCGATGTGGATCGAGGTGAGCGTGTCTTCCTTCACCAGGCGCTGGTTCAGGATGATCGCGTCCTCGAAGTTGTAACCCTCCCACGACATGAAGCCGATGAGCAGGTTCTTACCGAGGGCGAGCTCGCCGTTGTCGGTCGACGGACCGTCGGCGATGACCTCGCCGACCTCGACGCGGTCGCCCATGCGGACGGCCACCTTCTGGTTGTACGTGTTGCCCTGGTTCGAGCGGTCGAACTTGCGCAGGTAGAAGCTCTGCGTGCCGCCCTCGTCGAGCTGCAGGGTGACGTAGGTCGCGGTGACGTCGATGACGACACCCGCCTTGTCGGCGATGATCGAGTCGCCCGAGTCGATGGCGGCGAACTTCTCCATGCCGGTTCCGACGATCGGAGCCTCGGACTCGAGAAGCGGCACGGCCTGACGCTGCATGTTCGCGCCCATGAGGGCGCGGTTCGCGTCGTCGTGCTCGAGGAACGGGATCAGGGCCGTACCGACCGACACCATCTGGCGCGGCGAGACGTCCATGTAGTGGACGTCCTCCGACGGGATGAGGTCGACGTCGTCACCGTGCTCGCGCGCGAGAACGCGCTCGTCGGCGAAGGAACCGTCGGCGTTGAGCTTCGTCGTCGCCGGGGCGACGTTGAAGGCCTGCTCTTCGGCTGCCGACAGGTAGTCGATCTGGTCGCTCACCTTGCCATCGATGACGCGGCGGTAGGGCGTCTCGATGAAGCCGAACGCGTTGATACGACCGTAGGTGGCCAGACGGCCGATCAGACCGATGTTCGGGCCTTCAGGCGTCTCGATCGGGCACATGCGGCCGTAGTGCGACGGGTGCACGTCGCGAACCTCGACGCCCGCGCGCTCACGCGAGAGACCACCCGGGCCGAGCGCCGACAGCGTGCGCTTGTGGGTGATGCCCGCGAGCGGGTTGTTCTGGTCCATGAACTGCGACAGCTGCGAGGTTCCGAAGAACTCCTTGATCGCGGCCACGACGGGACGCACGTTGATCAGGGTCTGCGGCGTGATCGCCTCGATGTCCTGCGTCGTCATGCGCTCGCGCACGACGCGCTCCATGCGGCTCAGACCCGTGCGGACCTGGTTCTGGATGAGCTCACCGACGGCGCGGATACGGCGGTTACCGAAGTTGTCGATGTCGTCGACGTCGATGCGCTTGGTGACGACCTCGCCGCCCTTGGTGACGCCCTCGAACTCGGTGTCGCCGCGGTGCAGGCGCACCATGTACTTGATCGTCTCGACGATGTCTTCGACCGTGAGTACCGAGTCGGTGAGCGGACGGTCGAGGCCGAGCTTCTGGTTCAGCTTGAAGCGTCCGACCTTCGCGAGGTCGTAGCGCTTGGCGTTGAAGTAGAAGTTGTCGAGCAGCGAGCGCGCGGCCTCGGCCGCGACCTGCTCGCCCGGACGGATCTTGCGGTAGATGTCGCGAAGAGCGTCTTCCTGCGTCAGGACGGTGTCCTTGGCGAGGGTCTCCTCGATCGACGAGATGCCCGCGAACTCCTCAAGGATCTGCTCGCTCGTGAGGCCGAGGGCCTTGAGGAAGACCGTGACCGACTGCTTGCGCTTGCGGTCGATGCGCACGCCGACCTGGTCGCGCTTATCGATCTCGAACTCGAGCCACGCGCCGCGCGACGGAATGACGCGCGCCGAAACGACGTCCTTGTCACTGGTCTTGTCGGGCGTCTTGTCGAAGTAGACACCGGGCGAACGCACGAGCTGCGAGACGACGACGCGCTCGGTGCCGTTGATGATGAAGGTTCCCTCGCGGGTCTGCAGGGGGAAATCGCCCATGAAGACCGTCTGAGTCTTGATCTCACCGGTCTGGTGGTTCATGAACTCGGCCTCGACGTACAGCGGGGCCGCGTAGGTCTTGCCGCGGTCCTTGCAGTCGGCGATCGAGTACTTCTCGGGCTCGAGGTAGGGGTTCGCGAACGACAGCTGCATCGTCTCGGCGAGGTCGGTGATGGGCGAGATCTCCTCGAAGATCTCCTCCAGACCGCTGCGCTCGGAGACGTCGGTGCGTCCGGAGGCCTTCTGCTCAGCGACCTGAGCCTTCCAGTCGTCGTTGCCGACGAGCCAGTCGAAGGAGTCCTTCTGCAGCGCGAGAAGGTCGGGGACCGTCAGCGCGTCGTTGACTTTTGCGAACGACAGACGCTGGGCGTCGCGTCCGTTCTTGGTGGTGGGAGTGGATGCGTTGCGCGAAGCAGCCAAGGGAATTGACCTCCGTGGATCCCAGGTGGGATCGTGTAGATTCCTTGCCGACAGGGTTGTGCGCGCCCGATCCGCGCCGCTATTTGCGGGGATCGATCTTCCGCCGACCACCATATGAAGGCATAGAAGACACACTGAGCGCGTCTATTCACGGTACCCGACCGGACACGCGATGTCTACCCGTGTAGTTGACTCACATATTCTTCTCGGGTATAAACACGGATCCCATACGCTGGAAGCATGAACCTCTGGCCCTGGCACCTGTCGAGCACGAAATCGTGGCCCGCGTCCGGCACCACGCTGAAGAGCGGACTCACCCAGCTGATCGACGCCGCCGCGGCGCACGGCGTGACCGTCCGGCAGAACGGCGCCCCGGGGATCCGCGTGAGCTCGTCGGCGTTCACCGGCCGCTCGCACGTCGAATCGATCCGCGCCGACTACACCGGATCCGAGGTCGCGTTCGACGCGCTCGTCGCGTCGCAAAGCGGCGAGGCCCGGTTCCCGCGCCCCGACATCGATGAGGTCGTCGCCCGCACGGGCGGGATCGTCGACGAGCTGCGATTTCGCGCGGATCCGCTGAAGATCAACGGCGTCGAGGTGCGCGCCGAGGTCTCGGCCGTCAGCCTGCCCGTCGACTGGGTCGTCGTGCGCCGCGAGGGCGAGCTCTACGGCACCATCGACGTGCGCCGCGACGCCGCCAGCCGTGCCGCGGGCACGTTCCGCCTCTCGATCGCCCAGGACGACCTCGCCGCGATCATCGCCGATTCCGTGCGCGCAGCGCTCAAGAGCGGCGCGAGGTGGACCGCCTCGCTCAAGGACTTGAAGCTCCGCGTCACGCCGAACGGCGAGGGACGGGTCGTCGCGACGATCGGAGCCAAGGGGAAGGTCTTCTTCGTGCCGCTCTCGGGCCGCCTCGGTATCGACGTCTCGGTCTCCCCCGACGGCGTCCTCACGATCCATCGCGCCACCGCCGCGAGCCGCAGCCTGCTGTCGAAACTGATCCTGCTGCCCCTGCGCGCGCAGCTGCGGCAGCTCGCGGGCCGCACGCACCGCATCGAGGGCGACGCCCTCGGCGTGACCGGCTTCACCGTCGACGCGACGGAGGGGCGCCTGACCGTCTCCGGATCCCTGACGGGCCGCTGATGGGCCGGCAGCGGCAGAAGACCACCGATTTTCCGCAGGCGAAGCTCGGCGGCGGCGAGCTCGCCGAGATCCGGCCGGCGGAGTTCGGATCCGGGTACGAGGTGATCGTCGACGGCACCCCGCAATCGCACGTCGACACGGCGGATCCCACGCACCTCGCGTTCGAATACGTCGCCCGGATGGGAGCCGTCATCGACCAGCTGCCGGACGGCCCGATCTCCGCCGTCCACCTCGGCGCCGGCGGGCTCACGATCCCGCGCTACATTGCCCACACGCGCCCCGGATCCCGGCAGCAGGTCGTCGAGCTCGAGCAGCCGCTCGTCGACCTCGTGCGCGAGAACCTGCCGCTACCGCGCGACGCGCAGATCCGCATCCGCATCGGCGATGCCCGCGAGGGACTCACCCGCATGCCGCCGGCGTTACGCGGATCCGCCGATCTGCTCGTCAGCGACGTGTACTCGGGTGCGCAGACGCCCGCGCACCTCACGAGCGTCGAGTACTACCAGGAGGCCGCGGCGCTGCTGAAGCCGACCGGCATCCTGCTCGTGAACGTCGCCGACGGATCCGGGCTGCAGTTCGCGCGCCGGCAGGCCGCGACGGTGAAACACGTGCTGCCGCACCTCGCGATCCTCGCCGAGGTGCAGGTGCTCAAGGGGCGGCGCTTCGGCAACCTCGTGTTCGCGGCCTCCGCGTCACCGCTGCCGACCGAGTGGCTGCCGCGCCTCATGGCGGCGGGACCCCACCCCGCGAAGGTCGCCGAGGGACGCGAGGTCGAACAGTTCATCGGCGGTGCCCTGCCCTCGCACGACGCCGACTCGACCGCCTCGCCGAAACCCTCGCTCTCGCTTTTCGAGCGCTGATCCGCGTGCCTCAGGCACCCGCTAGGCGGGAGCAGGCAGGATAGACATCTGCACGATGACGAAAGGGGATCGGCGTGGGCTTCATCCAGGGATACGACAAGGAAACCCTGCAGGAGATCGTCGACCGTTCGGCCGCATACGACAGGCTCGTCGAGATCACCGGCCAGCGCAGTTTCCCGTCGCAGCTCGAGCAGGTGTGGCTCTACAAGGTGCTCGGCGAACTCGACGACGCACTGCAGATCGCCGAACACGCCGTGCGCCTCGCGCGCATGTCGGGCACCCGCAAGGACCTGCTGCACGCCCGCATCATGCACGCGTCCGTCAACCACCTGCGCGGGGCGTACTCGCGCGCCGAGGCCGAGCTCACGACCTGCATCGAAGAGGCCGAGGGCCAGAACTGGCCCCGGGTCGGAGCCCTCGCACACTCCCACCGAGGCAAGGTGCGCTACGACGCCGGCGACTACGAGGGCGCCCGCAGCGACTTCAAGCGCGAGCTCTTCCTGCGCCAGGAGATGGGGGCGGACGACGAGACCCTCGAGCAGACCATGACCTTCATCGAGGCCGCCGAGTCGAAGCGCGGCGCCACCAGCACGGGGCTGTTTGCCTAGTCTGTCGGTGGTTGCCCGTACGCTTTCGGCATGGCTGATCTGCAGAAGGTGACGGTGTGGGCGAACGCCCTCATCCGCATGCACCTGGATCCGTCGTGGAGCTTCGCGTTCGACAACGCCAAGAAGCGCGCCGGTGCGTGCCATTTCTCACGTCGGCGCATCACCGTGTCGCGATACCTCGCGGCGCGGTTCTCGGACGACGACATCCACCAGACGCTGCTGCACGAGGTCGCGCACGCGATCGCCGGGGCCGCCGCCGGGCACGGGCCCGTATGGAAGAAGGTCGCGCGCGAACTGGGCTACGTGGGCGGCACGACGCACTCGCTCGAGACCGCGAACGAGCTCGCGCCATGGGTGGGCGTATGCCCCAGCGGACACCTCGCGTACCGGCACCGCCGCCCGACCCGGCCCACCTCGTGCACCCGGTGCGCGCGGACCTTCGATCCGCGCTACCTCTTCGCCTGGCGCCGCCGCGAGATCACGCGCGCCGACCGCCTCGCCGCGGCGACACCACGGTAGGGGTCCGGTTCCAGTAGCGCACATCGACGCTCCGTCGCCGGCGGAGCAGCAGCTTCCGTCACCGGAACAGCCGGCCGGTCGCTCCAGCCCTTCCAATGACGCGAAACGACCCTCCACGACCGGGCACGGAGCACCTTCCGCACCGGAACGGGCGCAGAGGCCGGGGCAGGCGGGGTCAGTCCTCTTCGGCGATGACGACCTGGATCGGCTCGGTTTCCGCGTCGAGCGCCGCGGCTTCCTTGATCTCATCGCGGCGGCCCTCCTCCGCGAGGGCGAGGCCGGAGGCGCTCGCCGAGAGGAGGTGCTTCAGCGCGCGCTTGAGGGGGCGGAAGCCCTCCGTCGCGACGGCGACATCGGGTGCGGAGTGGTCGAGGCCGCGTGCCGAGAGGCCGTCGGCGATCGCTCCCGCGGCGAGGTAGTCCTCGACCGCGAACTCGCCGTTGTCGCCGACGAGCACGAGGTTGATCGCCGTGCGCCCGCCGCGGGCGATCTGCTCGTCGAACACCGCCTGCGCGGTCGCCGAGGCGTTGCGCAGGTTGCCGATGAACACCGTCGGCTTCTTCGGCAGCGCCGCCGCATCCGCCGCGAGCTTCTCGGGGGATCCGAACACGTCGATCACCACGACGATGCCCGAGGACGCGAGCTGCGTGAGCGCCTTCTCGCCCCATCCGAGGCGAACCTGATACGTGGACTGCGAGCGAGAGTCGGTCATGGATCCAGGCTAGCGAGGCCGCCGCATCGTCGCAGGTCCGCCGTCATACGGCGTCTTGGGGCCGATCCGGCGTGACGAGACTCGGAGAAATCACGAAAGTCGGGGCATGATGCGAAAACATCCGAGATTCATGACATCTCCGACATCGGTGCCGGGGCGATGCGGCATAGCCTGGTCGGGTGGAACAGCTGCATGACACCGAGTGGCGCGGCTTCGCGTCGGACAACTACGCCGGAACTCACCCCGAGGTGCTCGAGGCGCTCGCCGCTGCAAACGGCGGGCACGCGCCCGCGTACGGGGAGGATCCCTACACCGCGGCGTTGCGCGCGCGGTTCCGCGACATGCTCGGCGTGCAGACCGAGGTTTACCCCGTGTTCAACGGCACCGGCGCGAACGTCGTCGGGATCCAGAGCCTGCTGACCCGCTGGGGCGGCGTCATCGCGCCCGCGATCGCGCACGTCAACACCGACGAGGGCGGGGCGCCCGAAAAGGTCGGCGGGTTCAAGATCATCCCCGTACCCACGCCCGACGCGAAGCTCACGCCCGAGCTGATCCGCGCCCACGCCGGTTCCCGCGGGGTGCACACGATCGTGCCGCAGGCGGTGTCGATCACGCAGTCGACGGAGCTCGGCACCCTCTACTCACCCGACGAAATCCGGGCAATCACCGATGCCGCGCACGAGCTCGGCCTCGCGGTGCACGTCGACGGCGCGCGCATGGCGAACGCGATCGCGGCGCTCGGCATTTCGCTCGCGGAGGCGCTCCCGGGCGTCGACGTGCTGAGCTTCGGCGGCACGAAGATCGGCGCGCTCGGCGCCGAGGCGGTCGTCGTGCTGGATCCGTCGCGCGTGACCGGCATCGAGTTCCTGCGGAAGAACACGATGCAGCTCGCGAGCAAGATGCGCTTCGTGTCGGCGCAGCTTCTCGCGCTGCTCGAGGACGATCTGTGGATCCGCGCGGGCGCGCAGGCCAACGCGATGGCGGCGCGGCTGCGGCGCGGGGTCGCGGAGGTGCCCGGCGTGAGCTTCACGCAGGACACGTCGGTGAACGGCGTGTTCGCGATCCTGCCGCCTGGCGTGGCCGACAAGGTGCGCGAGCACGTGGCGTTCTACGACTGGAACGCCGCGACGGGCGAGGTGCGCTGGCTGACCTCATGGGATACGACGACCGCCGACGTCGACCGCTTCGTCGGCCTCGTCTCGCGCTACGCCCGCACGGCATGACGGGTGGGGCGCTATCCGTCGCCCCCTCCGCTCAGGGCACGAGAACGGGGATGTCGTAGCGACGGGGCGTTCCGAAGCGGTGCGCCGTCACCGAGACGGCCTGCTCGCGCAGGAACGGCAGCATTTCGACGCGGCCCGCCCGGGTCACCTCGCCGTCCCAGATCGCGACGAGCGGGGATCCGCCGGTCTCGCGCACGAGCTGTTCCCGGGATCCGCCGATCAACCGGATCCGGGTGCCCTCCGCGGCGAAGCCCTCGGCTCGCGCGGCCCAGCGCTCCGCGTCCTCGATGCGCAGCGTGACCCCGCGGGCGACGAGAAGGTCCCTCACGGCCCGCGAGGGAAGGGCCGGCGCCGAGACGTCCACCCGCGAACCCGCACGGAGCCCCGCCGCGATGACGCGGATGAGCTCCGCCTCACGGGATCCCTCGAACCGCACCGTGACCGGAACGGGCGCGTATCGCAGCGCGTTCTGCTCGCAGGCGAGGCCCTGCACGTCGCGGGCACGGGCGAACTCGTCCTCCGCGGCGGCCGCGTCGCTCGCGAGCGCCGCCGACAGCCACTCCCGATCCGCGGGATCGGCGGCGCGCAACGCGAGCCTCGCCAGCGCGTCGCGCGCGGGCGCGGCGGGCGCCGAATCCGCATCCGTCCAGGTGCCGAGCGCGAAGAGGTAGTTCGGCCCGCCCGCCTTCGTACCGGGCCCGACCGACGACTTCTTCCAGCCGCCGAACGGCTGCCGCTCGACGATCGCGCCCGTGATACCGCGGTTGACGTAGACGTTTCCCGCCTCAATACGCGAAAGCCAGAGGGCGATCTCGCGGTCATCGAGTGAGTGCAGGCCGCTCGTGAGGCCGTAGTCGACGGCGTTGACGATGTCGATCGCTTCCTCGAGCGTCTTGGCGGTCATGATGCCCGCAACGGGGCCGAAGTACTCCGTCAGGTGGAACTCGGATCCTGGTCGCACGCCGAGGCGGATGCCGGGGGTCCACAGGGCCTCGCCCAGCTGGCGTGGCTCGAGCAGCCAGCTCTGCCCTTCCTCGAGCGTCGTCAGCCCCCGTAGCAGCTTGCCCTCCGCGGGCGCGATGAGCGGCCCGATGCGGGCGGCCTCGTCCCACGGCATGCCGACGGCGTAGCCCTTGACGGCGTCGAGCAACTGCCTGCGGAATCGCTCGCTCTCGCCGACGGATCCGACCAGCACGACGAGCGAGGCCGCCGAGCACTTCTGGCCGGCGTGGCCGAAGGCCGAATACGCGACGTCCTTCGCCGCGAGGTCGAGGTCGGCGCTCGGAGTGACGATGATCGCGTTCTTGCCGCTCGTCTCGGCCAGCAGCGGCAGATCGGGGCGGATCCCCCGAAACCGCTCGGCCGTCTCGTAGGAGCCGGTGAGGATCACGCGCTCGATTCGCGGGTCCGCGACGAGCCGCGAACCGAGATCGCCCTCGAGCCGCACGAGCCGGAGGGCGTCGCGCGGGACGCCCGCGGCCCACAGCGCCTCGGCGATGACGGCGCCCGTGCGTGCGGCCTGCCGGGCCGGCTTGAACACGACGGCGGACCCCGCGGCGAGCGCCGCGAGCGCCCCTCCCGCGGGGATCGCCGCGGGGAAGTTCCACGGCGGGATCACGGCCGTCACCCGGGCGGGCTCGAAACGCGCGCCGTCGACCTCGTCGAGCGCCTCGGCGCCGTCGGCGTAGTAGCGGGCGAAGTCGGCCGCCTCGCTGACCTCGGGATCTGCCTGCTCGATGACCTTGCCGCACTCGGATCCCATGACCTCGATCAGCTCGGCCCGGCGCCGCTCGATCTCGTCGCCGGCGGCTCGCAGGATCCGGGCCCGCTCGGCGGCGGGGCGGGCGCCCCAGTCCGACGCGGCGGCCCCGGCGATCGCCGCGTCGAGTTCCTCGGGCGTGCGGATCGTCGCGGCCTCGGTCGTCTCGTTGCCCGCCGTCGAGGCCTGCATGCGGGCGCGGATCCCCGCCGCCCACGCGCGGTTCGCGGCGAGGGACGGATCCGTGTCGGGGGCGTTGCGGAACGGGGTGCGGCCCGTGCGCGGATCCGCCGCGGCGTCGCTCTCGGCCGCGCGGTCCATCGTGCGGTTCGGGCGCGGGACCTCCCGCGGGATCAGGTCGATCGCGGCGAGGAAGCGGTCGCGTTCGCGCTCGAACATCCGGGCATCGTCGAGGTCGAACGCGGCCGACATGAAGTTCTCGGCGCTCGCGCCCTCCTCGAGCCGTCGCACGAGGTAGGCGATCGCCACGTCGAACTCGTCCGGGTGGACGACGGGCGTGTAGAGCCGGAGTCCCCCGACGTCGCGCGCCACGACGGCCGCCTGCTGCGCCGCCATGCCGAGCAGCATCTCGAACTCGACGCCGCCCGTCACACCCCGCCGCTCGCAGAGCAGCTTCGCGAGCGCCACGTCGAAGAGATTGTGGCCCGCGACGCCGATGTGCACGCGGCGGAGCCTCTCGGGCTCAAGGGCGTAATCGAGGATCTTCTTGTAATTCGCATCGGTGCGAGCCTTGTCGGGCCAGGTCGCCTCCGGCCAGCCGTGGATCTCGGCGTCCACCCGCTCCATCGGCAGGTTCGCGCCCTTCACGACCCGCACCTTCACGGGCTCTCCCCCGCGATCCGCGGCCCACTCCTGGATCCGGATCATAGCCGCGAGGCTGTCGGGCAGATACGCCTGCAAGACGATGCCCGCGCGCACGGACCGGAACTGCGGCAGGTCCAGGAGGGTCTGGAAGACATCGAGGGTGAGGTCGAGGTCGTGGTACTCCTCCATGTCGAGGTTCACGAAGGTATCGTGATCGCGCGCCGCCTCGTACACCGGCGTGAGCGCGGCGACGGCGTCGGCGACCGCGCGATCGTGCGCCCACGGGCTGTGCGGTGCGACGGTCGACGAGACCTTGATCGACACGTAGTCGACGTCGGCGCGCTCGATCAGCCGGATGGTGCCGGCCACCCGACGCTCCGCCTCCGCGGATCCGAGGATCGCCTCGCCCAGCAGGTTCACGTTCAGCCGTACCCCGCCCTCGCGGATCCGCGCGAGCGCCGGCCCGAGGCGCGCGTCGCTCGCGTCGACGACGAGGTGCCGCACCATCTCACGGAGCACCCGCCGCGCGACGGGAACCACCAGCCCGGGCGCGAGCGGGGCGACGGATCCGCCCAGCCGCACGAGCGCCCGCATCGGCGGCGGCAGGAAGGCCGGCGGCCGGCGCGACAGCGCACGGAATGCGCGCGCCGCGACCCGCGGATCCTCGGGCCGCACCACCTCGTCGACGAAACCCGTCGCGAAGGCGAGCCCCCGCGGATCCTTCAGCAGCCCCGCGAGATCGCGGGCCGCCTTATCGACGGGCTCGTGTCGTGCCTGTTCCAACCATGTCCGCACCTGCGCGATCGCCTCGTGAGCGAGGGGCAGGTCGATTCCCTGCGCGTTGTCCACGCATCCATCGTGTCGCGGGCGCGGTCTCTTGGGAAGGGGCGGGTACCACGTGGTGCGGGAGTACGACGTCCACACCCGCACCACGTGGGACGCGCGCTCACTCCGCCGCGAGGGCCTCGACCGGGGAGATGCGGGTGGCGAGGCGGGTCGGGGCGACCGACGCGATGAGGGTCAGCACCGCCATGGCGGCGACGATGACGACGACCGGCGCCCACGGGATGACGGGCGCGATGACGAGGCCCTGGTAGCCGTAGCCGGATCCGCCGAGCGACTGCGCGCCCGCCCAGCCGTATGCGACGCCGAGCACGAGGCCGAGGAGCGTCGAGGCCAGCGTGATGTGCAGGGCCTCGAGCACCACCATGCGGCGGATCTGCCCCGTGGTGAGGCCGAGGGCGCGCAGCAGGCCGAGTTCGGTGCGGCGCTGGACGACGCCGATCGTCAGCAGGTTGACGAGGCCCACGCCCGCGATCACGGCAGAGAAGCCGACGAGACCCATCATGATGCTCGAGAGGATGTCGAGCACCATCGAGACTCCGAGGGCATCGGCCGAGTCCTGCCCCATGCCCTCGATCGCGACGTGCTTGAAGGTCTCCGAGGCGACGCCGAACATCACGACGAGGGTGATGCCGACGACGACGCCGATCGCCATGCGACTCGACCGTTCGGGATAGCGCAGGGCGTTTCCGGCCGCCATGCGCGCGGTCGTGGATCCGCCGAACAGGCGGCCGACGAGCCGCAGCACGGGCGGCATGACGAGCGGCGCCGCCATGACGATCGCGGTGAACGACAGAAGACCGCCGGGGAACGCGATGAGCAGGCCGAGCGGGGTCACGAGACCGGCGACCACGCCGCCGACCAGCAGCAGGATCCCGAGCAGACCCAGAACGATGGCAACGCCGTGCCGCGCACGCTTGCCTGCGATCTCCTCGTGGCTTCGCGCGACGGATCCGCCGAGCGCCTGGCTCGGCGTGACCGTCAGCACTCGGCGGGAGCCCGCCCAGGCGGCGAGCCACGTCGTGAGCACGACGGCGACGACGGGCAGGAACATCCACGCGTGAATCGGGTCCGTGTAGGCCGGCGCATCGAAGAGCCGGGTCGCGATCACGGATCCGGCGACGGCGATGCCGCTCGCGGCGAGGGCCCCGAGGATACCTCCGATAACGCCGACGAGCGCGCCCTGCGAGGCGACGCGGCGACGCTCGGCCGCGGCGGTGGATCCGATGAGCCGCATGAGCGCGATCTGACGCGTACGGCCCGCGACGATCGTCGAGAAGGTGTTCGACGTGACGATCGCGCTCACGTAGAGCGAGATCCCGATGAACACCGTGCTGACGATGGCGAGCATGACGGCCGGGCTGCCGCTGTCGCCGAACGCGGAGGTCGTCAGGAAGCCGATGTAGGCCGTGACGGCGAGGAGCGTCGCGCCGAAGGCCGACGACAGGGCCGTGACGAGGATACTCGCGCCCATGCCCCGCTCCCGGAGGAAGGCGAACGACGCGCGCCGCCGCGACGATCCGAGGCCGGGTGCCGGGCCCGCGGTCGCGGGAGCGATCTGCACGGCGCTCATGCCGCCGCCTCCATCTCGGTGCGCAGCATGTGGGCCGAGATCTGCTCGGCGGTCTGGCGCGGCTTGTCGGCGACGATGCGACCGTCGCCGAGGAACAACACGCGGTCGGCATAGCTCGCGGCGATCGGGTCGTGCGTGACCATCGCGATGGACTGTCCGGACGCGCTCGCCTCCCGCAGGATCCGCAGCACCTCGCGGCCCGTGCGCGAGTCGAGGTTGCCGGTCGGTTCGTCCGCGAAGATCAACTCGGGGCCCGCGGCGAGCGCGCGGGCGATCGCGACGCGCTGCTGCTGGCCGCCGGACAGCTCGTGCGGGCGGTGGGTGAGGCGGTCGCCGAGCCCGAGCGCATAGACGAGGTCCTGGATCCGGTGCTGCTCGGCGGCCGTCGGCGTGCGGCCGTCGAGGTCGAAAGGCAGCAGGATGTTCGCCCGGACATCGAGGGTGGGCACGAGGTTGAACGATTGGAAGATGAAGCCCGCCTGGCGGCGGCGCAGCAGCGTGAGCTCCTTGTCGCCCAGGCCCGTGATCTCGGTGTTGCCGATGAACGCCTGACCGCTCGTGGGCGCATCCAGGCCGGCCATGATGTGCATGAGAGTCGACTTGCCGGATCCGGAGGGGCCCATGATCGCGGTGAACTCGCCACGCCGGATGCCGACGCTGACGTCGCTCAGAGCGGTGACCGATCCGTTGCCGGTGCCGTAGGTCTTGGTGAGGTGTGCGACGCTGGCCGCGAGAGGTGTGTCCATACCCTCGACGCTATTTTCCGGCCCGGCCCCGCGTCATCGGGCTCGGGTCTGAACCGAGTACATCTCGGGGATGATTAGCCTGCGAGCCCGTGGTCGTAGGCGAAGACGACAAGCTGCACCCGGTCGCGCAGCTGGAGCTTCGCCAGGATCCGGCTGATGTGGGTCTTCACCGTCGCCTCGCTCAGGAATTCCGCGGTCGCGATCTCGCCGTTGCTGAGGCCGCGGGCCGCGAGCGCGAAGATCTCCTTCTCGCGGTCGGTGAGCTGTTCGAACTCTTCGGGCACGCGCTTGCGCTCGGCGTGCTGGGCGAACAGGTCGCGCGTCTGGCTCGCCGCGATCACGCTCGACCCGGCGTGCACGCCGCGGATCGCCGCGAGCAGGAACTCCGGATCCGCGTCTTTCAGCAGGAAGCCGCTCGCCCCCTGGCGGATCGCGCGCGCGGCCGCCTCGTCGAGGTCGAAGGTCGTCAGCATGACGATCTTCGGCGGATCCGGCTTCTTCAGGATCTCGGCGGTCGCCTCGAGACCGTCCATGACGGGCATGCGGATGTCCATCAAGACGATGTCGGGCTTCTCCCGCTCGACGAGGGCGATCGCCTCGCGCCCGTCGCCGGCCTCGCCGATGATACGCAGGTCGGGCTGCGAGTCCACGAGCATGCGGATGCCGGCGCGGAACAGCGCCTGGTCGTCGATGAGGGCGACGGAGATCATTCGGTACCTTCCCAGGGGATCGAGGCGCGCAGCGTGAAGCGGCCGTCCGCGTGATCGATGTCGAGGGATCCGCCGACGAGCGCCGCCCGCTCGCGCATGCCGATGATGCCATGCCCGAGCCCGTCGCGCGCGGAATGCCGCTCCGTGGTCGCGTCGTTCGTGATCTCGATCGTGACGGATCCGGGGTTCCAGGCCATCGACACGTCGACGGTGCCCCCGGCGCGGTGCCGCAGGGCGTTCGTGAGCGCCTCCTGCAGGATCCGGTACACGGCGAGCTGCACCGCCGCGGGCACATCGCCCCTCGGGGCGGGGTCGATGTCGATCGAGAGCGGCACCCCGGCGGCGCGGATCTGCGCGAAGAGCGGCTCGAGGTCGGCGATCGTCGGCTGCGGGCCCTCCGCCTCGCGGTGCCGCAACTGTGCGAGCAGCATGCGCACGTCGGCGAGCGCGGATCCCGCGGTCTGCGAGATCGTCGCGAGCGCGTCGAGCGCGAGCTGCGGATCCGTCTTGCCCGCATAGCGGGCGCCGTTCGCCTGTGCGACGACGACCGCGAGCGAGTGCGCGACGACGTCGTGCATGTCTCGGGCGATGCGGCCGCGCTCGTGCTCGGCCTGCGCGACCGCTTCGGCCGCGCGCTGCGCTGCGCGGTTGTCCTGCGCCCGGCGCAGGGCGCGCATGAGGGCGCCGCCCGTCCAGGCGAGGGCGAAGCCGAAGAAGGAGACGAGCGCGATGCTGATGACCCCGTCCATCGGGTCGTAGTAACTGCTCGGGTCCGTTCGCATGCCGACGATGAACATGTAGGTCGCGATCGCCGCCGCGCCCATCGCCGCGGATGCCGCGCCGAACCACATGACCATCCTGGATCCGTAGGCCGCCGTCACGTAGAGCACGCCGAAGATCGCGATGTTGGTCGGAAGGGGCGGCAGGAAGACCAGCATCTGCACGATCGCGCCCAGCCACGCGACCGCGAGCGAGAGCCCGGGGCTCAGCCGCCGGATCGCGAGCGCGATCGACATGATGCCGGCGATCAGCGGCACCAATCCGTCGTTGTGGTACGGGGCGTACGCGTACGTGAACGCAGTGACCAAGAAGAACGCGATCGCGATCGCGCTGTCGACGGCGATCCGGATCCACCCGATGGAACGGAACATTCTTCTCAGGGTATGCGGACGCGCGGCGAGGCGCGTCATCCTTCAGAGGTAAATGCGATGCCAGCCACCTTGCGTCAGCGAGCGCACCCCCGTGCGCCGATGACGACAACGCCGCGAGGCGTGGTACCCGGTGCCGTGCATCGCAAGGCGAAGGAAGAGGGCGCACCCCCGTGCGCCGATGACGACAACGCCGCGAGGCGTGGTACCGGGGGCTCGGTCGTGTCTGCTAATTCATCGCCTACTGCGCTGGCCGCGGCACACCGTACTGCGTCGTTCTCGTCGGTCAACGATGCAAAGCATCGTCTCCCTCCTCGGCCTAGCATTCCGGCGCACCGCGACCATGCTCGCGACGGCTCGAATCAGCAGACACTCCCTACCGGAGGGCGCCGACGCTGGCGAGGGCGTGGCGGATGAGAGTCCCGCGTCCGCCTTCCATCTCTGCGGCGAGCGCGTCGGAGGCGGCCTGATCGGGGGTGAGCCAGGTGACTTCGAGGGCGTCCTGGCGGGGCTCGCAGGTTCCGGTGACGGGCACGACGTACGCGAGGGACACGGCGTGCTGGCGGTCGTCGTGGTAGGGCGTGATGCCGGGAAGGGGGAAGTACTCGGCGACGGTGAAGGGCACGGGCTGCGGTGGCACCTGGGGGAACGCCATCGGGCCGAGGTCGTTCTCGAGGTGCCGGTAGAGGGCGTCTCGTACCGTCTCGCCGAAGCGCACGCGGCCGGATACGACGGTGCGGGTCAGCTCGCCGACGCTCGTCGAGCGGAGCATGATCCCGACCTCGGTGACCTGGCCGGATCCGTCGGTGCGCACGGGCACGGCCTCGACGTAGAGCATCGGCAGGCGGCGGCGAGCTTCGGCGAGCTCGACCTCGCTGAGCCAGGCGGGGTTCGTGGATCCGCCGGGGACGCTGCCGAGGCCGCTCATGTCCGTGGGCTCTTCGGGCTGGTCCTGCGGGTCGGGATCCGGGGTGCGCACCGTCATGGCATCACGCTACCCCGGATCGCCGTTTCCGCCACGACTCATCATGTCTCCGACGTGATGAGTCGTGGCGTTCTGGATGGATCGCCCTACCGGAACCGGCGAAGGCGCAGGCTGTTCAGCACGACGAACACCGAGCTGAAGGCCATCGCGGCGCCCGCGAGCATCGGAGCGAGCAGGCCGAGAGCCGCGAGCGGGATCGCCGCGACGTTGTACGCGAAGGCCCAGAACAGGTTCGTGCGGATGACGCCGAGCGTCTTGCGGGAGAGGCGCACGGCGTCGCCCGCGACCCGCAGATCGCCGCGCACGAGTGTGAGGTCGCTCGCCTCGATCGCGACGTCGGTTCCCGTGCCCATGGCCATACCGAGATCGGCCTGCGCGAGCGCCGCGGCGTCGTTGACGCCGTCGCCGACCATCGCGACGCTGCGGCCCTCCTGCTGGAGGGACTTCACGACCTCGACCTTCTCGGCGGGGAGCACGCCCGCGATGACGCGGTCGATGCCGACCGTTTTCGCGACGGCGTGCGCGGGGGCTTCGGCGTCGCCCGTCACCAGCACGGGCTCGAGGCCGAGGGCCTTCAGCTCGCGCACGGCATCGGCGGAGGTGTTCTTCACGCGGTCGGCGACCGAGAGGATCCCTCGGGCCTTTCCGTCCCACGCGATCGCGACGACGGTCTCACCGCGCGCGCTGGCGGTGTCGAACTGCTCGCGCAGCGACGGATCCAGCGGTGCCGCCCAATCCTCGAGCAACGCGGGCCGACCGATCACGACGGCGCGGCCGCCCACGATGCCCTGTGCGCCGAGCCCCTCGAGGTTGCGGAAGTCGTCGACTCTCCCGCGACTCCACGAATCTCCCACGATTCTCCCTTCGTGAGCGTCGGAGTTGTGGGAGAAAAGTGGAGTTGTGGGAGATTCGTGGAGACCCGCGACGATGGCGCGGGCGATGGGGTGCTCCGATGCCGACTCGATCGCGGCGGCGATGCGCAGCACCTCGTCTGCCGTCTCGCCCGCCGCCGGCACGACGGCCGTGAGCGTCATGCGCCCCTCCGTGACGGTGCCGGTCTTGTCCAGCACGATCGTGTCGATGCGGCGAGCGCGCTCGAGCGCGTCGGCGTCCTTGATGAGGATGCCGTTACGGGCGCCCGTTCCCGTGCCCATCATCAGCGCGAGGGGCGTCGCCAGCCCGAGGGCGCAGGGGCAGGCGATGATGAGCACCGCGACGGCGGCCGTGAAGGCCGCGGCGGCGGGCTGGCCGAGCAGGATCCACGCCGCGAGCGTCGCGATCGCGAGCCCGATCACGATGGGCACGAAGATCCCGGAGATGCGGTCGGCGAGGCGCTGCGCGGCGGCCTTCGAGGCCTGCGCGTCCTCGACGAGCTTCGCCATCTGCGCGAGCTGCGTGTCCTTGCCGACGCGCGTCGCACGGACGACGATCAGTCCGCCGGCATTGATGGTGCCACCCGTGACGGCGTCGCCGACGCCGACCTCGACCGGCACGGGTTCGCCGGTGATCATCGACGAGTCGACGGCGCTGGATCCCTCGATGACGGAGCCGTCGGTCGCGATCTTCTCGCCCGGGCGCACGACGAACTCGTCGCCCTGCGCCAACGCCGCGGCGGGGATCCGTTCCTCGATGCCGTTGCGCCGGACGGAGACGTCCTTCGCGCCGAGATCGAGGAGGGCGCGCAGTGCGTCGCCCGCGCGGAGTTTGCTGCGCGCCTCGATGTAGCGGCCCGCGAGGATGAAGGTCGTCACTCCCGCGGCGGCCTCGAGGTAGATGGATCCGGATCCGTCTGCCCCGGTCGCGAGGAGCGACCAGCCGTGGCGCATGCCGATCATGCCGGCGGATCCGAAGAACAGGGCGTAGAGGCTCCAGCCCAGCGCCGCGAGAGTGCCGACGGAGACGAGGGTGTCCATGGTGGCGGCGCCATGGCGCAGATTGGTCCAGGCCGCGCGGTGGAAGCCCCAGCCACCCCAGATCACGACGGGCAGCGCGAGCACGAGCGACACCCACTGCCAACCCGGGAACTGGATCGGCGGGATCATCGCGAGGGCGACGACCGGCACGCTCAGCGCGATGCTCGCGATGAGCCTCGTGCGCAGCGGCGTCAGGTGGTCTTCTTGTACTTCTTCGAGCGATGCACCGTACCCCGCGGCCTCGACGGTCGCGATGAGGTCGTCCACCGTCACGTTCTCGAACGCGACGTGCGCCTTCTCGCTGGCGTAGTTGACCTGCGCCTCGACGCCCGGCATCTTGTTGAGTTTCCGCTCGATGCGGTTCGCGCACGACGCGCACGTCATGCCCTGAATGTCGAGCTCGAGCTCGGCCATGCTGCTTCCTTCCTTCTCCCGCCGAACGAACAAGGTTTACGCGAACGCACATGAAATAACGTAGGCATTCGCGTAAAGCTTGTTCTTTCGCGGGGTTATGCGGGGTTCAGGCCCAGGTCGCCGGGGGCCGCGAGGGCGTAGCCGGCGTCGGCCACGGCTGTGGCGATGGCCTGGTCGTCGATTCGCTCGCCCTCGACCGTGAGGCGCCCGCTCGCGAGGTCGACGTTGACGCTCGACACGCCTGCCACCTCGGAAACCTCTTCGGTGACGCTCATCACGCAGTGCTGGCAGGTCATGCCCTTGACGGTGTAGTTCTTCGTGGTCATGTTCTTCTCCTTGGGATGTCAGGAACGCACCAGGCGCGCGATCGCGTCGGATGCCTCGGTCAGTTTTTCGGCGGCGACATCGCCGCCCTCGTGCACGGCGTGCGCGACGCAGTGCGAGAGGTGGTCGTCGAGCAGGCCGAGCGCCACCGATTCGAGGGCCTTCTTCGTCGCCGAGATCTGCGTCAGGATGTCGATGCAGTACTGCTCTTCCTCGACCATGCGCTGAAGGCCGCGCACCTGGCCCTCGATGCGGCGCAGACGCGCCTGCACTTTGTCTTTGCCGTCGATGTATCCGTGGGTCATACTCATAACAACAGCATACCCCCCGGGGGTATTCCCATCGTTTGTCGGAACTTCGCGAGAAGATGGATCCATGCCTTCACTCGACACCAACGCCGTCCTCTGGTCCGAGCCACTGGGCGACAAGCCGCTCGTCGTCCTGCTGCACGGGTACGGATCTGACGAGCGCGACCTCTTCTCCCTCCGCGGCAAGCTGCCGGACGCGTTCACCTACGCGGCCGTGCGCGCACCACTGGATCCACCGTTCCCGATGAGCGGGTACAGCTGGTATCCGATCGAGGGGCTCGAATCGAGGGATCCCGCGGGCGTCACCGCGGGCGCGCAGGCGCTGCTCGACTGGCTCGCGCCCCTCGGCGCGCGCCGCGTCGGTCTCATCGGCTTCTCGCAGGGCGGCGCCGTGTCGCTGCAGGCGATGCGGCTGGATCCGGAGAGATTCGACTTCGTCGTCAACCTCTCCGGATACGCCGCCGGCGGAACGGCGCCGGGTGACGAGATCCTCAAGCTCGGCGCGGTGCCGGTGTTCTGGGGCCGCGGATCCGCGGATCAGGTGATCCCTCTCGAGGCGATCGAGCACACGACGGCCTGGCTGCCCGAGCACAGCGACCTCGTCGGCCGCGTCTATCCCGGGCTCGGTCACGCGGTCTCGGCCCAGGAGATCGAGGACCTCGTGCGCTTCCTCGAGAAGCGGGTCTGATCGTGCTCGAGCTCGTGACGCCGGCGGAGGAGCTCCGCGACGCGTGGCGCGACGCGCATGAGGAATGGGGGCCGGGGTTCCACGAGGACGGTTTCGGGATCGGTGCAGACGACGATGTCGACTCGGATCCGGGATTCCGTGCGTGGCTCGCGTCACTACAGGCGGGCCCAGGGCGGCTCTGGTGGATCGTCGAGGACGGCCAGGTGCTCGGCGGAATCGCGCTCCGCGCCGATGATGACCCCCGCGTCGAGCAACACGGACACGTCGGCTACGGAGTCCGCCCCTCCGCCCGCGGCCGGGGCGTGGCGACCTGGGCGCTCCGCGCCGTGCTCGAGCACGCCGCACGGATGGGCATCGACCCGGTGACGGCCGTCTGCCTCGACGACAACCGCGCGTCGCGGGCGACGATCGAGCGGGCGGGAGGCGTCCTCGACGGCCTCGAGCAGCGCGGTAGCATGACGCTACGCCGCTACTCGATCCCTAAGACCTAGGAACCGTCCTCGCGCTTGCCGAGGGCGAGGGCGAAGGTGACGCCGAGAGCGATGCCGAGAGCGGCGAACGCCCAGTTGTCGAGTGACACCGAGAGCGCGACACCGAAGGCCACGCCCAGCCCCATGCCGAGACCCCAGTTCGGACGGACGTCGCGTGCGGACATGATCAGGCCCGCCTCGCGGCACGGCGGGCGCGATAGCGCTCGTTGGTCTTCTTCGCCGTCGTCGCCGTGATCACGGCGGTCATCAGCGGGCCGATCATCATCATGAGAAACAGTGCGATGTTCATAGCCTCCACGCTAGAAAGCGTCGCAGCCGCGCGCATCCGCCGGCCGACGGAACCTCCGCCCTCCCCCGCACGGGGGAGTCGCGCGATTTGACGCGACACGCCCGGCTGGCGTAATGTTGGCGAGTCTTTGCTCCCGACGATCGGAACGAATCGGTGTGGATCCTCGCGTAACCACGCGCTGATGCCCCATTGCTCAGCGCGCCCGCGCTGATCCGACGATCCCGATCGCAGTTGCCGTTCAGCGCGCATTTTGTTGCTCCGCGCTGGCGATCGCGCGGCCCAACGCGCACTTCGGGAGGCACCCATGCCTGCATTGACATTCGACAGCGTCACATTCTCCTGGCCCGACGGCCGGGTGGCGCTCGATAACATCACCGGATCGTTCGGCGAGCGCCGCACGGGGCTCATCGGCCGAAACGGATCCGGAAAATCGACGTTGCTGAAGCTCGCAGCGGGGGTCTTGCACCCCGCGAGCGGGCGGATCCGCGCCGCCGGCGAGCCGGTGGCGGAACAGGGCGGATCCGGAATCATCGCGGATTCGCGCATCGCGTATCTGCCCCAGACGCTCACCCTCGACTCCTCGTCGCGGGTGGCCGAGCTTCTGGGAGTGGACCGCGCACTCGACGCCGTGCGGGCGATCGAGGGAGGAGACGTCAGGCCCGAGCGCTTCGACGAGGTGGGTGACGACTGGGACGTGGAGTCCCGGGCGCACGCCGCACTCGCCGACGCCGGGCTCGACCCATCCTTCCTCGACCGCACGGTGGGCGAACTGTCGGGCGGGGAGGCCATGCTCGCGGCGATCTCGGGCGTGAGGCTCGCCGGATCCGCTATCACGCTGCTCGATGAACCGACGAACAACCTGGACCGACGCGCCCGCGAGCGGGTCTATGAGATGGTGCGTTCATGGCGGGGCGCGCTCGTCGTCGTCTCGCACGACCTCGAGCTCCTCGAGCTGATGGACGAGACCACCGAGCTCTATGAACACTCGTTCACCACCTTCGGCGGCCCCTATTCGGCCTGGCGCGCGTCGGTCGAAGCCGCGCAGGCGGCGGCCATGCAAGACGTCGCGGACGCCCGCAAGGCTGTACAGAAGGAGAAGCGCCAGCGCATCGAGCTCGAGACGAAGATCGCCCGCCGTAACCGGGCGGGCAAGAAGAAGGCGGAGACGCTACCCCTGATCGTGGCGAATGCTTACGCCCGTCGCGCGGAGGAATCAGCGGGCCGACTCCGCGTCGAAGCGCGCGAGAAGGAGGGATCCGCTCAGGCGGCGCTCGACGCTGCCGACCGCCTCGTGAGGGACGACGATTCCGTCTCGTTCGACCTGCCGGATCCGGCGGTTTCGGCCGGCCGGCGGATCCTCACCCTCGGCGACGGGGACCGGCAGTGGATCGTGCAGGGCCCAGAGCGCGTGGCGCTCGTGGGGCCCAACGGTGCGGGGAAGACGACGCTGCTGCGGGGGATCCTCGGCGTCTCGGGATCCGCGAGCGGCGGGGAGACCGAGAACTGCCTGCGATCGTCCGAGCTCCACACCGACCGCATCGGCTATCTGGCCCAACGGCTCGACGGGCTGGACGATGCCGGCTCGGCGTTCGATGCCGTGCGCGCCGCAGCACCGCACGTGCCCGATGCCGAACTGCGCAACCGGCTCGCGCGGTTCCTCATCCGCGGGGACGCCGCCAACCGGCCCATCGGATCCCTGTCGGGCGGCGAGCGGTTCCGGGTCGCGATCGCGCGGCTGCTGCTGGCGGATCCGCCGCCGCAGCTGCTCGTGCTCGACGAGCCGACCAACAACCTCGACATCGAGACGGCCCGGCACCTGCGGGAGGCGCTCGTCGCCTATCGCGGCGCGGTGCTGGTGGTCAGTCACGACCAACCGTTCCTCGACGACCTGGGACTGGACCTGACGCTCTCGCTCGACGAGGGACGGCTGACGGAGGTGTAGCCCCTTCCGGTGACGCGAATCGTCACTGTCTCTCCATCGAACAACATCTGGCGGCGGAATCGCTATGACTGATATTGCAAGGCGAGGTCCGCCTGGAGATCGGTGATCTGCGACTGCGGCACGAACATGTTCGCGAACGCTTTCGCGGCAGGAGACGGGTCGGTGCACCTCGCGAGATGCACTTCCCATTCGGGTGCGTCGAGAAGCGGCGTGCGTACGAGCTGCTGGGCCACCTGCTTGGTAGCGATCGATTCGGGCACCACGGCGACACCGAAGCCGCGGGCGACGAGATCGACCAGCATGTGCACATCGTTGGCTTCGACCGTGGTGCGGCGCGTAATGCCCGACTCGCTGAGGGCGGCATCGAGAATGCGTCGGGCCTCCCAGGCACGGCCGAAATCGACGGTGCGGATCCCCCGCAGATCTGCGAGTGACGTGTGGGGTTCCTCGCTGCGCGAGAGCATCACGAACGACTCGTGCCGGAGCAGCACGCTGTTGCTCGCGGGGGGCTCCCCGGCCGGCGCGGCGACGAGCGCGAGGTCGAGGCGTCCTTCGTCGAGCATGGGAACCAGGCGCGAGCTGACATCCTGGACGAACTCGATGTCGGTGCTCGGGTGTGCGCTCGCGAACGCGGTCATCAGGTCCACGATGTCGACCGCACCGCCCAGGCACTGCTCGGCTCCGATGCGCAGACCGGCGCGCTCGGCTTGATCGCCGAGCACAGCGCGTTGGGCGTCGCGCACCTGATCGAGGATCCGCTCGGCCCGTGGGCGCAACGCCACCCCGGCATCGGTCAGAGCCGCGCCATGGCGGCCGCGTGTGAACAGCCAAACCCCGAGCTCCCGCTCTAGGGAACGGATGGACGTCGACAAGCCGGGCTGAGAGACGAACGAGCGCTCGGCCGCACGAGTGAAGCTGCCTTCCTCGACCACGGCGATGAAGAACTCAAGCTGACGAACATCCATACCCGCAACACTAGCCACGCCAACGTGGCACAGCTCGTGCCGAGTCTCGAGCGGCGGTCGGGACGGAATGCGGTCGACACGGTCGACCCCGATCTCGGCGAGGCTCGAGGATAGCGATCTGCTATGGAACCAACGAAATAGCCCGCCGACCCCGGACGGTTGTATCCGATGGTCGAGGGCGCACTCGGCCGAACGACAACGAAGGAGAACCCCGCATGTCTTCCGTCCCTGAAATCCAGATCGCCGATGGTGTGGCCATCCCGCAGTTGGGCTTCGGCGTGTATCAGGTTCCGCCCGAGACAACCCGCGAGACCGTGACGACGGCGCTCGAGGTCGGGTACCGCCACATCGACACAGCACAGATGTACGCCAACGAGCAGGGCGTCGGCGACGCAGTCAGGACCTCGGGGCTCAACCGCGGCGAGGTCTTCATCACGAGCAAGCTCAACAACAGTTTCCATCGGCGTGACGACGCGCTGCGCGAGGCGGAGAAGAGCGTCGAGCGGCTCGGCGGGCCGATGGACCTGTTCCTCATCCACTGGCCGCTGCCCACGATCGACGTCGACTACCTCGAGACCTGGAAAGCCATGATCGAGATTCGTGATGCGGGCCTGACCCGCGCGATCGGTGTCTCCAACTTCCAGGTGCCCCACCTGCAGCGCATCATCGCCGAGACCGGGGTCACACCCGCGGTCAACCAGATCGAGGTCCACCCCTACCTGACCAACGAAGCGGTGCGCTCCTACGGGGCGACGCAGGGCATCGCGACCGAGGCGTGGTCTCCCATCGCTCAGGGAGCTGTGCTGGACGACCCGGTGATCACCGCCATCGCGGAGCGACTGGGCAAGACGACCGCACAGGTCACGCTGCGCTGGCACATCCTGCGCGGCGACATCGTGTTCCCCAAGTCCGTGACCCGCTCGCGCGTCGAAGAGAACTTCCAGATCTTCGACTTCGACCTCACCGACGCCGACATCCGGGACATCTCAGCGTTGAACCGCGATCACCGTACCGGCCCGGATCCCGACACCTTCGACTACGTCCCGGTCTGATCGACGCGCCGACCGTCGACTCGCACTCCACACCGAACCACGAACGAAAGGAAGGATCGATGAAGACCTTCACACTGCCCGGCACCGATATGGTCGTGCCCAACGTCGTCCTGGGGCTCATGCGCATCCAAGACAAGACGGACGACGAGGTGCGCACGCTCGTGAGCACCGCTCGCGACGCGGGGATCACCTTCCTCGACCACGCCGATGTGTACGGCTCGACGATGCACGGCTGCGAACGGCGCTTCGCCGAGGCGCTGAGGCTCAGCTCTTCGGAGCGCGAGCAGTTCGTGATCCAGTCCAAGGCAGGCATCGTCCGCGAGGGGCCGTACTTCGATTTTTCTTATGAGCACATCATCGAGTCGGTCCACGGTTCGCTCGACGCTCTGGGAACGGACTACCTCGACATCCTGCTCCTGCACCGCCCCGACGCGCTGGTCGAGCCCGAAGAGGTCGCGAAAGCCTTCGACGAGCTGTCGGCCGCCGGCAAGGTTCGGGCGTTCGGCGTGTCGAATCAGACGCCGCGGCAGATCGATCTGCTGCGCAAGCACGTTGATCAGCCAATCGTCGCCAACCAGCTCCAGCTGTCGATCACGCACGCTCCGATGATCGCGCAGGGAGTGGCGGCCAATATGCAGGCGCTGGAGCAGTCGGTCGTCCGCGACGACGGCATCCTCGACTACTGCCGCCTCAACGAGATCACCGTCCAGGCCTGGTCGCCCTTCCAGGCCGGGTTCTTCGACGGCCCTTTCCTGGGCTCAGACCGCTACCCCGAGCTGAACGCCGTGGTCAACCGGCTCGCCGAGAAGTACAGCGTGCCCGCCGAAGCCGTGGCCGTCGCATGGATCACCCGTCACCCCGCACGGATGCAGGTCGTTCTCGGCACCACCACGCCCGCCCGCGTGAGCGCTGCCGCCCAAGGCTCGGAGCTGCCCCTCACCCGTGCGGAGTGGTACGAGCTCTTCCGCGCCGCCGGATACTCCGTGCCCTGATGTTCGCGCCCCGAGCCTCATGCGCGGCGTGGGATGCACACGAGATGCGTGTGCGCCCCGCGCCCGCCCCGGGATGCCTTGCGGCCGTCCCCGTTCGCCCCCGAAACCGGTCTATCAGCGCTAGCCTGACCCCATGAGATTCGGAACCTTTATCCCGCAGGGCTGGCGCTTCGACCTGGTCGGCATCGCGCCCGAAGAACAATGGAACACGATGAAGCGGCTCGCGCAGCGCGCCGACCAGGGGCCGTGGGAATCGATCTGGGTCTACGACCACTTCCACACGACACCGATTCCGAGCGAGGAGGCGACGCACGAGGCGTGGACGCTGATGTCGGCGTTCGCCGCGTCCACGGAGCGCGTGCGCCTCGGCCAGATGTGCACGTGCCTGGGCTACCGCAACCCGGCGTACCTCGCGAAGGTCGCGGCGACGGTCGACCACGTCTCGGCGGGCCGTGTCGAGATGGGCATCGGCGGCGGCTGGTACGAGCACGAGTGGCGCGCCTACGGCTACGGCTTCCCCGAGATCGGCGACCGCCTGCGAGCCCTCCGCGAGGGCGTCGAGATCATGAAGCAGGCGTGGGAGACCGGATCCGCGACCCTCGACGGACGCTATTTCCAGGTCGACGGCGCGATCGTGCGTCCCCTGCCGGTGCAGGAGAACGGGATCCCGTTCTGGATCTCGGGCGGTGGCGAGAAGGTCACGCTGCGCATCGCGGCGCGCTACGCGCAGTACACGAACTTCGCGGGCGGCAACCTCGACGAGTTCGCGCACAAGAGCGAGGTGCTCCGCGGGCACTGCGACGCCGTCGGCCGCGATTTCACCGAGATCACACGCACGACGAACAACAACGTCATCATCGGCGAGACCGAGGCCGAGGTGCGAGAGCGCATCGGCGCGATCAGCGACCGGATCCACCGCTTCGCGCCCGACGCCCACGACAAGCTGATGGCGAACTTCACGCTCGACAACCCCACGGTCGGTACGGTCGACAAGGTCACCGAGCACCTCGCGGCTCTCGAGAAGGCCGGAGCCGACTACACGATCAGCTACTTCCCCGAGCTGGCGTACGACCTCTCGGGCGTCGAGCTGTTCGCGCAGAAGGTCATCCCGGAGCTGTCATAGCGCGGCGGTGACGCGATCTGCTCCTCGTGGCGAGGAGCGTCGCGTCACCGGAGGCCGCGGGCGAGGGCCGCGAAGACGATCCCGCAGGCGGCATGGATGCCGAACACGACCGCGAGCGCGCCGTCGAGGCCCGCGCCGCGCTCGACCGCGTGGAACAGGCCGCCCAGTACCGCGACGCCGAGGCTCAGCCCCACCTGTTGCATCGTCGTGACGAGCCCGCTCGCGGATCCGGACGCCCAGCGCGGCGTGCGTCCGAGCACCGCCCCGATCAGCGGGCCGAACATCAGGGCCTGCGCCGCGCCCATCGGGACCAGGGCGAACTGCAGAGCCCAGAATCCGTCGTGACCGGTGAGGGCGAGAACGGCGACCGCGGTGAGCGCCATGACCTGCGCGAGCGCGGCGAACGACATCGTCCCGGCGCCGGCGTTCGGCAGGATCCGTGGCATCAGCATCGACATGGCGACGAACACGGCGCCGAAGCCGAGCACGAGGAGCGATGCGCCGACGGCGCCCATCCCGAACCGCTCCACCGCGAGCGCCGACAGCTCGTAGAGCATCGCGCCGTAGGTCGTGAAGAACAGCAGCGTCATGATCAGTCCTCGGCGCACGATCGGGATCCGCAGCACGGCCGGCGGCACGAGCGGAATCAGCCCGCGACGCTCGAGGCGCAGTTGCAGGCGCCAGAACGCGGCGAGCGCGACGACTCCGCCGGCGAGCGCGACGATCGACCAGGCCGGCCACCCGGATCCCGGGCCCAGCGTCAGCGAGACGACGATCGCAAGCAGGGCGGCGGCGAGCGTGGCGGCGCCCGCGGGATCCATCGCCGGCCGGTCCGCGGCCCGCGACGCCGGAACGGCACGGATCCCGGCGAGGCCGACGAGCGCGATGAGCCCTCCCGCGATCTGTACGAGGCGCCAGGCGATGTGCTCCGGGACGACGGACGCGAGCCCGCCCGCCATCAGCTGGCCCAGGACGGTCGAGCCGCCGCTCATCGCCGCGAACATCATGACGCCGGTCGTGCGGCGGGCGCCCTCGGCCGTGGCGTGGATGGTCGCGAGGATCTGCGGCGTCAGGAGGCCCGCGGCGGCTCCGAGCAGGATCCGGAGGATGACGAGCGTGGCGAGGTTCGGCGAGAGGGCCGACGCGATGCTCAGCAGCGCGATGGATCCCGAGCCGACGGCGATCAGCCGGCGCCGCCCGAACCGGTCGCCGAGCCGGCCCGCGATCACGAGCGCCGCCGCGAAGGTGGCCGTGTAGGCGGAGAGCACGAGCTGCTGCCCGGCGGATCCGACGCCCAGGTCGCGGCCGATGTCGACGGCGAGCACGTTGACGGATCCGAAGGCGTAGTTCACGGGGATGTACGCGATCAGGAGGATCGCGAGCCCGCGCGCCGTGAGAGAACGGGTGAGCGTGGTGGTCATGGATTCACCGTGCCCGCTCGCGGATCCTGTTACCAAGAGTGTGGTGATCCTATTACTGGCTCCACCTGGCACCCGGCGCCCGCAGGGGGCAGAGTGGACGCATGGACGATCGGATGCGCGAACTCGGCGCCTTCCTCCGGGCCCGCCGCGAGAAGACCTCGCCGGGCGACGTGGGCCTCCCTCCCGGAGGCCGCCGCCGCACGCCCGGTTTACGGCGTGAGGAGGTCGCGGCACTCGCCGGCGTCGGCGTCACCTGGTACACCTGGCTCGAGCAGGGACGCGCCACCGGCGTCTCCGATCAGGTGATCGAGGCCGTCGCCCGCGTGCTGAGGATGACCGACGCCGAGCGGCATCACGCGCTCGTGCTCGCAGGGCGGGCACCCGTCGCCGCCGGCCCGCCCATGACGCTCCGGCCTGAACAGGCGGAGATCCTCGAGAGCCTGTTGCCGTTCCCCGCCGCGATCCAGGGAGACGGCTACGAGATCGTCGCTGCGAACCGCGCCTACCGCTTTCTGTTCCACGACCTCGACAGCTACGAGCCCGAGGACCGCAACTGCGCGTGGCTGATGTTTACGGATCCCGTCTGGAACGCCGCACTCATCGACCGCGACGTCGTGCTGCCCGAGATCGCCGCGCGGCTGCGGGCGCGCCGGGTCGAGCATCCCGAGGATCCCCGCTGGGATCGGCTCATCGCCCGCCTCCACGACGCATCACCCCTCTTCAGCGCGCTGTGGGAGCGGTACGAGGTCGCGGACGACCGGCCGACGATCCGCCGATACTGCTCCCCCTCCGCGGGCGAGCTGACGGTGCACTTCCAGAGCCTCTGGCTGGATCCGTCGCGCGGCACGCGGGTCATCGTGATGACCCCCGGGGATGCGCGCACCCGCGAGCGGCTCGAGCGACTCGCGGCCCTCACCGCCTCCGCTCCGTCGTGGACGGCGCGGGAGGACGCGCTCGCGGCCTGATCGCGAGCCTCAGCTCGCGGGAGCGGAAAGGGCGGGCGGCGTAGATTGGATCCGTGACGGATCCCTGGGGCGAGGCGGCGCGCATCGCGCTGGGACGGGCCGCCGATGGATCCGTCGTCGCCGCGGTGCCCGGCGGCGTGCGCCGCGTTCTGACCACGGCGGAGCTGCCCGCCTGGGTGGCGGCGCGCGAGGCCGAACGCGCCGTGCGCTGGGTGTGGGCGTCGACCGCCGAATGGTATCCGCCGCTTCTCGCCGCCGGCGTCCGCGTCGAGCGATGCCACGACCTGCGGCTGTGCCACGCGATCCTCGCGAACGCAGGCGCCGCGGTGGCCAGCGACGTCGACTGGACGGCCCCGGACCGCGAGCACGGCGAGACGCTCTTCGAGATCGACCGCCCGCGCCGCGACGATCTCGACGAGGTGTTGCGCGAGCTCGCTCGGCAGGATCGCTCGCTCGAGGCGCTCTCCGAGAAGGGCCGCATGCGTCTCCTCCTCGCCGCCGAATCGGCCGGCGCGCTCGTCGCCGCTGAAGCCCGCTCGGCGGGTGTCCCGTGGGACGTGAACCACCACAGGCGGATCCTCGACGACATTTTGGGCAAGCGCGGGCCCGGCGGCGTTCCTGCGAAGATGGCGCGCCTCGCGGGCGAGGTGCGCGCCGCCCTCGAGGATCCGCTGGTCTCCCTCGACTCGCCGCCGCAGCTGCTGAAATCGCTACGGCGCGCGGGGATCCTCGTCGACTCCACGAGCAAGTGGGTGCTCCGTGAGATCGACCATCCCGCGATCATTCCGCTCCTGGAATATAAGCGGCTCGCGCGCCTGCTCTCGGCGAACGGATGGGGCTGGCTCGACGCCTGGGTGCGCAACGGTAGATTCCGCCCCGTCTATATGCCCGGCGCCGTCGTGACGGGCCGCTGGGGCGCCGACGGCGGAGGCGCCCTCCAGATTCCGCGTCAATTGCGCGAGGCGCTGCGCGCCGACCCGGGATGGGTGATCGTGGACGCCGACGTCGCACAGCTCGAACCCCGCGTGCTCGCGGCCATGTCGCGCGACACCCGCATGTCCGACGCCGCGCGCGGCACCGACCTGTACGAGGGGATCGTCGCGAGCGGAGCCGTGGCGACGCGCGCCGAGGCGAAGGGGGCGCTCCTCGGCGCGATGTACGGGGCGACGACCGGCGAGTCGGGGAGGCTGGTGCCGAGGCTGCGGCGCGCGTATCCGCTCGCGATGGGTATGGTCGACGCGGCCGCGAAGACCGGAGAAGAGGGCGGATCCGTGCGCACGTGGCTCGGCCGGACCTCGCCCGCGCTGTCATACGAGACGAAGAGGGCCTACCAGGACGATCCGCGGGCGGCGCGGGACTACGGCCGGTTCACGCGCAACTTCATCGTGCAGGGCACGGCCGCGGAGTGGGCGCTCGCGTGGATGGCCGATCTGCGCCTGCGGCTCGCCCGCCTGCCCGCATCGCCGGTCGCGGCGCCCGCGTCGGGCCCCGCGTTCGCGCGACGCGCGCACATCGCCTTCTTCCTCCACGACGAGCTGATCGTGCACGCCCCGGCGGAGCAGGCGGAAGCCGCCGCCGAGGCGATGCGCGAGTCCGCCGCGGCCGCGGGGCGGCTGCTGTTCGGTTCCTTCCCCGTCGATTTCCCGCTCGACCTGAAGATCGGCGAGAGCGCCGCCAAGTGATGCCCTTCGTTTGTCAGGGGTTCGCCCTAACGTTGGACACACCATGAAAGGAGCACAACGTGGCGCTGGACGACGTTGCCGAGACAATCGAGCTAAAGATGTCTCCCCTGCGCAGGCTGGCGCTGACAGAAGCGCTGCAGGCGTACCTCGCAGAGCAGGAATCTCGCGTCGCTGAGTCCATCGAGTTGCACGATGTTCCGGAGACCCTCTGGTACTCCGAGCGTGCGGAGGCGGCACAGGCACTCATGGACCAGCTCGGCATCGAACGCGGCGACCCCGTAAACTGGCGTGGGAAGTATCGGCGCCCATGATTCCTCCACTACAAGAGGATGGATCCGTGGACATCCTCGAGAGCTTCAGCGCACCGACCGCGGCGTGGTTCCGCAGCGCGTTCGCGGCGCCGACCGACGCGCAGGCGGGAGCGTGGCAGGCGATCGCCGCGGGCCGGCACGCCCTCGTGGTCGCTCCGACCGGATCCGGAAAGACGCTCTCGGCATTCCTCTGGGCCCTCGACCGCGTGTTCCGCGAGGGGGCATCGCACGACGCCCTCCCGGGCTTCGAGGGGCAGACGCGAAAGACCAAGCGCCGCACCAAGATCCTCTACATCTCGCCCCTCAAGGCGCTCGGCGTCGACGTCGAGCGCAATCTGCAGTCGCCGCTCGTGGGCATCACCCAGGCGGCGAAGCGGCTCGGCGTCGACCCGCCCGAGGTCTCCGTCGGCGTGCGCTCGGGCGACACTCCCCCGCGCGACCGGCAGCGCATGCTGCGCACGCCGCCCGACATCCTCATCACCACGCCCGAGTCGCTGTTCCTCATGCTCACGTCGAACGCGCGCGACACGCTGCGCGAGGTGCACACCGTGATCGTCGACGAGGTGCACGCCGTCGCATCGTCCAAGCGCGGCGCGCACCTCGCGGTGTCGCTCGAGCGGCTCGACGATCTGCTCGAGACGCCCGCCCAGCGCATCGGGCTGTCGGCGACCGTGCGCCCGATCGACGAGGTCGCGCGCTTCCTGAGCGGATCCGCGCCCGTCGACATCGTCGCCCCGCGGGCCTCCAAGACGTTCGAGCTCGCCGTGCGGGTGCCGATCGACGACATGACGAACCCTCCGCCCGCGGGCACGCGCGAGCCCTCCCACCGGGCCGACCTCGCGGGCGCGGATCCGGCGGCTCCCTCCGAGGACCGGTTCTGGGAGGGGACTCCGACGGGCCCGGAGAGCAGTGGCGACCGATTCTGGGAAGAGGGATCCGAGAACGTCGAGGTCACCGGATCCATCTGGCCGCACGTCGAGGAGGCGATCGTCGACCGCGTGCTCGAGAACGCGTCGACGATCGTGTTCGCGAACTCCCGACGCCTCGCCGAGCGGCTGACGGGGCGGTTGAACGAGATCTACGCCGAGCGCCTGGGGCTCGACGTGCCCGAGCCGACCGTGCCCGCCCAGATGATCGCGCAATCCGGCCAGACCTCCGGCGTTGCGCCGGTGCTCGCGAAGGCGCACCACGGATCCGTGTCGAAGGAACAGCGCGCGATCGTCGAGGAGGAGCTGAAATCGGGCCTACTGAAGTGCGTCGTCGCGACGAGCAGCCTCGAGCTCGGCATCGACATGGGCGCCGTCGATCTCGTCATCCAGGTCGAGTCACCGCCGAGCGCCGCGAGCGGCCTGCAGCGCATCGGCCGCGCGGGCCATCAGGTCGGCGAGATCAGCCGAGCCGACCTCTTCCCGAAGCACCGCGGCGACCTGCTGCACACCGCGGTCGTCACGGAGCGCATGCTGTCGGGGTCCATCGAGGCGATCGCGGTGCCGCAGAATCCGCTCGATATCCTTGCCCAGCAGACGGTCGCGGCATCCGCCCTGGACTCGCTCGAGGTCGAGGCCTGGTTCGAGACGGTGCGGCGCAGCGCGCCGTTCCGCACCCTTCCGCGCAGCGCCTTCGAGGCGACGATGGACCTCCTCGCCGGACGGTATCCCTCGGACGAGTTCGCCGAGCTGCGTCCGCGCATCGTGTGGGATCGCGACCGCGGCGTCTTCGAGGGACGGCCGGGCGCTCAGCGACTCGCGGTCACGAGCGGCGGCACGATCCCGGATCGCGGTCTGTTCGGGGTGTTCATCGCGGGCGAGACGCAGAACGCGCGCGTGGGCGAGCTCGACGAGGAGATGGTCTACGAGTCTCGCGTCAATGACGTGTTCACGCTGGGCACCACGAGCTGGCGCATCGTCGAGATCACGCACGACCGCGTCAACGTCGTGCCCGCGTTCGGTCAGCCGGGCCGCGTGCCGTTCTGGACCGGCGACGGCCTCGGCCGTCCCGCGGAACTCGGTGAGGCGCTGGGGCGCTTCACACGAGAGATCGCGGCGGCCTCCCCCGAGACGGCACGCCACCGTCTGCGCGAGGCGGGGCTCGACGACAATGCCATGACGAACCTGCTCGCCCACCTCGACGAGCAGCGCGAAGCGACGGGCGCGCTGCCCACCGATGTCACGCTCACGGTCGAACGCGGCCGCGACGAGGTGGGAGACTGGCGGATCATTCTGCACTCCCCCTACGGCATGCACGTGCACGCTCCATGGGCGCTCGCGGTGAACGCGCGGATCCGCGAGCGGCTCGGCGTCGACGGATCCGCGGTCGCAAGCGACGACGGCATCGTCGCGCGGATCCCGGACGCCGATAGCGAGCCGCCGAGCGCCGAGCT
>Ga0164243_10000307_pt1 | contig 100168 bp, 82 predicted proteins | sample OricompcompostOP_FD_108781 | JGI IMG/M metagenome (GOLD analysis project Ga0164243, IMG submission 108781) | Organic Plus compost microbial communities from Emeryville, California, USA - Original compost - Organic plus compost (OP) | ecosystem: Engineered > Solid waste > Mixed feedstock >... | reverse complement strand
TCTCCGTATTCGATAAATACACGCTGGCCGATCTGGTCGCGAACAGAGAAGAGCTTGCAGGCGTGCTGGGCGCGTATAAACTGATCGGCAGTTCAGCCGAACAGGTGGCGTGAACCGGCGCCGTCAAAACAGGTTTTTTGCTTGTATTATTGAATTCAATCATTTTTCTGGCTGGGGCGCCAGGATTCGAACCTGGGAATGGCGGTACCAAAAACCGCTGCCTTACCACTTGGCTACGCCCCAGCAGGGACCGTTCGATGCGCGATCGCGGTCGCTTATACTGGCCGTCCGGCCAAAGCACAATCGCTGGAACAGACAATGCCGGAGGATTTCGAGCGCAGTCGAGGAGTGCTCTCCCGAGGTGAACCGGATCAGGAAGAAGCCGTACCGGCGTGCGAGAGTGTCGGCGTCGTCGGCAAGGTTTGTTTTCCCGCAACCAGGAAACAGGCGACGATCGTGCCGTAGATGAACAGCGCGTCATGAATGTCATGGCCGAGCATGATGCCTACCGATCCGCTCAGCAGGAACGTGATCTGGAGTGTCAACAGCAGCGACAGGCCGGCAAGGCCGGTCTCGTCTGCGGGCCTCAGGCGGCGCACCACCACCACTAGCGGCACGATGAAGAGGCCGAGTATGGCAAGCACGCCCGGTACGCCGGATTTCACGAGCGCGTTGAGCAGGAAGTTGTGATAGTGCGACACGCCGAAAACTTCCGCGCTGTCTTCCTGTATCGATCCCGGTCCCGACCCGATGATCGGGTTCTCTTCGGCTTTCTCCAGCCCGTGCTTCCAGATGACGACTCGTCTGCCGAGCGAGACGTCGTGTTTGCCGGCCTCTATCTTTTCGACGCTCTGAACCAGCGCGTTCACGCGCGTCTCGACCACGTCATAGGCAAGATAGCCGACTGCAATGACCGGAATGGCGGCGACAAGCGCACCGCGGGCCACTGCCGGCCAGTGAAGCTTCGGGCGCAGGACAAGCAAGGGGATTGCCGGTCCGATCAGCAAAAACGGCCAGAGCGCGCGCATGCCTGTGAACAGCAGCGCCGTGGCCGCCGCCAGCGCGGACAAGAGAGCGACCCATCGCTTGCGCTTCTCATGCCTCGCGGCGGCGAGCAGGCAGATACCGTAGACGAGCGAACTGATCACGGCGAGGACGCCTGGGTTTCCGGCGAGACCCTCGGCCCTGTCGTGAGCGGTGAAGGTCAGTTCCGCGCCGGTCACGAGAAGCGTGGCGAAGGCCCCTGAGATCGCGCCCCGCTCGACCGCGTCGAGTACGTCCTCGCGCCGTGAAAGGCACAGGCGCGCATAAACGAAGGCGAAGCCGAGGAAGGGGATATCCTTGGCGACCTGTCGCCAGGTGACCATGCCGTCATTGTGGAAAAGCCCCGAGATCACGTCCGCGGCGAGATAGAAGGCGAAGGCCAGCGCGACGGCCAGTATGGCGCGGTCGGAAGGGAAGACGATCTTCCGCTGATAGAGGCGAAGAAAGGCCAGCAGGATCGCGCCGCTGAAGAGGACGCTCACCCCGGAGCCGAACACACCTGCCCAGCCCAGCATGACGCCGGAAAAGAGCAGGTTCATCTGGTTGAGCGTCGGGCGCCGGTCAAGCAGGCGTGTCGACGGGACGTGGCGCCCCCCGGACTCGTCTACGCGCTCAGCGCTCGCTGCCGCGCCTTCATCGTTCATGCGGGGTTCCAGGATCGGGACTGTGCTCATATGCGAATGATGAAAATCTGCCGTGCCCCGATTCGGTATTGAGAACGCAAAGGCGGCGAAAGCATGTCATCGGCACGAAACCGTCCGTGTTGCCGTATGCCATTGTGGCAAAGCCATATGACAATTGCGACGCTTCGCCGGACAGATGAATCATCGGAGGCGTTTCGTCGCAAAAACGCTCGGCTTCTTGAAGATCGACTTGCGGCATCTTCCGGCATCGGATCGGTTGATCTGCCGGTCGAATATTGCCAAACCGTCCCTATGCTTGCCCGCGAACGCAATCTCCCTTGGAAGAACCTGCGGATTCACCTGAATATCTTTGCGACGGTCACGCGGATCTGCCGACGCCCAGATATGTCCAGCCGTCGGCCTTCATTCGGGCCGGCGCGTAGAGGTTGCGGCCGTCGATGATGATCTTGGCCTTGAGCCGCTTTTCCATTTCAGCGAAGTCGGGCGCGCGGAACTGCTGCCATTCGGTGCAGATCAAAAGCGCGTCGGCGCCGTCGAGGGCGTCGTATTTGTCGGCGCAAAGCTCGAGACCGGTACGGCCCGCATAGAGACGCCGGGCTTCGTCCATCGCGACGGGATCGAACGCCTTCACTTGCGCGCCGGCCTGCCAAAGCGCTTCCATCAGCGTGCGGCTCGGGGCCTCGCGCATGTCGTCGGTGTTCGGCTTGAACGAAAGCCCCCAGACCGCGAACGTCTTGCCGCGCAGCGCCTCTGCGCTGCCGAACTGCCCGGCGAGTTTGGCGAAGAGAGTGGTCTTCTGGCGATTGTTGACGGTCTCGATCGCCTCGAGCAATTCCGCCCGGTAGCCAAGGGCGTTCGAGAGGCTGGCAAGGGCTCGCACGTCCTTGGGGAAGCAGGAGCCGCCGTAGCCGGCGCCGGGATAGATGAAATGGTAGCCGATGCGCGGATCGGAGCCGATCCCTTTGCGCACGTCCTCGATGTCGGCCCCGACGCGTTCGGCCACGTTGGCGATCTCGTTCATGACGCTGATCTTGGCTGCAAGCATGATGTTGGCTGCGTATTTCGTCAGCTCCGCCGATTCCACGCCCATGAAGATCATGCGCTCGTGCGAGCGGTTGAACGGTTCGTACAACTCGCGCAGCAAGTGGCGCGCACGCTCGGTCCCGGTGCCGACGATGATCCGGTCCGGCTTGAGGAAGTCGCCTACGGCGGCGCCTTCCTTGAGGAATTCCGGATTCGAGACGACGTCGAAGGAGACGGTATCGGCCACGCCGCGCGTATCGAGAGCGGTCTGGATCCGGTTTGCGACGTGCCGCGACGTGCCGACCGGCACCGTGGACTTGGTGATGACCGCGCAATAGTCGCGCATGGACGCACCGATCGCATCGGCGACGTCGAAAACGAAGCGCAGATCGGCCCCGCCGTCGGCTTGCGGCGGTGTGCCTACGGCGATGATCTGGACCCGGCCGTGCTCGACCGCCAGTGGCGCATCCGTGGTAAAGGCAAGATGGCCGTTTTCGACGTTGCGCCGCACGATCTCTTGAAGTCCTGGCTCCCAGATCGGCAGGATCCCCTTGCGCAGTCCGGCGACCTTGGCCTCGTCCACGTCCATGCACAGGACAGAGTGGCCGACTTCCGCGAGGCACGCGCCGGTGACCAGTCCGACATAGCCGGTGCCGAAAACGCTGACTTTCATGCGCTTGTCCTGTCTGCTGCCCGCCGGCATTGCCGCGCCGCCGGACATTCGTCCGGAGTCGGGCGTGAGACATCGTCCCGTCATGTGACGTCGTCGTGACAAGGCCGGCGGCTGGCGGTCACGATTGCACGTGAGGGCTGGTAGCAGAGAAGGAACGGCGCGAGAAGAGGGCGGCGAACAGAAGCTGGCCGCCCCAATCGGCCCTTTTCGATATGAGCCTATTGGCCCCAAACCGCCAGTTCGTTGCCTGCGGGATCGCGGAAATGGAATCGCCGCCCGCCGGGAAAGGAAAAGATCGGCTTGACGATCTTGCCGCCCGCCTGCTCGACCGCCTCGAACGTGGCCTGCAGATCGGCCGAATAAAGGACCGGCAGGGGCCTTGCGACCGCTTCCGCGGAATCGGATTGGAAACCCCCTTCGAGACCTTCGTCGAAAGCGGCGTAGCTCGGCCCGTAGTCTGTGAAGGACCAGGAGAAAGCCGCGCTGTAGAAGGCCTTGACACTGTCGAGCGAGCCTCCCGTGGCCGGCATCTCAAGATAATCCAGTTTCCCTGTCTCTCGCATGGCTCACCTCTTTGTTCATGATATGTTCTATTCCTGTCGGGTTGCTTCCGCAAGCCCGCGACGAAGCAAAATCCCTTAATCGATTGTAGGACCGGTGCAGAGCAGGCAACGCTTGCCTTTCGCGCCGTCGGTCCCTATCGCTTCGCGGCGAACGCAGCCCTTCAAGGTGAAAATTCCGGGAGCGAGCATGACCAAATGGGTCTACACCTTCGGCGACGGCGCGGCCGAGGGTCGTGCCGGTGACAGGAACCTGCTTGGCGGCAAGGGTGCCAATCTGGCCGAGATGTGCAGTCTCGGCCTGCCCGTTCCGCCGGGTTTCACGATCACGACCGAGGCGTGCACCTGGTATTACGAGAACGGCAAGACTTATCCGGCTTCGCTGGAAGCCGACGTGGCGGCTGCCCTCGACCATGTCGCCGCGCTGACGGGACGCCGTTTCGGCGATTCCGCAAACCTGCTTCTGGTGTCGGTCCGCTCCGGCGCCCGCGCGTCGATGCCAGGCATGCTCGACACGGTCCTCAACCTCGGTCTCAACGACGGGACGGTGGAGGCGCTTGCCGCCGAATCCGGCGATGCGCGCTTCGCCTATGACAGCTATCGCCGCTTCATCCAGATGTATTGCGACGTAGTGCTCGGCCTCGACCACGAGGTCTTCGAGGAAATTCTGGAAGACCGCAAGGCGAGCCTTGGCCGCGACCTCGACACGGAACTGACGGCGGCCGAGTGGCAGGCCGTGATCGGCCTCTACAAGGCCAGGATCGAGGAAGAACTCGGCAGGCCCTTTCCGCAGGACCCGCACGAGCAACTCTGGGGCGCCATCGGTGCTGTCTTTTCAAGCTGGATGAACCAGCGCGCCATCACCTATCGCCGCCTGCACGACATCCCCGCGACCTGGGGCACCGCCGTCAATATCCAGGCTATGGTGTTCGGCAATATGGGCGAGACGTCCGCGACGGGCGTCGCGTTCACGCGCAATCCCTCGACGGGCGAGAAGGCGCTTTACGGCGAGTTCCTGGTCAACGCCCAGGGCGAGGACGTGGTGGCCGGCATCCGCACGCCGCAGAACATCACCGAGGCCGCGCGCGTCGCCGCCGGATCGGACAAGCCGTCGATGCAGAAGCTGATGCCCGACGCCTACGCCGCCTTCGTCGACATTTCGCAGAAGCTGGAAACGCACTACCGCGACATGCAGGACCTCGAATTCACCATCGAGCGCGGCAAGTTGTGGATGCTGCAGACCCGCTCGGGCAAGCGCACCGCCAAGGCGGCGCTCAAGATCGCGGTGGACATGGCCAATGAAGGCCTGATCTCGAAGGAAGAGGCGGTTACCCGCATCGACCCGGCCTCGCTCGACCAGCTTCTCCATCCCACCATCGACCCGAAGGCCGAGCGCAACGTGATCGGCATGGGCCTGCCCGCCTCGCCGGGCGCCGCGACCGGGGAGATCGTCTTTTCCTCCGACGAGGCCGAGGAGGCCAGATCGGTTGGCCGCAAGGTGATCCTGGTCCGCGTCGAGACCTCTCCGGAGGATATCCACGGCATGCACGCGGCGGAAGGCATCCTGACGACGCGCGGCGGCATGACCAGCCACGCCGCCGTCGTGGCGCGCGGCATGGGCAAGCCGTGCGTGTCCGGCGCCGGCTCGCTCAGGGTGGACCAGCGCAACGGAACGCTGATGGCGATGGGCATGACGCTCAAGAAGGGCGACGTCGTCACCATCGACGGCGGCAACGGCCAGGTGCTGAAAGGCGCCGTCCCCATGCTCCAGCCCGAGCTTTCGGGGGATTTCGCCGCAATCATGGAATGGGCGGACGCGGCGCGGCGCATGAAGGTGCGCACCAATGCCGAAACGCCGGCGGACGCGCGCATGGCCCGCTCCTTCGGCGCCGAGGGCATCGGCCTGTGCCGGACCGAGCATATGTTCTTCGACGGCGACCGCATCGTCGCCATGCGCGAGATGATCCTGGCCGAGACGGAGGAGGGCAGGCGCAGGGCGCTCGCCAAGCTCCTGCCCATGCAGCGCTCGGATTTCCTCGAACTGTTCGAGATCATGGCCGGCCTGCCGGTGACGATCCGCCTGCTCGATCCGCCGCTGCACGAATTCCTGCCCAAGACCGAGGAAGAGATCGCGGAAGTGGCCGCCTCGATGGACGTCTCGGCCGAAAAGCTGCGGCGGCGCACCGAGGCGCTGCACGAGTTCAATCCCATGCTCGGCCATCGCGGCTGCCGTCTCGCCGTGTCCTACCCGGAGATCGCCGAGATGCAGGCGCGCGCCATCTTCGAGGCGGCGGTTGAGGCAGGCCGCAAGGCCGGCAAGCTGGTGGTTCCCGAAATCATGGTGCCGCTGGTCGGCATCGTGAAGGAGCTAGACTACGTGAAGGCCCGCATCGACGCGGTGGCGAAGGCGGTGATGGAGGAGGCCGGCGTGGAGATGGATTATCTCACCGGCACGATGATCGAACTGCCGCGCGCCGCGATCCGTGCCCAGACCATCGCGGAAACGGCGGAGTTCTTCTCCTTCGGCACCAACGACCTCACGCAGACAACCTTCGGCATCTCGCGCGACGACGCTTCATCCTTCCTGGAGACCTATCGGCAGAAGGGCATCATCGACCAGGACCCGTTCGTGTCGCTCGACATCGAGGGCGTCGGCGAACTGGTTCGTATGGCCGCCGAGAAGGGACGGAAAACCCGACCCGAGATAAAACTCGGCATCTGCGGCGAGCATGGCGGCGATCCCGCGTCGATCAGCTTCTGCGAGGAAGTCGGGCTGGATTACGTGTCCTGTTCGCCTTTCCGCGTGCCGATCGCTCGCCTTGCCGCCGCCCAGGCGGCGATCAGGAAAGACTGACGGGCAATCCCGCCGCTGGGACAGGCGTCAGCGACGCTGGCCGATCAAACGGGAGCGGGCGCCGTCGTTCAGCCCTTCGCGCGCGCCTTGAAGCTGTGCCAGGATGAACGCGCGGGCGTGACGGGCGAGGTCCTCGCCGTCGTCCCACAGGTTGCGCCAGATGCCGAGGATGCCGCACAGCGGCTGCGAGACGACCACCGAGGAGAAGGATTCGAAAGTGATCGGCCCCTCGTAGCCGATACGCGCCAGCCCGGCGAAGATACGGTGGAAGTCGACCGAGCCGGCTCCGAGGTAACCCCGGTTGGACTCCCCGATATGGAAATAGCCGAGATGGCCGCCTGTATCGACGACGGCGGCCTCGACATTCGCTTCCTCGATATTCATGTGATAGCTGTCGAGATGGACCTTGACGTTCGGCGCACCCACCAGCCTGCAGAATTCAACCGCCTGGGAAGCCGTGTTGAGCACGTTTGACTCGTAACGGTTGACGACCTCCATGCCCAGCGTGATGCCGCTGGCAGCGGCCTTCTCCGCCGCCCGCCGGATGGCTTCGGCGGCGCCCATGATTCCCGCTTCGGTCGGCGGCTCGGCATATTTCTGGAAGGCGGAGTAGAGAATGCCGCCGACATATTTCGCCCCGACGTCGCGGGCGCCGGCCACGACCTCGTCAAGCCGTCTTTCGCCGGCTTTCACGCGTTCGGGATCGTCGCTGGAAATATCGCTGGCGCTGTCGAGGCCGAGCGACAGAACCGCCTCGATGCCCGCCGCTTCCACCTGCCTGCGGGTGAAGGCGAGATCCATGGCCCTGGGATCCGGCGCCGATATCTCGATGATGTCGAAGCCGAGTTCGGCCGTCTTGGCGACGGCATGGGCGCACTCCTCGCGGCTCCACGCCTTGACCCAGACATTTGCATGGAGACCGAGCTTGTTCATGCGCCGCCTTTCTGCCGATCGATTCCTGCGCCAGTCAGATGCGCGTCATGCTGCGCCGGCGCCACTGGTCGAAGATGACGACGACGACGATGACGAAGCCCTGGGCGATACGCTGCCAGAAGGGGCTCACGTCGAGGAGGTTGAGGCCGTTGCCCAGCACGCCGATGATGGCCGCGCCGACGATGGAGCCGAGCACACCGCCTTCGCCGCCGAACAGATTCGTGCCGCCGATGACCACCGAGGCGATGGAGCGCAGTTCCTCGCCCTCCGCCATGAGCGCATTGGCCGAATTGAGGCGTCCGACCAGGACGATGCCGGCGATCGCCGCAAGCAGGCCGGAAATCGCGTAGGTCATGATCTTGGTGCGCTCGATGGAGATGCCAGAGACGCGGGCGGCCTCCCTGTTGCCGCCGACGGCGTAGATGGAGCGGCCGAGCACCGTGTAGCGCAGCACGTACCAGGCGATCAGACCGCACAGGAGCGCCAGCAGCGCGCTGACCGGGAAGCCGAACAGGGTTCCTCCGCCGACCCAGATCAACGTGTCGGGAAGCTGTCGCTGCGCGTCGAAGGAGGGCACGGGCAGGCCGTTGGTGACAAGCAGCGCGGCGCCCCGGAAGATCGTCATCGTGCCCAGCGTCGCGATGAAGTCCGGGATCTTGAACGTCGCGATGACCCAGCCGTTGAAGGCACCGGCTATGAGGCCGACAAGCAACCCGATCGCGACCGCGAGTTCGGGCGGAAGCAGGCCGAAATCGACGCCGAACAGGACGAGCGGCTGCGTCAGCAGCACGGCGGTGATCGATGCCGAAAGGGCCGCGATAGCCGCCACCGAAAGGTCGATGCCGCCGGTGAGGATGACGAAGGTCTGGCCCACGGCGACGATCGCCACGAAGGCGCTCTGGCGGGCGATGTTCGACAGATTGTCGACCGTCAGGAAGTTCGATGTGGCGAAAGAGAGGTAAGCCATGAGCAGGATCAGGGCGAGCAGCGGGCCTGCCTGGAACAGCAGATGCCGCAGGTGGGCTCTCCCGGACTGCGCCACGGTGGTCGCTTCGTAGGAGGTCTTTGTCACGGTCGGTTCGCTGCTCGTTTCGCTCATGGGATTGGGTCCTCAGCTCGCATGCCGGAGCAGGTTTTCCTGGGAAAGCTGGTCGCGGTCGAGTTCGGCCGAAACGCGGCCGCCGTGCAGCACCAGCACGCGATCGGCCATGCCGATCAGCTCGTTGAGTTCGGAGGAGATCATCAGGATCGCCGCGCCCTCGTTGACCAGCCGGCTCATCAGCGCGAACACCTCGGCCTTGGCGCCCACATCGATGCCGCGCGTCGGCTCGTCGAAGATGAGCACATGCGCGCCGGACGACATCCAGCGCGCGAGGATGACCTTCTGCTGATTGCCGCCGCTGAAGAACATGAGCTGGTGGGTGAGCGAGGAGGGGCGAACCCTGAGTTCCCTGACGTAACGCCCGCTTTCCTCGCGTTCCCGTTTCAGGTCCAGCGGCGCGAGCAGGCGCCGGCGCGACAGCCATGACAGGCTGAGATTGGGACCGACGGGCTGCATCGGCACGAGGCTCTGGCGCCGGTCGCGCGAAATCAGCCCGAGCCCGGCCGCAATGGCGTCGGAGGAAAAGGAGAAACGCACCGCCTTGCCGTCCACGGCGATGCTGCCGGACTTGATCGACTGCAGGCCGAACAGGGCTGGCGCCAGCTCGGACTGGCCGGCGCCCATGAGGCCGTAGATGCCGAGGATCTCGCCGCGCCGAAGGGTGAAGGAAATGTCCTTCAGCGAGCCGCCGGACGCCAGGTTCTCGACCGCCAGCGCCGGCGCGCCGATCGCGGCCGCCTGCTTGGGAAACTGCTCGTCCAGCGCGCGGCCCACCATCATGCGCACGACGGTATCCTCGTCCGCCTCCTCGGCGGGCAGGGTTTCCACCACGACGCCGTCGCGCAGCACCGTGACGCGGTCGGCGATCATGGGAATCTCGGCGAGGTGGTGCGAAATGTAGATCATGCCGACGCCGCGCGATTTCAGGCGGCGGATGACGTCGAACAGGCGCAGCCGCTCGCCGTCCGACAGGGCCGACGTCGGTTCGTCGAGAAGCAGGATGCGGGGACCGCGCTCGAGCACGCGGGCGATCTCGACCAGTTGCTGTTCCGCGACTTCCAGCCTGCGCACCTCGACGGTTGGATCGATCGACACGCCGAGCGCGTCGAGCGCGCGCCGGGCCATATCGTGCGCCTTGCGCCAGTCGATGCGCCGCAACGGGTCACGCGGCAGGCGGTTGAGGAAGATGTTTTCGGTGACGCTGAGAGCGGGAACGAGGCTCAGTTCCTGATGGACGAGGCCGATGCCGAGTTCGCCGGCCAGTTCCGGGGTCAGCGTGGACACCTCCTTGCCGCGAACGGTGATCGTCCCGGCGCTTGCCCGGTATTCGCCCGCGAGAATCTTCATCAGCGTGGATTTGCCCGCGCCGTTCTCGCCGAGCAGGACCTGCACCTCGCCCGCCCGCAGATCCATCGAGATGGATTTGAGGGCGATCACGCCCGGGAAGCGCTTCTCGACCTGGTCGAGCTTCAGGAGGATTTCGGGTTCGCTCAAGGCGTGTCTCGAAGGATTTGCCCGCCCCGGGCCAGACGCGGATTCGGAGCGAGCCGGTGGATCGGCGCAAAGGGCAGCGGCAAGGCCCGCTGCCCTTCCGGTTGCGGCGGGCTTACTTCTCGGCCTTCTTGCAATTCGCGTGGATGCCGTCCCAGTCGATCGCCTCGAGCTTCGGCTCGGGATAGAAGTTGCGCGCGTTGACCTTGTAGACCGTGCGCGGCCGGATGTCGTAGGTCTTGGGCGTTTCGATGCCGCAGGCGAGCTGCACGGCGAACTTGGTGCCGAACCAGCCCCAGTCGGCGAAACCGTGGGTGGTCTCTGCGATGATCTTTCCCTCGGCGATGCGGTCTACCGATTCCGGTGTCACGTCGTTGGTGAAGATCGCCACTTTCTTGTCGCCGGTCTTGGGGCCGTCGTCGGCCGTTTCCAGCCGGCCCTGCGCGTTGGCGGCGAGCATGGCGCCGAGGCCCATCTCGTTGGACGCTGCCCAGATGAAGTCGAGCTTGTCGGGATTGGACTGCAGGATATCCTCCGCACAGCGCGTGCCCTTCTCGCGGTTCCAGTCGCCGGCGCAGGGGTTGCCGACGATCTCGATGCCCGGGAATTCCTTCAACACCTCGTTGAAGCCCTTGAGGCGCTCGGTGGAATAGAAGCCGCCGGCAACGCCCTCGATGATGGCGCCGCGCGCCTTGATCTTGGCGCGGTCGGCCTCGCTTTCCTTCGACGTCAGATCCTTCCAGAAGCCGAGGTCGAGATAGGTGTCTGGCTTGACCTCGACCTTGTCGCCGTCGCCCAGCACGCCGGGTGCGCCGAAATAGTCGGCCACGGCATTGGCGCTGACGCGGCCGCCGTCCGAATTGTCGAAGCCGATATAGGCGTTGACGTCGACGCCCTTGATCGGCTCCAGCAGGTTCACGATGATGACCGGGATGCCGGCCTCGCGCGCCCGCTTCAGCGCCGGCGTCACGGTCGCCACCTCGGCCGGCGAGACGGCGATCACGTCGACGCCGCGCTGGATCATGTCCTCGATGTTGGCGACCTGCTCGGCGAAGGCCGTCGGGCTGGTTTGGGCGCGGGTGATGAGCTTGACGTTGAAGCCGTGCTTGTTGGCGTCGTCGGCTGATTTCTGGAAGAAGTCCGTCGCGGTCTTGAACACGCCGGTGATGTCCGGCGGCGCCCAGCCGACGGTGATGTCGATGGGCTTCTGGTCCTGAGCATTCGCCGGAAGCGCCGCCGCGGACAGCAGGCCGGCCGCCAGTGCGGCAGGCGCGGCACAGGCCATGAATCTGGAAAATCCGTTTCTCATTCTTTCCTCCCTAAAGGCCGCCTAAGGCCGAACAACCTGCTGTAGCGGCTCCGCTGAGCCGCATCCCGGAACGCCTCCTCCAGACCCCGGTGAGGGGATGTTAACAAGGCAGTTTTGTAATTCAACTACAAAAATGTCGCGACGGCGATTATCTTGTTCGGACAAGTTGCACACGGTTCCGCACTCGCCGGCTTGCCGAGTTGCCTGTCGAAAGAATGGGCTAATCAAGGCAAATTGGGCGGTCGTTGTTTGTATGACTGAATCGAAAGCAAAATCCGGTCGATAGACGACAGCTTTCAAGATTGTAGTTTAACTACCTCATTGGCAGTACCCAGACACCCTTCCGATGGCAGGGGGCGGCTTCTAGAAGCCGCCGACCACGAAACCCCCATCGACGGGAAGGTCGGTGCCCGTGACGAAGGCCGCCGCCGGCGACGACAGGAAGATCGCCGTTCCTACGAGGTCGTCGACCGTGCCCCAGCGCTTGAGCGCGGAGCGCTGTTCGATCTTGGCGGCGGGCTCGGGGTCGGTCCACAGGCCCCTGGTCATGTCGGTCTTGTGGTAGCCCGGCGAGATGGCGTTGACGCGGATGCCGTCCGGCCCGAAAGCGTGGGCGAGATGGCGGGTGAGGCCGAGCACGCCGGTCTTGCTCGCGCCGTAGGCCGGAACCAGCGGATCGGTGACATAGCTCAGCATGGAGGCGATGTTGATGATGGATCCTTTCGACGCCTTGAGCAGCGGCAGCGCGGCCATGGCGAAGCGCATCTGGCTGTTGAGGTTGACGTCCATGACCTCCGTGTAGGTCTCGTCCTCGAACTCGGCGGTCGGACGGGCAATGCCTGCGCCGTTCACCAATATGTCGAGCTTGCCGAGCGTGGCGACGAAGTCCTTGATCGCCTTGGGATCGCGCACATCGACCTGTTCGAAGCGGATGCCCTCGTTGGCCGGGTCCCTGGAGGCGGCTTCCAGTTTTTTCGCCGAGCTTCCGAGCGCGGTCACGTCGCCGCCGAGCCTGGCGAAGCCTTGGGCGATCGCCAGCCCGATACCGCTCGAGCCGCCGGTGACGAGCACCGACTTGCCCTTGAAGAGGTCCTTGCTGAAGGTGTTGATGATGTCGTCCATTGTCATCCTCCCGGTCTGGATTGTCCGATGGCTGCCCGACGGTCGCCGCCGGCAGGAGCCGCATTCAGGTCGATATCGCGCGCAACCTCTCCAGCGCGGACGCCAGGTCCCTTTGTTGCGCCGCCGCTTGCCGATACGCAGCCAGCGCGGCGTCATAGACGGCGCGGGTTGCGGGTTGCGGCTGCGCGCGTCCTTCCGGCACGTGCAGCGCGCGAACCGGCTCGAAATCCTCCCACAGGCCGATGCCGACCAGCGCCAGCGCCGCCGCGCCGAGCGCCGCCGCTTCCTGGTCCACCCGTGTCTTGAGGATCGTGCAGCCGAAGACGTCGGCGAAGATCTGCCGCCATGCAGCGCTCTGCGCGCCGCCGCCGACGGCGATGATCTCGTCGCTGACCGTCGTCATGCGGCGCAGTTCGTCGAGCGCCACGCGTAAGCCCAGCGCTATGCCCTCCAGTCCCGCGCGCAGGATGTCGGCGCGCTCGTGCTGGAGGTCTAGCCCGACGAACGCGCCGCGCACGGCGGGGCCGCCTTCCAGCGCCGTGCCGCCGGCCAGCGTCGGCACGAACAGCAGCCCGCGCGCGCCGGGAGGCGAGGTCAATGCGCGTTCGATCATAGCCTCGTAGGCGTTTCGGCCATCGGCGGCGGCCTTTTCCCCGATGTCGGGCGTCAGGCGGTCGCGGATCCAGCCGATGCTGGTACCGGAGGAAAAGATCGACGTGGCGGAGATGAACTGTCCGGGCACGACATGAGCGAACGCATAGGAGTGGACATGGTCGTCGAGCAGGGGCCTTGCCGAGGATACGGTCAGCCAGCTCGACGATCCCATGGAGCTGAAGATATCGCCTTCGGCGAAAGTCGCGGAGCCCAGCGCCATGCAACTGTTGTCGACGCCGCCCGCAATGACCTTGACGTCCGCCGCAAGGCCGAACTGCTCGCGAAATTCCGGGCGGAGCGCGCCGATTGTTTCCGTCGAGGCCACGACCGGCGGGAGCAGGGCGGGATCGATGCCGGCAGCGGCAAGGATTTCGTCCGAGTAACGGCCGGCCGCGAGGTCGAAGCAACCGGAGCCGGACGCGTAGGAAATATCCGTCGCGATCCGTCCGGTCAGGCGCAGGTTGATATAATCCTTTGTGCCGATGATCGTGCGGGCGCGCGCAAAAACCTCCGGTGCCTCGTCGCGCAGCCACATGATCTTGAAGAGCGTATAAAGCGGCGCGGGAAAGCCGTTTCCGGTGGTCCTGTACCAGCGGTCCTGGTCGAATCGCGTGAAGAAAGCGTCCGCCTGCGCGCCGGCGCGGCCGTCCGACCAGATCGGCACGGCGTCCTGCAAAGGAGCGCCGTTTTCATCCAGCGGGATGCAGCCCAGGCTGTGGCCGGAGAACGCGATGGCGGAGATCTGTGGGGCATCGACCTCGGGTCTTGCGAGCAGCGCGCCGAAGCAATCGAGAAAAGCCTGCCACCAGTCCTGCGGCCGTTGTTCGTGGCGCGACGGGGCCGGAAAGAGCGTCTTGTAGGAGACGACGTGCTCGGCGAGGCAAACGCCCGCCGCGTCGAAGACGGCTCCCTTGATCCCGCCAGTGCCGAGATCGAATGCGGCGACAGAACGCGGCATCCGCAGGCCTCAGGCCGCGTCCGACAGGATCAGCCTGCCGCCCGGCAGCGCCGCGCATTCGCGGACCAGATCGACGGCCGTCTTCGTGTTGATGCCGAAGCGGCTGACGCCGAGGGCGACCATTTCGCGGACCGTTTCCAGGCTGCGGATGCCGCCGGACGCCTTGATGGCGACGCGCCCGCGCACGGTCTCGGCGATGATGCGGATTTTTTCGACCGTCGTGGCGCTCGGCGTCCAGCCGGTGCCGGTCTTGACGAACGCCGCGCCGTTTTCGGCAACGATCTCGCTGGCGCGACGGATCTCATCGTCGCTCAAATGGTACAATTCGATGATTACCTTCAGCGGCACGGGCGCGATGGCATCGGCCACGGCACGGATTTCGTCCGCCACATAGGCGGTATCGCCGGATTTCAGCCGGCCGATGTTCATCATCATGTCGAGTTCCTGCGCCCCGTCGGCGACGAGGGTTCTGGCCTCGGCGATCTTGGTCCGGGTAGCGTGGCCGCCCGAGGGAAAGCCGACCGGGCCGCCGACCATGGTGAAGGAACCGGCGGGGATGAGGCTACGCAGCAGCGGCACGAAATGCGGCAGCGCATGGGCCGCGACGAAGCGGTTTTCAGTCGCGATCCCGGCCAGCGCGCGGACGTCCTGTTCGGTATGGAAGGCCTGGACCGCGCTGATGTCGATCAGGGCGGCGAGCCCCGCGGCGTCCATGCTTTCGGGTGCCGATGCGGCGGCTGACATGGCCCTGTTCCTCCCGGACTGAATGCCTTTCATTTCTGTAGCATGACTACAGAAATGTCAACGGAATAAGGCGATACGGCTTCAATACGGATAAAATATATCAGATATCAGTATTACAAGTACGCAATCAGTCGTCATCCGTTCGCAGATAGCTCAGATGCTTCTTCATTTCGCCGAAGCTCTCGACATGCTCCTCGCCACGCCGCAGCGCCACGGCGGTCGACAGGATGTCGATGACGGCAAGGGCGGCAATGCGCGAGATCGTCGGCGTGTAGATGTTGGTGTTCTCCAGCGTCTCGACGAGGACGACATGGTCGCAATGCTCGACCAGCGGCCCGTGCATGCCGACGAGGCCGAGTACGACGGCGCCGCGTTTGCGTGCGAGTTCTGCGGTGTCGAGCAGCGAGGTCGTCGCGGCGGTATTCGAGATCACCACCAGGACGTCGCCCGGACTGAGCATCGAGGCGACCATGATCTGCTGGTGCGAATCGATCTCCACGCCGCACGGCACGTCGAAGAGCGGGAATTTCTGCTGCGCGTCGCGCGCGACGATCCCGGATGCGCCGAAGCCGAAGAACTCGATGCGCTTGGCGTTGGCGAGGATGTCGACCGCCTTGCGGATCGCCTGGCCGTCCAGGCGGTTGCGGACCCAGTCAAGGCTGGTGATCGTGTAGTCGAAGATCTTTTCCGCGACCGCTTCCGGGCCGTCGCTGGGCAGGATGACCGAGTGGGTGGCGGGCGTGCCGAGCGCGAGCGACTGCGCCAGCCGCAGCTTGAAGTCCTGATAGCCGAGGCAGCCGATCGACGTGCAGAAGCGGATCACCGTGGGCTGGCTGACGCCGGCCCATTCCGCGGTTTCGGCGACGGTCGCGTGAAGGATGCGGCGGGGGTCTTCCAGCACCACTTCCGCCACCTTGCGGTCGGACTTGCGCAGGAAGTCGAGGCGCGTGCGGACCGTCTCGATGATGTTCTCGTTGGTTCCGATCGTTTCGGAGACTCTTGGCTTGCGCGGCATGGGAATCCGTTGCGGCTGGAAGCTGGCGGCCGGTTTGCCTGCATCCGCGCCTCCCGCGCCGATGCTGCGCGGCTGAAAGAACGGGTGCCCGCGAGCCGATCCGTCAGCTCTGGGAAACGCGATATTCTCTGCCGGTTTGTGCCCTAAGCAATGTTGTTTCGCAACAGCCCCGCATCGCGGTCTCGACCGCGGCGTCGATCACCCTGGGGTCGGCCGTGTTGAAGGCGAATAGGCCGTAGTGATGGAAAACGGCGGCGCCGGCGCCGAGCGCGCGGGCAAGATCGACGGCCTCCTCGAGCGACAGATTGCCGGGCACGCCGTTGGCGCCGAGGTCGGGGCGGCGTCCATTGACCGGCAGCAGCGCCACGTCCGGAGCCAGCGGCTTCACGTCGTCCACGAGGCCGTCGAACGGGACGGTGTCTCCGGAGTGATAGATCCTCACGCCGCCTGTCTCCAGCACGTAGCCGAGGAAACGGTGGTTGCCGTGGGTGTCGCGTTCGAGCGTTTCGTGAGCCGCCCGGACGGCATGGATGCGCACGCCCGCGAGCGGTTCGACGCTTTCGCCGGCATCCATCGCAACGAGCCGTGCCGGCGGCACGTCGATGCGCTTCACGGCCTCTTCGGTCGAGGCGCGCGGCACGACGAAGCGGCAGGCCGGGAAAGCCTTCGCGATCGGCGTGAGCGTCTGCGGGTCCATATGGTCGGTGTGCTGGTGCGTCACCAGCACGCAATCGACGGGCGGCAGCTCGCCGATGGCGATGGGCGGTGGCATCATGCGTTCGTGCGGGAAGCGCGTGCCGCGATATTTTTCCGCCAGGCTGTCGGACAGGTAGGGGTCGATGAGCAGCGTGCGGCCGCCGGCGCGTATCAGGAACCCGGCCTGGCCGAGCCAGTAGAGCGAGACGCCGTCCGCCGGCTGACCGGCGAGATGTTCGGCCAGCGGTTCCACGAAATCGAGAACGCGCATCTTCACCATCAACGCGCCAGCGCATCGAGCAGGTTGCGGATCGCCACTTCCGTCGCGCGGCTCACGCTCTCGTCGGTGAAGCCGCCTATGTGGCTGGTGGCCACGACCTTCGGATGGAACGCGAGGCTTCCCTGTTCCGGCGGCTCGACCGCGAACACGTCCGTGCCGTAGCCGTGCAGACGGCCCTCGTCCAGCGCGGTCCGCAGCGCGTCCTCGTCCGCCAGCGCCGCGCGCGCCGTGTTCACGATGACCGCGCCCGGCCGCATGGCTTTCAGGCGGGCCTCGTCGATGAGGAAGGCGCCGCCGGGAAGCGGCGGGCAATGCAGCGAGATAATGTCCGCGCGCGAGAAAAGTTCGTCCAGCGCCACCCATGAGAAAGGCTCGGCGGTGGCGAAGTCGCGAGGGTAGGGGTCGTAGCCGAGGACTTGCGATCCCATGGCGGAGGCGATTTGCGCCACCTGACGCCCGACCGCGCCGCAGCCCACCACGCCGACGATGCGCCCGCGCATTTCCTTGCCGCGCTGCCGCGGCCAGCCTCCGGCCTTGATGCCGCCGTCGGCGGCCGGGATGGAGCGCAGGACGGCGAGGATCAGCCCGATCGCCAGTTCCGCCACGCCGGTTGCGTTGGCACCTTCGGCGCGCAGCACGCGCACGCCCTTTCGCTCGAGGTCGGGCAAGGGCAGGTTGTCGACGCCGGTGCCGTTGCGCGAAACCGCCTTCAGGCTGTCGGCCACGTCGATCACCCGCGGGCTGACGGGCTCGATGCCGGCCAGCCAGCCGGCGCAGCCGGGCAGCAGCTCGATCAGTTCCGCTTCGCCCGGCAGCTTGCCCGGCGTGGAAAAGACCAGTTCATGGCCCGCCTCGGTGAGAATGGAAAGCTCGCGCGGCGGCTCCTGGGTGAGCGAACGGGGCGTGATGAGAATGCGCGCCATGGTTCAGTTCTTCGCCGCCTCGATGGCGATGCGCGATATCTCGTCGAACGCCGGCCCGGACGTCGGGATGTCGATGTGGAAGACCTCGGCGATGACCTGCGTCCAGCCGTGGATGAAGTAGGTCCATCCGTCCTCCACCTGCAGGTGGCGTGCGGCTTTCTGCCGGTTCGCCTGGTCGAGGAAGACGAGGTCGCCGCGATAGTTGAGGTCCCAGGCGATGCCGCGTTCGGGAAATGCGCCGGCGTCGGTGAGCGGCGAGCCCGGCGCGTCCTTGCCCAGTCCGGTCGCGTTGATGACCAGCGAGCCGGGCTTCAGTTTCACCATGGCCTCGTCGTTCAGTTCTGGCCTGTCGGCCAGCACGTAGTCGACAGGCACGCCGAAATTCAGGCTTTCGTGGAAGTGCCTGATCTCGTCCAGCCGCGGCTGCGAGCGGTTCGTCACGACCACGCGCGACGGTCTGTCCGAGCCGCGCTCGGGCCGCATGAGGTGCCAGGTGATGGCGATGGTGGAGCCGCCGGCCCCCATCGACATCAGTTCCGCGCCGGTGCGCTCGAAATGATCCCTCGCCAGGAAGTTGTCGATCGCCAGGCCGGACGAGATCGGATCCTTGGCGTGGCAGACAAGTCTGCCGTCGCGCTTGGAGAGGCAACTGGTCTCGTTCATGGCTTGTGCATGCGGGTCGATCTCGTCGAACAGGTCGCGCGCGGCCTTGAAGAGGTCGAGCTTGTGCGTCGTCACCAGAGCCCCCAGCGAAAGCGGGTCTTCCTTGATGAAGGAAACGGCTTCGCGATAGGCCTGCGGATCGGCATGGAGGGGAAAGTCCATGCCCTTGATGACGGCGTCCTTGAGGCCGAGATGCCTGGCCCAGGCCGGGAAGACCCGCATGATGGAGCTTTTCGCGGTGGTGACGCCGATGAAGTAGAAGGTGGGCTGCGTGGCCGGCTGGTAGGTCATGCCGCGTCCTTTTTCGAAGAGGCGTAGACCGCCGCGAGCGCGGCCTCGTCACGCGGGCGCCAGTTGGGGTTCTCGACCGCCTTCCAGCCGCCGGCGCCGTCGTCGAGGATGCGGCTGCGCATGCCGCCCGAGCCCTCGATGATTGCATAGTCCTGTCCCGAATCCGCCGGGTAGCAGAACAGCATCACCAATTCTTCCGAGCCCGTATTGACGGAGCGGTGGATCCAGTAGGGCGGCACGTAGCAGCAGGTCAGCGGCTCGATTTCGACGATGCGCGTCTCGCCTTCGGGCGATTCCATCAGCATCAGGCCCTTGCCCTTCTGGCCGTAGTAGATTTCGGGGCGGTCGGCCTGCCGGTGGATATGGCCGCGCGTGATGAAGAACTCGTCGCCCACCTTGCCGGGAACCATGCGCGTGACGCCGAAGATCACGTCGCCGGCTCGGTCGGAGGGGCGGAAATCCGAAACGGCATAAACCACCTTGTCGCCCCACTCGACGCGCATGCGCTGGAAGGCCGCCTCGTCGCCGTAAAGGCCGGCGAGATCGCCGAAGCGCTTCTCGTAGCTGCCGGTGGCGTTGGTCATGGCTCCGGTCGCAAGGTCGACGTCGCAACCGACCGGTTCGAAATGTTTCTTCACGAGTATCGGTCCTTCCACTTCATGCTTGCGGCCCGCTTTCGGGACCATGCTCTAGACGATCGTGTAGCCGCCATCGATCGCCAGGTTGGCGCCGTTGACCATTCCCGCGCCGTCGCCGGCGAGATAGAGAACGGCGGCCGCGATTTCCCATGGCTTGGCGAACCGCCGCGTCGGGATCGCGGCGCGCGCTTTCACACCCTTTTCGCCGGCCCAGCCGGTCAGGCCGAGTTCGGTCTCCACCACGGTCGGCGAGATGGCATTGACGGTGACGCCGCGCGGTCCCCATTCGAGCGCCATGCAGTTGGTCATGCCGATGATGCCGGCTTTCGAGGCGCAATAGGCGACATGGCCCTCGATGCCGATGCTGGCGGCCTGCGAGGCCATGTTGACGATGCGGCCTTTGCCGCGCGCGAGCATGCCCGGCGCGACGGTGCGCGCCACGAGAAACGCGCCCTTGAGATTGATGGCGAGCGTGCGGTCCCACTCCGCGGTCGGATAGCTCTCCGCGGCAGCGAGCGGGCCGATGCCGGCATTGTTGACGAGGATGTCGATGCCGCCGAACGCCTGCTCGGCAGTCTGGACGCAGCGTTGCACGCTGTCCTCGTCGGTGACGTCGCCGACCAGTCCGAGATGGGTCTCGCCGAGCGTGTAGGCGCCGTCCTCGATGCGCGCATCGCGGTCCATCAGCGCCAGGCGCGCGCCGCGCGCGGCGAAGGCCTCGGCAACGGCCCGCCCGATGCCCGCGGCCGCGCCGGTGATGAAGACGGAGCGTCCCGCGAAATCGAGCAGGTCGGGCATGGTGTCGGATACGGGATCGGCCATCTCAGAACTCTTGGCGCGTGTGGGTGATCGTCATCTCCTGGAGATTGACGGTCTGGGGAAGCTGGTAGGCGAACAGCATGGTGCGGGCGACGTCGTTGGCGTCGATGCCGCCGTCCATGGCCTCGCGTCCCTTGTTCCAGAAGTCGTAGGCGTTCTGGTGCGTGATGGTCTTGTCGATCTCCGACTTGGTCACGCCGGGCGAGATGACCATCACCCGCACGCCATGCGCCGACATGGTCTGCCGCAGCCCTTCGCTGATCGCATGGACGAAGTGCTTGGTTCCGCCATAGACGTCGTGGTGCGGATAGATCTTGCGCCCGGCGATGGACGAGACGCTGATGATGGTGCCGCGCCGTCGCGCTTTCATGCCTGACGACACCGCGTGCATGCCGTTGAGCACGCCGAGGCAATTGATGTCGACCAGGTCGCGCCATTCCTTCGGGTCCTGCTCGTCCAGCCGCGCCAGCCGCGAGATGCCGGCATTGTTGATGAGGCAGTCCACCGGTCCGAATTTTCTTTCGCCTTCCTCGACGGCCGCCACGAGCGCGTCGTAGTCGCGCACGTCCGCGCCGACGGCCAGCGTGTCGGGAAGGCCCATCGCCTCGATCCGCTCGGGCCGGCGCGCGATCAGCAGCAGGGGATGGCCGGCCTGCGAAAAGACGCGCGCCGTTTCCTGACCTATGCCGGCGCTGGCGCCGGTAATCATGACGAGCGGCTTGCTTGCCATCGTGCCTCTCCTCAATCCAGCGCGCGCGAAAAGGCGTCGAGCGCCAGGATGGAATCGCGCAGCAGCGGCACGCTGAGCGCCACCGGCGTCGCGTAGATGATGTCGTCCGGGTTCTTCAGGGCGGCGGTCGCGACGCGCTCGATCTTGGCCTCGACGTCCTCGACGATCTTCAGGTCGGCCAGCGTCGTCGGCAGGCCCATCGCGCGGCAGAAATGGATCATGGCCTCGATCTCGTCCGGATCGCGGTCCTCCAGCATGAGCAGGCAGAGCACGCCGAAGGCGACCTTCTCGCCGTGCAGGAAGCCGTGCGTCTCGTCGAGCTGGGTCAGCGCGTCGTGGATGCCGTGGGCGGCCGAGCAGCCGCAATTCTCGAATCCGAGGCCGGACAGCAGCGTGTTGGCCTCGATGATGTTCTCCACCGCGGCGGTGCACAGGCCCTCTTCGACGGCGGCCCTGGCCTTGAGGCCGTCGCGCATCAATACCTCGTGGCATTTCTCGGCGATCGCGATGCCGGCCTGCGTCGCGGGAAACCCGCCGGCGACATAGTTGTCCGTGCGCGATTCGAGGTTGGAACGCGCCTCGAACCAGGTCGACAGCGCGTCGCCGATGCCGGCGACCAGGAAGCGGGCAGGGGCGGCGACCACCACTTCGGGATCGACGGCCACCACGTCGGGATTGCGCGCCAGCCGCAGCGACTCGACGAAGACGCCGTGCTCGTCGTAGACGACCGCGACGGCGCTGCACGGCGCGTCGGTGGAGGCGATGGTCGGTACCACGACGATGCGGGCGTCGGTGTTCATGGCGGTGACCTTGGCGGTGTCGATGGTCTTGCCGCCGCCGACCGCCACGACCACGCCGACCCCGGCGTCCGATGCGATCGCCGTGACGCGCTTGATCTCGGCCCAGGAGCACTCGCCGTTGAACCGCTCGAACCGGGCCTCGATGTCGCCGCCCAGCCCTTTCTCGACCCGCGGCTTGAGCGCTTCGAACATCACCTTGTCGATGAGGACCAGCGCCTTCGTGCCGAGCGGCGCGACATGGGCGGCGAGCCTGTCGATCTCACCGCGCCGCTGAATGTATTTTCCTGGGCCGCCGTAAGCGCGTGACATTGGTGGTGGTCCTCCCGGTTGCCGTTGATTGTCAAGTCAGCGCAGCGTGTAGCCGCCGTCGATGGTGACGATGGATCCCGTCATGTAGCTGGCCGCGTCGGAGGCGAGGAACAGAACCATCGAGGCGACCTCGCTCGATTTGCCGGGACGCCCCATCGGCGTCATGCCGTTCCAGATTCTCGCCCAATCGGGGTCTTCCAGCCCGCCCTTTGTCATGGCGGTCTCGATATAACCGGGCGCGACGGCGTTGACGCGGATATTCCGCTCGACGAATTCGCCCGCGAGCGACTTGGTGACCATGTGCACGCCGGCCTTCGATGCGTTGTAGGCGACCTGGTGCTGGGGAATGTTGCTGATGAAGCCCGAGATCGACCCGACATTCACGATCGACCCGCCGCCGGCCTCGATCATCAGGGGAATGGCTGCCTGACAGCACAGGAACAGGCTGGTCAGGTTGGTGTCGATCACTTCGTCCCACAGCGCCCGATCGACGTCGAGGCTCGCCTTGTGTCGGGCGACGCCCGCATTGTTGACGAGGATGTCCAGGCCGTCGAGCGCTTCCGCCGCGGCGTTCACGAGCCTTGCCGGTCCGTCAGGTGCGGTCAGGTCGGCAGCGACGAAGGTGGCGTCGATTCCTTCGCCTGAAAGACTTTCCGCCGCTTGCCCGCCTTCCGCCTCGCCGCGTGCGGACAGCACCACCCGCGCCCCCATCTGGCCGAGCGCGCGGGCGCATTCGTAGCCGATGCCGCGGCTGCCGCCGGTCACGAGCGCCTTCCGTCCGTCCAGCCGGAGCATTTCTGAATACATGTCGAACCTCCCGGCTTCCCCTCAAGGCCGCCTCAGTTTTGTAATAAAACTACCTTGACAATCACTGTCAATGGGCAATCATTGGGTAAATGTCGCTAAGGGAGGAACGATCACGGGTCTTTTCGCCCCGTGACGGGTGATATGTGCAACGAGTCTGTAGCAAAGATACAAAATGGGGCGGTGGGAGGCGATGGGCTCCGTGGCGGTCGCCGCGGTTTCCCGCTCTCGTCAGGCTGTTCCCTGGCCCGGCGCCCCGTTGCCGGCCAGCTTCGCCAGATAGTGGGATCGCGTCCATTCGATGTGACGGACGAGCAGCGCTTGCGCGGCCGTGGCGTCGCCGCTACGAGCCAGCCGCAGCAGGTCTTCGTGTTCGCCGAACGAGGTGCTGTTGAGTTCCGCCTCAAGCGACAGGCGGTTCCGCAGCGCCTGGACCCGGAAGGCGATGGTGGTGAAGGCTTCCAGCAGGTAGGCGTTGCCCGCCAGTTCGAACATCGTGCGGTGAAACGCCCCGTCGAGGGTCCGGTAGCGTTCGGCGTCGCTTTCGGAGAGGGCCGCTTTCATCTCCCCGACGGTTTCTGCCCAGCTTTGGACAAGCGCAGCGGCGTTCCGCTCCAGCGCCAGGCGCAGCGCTGCCGTCTCCAGTATGCCGCGCAACTCGGAAAGCTCGCCGACCTGTTCCGGGCTCATCGAAAAGACGAAGGTGCCGCGCTGCGGGTGAACTTCCACAAGCCCTTCGCGCTTGAGCTGCATGAGGGCTTCGCGCACCGGGGTCTTGCTGACCCCCAGATCCTTGGCGAGCATGATCTCGGACAGCGACTCGCCCAACTGCAGGGCGCCGCGCACGATCCTGACCCGTATTTCGTCCGCCGCCTGCTCGGTCAGCGACGGTCCCCGTTCCAGCGCCATGGTCGTTCCCCTTCCTTGTCGACTTATTGTGCGATTCGCACGTCGGTCCGCAATTATCGTTTGACTGAGATATCAGATATGATACTCCAGATGCCAAATGGCAACTGCGTATCTGGCTGCAAGCCCATGACGGCAACTGTAAGGATCGAAGCGGACATCCTTTCGCGCAGCCTCGGGCAGAGGCTGCTTGCCGCGGGTGCGTCCGGGACGGCGGCGGACGCCTGCGTCAGGGCGCTTATGCACGCTTCGCGCATCGGCGTGGACAGCCACGGCGTGCGCCTGGTGAGCCATTACGATTCGGTTCTTCGCGCCGGCCGGGTGAAAGGGAACCCCGACATTTCCGTACGGCGCACCGCCGCCGCCACAGCCGTCGTCGACGGGGACGACGGGTTGGGCCATCTCGCCGGCTATCGCGCGATGGAAGAGGCGATTGCGCTGGCGCGCGAAGCCGGGATCGGCGCGGTCGGCGTGGTGCGCTCCTCGCATTTCGGCGCGGCCGGAGCTTATGCCGTTGCCGCAGCTCAAGCAGGAATGATCGGCTTCGCCACGACCAATTCGGATTCAGCCGTGACCCTGTTCGGCGGGGCGAAGCCTTTCCACGGCACCAACCCGCTGGCCTTCGCCGCGCCGAGCGGCGGCCGGCGCCCCTGGCTGGTCGACATGGCGACCTCGTCCATACCGCTCAACCGCGTTTTGCTGTTTCGCGCGCTTGGCAAGGAATTGCCGCAGGGCGTGGCGGCCGGGGCGGACGGCACGGCTACGCGCGACGCGCACGCTGCCTCGATGCTGCTTCCTCTCGGCGGCGAGGAGTTCGGCTTCAAGGGTGCGGCGCTTGCCGGCGTCGCGACCGTACTTTCGGCGGTGTTGCAGGGCATGACTGCCGACCACGCCATGATCCCGATGGTCGGCGCCGGCGACAGGACGACGCCGCGAAACATGGGGCATTTCTTTCTCGCCATAGACCCGGCGCGCTTCGGCGGCGCCGAAGTCTTCCGCGCCGGCATGGCGGCCTATCTCGGCGCCGTCCGCGGGGCAGGACGGGACACGATGGCGCCCGGCGACAGGGAATGGACCATCGAGGCCGAACGCGAGCGGGAGGGGATACCGGTCGATCTCGAGACGGCGGCCTTTCTGGGCCTGCTTGCAGGCGCGGAAGGCGCGGATACGACGCCGCAGGAAACATCGCGGATTTGAGGCATTCGGGCCGGCCGCGGTCGCGCCGGACGATGAAAAGGGAGGATTTGGGAATGAAGCAGATACTGATTGCCGGGGCGGTCGCGTCGACCGCACTCGTTGCCACCGTCGGGGTCGCCTCGGCACAGGCGTGCAATGACGCCGACCGCGTGCCGATCACCTGGTCGACCATCGCCGGCTTCTACACCGACGCGATGGCCAAGCTGGTGTCCGGCTTCGAGGCGAAGAACTGCGTGAAGGTCAACGTCGTCAACATCGACAATTCGCAGCTCTACAACAAGCAGGTCATCGAGATGGTCGGCCAGACCGGCGCCTATGACGTCGTCACACTGGAGACGTCCGAAAAGGCGGAGTTCGCCGAGAACGGCTTCATCCTGCCGATGACGGACTATTTCGCCGACAAGAAGGCGCAGCTCGACGACGTCGCGCCGACGCTGGCGGCGCTCACCACGCAGTACAAGGGCGATGTCTGGGGCTTGCCCTACTACACCTATACGGCCGGCTACATCTATCGCGCCGACCTGTTCGACGATCCGACCGAGCAGGCCGCCTTCAAGGCGAAATACGGCTACGACCTCGCCGTGCCCACCACTTGGGCGCAGCATCGCGACATCGCCGAATTCTTCACCCGCAAGAAGGGCGACAAGCTGAAGGGCGAGGAACTGACGAAGGATTTCTACGGCGTCGGCCTGATGGCGGGGCCGTTCCCCGAAATCCAGGACGAGATGTCGGGCGTGCTGTGGAGCCAGGGCGCCGACTGGCTGACCGACGACGGCAAGGTGCCGGTCGACGCGGTCGAGAAGGCGATGGACGACTACCTCAAGCTGGTGAAGTTCGCCCCGCCGGCGGCGCTGACCGTCACCTATGACGGCGTGATGAACCAGATGAAGGACGGCCAGATCGCCCAGACCTATTCGTTCTTCCTCGATCAGTGGCCGAATGCGGTGACGACGGAGCAGAGCGTGCCCGGCGCCAGGATGGGTGTTGCCGAAGCACCGGAGAAGAAGGCCTATATCGGTGGCTTCCTGCTGGCCGTGTCTGCAAGCTCGACGCATCCCAAGGAGGCGATGGATTTCGTCGCCTATATCGGCGGCCATGACGCGCAGATGGAGTTCGCCAAGGCCGGCGGCACCTCGACGCTGATGAGCGTGCTGTCCGACCCGCAGTTCGCGACGCCGGAAAGCCGCGCCAAGACCGGCCATTTCGCCACGCTGCTGAAGATCTTCGACGACATGAAGGGGTTCCGTTCGAACCTGTTCGACACGCCCTTCGGCGCCAAGATCTACAACACCATGCAGATACCGTTGCAGGCGGCGGCTGCCGGCCAGATCAATGCACGCCAGGCGGCGGAGCAATTGGCCTCGGACGTCGAGAAGATCTGCGGCGGTCCGTGCCCGATCGGCAAGTGATCGTCCTCCCGGACCAGGACCGATCGCGCGACGGAGTTCCCAAGGCTCCGCCGCGCGACCGGCCAGACAGAACATCGTTTCCGGAGTACCCTTGATGTCGCAATCCATGTCCATTCCAGCCTCGCAGACGCGCCGCCCCGCGACGATGTCGGCCGGCATGTCGGACAGGTGGTTTTCGATCCTGCTGATCACGCCCGCCATGGTCGTGATCCTGGTCTTTGCCCTTTTGCCGCTCGCCTATGCGCTCGACGTCTCGTTCCGCTTCGCCGATCTGACGCGTGGAAGGCTGGGCGACTTCGTCGGCCTCGACAACTACCGCATCGTGCTTGCCGACGAGGCCTTCTGGAAATCAGTCGGCGTGACGCTGCAGTTCACCGTGTCCGCCGTCGCCCTCGAAATGGTGCTCGGCATCGCGATCGCCTTCCTGATCAACGGCGCGACGGCCGGAAAGGGCATCATCCGCAGTCTCATGGTCCTGCCGCTGGCGACCTCGGCCGCGGTCACCGGCCTGTTCTGGCGTTATCTCTACGACACGCAGTTCGGGCTGATTAACTATTTCCTCGGCCTGCTTCACCTGCCGCAGCCGAACTGGCTTGGCGACTACACCATAGCGCTGTGGTCGGTGGTGCTGTTCGACGTCTGGCAATGGACGCCCTTCGTTGCCCTGATCGCGCTGGCCGGCCTCCAGGCGCTGCCGAAGGAGCCCTTCGAGGCGGCGGAACTGGACGGCGCGAGCACGTTCAGGGTGCTGCGCACGCTCACCTTCCCGATGCTGAAGCCGGTGCTGTTCCTGGTGCTGGTGCTGCGCACGATCGACAGCGTGCGCCTCTACGACGCAGTGGCGGTGCTGACCCGCGGCGGGCCGGGAACGACCACCGAGTCGATGACCTTCTATCTCTACCGCACCGGGCTGAAGCTGTTCCGCATGGATTATGCGTCCACCATGGCCGTGTTCTTCCTCTACGCCATGCTGGTCGCCAGCCTGTTCGCCCTCGCACCGCTCCTGAAGCAGTTCTCGACCCGCGCGTCGGAAGGCTGAGAGAGGACCCCGCCATGCTGCAACGCCCGACAAGTTTCGCCACCGAAGCCCTGCGCTACGGTCTCATCGTCCTGGTGCTCGCCTTCATCGTCTTTCCGATCCTGTGGATGGTCGTGACCTCCTTCAAGCCGCCGCAGGACGTGATGGTGTCGCCGCCGCGCTTCCTGTTCACGCCGACGCTCGACAACTACGTCCACGCGATCTGGGAGAAGAACTTCCTGTTCTACATCAAGAACACCCTGTTCATCTCCGTCACCTCGACCGTGCTGGTGGTGGTGGCCGGCGCGCTCGCCGCTTACAGCTTCGCCCGCTACAATGTCGGCGACGGCCACATCCTGTTCTTCATCCTGTCGACCAAGATGTTCCCGGCCATCGCGGTGATCCTGCCCTACTTCCTGATCTTCCGCGACACCGGCAAGACCGCCGTCGGCCGCTTCCTGGGCGTAGGGCTCGACCAGCCGGGCGCGCTGATCATCTCCTATACGATGTTCAACCTGCCCTTCGCCATCTGGCTGCTGGTGTCGTTCTTCCAGGACATTCCGCGCGAGCTGGAGCACTCCGCACGTCTCGACGGCCTGTCGCGCATGAAGGTCCTGCGCAAGGTGGTCTTCCCGCTGGCGGCTCCGGGCATCGCAGTGACGGGGGTCTTCACGCTGATATTCTGCTGGAACGAGTTCCTGTTCGCCTACATCCTGACCCGCAAGACGGCGAGCACGATCACGGTGGGGGTGGAATCCTTCTTCACGCTGCAGGGCATCCTGTGGGGGCCGGTCGCGGCCGCCGCAACCATCAGCGTCCTGCCGATGATGGCCTTCGTGCTCCTGATGCAGCGCTACATGGTGCGCGGCCTGACCTTCGGCGCGGTAAGGGGGTGAGGTCATGAGTTTCAGTCAAGCCTGGGACGCCGGCTTCCGCGCCGTCCTCATCTATATCGGCGTCGTCTTCGCGTGGCTCGGCCTGGTCGAGCGGTATTTCGGCAGCCAGTCCGTCTCGGTCGTCGTCATGAACGTCGTCGCCGTCGCGCTGGCACTCGCCTTCTTCCTCAGGGCACGGTCGCGCGCCGTCGCCGAGCGCGCGCGCGCCGAGGCCGAGGTGAGGGCGCTCATGGAGGAGGCCGTCTGATGTACGAGCTCAAGGCAGTCCACAAGCGCTACGGCCTTGCCAAGGTGGCGCTGCGCAAGATCGACCTGACGGTGCGGGACAAGGAATTCCTCGTCATCTACGGACCGGCGGGCGCGGGCAAGAGCACGATCCTCAACATCCTGGCCGGCATCACCCGCCCGACCACCGGCGACGTGCTGCGCGACGGGGTCTCGATCCTGCACCTGCCGCCCGAGCGGCGCGACACCGCCATGGCCTTCGAGAACTACGCGCTCTATTCGCATCTGAGCGTCGGCGAGAACCTCGCCTTTCCGCTTCACGCGCGCGGCATGGCGCGGGCCGAGATCGACCAGCGCGTCAGGCGCATCGCCGAAATCCTCGGCATCGGCCATCTCCTCGACCGCCGGCCGGGCTTCCTGTCGGGCGGCCAGCGCCAGCGCGTGGCGCTCGGCCGCGCCATCATCCGCCCCGCCGACATCTATCTCCTCGACGAACCGGTGGGGCATCTCGACGCCAAGCTCCGGCACAAGATCCGGGCCGAGCTCAAGGCGCTCGCCGACGACCTCAATGCGACCGTGGTGTTCACGACGACCTCGTCGCGCGAGGCGCTGGCGCTGGGCGACCGGGTCGCCGTGCTCAATCAGGGTCGCCTGGAACAGATCGGGACGCCGGCCGATCTCTATCATCGGCCGGCGAATGCCTTCGTGGCGTCCTTCGTCGGCGATCCGCCCATGAGCTTCATCACCGTCGAGCCGCGCCGCGAGGCGGACCGCGTCGCCTTCTTGACGCCGGACGGCATGCCGGTCGCGACCCTTCGCGCCGATGCCCTCGACGGACTGAGGCCGGCCGACGCGGCGATCCAGGTCGGGTTCCGTTCCAACGAGGTGCGGCTGGCGCAGCAGGGCGACAGCGCGGCGCTGCGCGGCAGGGTCGACGTGATCGAGCATCTCGGGCACTCCAAGATCGCGCTTGTCGGGATCGGCCGCGATCAGGTCTCGGTTTCGGTTCCGGCGCATACGTCCATCCATGTCGGCGAGGAGGTGGCGATCGCCTTCCCGCGCGACGCCGTGCATCTTTTCCAGGACGCGCGCGCCGTCGTGCACGCCGTTCCTTCGGTCTGAGGAGAGAGCGATGGCTTCGATAAAGGCGACCGGCCTGGTCAAGCGCTACGGCACGGTGAAGGCCGTCCACGGCATCGACTTCGAAATCGCCGACGGGGAATTCGTGGCGATCCTCGGCCCGTCGGGCTGCGGCAAGTCCTCGACCATGCGCATGATCGCGGGGCTCGAAACCGTGACGGAAGGAACCATCGAGATCGACGGCAAGGTGGTCAACGACATCCGCGCGCGCGACCGCAACGTCGCCATGTCGTTCGAATCCTACGCGCTCTACCCGACCATCTCGATTCACGAGAACATCGCCTTTCCATTGCGCTCGGCGGGCATGAACGCGGACGAGATCGACCGGCGGGTGCGCGACATCGCCGAAAAGATGGAACTGGTGCCCTTGCTGGGCCTGAAGCCCCAGGGCCTGTCGTCGGGCCAGGCGCAGCGTGTCGGTCTCGCGAGGGCTTTGGTGCGCAAGCCTTCGGTATTCCTGCTCGACGAGCCGATCAGCCATCTCGACACGCGCCAGCGGTATCGCATGCGTCGCTTCATCAAGCAGTTGCACCAGCAGTATCACTACACGATGATCTACGTGACCCACGATCAGGAAGAAGCGCTGGCGCTCGCCGACCGCGTCATGGTCATGAGCAACGGCCTCATCCAGCAGATGGCGCCGCCCGACGAGATCTATGCCCGGCCCGTCAACGCCTTCGTGGCCGGCTTCGTCGGAGAGCCGCCGATCAACTTCTTCGATTGCCGGCTGGCAAGGGACGGCGGGCGCTGGACGCTCGCTTTCGAAGGGCAGACGCTCACGTTGCCTGAACGCCTTTCCGATACGGCCGCGCAACTCGGCCCCGAAGCGCTTGCGGCCGTGCGGCCGCATTTTCTGTCGATCGGCGTCAACGGTCCGCTCGTGCTGGAAGGCAAGGTGTTCGTCACCGAGGAATTGCAGGACCAGAACCTGGTGATGGTGGATGTCGGCAAGGTGCGCTTCACGTTGGTCGCGCATCCTTCCGTGCGGCCACAGCGTGGCGAGGTCGTTCCGCTCACCATCGACGCCGATCACCTGCTTCTCTTCCCGCAGGATAATTCGCGTCGCATCGACGACGACCTCGCCGCGTAGGAAGGGACATGGCCGCACCGACATACGACTACATCGTCGTGGGCGGAGGAACGTCCGGCTGCCTCGTCGCAGCGCGGCTCGCCGAGGCGGGGCATACGGTGCTTGTGCTTGAAGCCGGTCCCGACGACCGCAATCCGCTGATCCGGATGCCGGCGGGGTTCGTCAAGCTGCTCGGCGTCGAACGTTACATGTGGTTCTACAAGTCCGTGCCACAGGCGCATCTCGGCGGCCGCACACCGATCGTGCCCCAGGGCCGCGTGCTCGGCGGCGGTTCGTCGGTCAACGCGATGGTCTACATGCGCGGCCAGCCCGCCGACTACGACTTGTGGTCAAGCCAGACGGGCGACGACCAGTGGAATTATGCGTCGCTGCTGCCCTATTTCACGGACATGGAGGACAACGAGCGGCTGAACGACCGCTATCACGGCGTCGGCGGCCCGTGGAAGGTTTCCGATCTCCGCCATGTCTCGGAACTGTCACGCGCGTTCGTGCTCGCGGCGCAGGGCGTCGGCCTGCCGCACAATGGCGATTTCAACGGCATAAGTCAGCGCGGCGTCGGGACCTATCAGGTGAACACCCGCGACGGCCGCCGCTGCTCCGCCGTGGATGCGTTCCTGCGTCCGGCGATGCGGACGGGGCGTGTCACCGTCAGGACCGGCGTGCTCGCCCATTCGGTGATTATCGAGAACGGACGCGCCGTCGGCGTACGCTACAGTGAAGGCGACAAGCTTGGCGAAGCGCGTTGCGGCGCCGAGGTCGTGATGGCGGCCGGGGCGATCGCTACGCCGAAGATCCTGATGCTGTCGGGCATCGGTCCGGCCGATCACCTACGCGCGCACGGCGTGTCGCCGGTGGTGGACCTGCCCGGCGTCGGCGCCAACCTGCAGGACCACACGGAAACGCCGGTCGTGGCGCTGTGCAACGGCCCGTATGGCTATTACGGCCACGACCGCGGCTGGAGACAGATGCGCAACGGCATGGAATACCTGCTCAACCGCACCGGCCCCGTCACCTCGAACGGGGTCGAGGCGGGTGCGTTCTTCGATCCCGACGACCTTTCCGCGACGCCGAAGATCCAGCAGTTCTGCGTTCCGACTGTCTATCTCGACAAGGACCACACCGACCAGAAGGCGAGCTACGGCATCACGCTCAATTCCTGCGTGGCGCGTCCGCGCTCGCGCGGCACGGTGCGGCTCGCATCCGCCGCTCCGGACGACCAGCCGCTGGTCGATCCCAACTATCTCGCCGATCCGGAAGATCTGCGGCTCTCCATCGGCGGGATCCGGCGCGCCCGCGAGATCCTGGCGCAGGAGCCGCTGCGCTCGATGATCGCCAGCGAGGTCTTCCCCGGTCCCGACAAGACGTCGGACGAGGACCTTGCCGCTCATGCGCGCCGTTTCGTCAAGACCGTGTACCATCCAGTCGGCACCTGCCGCATGGGCCGCGAGGGCGATTCCGAAGCGGTCGTATCCACCCGGCTGACGCTGAACGGCGTCGAGGGCGTCCGGATCGCCGACGCCTCCGTCATTCCGACCATCATCAGCGGCAACACGAACGCCGCCGTTCTGGTCGTGGCCGACAAGGCCGCCGAATTCATCCTGGGCCGACCGCGCAAGACACCGGCCGACCTGCCGTCAACCCAGCCAAGACAGCCCGTCGCGGCTGCCGTCTAGGGAGAACGCTCATGCCTCCGATGCGCAAGGACCCGAACCCGAGGATGCCGTACCAGCTTCCGATGCCGAAGGAGACCCTGCCGGATCTCGTCATTCCCGACGGCATTCCCAAGGACGAGCGCGTCTGGGTGCCGCAGGGAGAGAACGTCTGGTTCCGGCCGCTGTGCCTCAACCGCTCGCAGGGCTACTGGATGAACCTCTTGAAGGTGCGCAAATCCGGCGTGCTGAGCCGCCATCGCCATCCGCAGGCGGTGCATGGCTGGGTGCTGAAGGGCCGCTGGCATTACCTCGAGCACGACTGGGTGGCGGAAGAGGGCGGCTACGTCTTCGAACCGCCGGGCGAGACCCATACGCTGGTGGTGCCGGACGATGTCGAGGAGATGATCACCTACTTCCAAGTCAACGGCATCATGTACTACGTCGATGCCTATGGCGAGCCGCTCGGCTTCGAGGACGTGTTCACCAAGATCGACATGTGCCGCGAGCATTATGCCCGCGTCGGACTGGGCGAGGATTATGTCGATCAATTCATCCGTTGACGCGAAAGGGGCGCTGGAGGCGCTTCGCCCCGACCTGTTCGCCGGCCGAAACGTGCTGGTGACGGGCGGCACGTCCGGCATCGGTGCGGCCGCTGCCGAAGCCTTCGCGGCGCTCGGCGCGGACGTGCTGGCCACCGGCGCGACCGACGCCGAGGTCGAGAGCGCAAGGAAGGCAATGACCGGAATCGACTTCCGGCGTCTCGACGTGCGCGACGGCGCAGCCGTCCGCGCCGTCGTGGAAAGCCGGCCCCGGCTCGATCATGTCGTCAACTGCGCCGGGGTGATCCGTCGCGGCGCCGAACTGGAGCCGGACGTGTTCGCCGACGTGGTGGATATCAATCTCACCGGCTCCATGCGCGTCTGCGCGGCGGCGAGAAGCCGGCTGAAGGACAGCGGCGGCACCATCGTCAACACCGCGTCGATGCTGTCCTTCTTCGGCGGCGGGCTGGTGCCGGCCTATTCGGCCTCGAAGGGCGGCGTGGCGCAGATGACCAAATCGCTGGCGATCGCCTATGCCGACGACGGCATCCGCGTCAACGCCGTGGCGCCGGGCTGGATCGCCACGCCACTCACCACGGCGCTTCGCGACGACCCGGCGCGCAACCAGCCGATTATTGCGCGCACGCCGATGAAGCGCTGGGGCGAGCCGGCGGAGGTCGCCGCAGCCGTCGTCTTCCTGTCGTCGCCGCTCGCCAGCTTCGTCACCGGCGCCGTGCTGGTCGTCGACGGCGGTTACCTGATCACGTGAGAACCCGGTCATGAAGGCAGTCGTTGTTCCCTCGGCCTCGAGCCGCATCGAAGATGTCCGCATCGCGGACGTCCCTATGCCGGAACCGGAGCCTGGCGAGGTCCGGATCCGGATCAAGGCGGTCTCGCTCAATCCCGCCGACTGGAAGTTCGCCAACGACCACAAGCCGGGCTGGCTCTATCCGCATCCGTTGGGCCTGGACGGGGCCGGCGTCATCGACAGCGTCGGCCCGGGCGTGGCCGACTGGAAGCCCGGCGACCGCGTCGTCCTCCATCACAGCTTCCTGAGCCGCGGCGTCTTCGCCGAATACACGGTCGCGCCCGTCCATGTGCTCTCGCGGGTGCCCGAAACCGTGTCCTGGACCGACGCCGTGGCCGTGCCCTGCGCCGGCTACACCGCCTATCAGGGCCTGTTCCGCAAGGCGCATCTCGCCGCCGGGCAGACGATCCTCGTGCAGGGCGCCAATGGCGGCGTCGGCGGCTTCGCAACACAGTTCGCGCATGCCGAGGGCGCCAAGGTCATCGGCCTCGCCCGCCCGGAGCATCATGCGGCGGTGCGCAAGCTCGGCGCGGACGTCGTCCTCGATTACCGCGACCCGGAATTGCTGGAGAAGGTGCGAGCCGAAACGCAGGATGGCGCAGGCGTCGACGTCATGCTGGAAGTCGTCAATCCCGGCGATGCGCGCAAATCACTGGCCTTCCTCCACTACAACGGCCATCTGATTTCCGTCGATCCGCTGCCCAACATGGCCGAGGTGCCTTCCTACACCTACGCCGCCTCCATCCACGAGGTCGGGCTGGGCGGCGCCTATGCGGCGGGTCACATGGCGACGCAGCGCGATTTCGCGGTGATCGGCGACGACCTCATGCAGCGCCTGGCGGTTGGGCGGCTCGATCCGATGGTCGAGGAGATCATCACCCTGGACGAGATTCCGGACGGCCTCCTGCGCCTGATGCGGCGCGAGGTGACGGGCAAGATCGTGGCGCTGGTCGACAGCGCGGCCTGACAACACACAATCGGGAGAAGCGGCATGGCGCAATACAGGCATTACATCGCGGGGCAGTTCATCGACGGCAAGGCGGAGGAGCAGATTCCGGTGCTCAACCCGGCGACGGGCGAGACGATCGCCGAGGTGCCCGACGCGTCCGCCAAGACGGTCGATGCGGCCATCGCGGCAGCGCGCAAGGCGCAAGCTTCCTGGGCGGAACTGCCGGCGATCGAACGCGCCGGCCATGTCCGGGCCATCGCCGAAAAAATCCGCGCAAAAGCCGATGGCCTGGCTGAGATCATCTCGCGCGAGCAGGGCAAGATCCTGCCGCTCGCCAAGGGTGAGGTACTCGGCATGGCCGGACTGATGGACTATATGGCCGAGTGGGCGCGGCGCATCGAGGGCGACATCGTCGAAAGCGACCGCAAGGGCGAGACGATCCTGCTCTACCGGCGGCCGGTCGGCGTGGTGGCGGGCATCCTGCCGTGGAATTTCCCGTTCTATCTCATCGGCCGCAAGCTGGCGCCGGCGCTGGTCGCCGGCAACACCATCGTCATCAAGTCGAGCGAGGAGACGCCGCTCAACGCCTTCGCCTTCGCCGAACTGGCAGCCGAGGCCGGGCTGCCGGAAGGTGTGTTCAACCTCGTCAGCGGGCGCGGCAGGACGGCCGGCGCCGCGCTGTCCAGCCATCCCGACGTCGATCTGGTCTCCTTCACCGGCAGCGTGCCGACGGGCATCGCGATCATGGAAGCGGCGGCGAAGAACCTCACCCGCGTCAATCTCGAACTCGGCGGCAAGGCGCCGGCGATCGTGCTGAAGGACGCCGATCTCGACCTCGCCACGCGCGCCATCACCCAGTCGCGCATCAACAACACCGGCCAGGTCTGCAACTGCGCGGAACGCATTTTCGTCGAGCGTCCGGTGGCCGACGCCTTCGTGGAGAAGTTCGTGGCCTCGATGGCGAAGGTGCGCTACGGCGACCCGCTGGCGGAGAAGGACCTCGACATGGGTCCGCTGGTCAACGCCGTGCAGCTCGACAAGGTGTCCGCGATGGTCGAGCGGGCCAGGGGCGAGGGCGCGAAGGTGGCGCTCGGCGGCAAGCAGGCCGACCGCAACCGCGGCTATCATTACGAGCCGACCGTGCTGGTCGATTGCCGCTCGGACATGGAGATCATGCGCAAGGAGATTTTCGGGCCGGTGGCGCCGATCGCGGTGGTCGATTCCTGGGAAGAGGCCGTGCATCACGCCAACGACACCGAATACGGCCTGACCTCCTCGCTCTATACAAGCGACCTCAACAAGGCGCTGAAGGTCAGCAACCGGCTGCAATTCGGGGAGACCTACATCAACCGCGAGAACGGCGAGGCCTATCAGGGCTTCCATGCGGGGCGAAAGAAGTCCGGCATCGGCGGCGCCGACGGCAAGCACGGCTTCTACGAATATATGGAGACGCAGACGGTCTACATCGAGCACGGCTGACGGACGGCTGCAGGCGGTAGGCGGCGTCGAGCCTTGCAATCCGCATGTTGTCCGGATGTCCGGGCCGCGCTAGGGTCCCGGCGATTTCGCCGGAACCCGCATGATCGACCGAACAACTCCCGTTCCGCTCTATTTCCAGCTTGCGCAGCACCTGCGGTCCGAAATCGCTTCGGGCGCGATCGCCAGCGGCGGCAAGCTGCCGTCCGAGCATGAATTGTGCGCCGAACATGGCGTTTCGCGTTCGGTCGTCCGGCAGGCCCTGCAGTCGCTGGCGCTCGACGGATTGATCGAGACGGAACGCGGACGGGGCGCCTTCGTGCGGGAAAAGAAGGTGCCGATCGTCCTCCAGCAGCGCTTGGACCCGTTGCAGGAGGGCATGGTCAAGGCGGGGTTCACCCTGACCACGAAAGTGCTGCGGCAGGAGCAGATCGCGGCGCCGGCGCATGTCGCCGAGGCGATCGGCGATCCCAGGGCGGTTTTTCTCGAGCGCGTGCGCTATGTGGACGGGCAATTGCTGCTCGTCGTCCGGAACTACCTGCCGTACCGCCGCTTTTCGGCGCTTCTCGACTTCGACGGGCTGGAGACCAAGTCCCTCTATGTCTGGTTGGACGAGGCCTGCGGCGTCATCGCCTCGACCGGCAGGCGCACGATCGAGATCGGCCGCGCCGACAGCCATATCGCCTCGCTCCTGAAGCTGAAACGGGGCGACCGCGTGCTGTTCAACCGCGAGACCACGTTCGACCAGGACGGCAAGGCGGTCGAATATTATGAATCCTGGCATCACCCGGACCGGACCCGTCTCAGCATCGACCTCTACCGGCAGAAGGGTTGAGTAGGGCCGTGGCTACTCTTCGCGGGTAGATTTCAGCGCGCGATAGGTCATGCGGAAGCGTGCCAGAAGGTCGTCGAGGCCGGGACAGGGGCGCGGTTCGAGCGACGGTTCGCCGGATGTCGCGAAGGGAAGGTCTTCGACACCGCGCCAGTGGCCGGCGGCAATGCCGCCGAGATAGGCCGCGCCGAGCGCCGCGGCGGCGCGGCCCTGGAACGGGCGCATCGGCAGTCCGACGAAGTCGGCCAGCATCTGCCGCCAGCGGGGATCGGCGGCGCCGCCGCCGGTGAGCAGCATCGAGGAAGCTTCGACGCCGGTGGCTTTCAGGGCGTCCCAACTGTCGCGCACCGCCAGCGCCACGCCTTCGAACACCGAGCGGATGATCTGGTCGCGCCCGGCGCCGAGTCTCATGCCGGACCAGACCGCGCTCGCCTGCGGGTCGAGCAGCGGCGCGCGCTCGCCGCTGACATAGGGCAGGAAGATCGCGCCGCCATTGTCGACGCCCGGCGCAAAGGCGCGTGCGTACATTTCGGCCCAGTCGGCGCCGAGAACGCCGCGCGCCCATTCGAACACCGTGCCGCCGTTCTGCAGCGCCGCCATCTTGTAGACGCCCGCGCCGACGCCCCGGAAGGTGTTGTAGAAGGGCTGGAGTTCCGGCGTCACGCGGTCGACCATTGTCATGATCTGGATGCCGGACCCAACCTGCAGCACGGTCTCACCGGACGATAACTGACCGAGCCCGAGCAGGCATGCGGCGGTATCGGAAAGGCCGTGGGCGACGGGAATGCCCTGCCGCAGGCCAAGCGCCGAGGCGGCCTCGCCGGTCAGGCTGCCGGCGACGTCCGTAGAGGCGCGAAGCGGCGGCAGGAGGGAGAGGTCGATGCCGAGGCTTTCGGCGAAGGGGCTTGCCCAGCCGTCGCCGCGCATGTCGTAGAGCAGCGTCATCGAGGCGTCTGAGGGTTCGGTCGCGCGCTCGCCCGTCAGCCTGAGCCGCAGCCAGTCCTTCGGCGACAGGGCGGCACTCGCCTGGTTCAGGAGCGCGGGTTCGTGCCGCTTCAGCCATAGGAGCCCGAGTCCGGCCATGCCGGTGGCGATGGGATTGCACAGCGGCAGCCGCAAATCGCCGTCGAGCGCCAGCGCATCCTGCACTTGCCTGCCCGTGCGCAGGTCGGGCCACAGAATGGCGGGCCTGAGCGGCGCTCCTTTCGCATCCGCCAGAACGAAACCGTGCGCCTGGCCGGACAGGCCGATGCCGCGCACCGCCTCGCCATGCGCCGCGCAGGCCTCGCGCACGGCCTCCACGGTTTGCGTCCACCACAGGTCCGGGTCCGTCTCGGCATGACCGGGAACCGGCGAGTTCAACGCGTAAGCGCGGTTCGCTTCGGCGACCGGGCGGCCGCTCTCGTCGATCAGCAGCGCCTTGACTGAGCCGGTCCCGAGATCGATTCCAAGGAACATTCACAGGCCTCCCGTCTATCGTCTATGCCGGAGCGGCGGGCGCGCCGCCGTTTTCGGCAAGCAGGTTGCTGGCCGCCTCCGCGACGGCGTCCACTGTGAAGCCGAAATGGGAGAACACCTCCGGGCCGGGCGCCGATTCGCCGAAGCGGTCGACGCCGATGATCCGGCGCCGTTCGCCGAGGAACTGATACCAGTAGAACGAGCAGGCCGCCTCCACAACGATGGTCGGCAGGTGGCGCGGCAGCACGCTGGACCGGTAATCCCCGGATTGGCGCGCGAAGATATTGGCATTCGGGACGGACACGACACGCACGGCGACGCCCTCCGCTTCGAGCCGCGCCGCAGCCTGCCGCACCAGGGAAAGCTCGGAGCCGGTGCCGGCCAGCACCAGATCGGGAGCCGCGCCGTTTTCCGGATCGGAGAGCACATAGCCGCCCTTGCGGATTTTTTTATCGTCTCCCGCACGGTGATCGACGCCCTTGCTGCCTTGCCTCGCCAGCACCATCGCGCTCGGACCCTCGCGGCGCAGGCTTTCGTCCCAGGCGATGAGCGCTTCCAGCTCGCTTCCCGGCCGCCATACCGAAAAGTCCGGGATCGCGCGCAGCGCCACAAGCTGCTCCGACGGCTGATGGGTCGGCCCGTCCTCGCCGACGCCGATGGAATCGTGCGTGTAGACGAAGATGGCGCGCAGCTTCATCAGTGCGGCAAGACGCACCGCGTTGCGGCTGTAGTCGCTGAAGACGAGATAGGTCGCGCCGTAGGGAACGAGGCCGCCATGCGCGGCCATGCCGTTCATCATCGCCGACATTGCGAACTCGCGCACACCGTAATGCACGAAATTGCCGGAGAAGTCGCCCGGCCGGATCGAGCGCGACGCCTGCGTCCAGGCCAGCGTCGACTGGCTGAGGTCGGCCGAGCCGCCGACCAGTTCGGGCGCGGCTTTCGTCATCAGGCCGGCAATGCGGCTCGACGCCTTGCGCAGCGGCTGGTCTTCCGCCGGCTTGCCGAGGATGGCGGCGGCTTCCTCCTTCACCAGCTTGGCGAGAGCCGGCGACGGCTCGCCTTTCATCCGGCGTCTGAATTCGGCTGCGAGTTCGGAGTGGGCCTTTCCGTAGGCTGCGAACATGCGCTCCCATTCCGCTTGCATGCGCACGCCCTTCTCGCGCCCGTCCCAGCCGGCGACGATGTCGCCCGGTATCTCGAACGGCGGATAGTCCCAGCCGAGCGCCTCGCGCGTCAGGGCGACTTCTTTCGCGCCGAGCGGGGCGCCGTGTGATTCCTCCTTGCCCTGCTTGTTGGGCGATCCGAAGCCGATGATCGTCTTGCAGCAGATCAAGGTCGGCCGCTCGGAGGCGTGCGCGGCCTCGAAAGCCGCCCTGATCGCGATGGGATCGTGGCCGTCTACATCCGCGATCACGTTCCAGTTCAGCGAGCGGAAGCGGGCTGCGGTGTCGTCGGCGAACCAGTCGCCGACCTCTCCGTCGATGGAGATGTTGTTGTCGTCGTAGACGGCGATCAGTTTCGAGAGGCCGAGCGTGCCGGCGAGCGACGCCGCTTCCTGGCTGATGCCCTCCATCAGGCAGCCGTCGCCGGCGAAGACATAGGTGAAGTGATCGACCACGGGAAAGCCGTCGCGATTGAATTCCTCGGCCAGCCGGCGCTCGGCGAGCGCCATGCCGACTGCTGTGGCAAAGCCCTGTCCGAGCGGGCCGGTCGTCGTCTCGACGCCCGGCGTCATCCCGCGTTCGGGATGGCCGGGTGTCCTGGAGTCGAACTGCCGATGCCGGCGCAGATCGTCCAGCGAAAGATCGTAGCCGGCCAGGTGCAGCAGCGAATAGATGAGCATCGACCCGTGGCCGTTCGACTGTACGAAGCGGTCGCGATTCGGCCAGTCCGGATCGGCCGGGTTGTGGCGCAGGAAATCGTTCCAGAGCACCTCGGCGATGTCGGCCATGCCCATCGCCGTGCCGGGATGGCCGGAATTGTTGGTCTGCACGGCGTCCATGGTCAGCGCCCTGATGGCGTTGGCCAGCCTGCGATGGTCACGCGCCTGATCCGCCATCCGTCCGTCTCCTGAACTTATCATCCTGTACGGACAAGTATCGATTGGGATGGTTTGTTGTCAAACGGCTTCTGGCCGCTTGCGACGCGCTTTAGAGCCGATCCAGATCGTCATAGAGCGCCTGCGAATGGCGATAGAGCTTTTCGAAGAAGGGCTGCATGCGCGCATAGGTCTCGGCCCATGCGGGGTCTGGCAGGATCTCGCGCTCGTAGCGCACGAAGGCTGAGGCTGCGTCCTCGACGCGGGAAAACCGTCCTTCCGCCGTCGCGGCGAGCGCCGCCGCGCCGATGACGCCGCATTCCGGCTCGGCCGGAAGCAGGATGGGGATATTATAGGCGCTCGCCTTGATCTTCAGCCACAGCTCCGATTTCGCTCCGCCGCTCGAGGCGACGACCCGCTCGACCTTGCGGCCGGAGATGTCCTCCATCAGATGCAGGTGCCGCGTCGCGCCGAAGGCCACGCCTTCGAGCACGGCGCGGTGAAGATGGGCCAGCCCGTGCTCGGCCGTGATGCCGAAGAACTGCGCGCGGGCGTTGCGATGTTCGCCGAACCGCTCGCCGACGAGATAGGGCATGAAGAAGAGGCGCAGGGCGCCGGCCGGCGCTTCCGCCGCCTTGGCGGCGATCGCCTCGTAGCTCCAGCCATTCTCATGGAAGGCGCGGCGCGCCCATCGCATCGCGTCGCCGCCCGTCTCGAGCAGGATGAAGGCGCCCCAATTGCCTTCTGGCGTGCCGACGTTGGAGATTTCGGGCGCCGGCAGCGGCTTGTCGGCGATGACCGTGATGATGCACGACGTGCCCGTCACGTCCGAGCCCAGGCCGGGACGACACACGCCTGAACCTAGCAGGGCGACGGGATAATCGCCGCCGCCGACCAGCACGGGCGTCTCGGCGCGCAGGCCCGTCTCGCGCGCCGCCTCGGCGCTCACGCCGCCCAGCACCTCGGCCGGATCGCGGATCGTCGTCAGCTTGTCGCGGTCGAGACCTAGCCGGTCGCACATCGATTGCGACCAGTCGCCGGTGCGCGGATCCATCATGAAGGAGCAGGCGGCCTCGGTGCGGTCCATGGTGATCTCGCCGGTGAGGCGATAGTTCACGTAGTCCTTGGGCATCAGCACCGCTGTCGCCCGGCGGTAGGCTTCCGGATCGTTGTCACGAATCCATTGCAGCTTGAAGCCCGGCCAGGGTGGGGCAGGGGGATTGCCGCTCTCGGCGATGAATTCGTCCAGGCCGAAACGCTTTTCGAACGCGGCGACGTGGCCCATAGTGCGCTTGTCGTTCCACAGCGGAACGGTGTCGCGCGTCAGTCGTCCATCCGCGTCGAGCAGCACCGTGCCGTGCATTTGGCCGCAGCCGCAGACCGCCGCGATGCGCCGCGCGGCATCCGGCGCATCGTCCAGCACCGCGCGGATGGCGCGCGTCACGCCGGCCCACCAGTCGGCGGGCCGTTGCTCCGACCAGCCGTATTCGGGCACGATCTGCTCGTGTTCGAAGGCGCGGATGGCGATCGGCTTGCCCGTCCTGTCGACGAGCGCCGCGCGCACGCTTCCCGTGCCGACGTCGATGGCGAGATAGAGCGCGTCGCTCAAGTCATGGCCCTCCTTGCAGGCGTTTTCCCGCTCCGCCTGCCGTGTGCGCGGCGCGGCCCGCCCAAGCGGCAAAGGCTTCAGATAGAGGTATAGCCGGCATCGGCCGAGACGATGGAGCCCGTCATCAGGCTCGAGGCGTCCGAAGCGAGGAACAGGACAACCGAGGCGATCTCGTCCGGCTGGCCCATCCGCTTCATCGGCGTCAGGTCGATCCAGCGGTCGACCATGCCCTTGCTGTCTTCCAGATTGGCCAGCAGCGGTGTCTCGATATAGGTCGGCGCGACAGCGTTGACGCGCACGCCGCGCAGCGCCCACTCGACCGCCAGCGACCGTGTCAGATGATGGACCCCGGCCTTGGAGGCGTTGTAATGGCACTGGGGTTGCGGCGTGTTGACGATATCAGCCGACATCGACCCGATATTGACGATCGACCCGTGACCGGCTTCCAGCATCTTGCGGCCGAAGGCGCGGCAGGTCTTGAAGACGCCTGTCAGGTTGATGCCGATGACACGGTCCCATTCCTCGTCGGAAACGTCCTCGGCGGGTGTGTTGGAAGCGATGCCGGCATTGCACACCAGTATATCCAGGGCTGGCTGTGCAGCGGCAAGCGCATTGAGGGCGGCGGTGTCGGTCACGTCGAGCTGGTGCGCTTCCGCCTTTCCGCCCCGGGCCGTCAGCCGCTCCGCCGCCGCCTTGGCGCGGGCGCCGTTCAGGTCGGTCACCACGACATGCGCGCCGGCCTCGGCAAGTGCTGCGGCGCACGCCTCGCCGATCCCCTGGCCCGCGCCGGTCACGAGCGCGCGCCGGCCCGAAAGGTCGTATTTCGACATATAGGACATAAATGCGATTCCTCCGCTGTGGGTATCCGTCATGCCGCCGGGATTGGCGAGAATTGTAGTTTTCCTCCCGGATGGCTTGTCGGAAACGCCGATAAGGAGGGTTTGTAGCCAATTTCTCGTGCCGATGCACGAATTTTTGGTAGTAGTAGAACTAACATTTTGACCAGCATCATATCTTGCCCCGGTTTGCTTTTCCAGGTCAATTCCTTGTGTTGCCTATCGCGGCCCGTTTCCGGAAAGGGCCAGGATGACAAATAATTATATCATTTAAACAATGATTTAAATGGGAATGCCATTGTTTCTGGTGGTCAGTTGAGCCAGCATAGCCCAATACGGTTGCGCCATGTAGTAAATCTAGTTATTGACGGCAGGTGTGAGGAAAATCTGCGGACTCGGTCGTGAGGATGGAGGAAAAGTGATTCAGGAACTGGCCGGCATGCTCTTTGTCGACGGCGCGTGGCGGCGAGGCGAGGGCGCGCAGATTCCGGTCGAAAATCCGGCCACGGGGGAGGTGCTCGGGCATATCGCATGCGCCACCCCGGCGGAGATCGATGCCGCCGTCTCGGCTGCGCGCAAGGCCTTCGGGCCGTGGTCACGGCTGGCGCCGGTCGAGCGCTCAAAAGCGCTTCATCGGCTTGGTGAGGCGATCACCGCGCATGTGGACGACATGGCGCGCACCATGACCCTGGAGCAGGGCAAGCCGCTCAACGAGGCACGCGGCGAGATCCTGAAACTCGCAGAGGCCTGTCATTTCTACGCTGAGGAAGCCGTGCGCGTCCACGGCGAGATCGTCCCCAATGCGACCACCGATATCGACAGCCTCGTGGTGCGCGAGCCGATCGGCGTGGTGGGCGCCATCACGCCGTGGAATTATCCGGCCGAGCTGATCGGCTGGAAACTGTGCGGGGCGCTGGCGGCGGGCTGCACCATCGTCATCAAGCCCGCGGAATTGACGCCGTTCACGGCGCTGGCGATCGCACGCATGGTCGAAGCGGCCGGCATCCCGGCGGGCGTCGTCAATGTGGTGACGGGGCCGGGTTCGAAGGTGGGGCAGGCGCTGGTCGAGCATCCCGACGTCGACAAGATCGCCTTTACCGGCTCCAGCGCGGTGGGGCTGCGCATTCAGCAGTCGTGCCCGACCGTCAAGCGGCTGTCGCTGGAACTCGGCGGCAACTGTCCGCTGATCGTCACCGCCTCCGCCGACATCGATGCCGCGGTGAAGGGGGCTGCCCGGCGTTCCTTCCGCAACATGGGCCAGATCTGCATCGCCATCAACCGCATCTATGTCCAGCGCGCCGTCGCCGACGAGTTCACGTCGAAGCTCGGCCGCGCCGCCGACGCGCTGGTCATCGGCAACGGCATCGACATGCCGGACGCCGATGTCGGCGCGATGGCCTCCGCCGAGCCGCTCGCCAAGACGCAGGATCATCTGGCCGACGCGCTGTCCAAGGGCGCGAGGCTCGTGGCCGGCGGCAGCGCGCCGCAGGGCGAGGCCTTCGCGCGCGGTCATTTCTTCCGCCCGACGGTGCTGGCCGACTGCACGCACGACATGAAGGTCATGAGGGAGGAGACGTTCGGCCCGCTCGTTGGCGTCATGGCCTATGACGGCCTCGACGAGGCGATCGGCCTGGCCAACGACACGCCCTATGGACTTGCCTCCTATCTCTATGCCCGCGACATGGACGAGGTGCGCTATGCCTCGGCGCGGCTCGACTACGGCAACGTCGCCGTCAACAATGTCGATGCGGGAATCATGAACGCGCCCTATGGCGGGCGCAAGCAGAGCGGCGTGGGATACGAGCACGGCCGCGAAGGCATGCTCGAATACATGAACTTCAAGCATGTTCGCATCCGCTACGGCGAGCCGAAGGCGAGGTGAGGCGGTGACCCAGGCGCTCCTCGGCATCGATATCGGGACGTCCGGCTGCAAGGCGCTGCTTATCGATGGCGAGGGTGTGGTTCTGGCGAGCCACACCGAAACCTACGGTCTGTCGCAGCCGCGTCCGGGCTGGACAGAGCAGGACCCGGCCTCGTGGATCGACGGCGCCCGCGCAGCCGTCGCTGCGGTTCTTGCCGAGCGGCCGGAGGCCGAACTCGCGGCGGTCGGGCTGTCCGGCCAGATGCACGGCCTGACGCCGCTCGATGCCGGCCACAAGGTGCTGCGTCCCGCGATCCTGTGGAACGACCAGCGCAACGGCGCCGAATGCGATGCCATCACGGAATGCGCCGGCGGCATCCAGGGCCTGCTGGCGCGGACCAACAACCGGATGCTGGTCGGTTATACCGGCGGCAAGATCATATGGATGCGCGACCACGAGCCGGATCTGTTCGGCCGGCTGCGCCATGTGGTCAATCCGAAGGACTATCTGCGTCTCGTGCTCACCGGCGAAATCGCGACGGAGGTCTCCGACGCGTCCGGAACCGGGCTATTCGACACGCGGGAGCGTCGCTGGGCATCCGGCCTGCTGGAGCTTCTGGATCTCGATGCCGCCATTCTGCCGCCCTGTCATGAATCGCATGTCGTCAGCGGCAAGGTCGGCCGATCGGGCGCTGCGCTCTTCGGCATCCCGGAAGGGACGCCGGTTGTCGGCGGCGGCGGCGACAGCGTCATCCAGACCATCGGCTCCGGCGTGATCACGCCCGGCGCGCTGCAGACGACGATCGGCACCGCCGGCATCGTCGCGGCCGCGCTCGACGCGCCGGTCGCCAATCCGGACGGGCGGCTTCAGGTGTTCTGCAACGTCGCGCCGTCGAAATGGCATTGCATGGGCGTTTCGCTCAATGCCGGCGGGGCGATGGAGTGGTTCCGCACCATGCTGGCCGGTTTCCGTGGCGGCGAGGCGCCCTCGGCGAAGGACATGGCGGGGATCGCGGCCAATGCGCCGGCCGGCTCACATGGTCTCGTCTTCCTGCCCTATCTCAACGGCGAGCGCTGCCCGCATCCCGATCCCTCGGCACGCGGCGGTTTCGTCGGTCTCACCGCCCGTCACGAGGCGGCGGACATGGCGCGCAGCCTGATGGAAGGCGTGACGCATTCGCTTTTCGACATCTACCGCCTCATGGAAGCCGCCGGCATCGGCCGCAACATCATCAAGGCGTCGGGCGGCGGCGCGCGTTCGGCGTTGTGGCGGCAGATGCAGGCCGATCTTTTCGGCTGCGACGTCGTCACCACGGAAGGCGCCGCGGAAGGCGGAGCATTCGGCGCCGCCCTTGTCGCCGGCGTCGGCGTCGGCGTCTGGGCCGACGCGGTCGAAGCGGCGAAATCCTGCCGCGCGGTGACCCGCGAAACGCCGGATGCGGCCGGTGCGGCGGCGATGCGCGAGGCGTTTGCGATCTACGCAGGCCTTTACGACGATTTGTCCGGGGCTTTTTCGGCCTTATCCGGTTCCGGCCTGGACCGATAGGAAGCGGGGAGACGAATGGCCAAGACAACGCAGACCCATCGGTATGAAGCGCTGGTATTCGACCTCGACGGCACGCTGATCGACAGCGCGCCCGATATCGCGGCCGCGCTCAACCTCATGCTGGAGCGCAACAACTGGCCGGCCCAGAGCGTCGCGACGGTGGAAAAATTCATCGGCTTCGGCGCCCGTCGGCTCGTCCACGACCTTTTCGTCTCGCTCGGCCTGCCTTCGGACGACGGCACGATCGATGCGGCGCTCGAGGAATATCTCGACAATTATGCCCGCACGCCCGCCGACAGGACCCGGTTCTATCCGCATGTCCGGGAAGACCTCGAAGCGCTCCGAGATGGTGGCATCCGTCTCGGCCTGTGCACGAACAAACCGCAGGAGCTGGCGCTGAAGGTCCTTGGCATCCTCGGCATCGCTCATCTGTTCGACGCGATCGTCGGCGCCGACGCCGCTCCGGCGAGCAAGCCCGACCCCGCGCACCTCATGGCGGTGGCCGAGCGGATGAAGCTGAACGGACGGCCCTGGGCCTATGTGGGGGACACGATCGTGGACAAGACGACCGCCGCCGGTGCCGGCGTTCCCTTCTACGCCGTGTCATGGGGGACCGGCCGCCGCGTCGACGTCGAGCCGTCCATGCGGCTTGCCCGTCTGCGCGATCTTGACGGCATGGATGACGCCGGCAGGGAGGACTGACGATGGCGGTAAGCCTGCTCCAGCGTATCCTGCAGGAAAGCGAAGGGATGGGATCGGCCGAACTGCGCGTCGCGCGCTTCGTTAGTGCCAATCCTTCGGATGTCATCCACATGAGCATGGCGCGGCTGTCGCAGGAATGCGCGGTCAGCGACCCGACGATCATGCGCTTTTGCCGGCGCTTCGATTTCCAGGGCTATCAGGACTTCAAGCTTCATCTGGCGCAGAGCCTGGTTCCGTCGGCGCCGTTCGCCTATGAGCAGATCGTGCCCGACGATTCCATCCAGAACGTCGTGCGCAAGACCGCCCGAAATTCGCTTAACGCGATCCAGCGGCTGCTGGAGGACCTCGAACCGCAGCAGGTCGACGAGGGCGCCAGGCTTTTGAACGCCGCAAGCTGGGTCGGCATCTACGCCAGCGGCATTTCGGAGATCACGGCGCTGGACGCGGAACACAAGTTCCAGCGGCTCGGCATGCGCTGCGCGGCCCTGATCGGCCGCAAGAAGCAATGGCTTCATGCCGAGACGTCCAGGCCGAGCGAGGTGGTGCTGATCTTCTCGCAGTCGGGGCATACCAAGCAGATGGTCGATATCGCGACCGCCGCCCGCGCCAAAGGGGCGCGCGTGCTTTCGATCACGGCGGCGCAAAGTCCGCTGGCCCAGGTGTCGGACGTGCTGATCTCGGTCCTGCCTTACGACCGCACGGAACTGATGACGCCGCTGGCGTCGCGGCTGAACCACCATCTCGTGGTGAACATGCTTGTCACCGCGATTGCGATGACAAGCGGCAGCGAGTTTCCGGATCAGCTTCCGGCGCTCGATTTCTGGCAGACGGAAAAGATCTGAATTGCGCCCGCCGGCGGGCGCGCCCATGCGTAGCGAGGAATAGTGATGAGCGTCCAGGACGAGGCGAAGAAGGCGGCAGGCCGCAAGGTCATCGAGGAATTCATCGGGGATGGCATGAAACTCGGGCTGGGGTCTGGAACGACCTCGCATTTCTTCGTGCGGGAACTCGGCAAGCATGTCGCGCGCGGCATGAAGCTGACCTGCACCACCACGTCGCGCTCGACCAACGACGTGGCGAGGGAGGTCGGCATCGCCATCACCGATCCCAACGACATGGGTGAGATCGACCTCACCGTCGACGGTCCCGACGAGATCGATCACGACTTCAACATGATCAAGGGCGGCGGCGCGTGCCTGCTGTGGGAGAAGATCGTGGCGCATGCGTCGAAGCGCATGATCACCATCTGCGACGAAAGCAAGATCGTGGCCAAGCTCGGCGCTTTTCCGCTGCCGGTCGAGGTCGTGCAGTTCGCCTGGAAGCAGACCGAGCGGATGGTCGCGCGGGCGCTCGCGGACAATCGCGTGAAGGGGGCCGCGATCGAACGCCGTATGCGCGACGGTCAGCCGGTCGTCACCGACAGCGGCAATTTCATCCTCGACTGCCGGTGTGGAGTCATTCCGGCACCGGCGAAACTCGAGATCGAGCTCAACCGCATCCCCGGCGTGGTGGAAAACGGCCTGTTCACACGGGAATCCCGGGGGATGGTTGTCGGCCGCTTTGACGGGACCGCCTATGTGAAACTCCGCGATAAATAGTAAATACTACATATTGGCCTTATTTTGTTGCGTGTGTTGCCGCCGCTGGTCGCGGCGCGATCCCGTTTGTGCCATCTCAATCAGGGCATAAGATAAAATATTGAAAAATATAGAGATTTTTGTTGAATATGACCGGACGCCTCCTGCAATATTTTAGTTGCGCGAAGCTGCGAAAAAGGCTTGAAGGGTTTCTGGAAATCTAGTATTGCTAGATAAACTGCGGGAGGAAGCAGATGGACGGATTGAACGGATTGACTCGTCGCGGCCTGCTCAAGGCGGGCGGCGCTTTGGGTATCGCGGCCGGCACCGGCACGTTGCTGGGGCGCTCTGCATGGGCGGATGAAGGTTTCATCCCCTACAGCAACAAGAGCCTCGACTATTATTTCTTCGTCATCCAGGAAGAGGCGGTGAAGCGCGCCGTAGCGGCGAACAAGATGCGCTTCCAGGCCACCAACGCCAGCTTCGACAACACCAAGCAGCTCGAGCAGTGGCAGAGCCTGATGCTGAGCCAGCCGTCGGCGATCGTCTCCGATCCGATCGACAGCCAGGCGATCGTGTCGGCGATCCGCCGCTACAACATGAAGAAGATTCCCGTCGGCATCATCGATACGCCGGCGGACGGCGGCGATGTAGCGATCACCGTCAGCTTCGACAACAAGCTGGGCGGCGTCATGGCCGCGCAGGAGATAATCAAGCGCCTGACCAAGAAGCACGGCAGCCCGAAAGGAACTGTGCTCAACTGCTTCGGCGCGCTGCAGAGCGTGGCCTGGCGGCTGCGCAAGGAAGGCATGGACGAGGAATTCGCCAAATATCCCGACATCAAGTATCTGGCCCGTCCGACCGAGGGCGCACTGGACCAGATGCTGTCGGTGACGCTTTCGACGCTGTCGGAATATCCCGACCTCGACGCGGTCCATGCGCCGAGCGACTCCCCGTCGCGCGGCATTGTTACCGCGCTCCAGCAGAAGAACCGCTGGAAGAGGGTGGGCGAGGACGGCCACGTCATCTTCGTCAACATCGACGGCGAGCCGGTCGCGCTGAAGTGGATCCAGGAAGGCTATATGGATGCCTGCGTCTCGCAGGACCCGATCGCCTACGGCGAGATCGCCGTCGAGATGCTGGTCAAGCATTCGCTCAAGGGCGAGGCGGTTCCGACCGGCACCTACGAGAACAAGAAATATTTCTGGGAAAAGGGCGAGATCGTCGCAGGCACGACCGGCCCGACGCTGATCATCCCGCCATTCGTCATCGACGGCGACAACGCCGGCGACAAGCGCCACTGGGGCGCGATCGCGGAGAAGGAGTGGGGCATCCCCTATACCTGATCCATCCAACGCCTGATGGCGCCGCCGCCTGATGGCGGTTGATCGCAGACATGATCTGCGCCACGCTGGCCCCATGCCGGCGTGGCGTGTCCGCGCCGAAGGGAGCTTTCCTTTCCGGTCGTCGTCGGAGAGTTCGTTTTGACAGCAGCCTCGGCAGTCGCATCGCAAGAGGACCCGTTCATCCTCAGGGTCGAGAATCTCACCAAGCGCTATGGTCCCGTCCTGGCGCTGAACGACGTTTCGCTCGGCATCCGCCGCGGCACCATCCATGGGCTCCTGGGCGAGAACGGCGCCGGCAAGTCCACGCTTGTGTCCCTGATCTCCGGGCAGCGTACGCCGACGTCGGGCACGATCTTTCTCGACGGCCGGGCCATTGCCAATGTCGACATCAAGGCGATGGAGGAGGCCGGCGTCTTCCTGGTCACGCAGGAGCCGATGATCGTCGCTCATCTCACGGCGGCCGAGAACCTGATGCTCGGCATCTGGCCGTCTTCCGGCGGTTTCGTCCGATGGAGCAAGCTCCGCGCCGACGCCGCGCGCATGCTGGAGGGAACCGGCATCGATCCGCAGGCTATGGCCGGGCGGCTCGACGCGGTGGCGCGGCGCAAGCTCAACATCCTGCGCGCCATGTTCAGCGGCGGCAAGATCATCATCCTCGACGAGCCCACCGCTGCCCTGACGGTGGAGGACAGGGCGCAGCTCTTCTCCTTCATGCGCGACCTCAAGGCGCAGGGCGTCACCTTCATCTTCATCTCGCACTACAATGACGAGATCCTGGAAATCTGCGACGCCTGCTCGGTGCTGCGCGACGGCGTGCTCGCCGGCGGGACTGAGAACGTGAAGGGACTGACCTCGGAGCAATTGTCCGAGCTCGTGCTTGGCCGCGGTCTCGTCCTGTTCCAGCGCGAACGGCGGCAATTCGACACCGAGCCTGCGGCCGTCAGCCTGCGCTTGGTCGTCAGTGCGGGCGTGAAGGTCGAGGCGCTCGACCTGCATGCCGGCGAGATCGTCGGCTTCACCGGCCTTCCGGGCGCCGGCGCCAAGGAACTGGTGCGGGCGGTCTTCGGCCTCGTTCCGGTCCGCTCGGGAACGATCGCCTTTGCGGGCGAAGCGCCCCGCAAGCTGCCGGCCTCGCCGCGCGACGCCTTCGACGCCGGCATCGCCTTCCTGTCGGACGACCGGCATCGCGACGGGCTCGTCAAGCATATGACGATCAGCGAGAACATCTCGCTCTCCTCGCTGGCTTCGCTGGCGCGCTCCGGTTTTCTCAGCAACGACGCCGAGCGGAGCCTGTCGGACCGCTATTTCGAAGCGATGGGCATCAAGGCGCCGGGGCCGTCCACGACCGTCGACACACTGAGCGGCGGAAACCAGCAGAAGGTGTGCCTCGGCCGCGTTCTGGCGACGAAGCCGCGGCTGCTCATCCTCGACGAGCCGACGCGCGGCATCGACGTCGGCGTCAAGCAGGACGTGCTGCGCATCATCGACGACCTCAGCCGCAGCGGCGTGGCCGTCATCATCGTCTCCACCGATACGGACGAGATCGTCCGGTCGGTGGACCGCGTCTGCATCTTCGATGGCGGCGCCGTACGGGAGGAACTCTCGGGCGCCGCGATCACGAACGAGCGGCTGCGCCAGGGCACGACGTCCCATGGCTGAGCGCGCGTCGAAGGAGAAAACAATGAACCAAGCCGCCTCCGCACTTGCAGCGCCGGCCGCGAAGACTCCCGGCAAGGAAGGCACGTCCGTTCTGGGGTGGGTGCTGCACAACGTCGTGTGGATCTGGCTGGTCGCCCTGGTGGTGATCTTCGGCCTCTTCAACCAGTATTTCTTCACCACCTTCAACCTGCAGAACATCATGGTTCAGGCGACCGTGCTCGGCATGATCGGCCTCGCCGTCGCGCTGCCCCTGCTGGTGGCCGAGATCGACCTTTCGTTGCCGGCCAATCTCGGCTTTTCCTCCGCCATCGGCGCCATGGCCTATTCCAACCTCGGCCTGCCCTGGTTCCTCGCCATGCTGGTCGGCGTGGGCGTGGCGACGCTGATCGGCTTCTTCAATGGCCTGTGCATCACCAAGTTGCGCATGGTCTCGCTCATCCAGACGCTGTCCATGATGATCATCCTGCAGGGTGCCCTGCTGGCGCTGACGCAGGGCCGCACAATCACCAACCTGCCCGACGGCTATGTCTGGATCGGCCAGGCGGCCATCGGCGGCTGGCCGGTCATGCCCATCATCTTCGTGGTGGCGCTGGTGGCGATGGCGGTGATGTTGCGCAAGACGGTTCTCGGGCGAAGCATCTATGCGGTGGGCGGCAACCCGGTCGCGTCGAACTCGGCCGGCATCCGCGTCGACCGCGTCAAGATCATCACCTTCACGATCGCCGGCTTCCTGGCCGGCGTGGGCGGGTTCCTGCTGGGCTCCTGGCAGATGGCCATCACCTCCAACCAGGGCTCGAGCTACCTGCTCTACGCCATCGCCGCGCCCATCATCGGTGGCGTCAGCGTTTTCGGCGGCCGCGGCAACGTGGTGGGCGTGCTCGGCGGCGTGCTGCTGCTTACCGTCATCCAGGTGGGGCTCGCCATCATAGCCGTCCCGTCCTTCTACGTCGGCATGATCGGCGGCTTCATGATCTTCATCGCGGTTGCGATCGACGCCATTCGCGTGCGTTACTTCGGCTGATGACGATTTCCTCCTCCCAAGAGGCGGTCGGCGCTGCGCCGGCCGCCGCCGCGCTGGCGGCCCTGCGCGCCGTGGTGGATGCTGCCGGTTTCGTCGACGCCGGCGCGCCCGAGGCGGAACGCTATCTTCACGATTGGACAGGCGACTATCGGGGCGGCGCGCTCGCCGTGCTGCGGCCATCGCGCGTGGAGGAGGTGCAGGCGATCGTCAGGATCTGCGCCGAGCACCGCGTCGCGCTGATTCCGCAGGGCGGCAACAGCGGGCTGGTTAGCGGCGGCATCGCGGAAGGGCCGCCCCGCGCCGTCGTGGTCTCGCTGGAAAGGCTCAACCGGATCCGCGCCATCGATCCGGAGAATTTTACCCTGGCCGCCGATGCCGGCGTGATCCTTCAGGTGCTGAAGGACGCGGCGGAAGCCAGGGACATGCTTTTTCCGCTCGCGCTCGGCGCGCAGGGCTCGTGCCAGATCGGCGGCAACGTCTCGACCAACGCCGGCGGCATCAACGTGCTGCGCTACGGCATGACGCGCGACCTGGTGCTCGGCGTCGAGGCGGTGCTGCCCGACGGCAGCCTGTTCGAGGGCATGCACGGGCTGAGGAAGGACAATCGCGGCTACGACCTCAAGCAACTCCTGATCGGCGGGGAGGGGACGCTGGGCATCGTGACCGGCGTCGAGGTCAAGCTTTTTCCGCGTCCAGCCAATATCGAGACGGCCTATCTCGGCCTCGCCTCCTTCGCCGACGCCATGACGGTTTTCGGCATGGCGCGTCACGTCTGCTCTGACCTGCTCACCGCCTTCGAGGTGATCGGTGCGGAGTGCATTCCGTTTGCCCGCATCGCCGCCCCCGACACGCGCGTTCCGCTCGAGGGCGAGTGGCCGGTGCATGTCATCATGGAACTGGGCTGTTCGGCGGCGGTCGACGGTCGCGCGCTCGTCGAGGCGCTGCTGGCGGAAGCCTTCGAGGCCGGGTTGCTCGGCGACGGCGCGCTGGCGCAGAGCCGCGCGCATGCCGCTGATTTCTGGGCGATCCGCGAGAACCTCGTCGAAGGCCAGGCAAAGCGCGGCCGCCATATCCGCACCGACCTGTCGGTGCGGCTGAGCAGGGTGGCGGAAGTGATCGAGCGCTCGCGCGCCTATATCGCCGCCGACTGGCCGGGCTGGGAACCGCTCGCCTATGGACATGCGGGCGACGGCAACATCCATTTCAACGTCATGCCGCCGGTAGGCATGGCGGAGGAGGAGATCAGGCGGAACGGCAAGGTGATGCTCGACGGCCTCTACGCCATCATGCGCGCGCTCGGCGGGTCGTTCAGCGCCGAGCACGGCGTCGGCCGCAGCCGCCGCGACGTCTACTGGGACTGGCTGCCGGCCGAACAGAGGACGGCGGTCCAGGCGATCAAGACGGCGCTCGACCCGCACGGCATCATGAACCCGGGCGCGCTGATTCCCGAATAGGCGTCTCCGCAAGACGGCCGCGCTTTTCGGCCGGCATCCGGACTTGCCGTGCCGTTATGCGCGGGCGTCCAGCGCCTGCCTGGCGGTTTTCACCGCTTCGGCCGCGTTTTGCGCGATCGCCTTGAAGCGCCCTTCGCGGATGTCTTCCGTCTTGGCGATCCAGGTGCCGCCGACGGCCACGACCTGCCTGACGGCCAGCCAATCGCCGATCGTCGCCTGCGTGACGCCGCCGGTCGGGATGAAGCGCACGCCGAGATGCGCGAAGGGTGCGGCGATGCCGCTGAGCGCCTTGGGACCGCCGGCGACGCCGGCCGGGAAGAACTTCGCCAGCCTGACGCCGCGCGCCGTCGCCAGCGTCAGGTCCGTCGGCGTCATGATGCCGGGGCAGAAAGGCAGGTCCGCCTCCTTCGCGGCATCGACGATATCCGGATCGTAACCGGGCGCGAGCGCGAAGCGGGCGCCGCTGTCGATCGCGCGGCGGAGACTGTCCCGGTCGAGGATCGTGCCCGCGCCGATGACGAGTTCCGGCCGGGCGTCGCGGATCGCGGCCAGCACGTCGGCGGCAGCCTCGGTGCGGAAGGTGATCTCGGCGACCGGCAGGCCGCCTTCCAGCAGGGCATCGGCCAGCGGAACCGCATCCGACGCCTTTTCGATGGCGATCACGGGCACGACGCCCAGGCTGGCGATGACATCGATCGGATTGTTCATGGTCTTTCCAATGCTTGCTTGAAGTAGGTTAGGCGCCTTGGGCGAAATTCTAGCGGCCAAAAAGGCGGCGCAGCCGGATGGCGAGAACCGAATGCTGGAACGCGCCCTGGCGGAACTGGTCGAACAGAGCCGCTAGAACGATGACCAGGCCGACGCTCATCTGCTGCAGGAACGGCGAAAGCTCCAGCAGGATGAAGGCGTTGCGCAGCGCGCCGAGCAGGTAGGCGCCGAGCATGGCGCCGATGATCGAGCCGCGCCCGCCCGACAGGCTGGCGCCGCCGATGACCACCGCCGCGATGACGTCGAGTTCGAGCCCGGTGCCGGCCTGCGCCTCGGCGACGCTCACCTGTGCGGTGTAGACGAGGCCGGCCACCGCCGCCGCCAGCCCGCTGAAGACGAAGACGGCGAGCCGCGTCGAGTTCATCGGGATGCCGCTGAGCCGCGCCGCTTCGTCATTGTCGCCGACGGCGACGACGCGCTGGCCGAGCACAGAGCGCTTGAGCACGATCTGCCCGAGCACGACGAGCCCGAAGAAGATCAGGACCTGCACGGGAATGCCGAGCACCTCGCCCTGGCCGATGAACATCACGCGCGGATCGATCAGGATGGGCAGGCCGCCGCTCAGCACGTAGGTGAGGCCGCGCGCGACCGACAGCATGCCGAGCGTGACGATGAAGGAATTCACCTTGCCGTAGACGACGATCAGTCCGCTGATCAGGCCGCAGCCGGCGCCGACGGCCAGCGCCACGAGCACGCCCAGCGCCGGATGCAGGCCGGCGGACATGGCGTAGGCGCCGCACAGCCCGCTGAGCCCCATCACCGAACCGACCGACAGGTCGATCTCCTTGGCGATGATGACGAAGCACTGGCCGATCGCCATGATGCCGACCACGGCGACGGCGACGAGGATGTTGCGGAAATTGTCCGTCGTCAGGAAGTGCGGGTTGAAGAAGGAGAACGCGATCGACAGCACGATCACGACCGCGGCCAATCCCAGTTCCTGGCCCTTCAGGAAAGGCAGGTTTCTCACGCCGGCAACACTCATCTCGATTCCGTTCCGTTCATCTTGGCATCGGCGACAGCGCCGGCCGCCTGCAATCTAATGCGCTTCGCCCCGTTCCTGGCGTCCGAAGAAGGCGACGGCGTCCTCGGCCTTCTCGCCCAGTGCCGAGGCGACGACCTGCGCCGCTTGCGGCCCCTTCGCGATGTTGTCGACGATGCGGCCTTCACGCACGACCACGACGCGGTCGGCGAGGTGGAGGATCTCGTCCATTTCCGAGGAGATGAACCACACAGCCAGCCCCTCGACATGGGCGAGATTGCGGATCAGCGCGTACATCTCCGCCTTGGTGCGCACGTCGACGCCGCGCGTCGGCTCGTCGAGGATGAGGAGCGACGGGTTCGACGCGAGCGCCCGCGCCAGCAGCACCTTCTGCTGGTTGCCGCCCGACAGGGCGCGAATGGGAGTGGCGACGCTCTCGGCCTTGACGCCGACGCGGTCGGCGCGCTCCTGCGCGAAGCGCATGCGGCGGCGCTGGCTGAAAAAACCCAGCCGGCCGAAACGGCCCAGCACGTTCGACGTCAGGTTGAAGCCGATGTCGTGACCGTAGAAGACCGAGGTGCGTCGCTCCTCACTGATGAAGGAGATGCCGTGTTTCACGGCGTCGCGCAGGGTCCTCAATCGTACCGGATGGCCGTTCAGTTCGATGCTGCCGGAATAAAGTGGATCCGCTCCGAGCACGCCGCGCACGATCTCGGTTCGGCCGGAGCCGACGAGTCCTGCCATGCCGACGATCTCGCCGGCGTGGATATCGATATCGACGTCCGAGAAGGCGATGCCGCTGACGCCGCGCACCCGCAACACCGGCACGGCCTTCGGGTCGATCTCCCTGGCTGCCTTCGTCTCATCTTTGGCCGCCTGTTCCACCAGCCGCTCGCCCGCCATCAGGCGGATCGCCCGCGCCTTCGGCAGGTCGCCCACCGTGCCTTCGCCGACCTTGCTGCCATCGCGCATGACGATGACGCGGTCGGAAATCTCGTAGACCTCGCCGAGCCTGTGGCTGACGAGCACGACGGCGACGCCCTGCTCGCGCAGCAGGCGGACGATGCCGAACAGGCGGTCGGTTTCGCGGCGCGTCAGGCTGGAATTCGGCTCATCGAGGAACAGCACCTTCGGCTTCGCCGCCAGCGCCCGCGCGATCTCGACAAGTTGCCGTTCCGCAGCGGACAGGCCGGCGCATTTCATGCTCAGGTCGGCAAAGGCGTCGGACAGGCCGATCTCGGCAAGGAGCGTCCTTGCTTCCCTGACAAGGGCGCCGGGACGATGCGCGGCGACGGCCGCGTTGCCGCCAAGGCGCGCCAGGAAGATGTTTTCCGCGATCGTCATGGCGGAAACGAGCTGCGGCTCCTGGTGCACGACGGCGATGCCGAGCGCCGTCGCCGCCAGGGGATTTGCAAGCTCCTGCACCTGGCCGTCGATGGCGACCTTGCCGGTCGTCGGCTGGTGCTCGCCGCTGCAGAGCCTGATCAGGGTGGATTTGCCGGCGCCGTTCTCACCGAGCAGCGCCGTCACTTCGCCATAGCGGAACGACAGGGTCACGTCCTTCAGCGCCTGCACGGCGCCGAAGGATTTGCCGAGATCCGCGACCGACAGGGCGTCGGTCGTGGAAGGCGAGGGACTTGTTCCGCCCGTCATCGAGCCAGACCGGCGATCAGAGCTTCGGCACGGCGCCGACCGGCAGCTTGGCCGGATCGAGCTGATCGACATTGTCCTTGGTCATGAACAGGCTGATCGCCGGCTGCAGGACCTGCTCGGGCTTCTGCTTTGCGACGACGGCGTTGAACAGCGTGATCGCCACATTGTAGCCCTGGCCGAATTCGTCCTGACCGGTCGCGCCATACATGCTGCCGTCCCGGATCGCCGCGATGTTCTCCGGCGTGAAGTCGTAGCCGATGACCTTGATGCTGTCCTGCTTGCCGGCGGCCTTGACCGCCTGCGCCGCGCCGAAGGGGCCGCCCGCCGTGGCGTAGAGAGCGACGAGATCGGGCGTGGAGGTGATGAAATCCTTGGCCGCGGCAAAGGTCGCGCCGGCCGAATCCTTGGCTTCGACGCCTTCGTTGACCGGCGTGAGCTTGCTGCCCTTCAGGCCTTCGACGAAGCCCTTGCGGCGCTGCTCGGAGCCCGGGGCGGTGAACTGGCTGACGATGATGCCGACCTTGCCTTCCTTGTCGCCGACCGCCTTGATCAGTTCCGCGGCGGCGTTCTTGCCGGCGGCGACCTGGTCCTGGGCGTAATCGATCACGCCGCCCGACGTCTCGACGCAGGGGAAGAGCGTGTTGTAGGCGCCCATGGCGACGTCCTTGGCGACCATCTGCTTGACGAGGGTGCAGTTGCCTTCGCCGGCGATGAAGAAGCCGATGCCGTTGTAGCCCTGGGTGGCCGCGGCGCGGATCGCCTGGTCGACCGTGGGCACGTCGATGTTGGCGCCGGCCACGATCCACTTCACCTCGCCGCCGCGCGAGGACAGCACCTCGTTGGCGGTATCGACGCCTTTCTGCACCGAGACCCAGTAAGGATTGTTGGCGAAGCCGATCATGGCGATCCTGGCTTTCGTGCCGTTGGCATTGTCCACCGGCTGCGGGCGATCGGCGATGGGATCCATCGCATAGGCCTGGCCGACGCCGAAGGCGGCAGCCATGGCGATGAGCGAAATGCGGGCGGTCGAGCCTGCCCAGCGAGCGAGATTGGTCATGCGTTCCTCCAGATGTCGGACCTCCGGGGCCGCGTCTGCCCTTTGGTCGGATTGGTTTCCTGCCCTGAACGGCGCGCCAAGCTCCGGTTCTGTTCCTCCGGCCGGCAGCTCCTCCAAGCGACTATGTAGTTATAGTACCAATATTGGTCTGGCAAGCTCCTCAGCGGATCGTTAGCGTGTGAAAACTAGCCATTTTCAACCATATTCCTGACTTTCATTTTGCCAAGGCCGATACATGATGTAGCAAAGATACAAAATAGAGTGCTTTCTGTCGTCAGCGCTTGACAGAGGGCACTTTGAGGCATTTTGTTGCGACAGTCAACATTTGTCGTGACGCCAAGGAGGATCTCTTGAAAAAACTCGGCATTCATTCGTTCGTCTGGACCGACGGCGCCACCGAATCCGGCATCGAGCAGGCGATGGAAAAATCCAGCGCCTGCGGCTATCGCCTGATCGAACTCGCCTATCTGCGGCCGGAGAAGTTCAATCTCGACAGGCTGGCGAAAAAGGCGAAGTCGCTTGACCTCGATATCGCCGTCACCATGGGGCTGTCGCCCGACGCGGACGTGTCCAGCGAGGACGCCGCGGTGGTGAAGAAGGGCGAGGAGACTCTTGCCAACGCCGTCAAGGCCGTGCGTGACATCGGCGGCAGCAAGCTGGGCGGCATCCTTTATTCCGCCCATACCAAATATTCGACCATGCCGACCGATCGCGGCCGCAAGAACAGCATCGCGGCTATCGCCCGGACCGCCGATATCGCCAAGGCGGCCGGCGTCGACCTTGTCCTCGAAATCGTCAACCGCTTCGAGAGCAATCTGCTCAACACCACCGCGCAGGGACTGGATTTCATCGAAGCGACGGGGTCGGACCATGTGCGCCTGCACCTCGATACCTTCCACATGAACATCGAGGAAGCGAATCCCGCCGCCGCCCTGCGTCTCGCCGGCGACAAGGTCGGCTACTTCCATATCGGCGAAAGCAATCGCGGCTATCTGGGGGACGGCGTCATCGATTTCGACCTGATGTTCGATGCGCTGCTCGACATCGGCTACCAGCGCGACATCACCTTCGAATCCTTCTCGACCAAGGTCGTCGACCAGGCGCTCTCGCTCGCCTGCGCGATCTGGCGCGATACCTGGAACGACAGCGTTCCGCTGGCCGAGCACGCCAAACTGTTCATCGAGACCAAAATGGCCGAGGCCAAGCGTCGCCGCGCCACCAACGCGCGGCCTTGATCCGACATCGCGGAATCGGAGGCCGACCGGCCTCCGACCCGCCCGGATCGCGTAGGTGCGGAACACGCTGGGTGGCCGTTGCCGACCCTCGCGCTCTCCTGCTGGTGGAGGAAAGGGTCCGGCAAATTCATTCCCGGGCTGAAAAAGGCTACGCTGACTGCGAATCGGCATCCGCCCCGTTTGCCCTATAAAAACGAGATATCCTCGTGAACGACGCCTTGCAGACCGCCAGTTCGCCTCGCCGGATCCGGCAGCGCAATGAGATCGCGGTCCTGCAGGCGCTTCACCATTTCGGTTCTCTGACACGGGCCGACCTGGCCCGCCGTCTGCGCGTCAACCGCTCGTCGTCTGGCCATATCATCGAAGCCCTTGCAGGCGACGGCCTGGTGCGGGAGGTTGAAAGCGCCGGGCGCGGCACGGCAAATCGTGCCGGCCGGCCAGGCGTCCATCTCGAACTGGTTCCCGATGCGCTCGGCTTCGTCGGGATCGAAATCGGCGTCGAGCATATGGGCGTGGTCGAGATAGACCTCGCCGCCAATGTGGTCGCCAGCGAAGTCCGGCCGTTCGCGGGCGCGTCGAGCGATGTCGGGGTCGCCGCGAGCGAGGCCGTCAGGCTCGTTCTCGACGTCGTTCCGCCGGAGCGGCTGCGGCGATGCGAGGGCGTCGGCGTCGCGACGCCGTCGCAGATGGACGGGCAGGGCAGGGTGCGCCTGGCGCCTTTGCTCGGATGGCGCGAGGTCGATCTCGCCGATCTCGTGCGGGCGCAGCTTCCGGTCCGGGTGCCTGTATTGGCGGACAACGATGCGAACGCCTTCGCCATCGGCGCGACCTACCATGGACAGGAGCCGCCTTCCGGCGTCACCCTGTTCCTCGTCATGGAGAGCGGCGTCGGCGGCGGTATCGTTTTTGACGGCAAACTGTTCCGTGGCGGCAATGGCGTTGCGGGCGAGGTCGGGCATCTGCTCGTCCCCGACACCGACGGCGAATACCGGGCGCTGGAGCGGATCGTCGGGCTGGAGGTGCTGCTCGACCGCTACTGTCGGCTCGCCGGCGGAAACCCCTTGCTGCCCGACCTCCTTTCCGACGTCGCCGCCGGCAAGCTGGCCGCGCTTGGCGTTGCCCGGGACTGGGCGCGGGCGCTGGCCTTCGGTCTCGTTCAGGCCTGCCGCATCATCGACCCCGACCGCATCGTGCTTGGCGGTTCGGTGGCCGCTCTTTACGCGCCGATGGCCGGTCATGTCGTCGATGCGATGGCCGCCCTGCAGGACAGCGCCTTCCTGCTGCCGGAGATCGTCGTGACGGAACTGGAGGGAAGCGGGCCGGCGTTCGGTGCGGCCTGCATGATGCACCAGCGCTATCTTTCGCTCGAAAGCCAGCGCCTTTCGGAAGCGGCTGACGACGACGGCTGATATGCTGCGGCGCGGCGTTCAATAATATGTTGCACAAACATACAATTCAATTTATGCCGGTTCTCATCGTTGTCTGACGGTCGGTTCGGGATGCCAGCCAGATCCTCCTCCCAAGCTCTAGCTCCGGATAGTCTCGGCCCGACCATCACGGTCGGCGAAATCCTCGTCGAGATCATGGCCACTACCCGCGGTGAGGGTTTTCTCGAACCGATCGACCTGACGGGTCCCTATCCGAGCGGTGCGCCGGCGATCTTCATCGACCAGTGCGCCAGGATCGGCGGCAGCGCAGGGATCGTCGCCTGTGTCGGCAATGACGACTTCGGCCGCATCAATGTCGAGCGATTGCGCCGCGACGGCGCCGACGTCTCGGCCGTCGCCGTCAGCCCCGATTACCCGACGGGCAGCGCCTTTGTCCGCTACCGTGACGACGGGTCGCGCGACTTTGTCTACAACATCGCCAAATCCGCGTCCGGGCTGGTCAGTCTCACGCGCGAGGCCAAGACGCTGATCGGCAGGGCCGGGCATCTGCATGTGATGGGCACCGCGCTCTCCATCGCCGAGATATGGACGATCCTCGAATACGCCGTCGAAGTGATCCGGGGCCGGGGCGGGAGCATCTCCGTCGATCCGAACATGCGCAAGGAACTGCTAGGTGAACGCACGGTCGGCGAGCGTTTCGCGCGGATGCTGGACATATCGGACCTGGTCCTGCCTTCCGGCGAGGAACTGTTCACCGCGACGGGAACGACGACGGAACAAGACGCGCTTGCCTCGCTGTTTTCGCGCGGCGCTGGCGAGGTGGTGGTGAAGCGCGGCGCGCAAGGCGCCAGCTTCTTTTCTGCTGCCGGGGAGCGGGCCGACGTGCCTGCTTTCGCCGTCGAGGAGGTCGATCCCACGGGCGCGGGCGACTGTTTCGGGGGCGCCTATATCGCCTGCCGGCGGCTCGGCATGCCGCCGCAGACGGCTCTGGATTACGCCAACGCCGCCGGCGCGCGCAACGTCACCCGGCTGGGGCCGATGGAAGGTGCCGGCACAAGGGCCGAACTCGACCGCTTCATGGCCGATACGCCGAGGAGGCCAGCCTGATGGACCCACTGCTCGATCTCGCGCCGTCTCTGCGCGCCGGCAAGCCGAAAGGTATCGTTTCGGTGTGCTCCTCGCATCCGCTGGTCATCAGGGCGGCGATCCGCGACGGCGTCCGGCACGACCATCCGGTCCTCGTCGAGGCGACCTGCAACCAGGTCAACCAGTTCGGCGGTTACACCGGCATGCGCCCGGCCGATTTCCTGGCGATGACGCTCGACATCGCGCGCCGCGAAGGCCTGCCGGCCGACCGTGTGATCTTCGGCGGCGACCATCTGGGACCGAACCCGTGGCGCGCCGAGAGCGCGGAGGTTGCCTTGGCCAAGGCGGAAGACATGGTCGCCGCCTATGTCGAGGCTGGGTTCCGCAAGATCCATCTGGATGCGTCGATGGGATGCGCGGGCGAGCCTGCCGCGCTGAACGACGCCACCATCGCGCGGCGCGCGGCCCGGCTCGCAAGGCGCGCGGAGCAGGCGGCTTCGGCTGCGGGGGCAAAGCCGCTGCTCTACGTGATCGGCACGGAGGTTCCGCCGCCGGGCGGCGCGGATCACGTCATCGACGCGATCGAGCCGACCAGGCTCGAGGCGGTTCGGCGGACTTGGGAAATCCATCGCGAGGTCTTCGAGGAAGCGGGGTTGAAGGACGCCTTCTCGCGCGTGATCGCCATCGTGGTGCAGCCGGGCGTTGAGTTCGGCAACGAGAACGTCGTCTACTACGACCGCGGCAAGGCGCGGCATCTCGCCGGGCTGCTCGATCAGGAAAAGGCTCTCGTCTATGAGGCCCATTCGACCGATTACCAGACCGCCGCGGCACTGCGCGAACTGGTCGAGGATGGTTTTCCCATTCTGAAGGTCGGCCCGCAACTGACATTCGATCTGCGTCAGGCGCTCTACGGCCTGGACCTGATCGCGTCGGACATGCTCGCGGACTACGGGTCGCGCCCGCTCTATGAGGCGATGGAGGCGCTGATGGTCGAGGAGCCGAAATGGTGGAGCAGCCACTACCACGGAACCGCGGCGCAGCAGCGCGTTCAGCGGCACTACTCGTTGTCAGACCGGATACGGTACTACTGGAACCATCCCGCCGCCGCCGCTGCCGTCGAAAGGCTCGTTGCCGCCCTGTCCGGCAGGACGGTACCCGCGCCGTTGTTACGCCAGCACCTGCCCGCATTCGAATCCTTCGCGGGAGCGCCGCTGGATCCCGAGAAACTGCTCATCCGTGCAGTCGAAGCCAGCCTGGAAGGCTATCGGTCGGCGGCGGGCTTGCGCTAGTTCGCCTCGAACTGGTTTAGCGCCGTTCGTTCAGGCGGCGACCTTCAGCACGTCCATCAGGCCGGCATAGGCCGCCGTGATCCCCGCAACGGGATTCTGGCTGCTGGTCGCCGTTTCGACCTTGAGCGAACCGCCTTCGACCGGCAGGGTCAGGAGTAGGAACTGGCGGCTTTCGCCTTCGCCCAGCGAGGCCGCGGCGACATGCAGCCGCTCGCCCTCCGGCCCGGTCTGCATCTTGAACAGCAGCCGGCCGCCGACGGCGTCCAGCGCGCCTTCGACCACTTCGGCGAATTCTTCCTGGGATACGGTCCTGTCCTCGGGCACGAGGTCGGCCAGTCCTTCGGCCAATGAGTCTTCAAGCGCCTTTTCATCGAGTTGCGTGTCCATGCGAACCTCATCACACTCGCTTGCACGCCCTGCCCGGAGAAAACGTTAACATATCTGATGGCCGGATTATGGCATTTTCGACTTCTACCTTCGTCGCATCCTCCCGGCGCTGTCGCGTTCATGCTGGACAAGGCGCATGTTCCTTACAAAATGTGCAAAAAAGGGGAGGAACACCATGCTCGGATTGATGCAGGAGTGGCCGCTGCTTTGCCACAAGCTGCTGGACCATGCGGCCGCCCAGCACGGTGCGCGCGAGATCGTGTCGCGTTCGGTGGAAGGACCCGTCGTCCGCACGACATACGCGGACATGCGCCGGCGGGCGCTCAAGCTGGCAAGCCGGCTGGAGGCCGACGGCTTCGGTGCAGGCGACCGCATCGCCACGCTCGCCTGGAACACCGCGCGCCACCTGGAGGCCTGGTACGGCATCATGGGCATCGGGGCCGTCTACCACACGCTCAATCCGCGCCTGTTCCCCGACCAGATCGCCTGGATCATGAACCATGCCGAGGACAAGGCCGTCTTCGTCGACCTCACCTTCGTTCCGCTCCTGGAAAAGATCGCCGGCTCGGTGAAATCCCTCAGGCGCGTCGTTGTCCTGACCGACAGCGAACATATGCCGGAGACCCCGTTACCCGGCGCGGTCTCTTACGAAGAGTGGCTGGCCGAAGGCAGCTATGATTTCCGCTGGAGAAGCTTCGACGAGAACACGGCGGCCGGCATGTGCTACACGTCCGGCACGACCGGCGATCCGAAGGGGGTGCTCTACAGCCACCGTTCGAATGTGCTCCACGCCGTGATCGCGGCCATGCCGGACGCGATGGGCCTTTCGGCGCGCGATGTCGTCATGCCGGTGGTGCCGATGTTCCACGCCAATGCCTGGGGGTTGGGGCAGGCCTGTCCGATGGTCGGGGCGACGCTGGTGATGCCCGGACCGAAGCTCGACGGCGCTTCGATCTACGAACTCCTCGATACCGAAAGGGTGACCTTCACGGCGGCCGTGCCGACGGTATGGCTGATGCTTTTGCGGCATCTGGAGGAAACCGGCGGGAAGCTGCCGCATCTCAGGAAAGTGGTGATCGGTGGGTCGGCCTGCCCGCGCTCCATGATCGCCAGGTTCCAGGACGACTACGGCGTGGAGGTGGTCCACGCCTGGGGCATGACGGAGATGTCCCCGCTCGGTTCGCTGTGCACGCTCAAGCCGGAATATGCGGCGCGTGCCGGTGACGCACGGCTGGATGTCCTCCAGACCCAAGGCTACGCGCCGTTCGGCGTCGAGATGAAGATAACCGACGACGAGAACAATGCGCATCCGTGGGACGGCAGGACCTTCGGGCGACTGAAGGTCCGCGGCCCGGCTGTGGCGCGCGCCTATTACGGTGGCGCCGGCGCCGAGCAGTTCGATGCGGAAGAATGGTTCGACACCGGCGACGTCGCCCATATCGATCCCAACGGCTACATGCAGATCACCGACCGCGCCAAGGATGTCATCAAGTCCGGCGGCGAGTGGATTTCCACCATCGAGCTTGAAAACATGGCCGTCGGCCATCCCGACGTGGCGGAAGCGGCGGTGATCGGGGCACGGCATTCCAAATGGGGCGAAAGGCCCTTGCTGGTGGTTGTGCGAAAGCCTGACCGCGACCCGTCAAAGCAGGATGTCCTGGCTTTCCTCGACGGCAAGATTGCCAAATGGTGGATGCCCGACGACGTGGTCTTCGTGACGGACATTCCCCATACCGCTACGGGCAAGATCCAGAAGTCGGTCTTGCGCAAGCAGTTCAGGGACTATCGACTGCCGACCGACTGACGGGTAAGGAAACACCGGGAAGGGAACTCGAAGGGGACCGGGCCGGCCGTATGCAACCGGCGCCGACGGCAGCGTGACGATGACCGAAACTCCCGAACAGCGCAGGTCGCGCGCGACAGGCTGGTGCCGACGCATGGCGGGCTTCGCCGTGGTCCTGCTCGCGGTCGTGTGGGTGGGGCACCACTACGGTCTCGTCGAGTCGCAGGGCTATCTGTGGGTGCTTGCGCTGGTTCCCGTGTTTGCGGCGCTCGCCCTGGTCTTCGGCGCTTTTGGGTTTTCGCGCATATGGACCTACGGCGATCTGGGCGGTCGCGACCTGACCGCCGGTTTGCTGATGGCTTTGCTGGTCCTCGCTCCCTATGGCGTGGCGGCCAGCCTCATGATCCTCGATCCGCCGCTTCGCGATGTCTCGACCGACCTGGATACGCCGCCCGCCCTGCCCACAGCGACCAGCCGTACCGCCCGGATGAACGACCTGATACCGCAGAGCCCCGGGGAGCAGCGGCTGCAGGTTGAGAATTATCCGCTGGTGACGGGGCGGCGCTACCAGTCTTCGATGGACGAGACCATCGCGGCGGTCGAGGCGGTTCTGGCCAAACAGGGCTGGCAACTCGCAGCTTCTCCCGATCCGCAGGATATCGCGGCGGGCGAGGTGACCATCGGCGCGCTGGCCCGCAGCTTCGTCCTCGACCTGCCGGTCGATGTCGCCGTCCGCATCACGGCGGACGAGGATTCGACATTGGTCGACATGCGTTCGGCCTCGCGCTACGGGCGTCATGATCTCGGCGACAACGCCCGGCGCATCGCGGCGTTTCTGGCCGCTCTCGATGCCGAGGTGGCCGGTCAGGCCGGAGCGGCGGCGCAGTAGGCCGGGCCGGGTGCCTTCAGGCGGCAGGCCTGTAGATGCCGTCGATCGCCGGCATGCCGTCCGTTTCGACGACGCCTCGCTCCACCAGGTCCTCGAGATGCGCCAGCACGGACAGGCCGGCGGCTGCGTGGAGACGCGGATCGGTGTCGCGATAGATCGCCTCGACCATCGCCCTGATGGTGCGGTCGCCCTTGCGCACCCGCTCCAGCACCGCGCGCTCGCGCATCTTGCGGTGCGTTTTGAGGCCCCGCATGAAGGTCTGCGGCGTCGTCACCGGGCCGCCGTGACCGGGCAGGAGCAATCGGTCGCCGCGCGCGATCAGCTTGTCCAGCGAGCGCATATAGTCGGCCATGTTGCCGTCGGGCGGCCCGACGATCGTTGTCGCCCAGCCCATGACGTGATCGGCCGAGAACAGGATCCCCGTCCCCTTGAGGGCGAAGGCGGCGTGATTGGCGGCGTGGCCCGGCGTCAGCACCGTTTCGATCGCCCATCCTTCACCCTTGACGATCTCGCCGTCGGCCAGTGTCCTGTCGGGCCGGAAGTCGATGTCGCCGCTGGCGTCCAGCACCCCTGCCTTGCCGCCGACAGAAGGCTTTGCGGGCCGGTGCGGCCCCTCGGCCAGCACCGTGGCGCCCGTTTCCGCCTTCAGGTGCGCGGCCAGCGGCGAGTGGTCGCGGTGGGTGTGGCTGACGAAGATATGGCTGACCGGACGGCCGGCAATGGCTTTCAGCAAGGCGCCGAGATGCGCATCGTCCTCCGGTCCGGGATCGATCACCGCCAGCGAATCGCGGCCGACGATGTAGCTGTTGGTGCCGTGGAAGGTGAACGGCGAGGGGTTCGGCGCGGTGAGCCGTAGGACATCCGGGGCGATTTCCACCGCCTCGCCGTAGCGCGGGTCGAAATCGACATTGAATTTCAGCGCCATCGAGAACCCAGACCTGTCAGTTCGGCCAAAACCGATTGCCGCTTAGCACGGAAGCCAATATAGGAAAAACGCCGGCGCGATCTTCGCGCTTCGAACCGAAATGGGGAAAACCATGGCAACTGCTACCACGATGCGCCCGCTGATCTCGCTCGCCCTGCCTGAGAAAGGCGCCATGCGTCTGGCCTCGCAGATATTCCTGGCGATTGCGGGCACGCTGATCCTGACGGTGTCGGCGAAAACCAAGGTGGTGCTGGGGCCGGTGGATATCTCCCTGCAGACGCTGGCCGTCATGCTGATCGCAGCCGCTTTCGGCCTGCGCCTCGGACTGGCGACGCTCCTGCTCTATATGGCCGAGGGCGCGGCCGGCCTGCCCGTCTTCCAGAGCACACCCGAAAAGGGCATCGGCATCGCCTACATGCTGGGCACGACAGGTGGCTATCTGGCGGGCTTCGTGGTCATGGCGGCAATCGTCGGCTGGGCGGCGGATCGCGGCTGGGACCGCAATGTCTTCAAGATGCTGGGCGCGACGCTGACCGCCGAGATCGTGATGATGGCGATGGGCTTCGCCTGGCTCGCCGCGCTGATAGGCGCCGACAAGGCCTGGCAGTTCGGCGTGCTGCCTTTCGTCGTCGGCGACCTGATCAAGGTCGCTCTCGCGGCCAGCCTTGTCCCGGCGGTGTGGAGCCTCGGCCTGTTCCGCGGCAAGTAGGCCCTTCGAGCACCCCATCGGAACGGCCGCAACTGCGGCCGTTTTTCGTTTATGGTGGCGAAATAGGCGAATGCCCAGCAGGATGACGCAATGAAAGTCCTCGTGACCGGCAATGCCGGGTTCATCGGATTCCACGTCGCGAGACGGCTGATCGAGCGCGGCGACGAGGTCGTCGGCATCGATGTCGTCAACGATTATTACGATCCGGCGCTCAAGGAAGCGCGGCTGGCCGTGCTGGACGAGGTCGCGGCCCACCAAGGGGCCAGCTATCGTTTCGTGCGCGGCAACATCGCCGATAGGGCGATCGTGGAGTCCTGCTTCTCCGGCCGGTCCTTCGACCGGGTCATCCATCTCGCCGCGCAGGCCGGCGTCCGCTACAGCCTTGAAAATCCGCTCTCCTATGTCGAGAGCAACATCCTCGGCTTCACCAATATCCTGGAAGCCTGCCGTCACAATGGCATCGGCCATCTGACCTACGCGTCGACGTCGAGCGTCTATGGCGCCAACAGCCGCATGCCGCTCAGCGAGCATACGCCGGCCGACCATCCGCTTCAGTTCTATGCCGCGACCAAGCGCGCCAACGAATTGATGGCGCACAGCTATTCGCACCTATTCGGCCTGCCGACCACGGGCCTGCGCTTCTTCACCGTCTACGGGCCGTGGGGACGACCCGACATGGCGCTGTTCAAGTTCACTCGCGCGATCCTCGACAAAGAGCCGATCCCGGTGTTCAACAACGGCAACCACACGCGCGACTTCACCTATATCGACGACATCGTCGAGGGCGTCGTCAGGGCGAGCGACGCGGTCGCCGCGCCAAATCCCGGCTGGAACGGCGAGAATCCGGACCCGGCCACCAGCAGCGCTCCTTTTCGCATCTACAATATCGGCAACAGCAGTCCCGTCAGGCTGGCGGACTATATCGGCGAACTGGAAGCGGCCCTCGGGCGCAAGGCCGAGAAGGAGTTGCTGCCGCAACAGCCGGGCGACATGCTCGACACCTTCGCCGATGTCGGCGATCTGGCCGCCGACCTCGGCTACAGGCCGATCGTCCCGGTGCACGAGGGCGTGCGGCGCTTCGTCGAGTGGTATCTCGATTTCTACCGGCCGCAAGGCGCGGCCTGATCCCTGCCGCGCCGCGGCAGGCGAGGGCGGCTATTCCGCCGCCCGTGCCGAGTTCGAGCCGATATAGTTGCGGATCGTCTCGATGATCCGGTCCTGATCGTCCTTGCCGAGATAGGGGTGCATGGGCAGGCAAAGGATGCGGCCGGGCAGCTCTTCCGACACTTTTAGGCCGGCCGGCGTGCGCGGATAGTGGCGATAAGCCACCTGCTCGTGCAGCGGCTTCACATAGTAGATGACCGACGGGATGCCCTTTTCCTGAAGGTGCGCCCTCAGCCCGTCGCGCTTCGGCGTCTCGATGGCGTATTGCGCCCAGGCCGAGCGGTCGCCGCCGGGATTGCGCGCGGCCTTGACCACGTCGCCGAGCCCCTCTGCATAGCGGTCGGCGACCGCATGGCGGGCTTCCATTTCCTCTTCGAGGATGGCGAGCTTCTCGATCAGGATCGCCGCCTGCAGCGTGTCGAGACGCGAGTTGATGCCGACATGGACGTTGTCGTACTGCGTCTCGCCCTTGCCGTGGAACGCGAAGGAGCGGAGCTTTTCGGCGAACGCTGCGTCATTGGTGAACATGGCACCGCCGTCGCCGTAGCAGCCCAGCGGCTTGGCCGGGTAGAAGCTGGTGCCGGCGACATGGCCGAAGGCGCCGCACATCGTGCCGCCGGCTCTGGCGCCGATCGCCTGCGCGGCGTCCTCGATGACGAGCAGGTTCTCGCGCTTCGCAATGGCCATGATCGCGTCATAGTCGGCGGCGAGGCCGAACAGGTCGACCGGAATGATCGCCTTCGGCTTCAGCCTTCCTTCCTTCTTGACCATGTCGATCGCGGCTTCGAGGCTGGCGATGTCGATGTTGTAGCTGTCGGCCTCGACGTCGACGAAAACCGGTTCGGCCTTTGCCAGCGCCACGACCTCGGCGGTCGCGGCGAAGGTAAACGACGGCACGAAGACGGCGTCGCCCGCACCGATGCCTGAAGCGTAGAGCGGCAGGAGCAGCGCATCGGTGCCGTTGGCGCAGGCCACCACATGGTCGACGCCGATATAGTCCGCCAGCTTCTTTTCGAACTCGGCGACCTGCGGGCCGAGAATATAGCGTCCGTCCTCCACCACGCGCTGCATGGCAGCCGTAAGCCTGTCGCCGATGCGCGCCCTTTGCGCGCCGAGATCGATGAATTGCATGTCGCTTCCAGAAATTCTTTCGTTTTATGCGCCGCTGGTATCAGAGTTGCCGCATATGCGAAAGCGCGGCGGCATTGCGCCAGCCGCCCGGCATCTGCGTCCGGATCACCGCAACGCCGGAAAATTCGCCTGCAGGCCCCGAAACGCAAGGGTTGCGGCAGACAATCCAAGGTTCATCTTCGCCTCGAACAATGGAATGCAACACAATGTGATCGCCGGCGTGATCGCGAGCCGCAAGGCGTTCAGTCGATCTCGTGCCGCCAGGGCGGGTTGGCGCCGGCGCGCGACACCGTGACGGCTGCCGCCTTTGCGCCGAGCGAAAGCGCCTGCTGGATCGCATCCTGCGAAAGCGCGGCGATGGCCGCCTTGGACAGAAGGCCCTGTTCGTCGAGAGACGCCAGGACGCCCGCGTTGAAGGTGTCGCCCGCGCCCACCGTATCCACGACCTCTACCTTTTGCGGCTCGACCGTGACGGTGTGCTCGCGGCTGTAGGCGATCGCGCCCTTGCCGCCGCGCGTCATGACGATGAGCTTCGGACCGCGCTCCAGCCAGGAACGTGCGATGTCTTCCGGAGAGCCGGCTTCCCCGAACCAGGCTAGGTCCTCGTCGGACACCTTGACGATGTCTGCCATCGCGACCATGCGCAGGATCCGCTCGGCGTGGCGGGCGCGGTCGGGAATGAATCCCGGACGGATATTGGGATCGAGCATGGTCACGCGGGTCTTGTGTTCGCGCGCCATCAGCGCCTCATAGGTCGAGCCGCAGGGTTCCGGGATCAGGCTGATCGCGCCGAACAGCAGCGCATCGACATCGTCGGCGAGGTTGGGCAGGTCTTCCGGCGAAAGCATCCGGCCGGCCGTGCCCTCGTCATAGAAGACGTAGGTGGCGTGCCCGTCCTTGAGGTCGACGAAGGCCAGCGTCGTCGGGCGCGCCGAGAAGTGGGCGTAGCGCGTTCCCGCCCTGCTTTCCGCCAGCACGCGCATGAGCTGCTGGCCGAAAAGATCGGTGGAAATGCCGGAAAAGAACTCCGTCGGAGCGCCCAGCCGTCCGAGCGCGATGGCGGTGTTGAACAGGGCGCCGCCCGCATAGGGAGAAAAAGCCGGCTCGTCTGCCGTGGTGCGGCGCGGCAGCATGTCGATCAGAGCCTCGCCGCAGCAAAGGATCATGGCCTGGTTTTCTCCCCGGGATGGATGACGCCCGTGCGGACGATGCTGCTGCCATAGAGTGTCGGATCGCTCGTGGCAACGGCAGCGATCCCTTCACCGCGGCCGGTTGTGGATTGATCGGTCAGAAACGGGGGGTCGGACCAAGGCGGAATGCCGCTCGGCATGTCACGCGCTTCCGGCAAGCAGGTTCGAGCCTACGAGGAAGCGCTCGGAAAGTGGCAGGCTGGCGCCGCCGAGCGCGCGCGCATGGATGCCCACCGTCCCTTCGCGGATCGCCGGCAGCGTCAGCCCCTCGGCGTCGATTGCCGCGATCGCGCGCTCGACCGCCTCGACCAGCCGCTTGCGGACGGCGAGCGGCATCCAGCCGTCGATCACCGCCGCCTCGAAGTCGATGACCGAGGTTGCTCCGACGATGGCATAGGCGAGCGCATGCGCGGTCTGTCCGACCCAGCGGTCGAGATCGGCGCCGAGGTCGCCCCAGTCCAGTGGCGATGTCCACAGATGCGAGGCGTCGAAGCCGCGCGCGGCGAGCGCCTTCTCCAACATGGCGATGGAGGCGATGTCGATGAGCTGCGTCGGCCGGTTGTCCGGCCCGGGCACCGGCATGGAACCCAGCGCGCCGGCATTGCCGGTCGGCCCGCCGTAAAGACGTCCGTCGAGCACGATGCCGCCTCCCACGAAGGCGCCGATGTAGAAATAGAGGAAGTCCCGCAGGCCGCTCGTCTTGCCGAACACCAGTTCGGCGCCGCAAGCCGACGTGGCGTCGTTCTGCAGATAGACGGGAAAATCGCACAGCGCCTGGATTTCGGTCCGGATATCGAGATCGCGCCATTCCTCCATGACGTCGCGGGGCGCGCCGGCTGCGTCTGCCCAGTTCCACAATTGGAACGGTACCGCGATGCCGAGACCGGCAATTCTTTGTCGTTGCGCTTCGGACAGGCCGTCGCGCATCTCCTTCATACTTTCGGCAACGAAGTCCACGGTCTTGCGCGGGGCAGGGTAGCGATAGGAGTGCTGTTTCATCGAGCGGATCGCGCCGAGGAAATCGATCAACACCAGTTCGGCGCTGCGCCGGCCGACCTTGAGCCCCATGAAATAGGCGCCGTCCGGATTGAGCGACATGGGGATCGATGGTTGCCCCACGCGCCCACGCACCGGCTCTTGCCGCAAAAGCAGGCCGTCCGTCTCCAGTTCGCGCATGATGACGGAAACGGTCTGCGCGGAAAGGCCGGTGAGCCGGGCGATGTCGGATTTCGACAGGCTGCCGTGCTCGCGCACCAGCGACAGCACGATGCGCTCGTTGTGATCGCGCATGCCGCTCTGGTTGGTTCCGCGATGAAACCGGCTCGCGGCGAACTCCGATGGACCACCGTGCTTCGTCACGTTCGCTTTCACCCCTCCCGCACACGGTCGCTTTTTCCTCAGGATGGTCGGTGCGCGCAAGCCTGTCAATAATAAATAAGAGTGATTTAATTATTGACAGGCGACGCCGACTGATGTCTGTTTGAGAGCAGCGGACGGCCGGACTGGGAAGAGCGGCCGGAGCCTGCTGGGTCGCCGGTTGTGCCGGCTCTTTGATCGGGAGGAGAGTTCATGAGCAAGTTGACGTTCCTGAAGGCCGCGCTCGCGGGCCTTGTGATGACCGGCGCCATGACCAGCGTTTCACATGCGGCCGACATTGTCGGGCTGATCACCAAGACCGAGGGCAATCCCTTCTTCGTCAAGATGCGCGAGGGCGCGCAGGCCAAGGCCAAGGAACTCGGGCTCGACCTCAGGACCTTCGCGGGCAAGTTCGACGGCGACAATGACAGCCAGGTCGCCGCGATCGAGAACCTGATCGCCGCCGGCGCCAAGGGCTTCGCCATCGTGCCGAGCGATTCCACGGCGATCGTGCCGACCATCAAGAAGGCGCGCGACGCCGGTCTGCTGGTGATCGACCTCGATACGCCGACCGATCCGATCGACGCGGTCGACGCCACCTTCGCCACGGACAATTTCAAGGCCGGCAATCTGATCGGCGAGTGGGCCAAGGGCACGCTCGGCGACAAGGCGAAGGATGCCAAGATCGCCTTCCTCGACCTCGCCACCAATCAGCCGACCGTCGACTACCTGCGCGACCAGGGCTTCATGAAGGGCTTCGGCATCGACATCAAGGATCCCAAGAGATACGGCGACGAGGACGACGCGCGTATCTGCGGCCATGAAATGACCGGCGGCGCCGAGGATGGCGGACGCACCGCCATGGAGACGCTGCTGCAGAAATGCCCGGACGTGAACATCATGTACACGATCAACGAGCCGGCCGCGGCGGGTGGCTATCAGGCCCTCAAGGCCGCCGGCAAGGATGACGGTTCGGTGCTGGTCGTCTCCATCGACGGCGGCTGCCCGGGCGTGAAGAACGTGCAGGCCGGCGTCATCGGCGCGACCTCGCAGCAATATCCGCTCAAGATGGCGGCGATGGCCATGGAGGCGATCGAGAAGTTCGCCAAGACCGGCGAGAAGCCGAAGCCGACCGAAGGCAAGGACTTCTTCGATACTGGCGCGCAACTCGTCACCGACAAGCCGGTCGAGGGCGTCCCTTCCATCACCACCGAGGAAGGCCTCAAGCTCTGCTGGGGGTGAGAAGCCGGTTCGCGTAGCGAATTCGTCGTGCCGGTGGCACGACGAAAGGCTTCGAACGCCTGGGAGCTGCCGAAGGCAGCGGGACCCGGGCAGGAAGCCGGTCCGCGAAGCGGACGAAAAGCCCCGAAATGGGCTTTTCGAGCGACGAACGCCCGAGGCCATAGCCGAGGGCAGGGCCGGTTCGCGTAGCGAATTCGTCGTGCCGGTGGCACGACGAAAGGCTTCGAACACCGGGGAGCTGCCGGAGGCAGTGGGACCCGGGCCGTAGCCTGAGCGGGACGCTATGCACGCCAGTCAATGTGAGCGCAGAGATATCGTCCCTGCGCTTCGCCGTCCGCTCTTCTCAGTTCGGGCGGGACATGGCAGGCTCAAGCTGCCGACACTTCAATCCCGGGAGGGGATGCGATGAGTGACGATTCCATCGGCTCGACGACGGCCGAGCGTGGTCTTGAAGGCCACGACAAGGCGGTCGCCAGCTTCGACGAAGACAGGCGCTCGGGCCTGCGGCACGTGCAGCGCTTCCTGCACGAATATCCCACGGCCGTTCCCTTTATCGTGCTGCTGGCGGGCGTGCTGATCTTCTCCGTCATCGTCGGCGGGCGTTTCTTCGCGCCCTTCAACCTCTCGCTGGTGCTGCAGCAGGTGACGATCATCGGCGTCCTCGGCATCGCCCAGACGCTGGTCATCCTGACGGCGGGCATCGACCTTTCGGTCGGCGCCATCATGGTGCTGTCGTCCATCGTGATGGGACGGCTCGCCGTCGTCGCCGGCTTTCCGCCGGATATCGCCTTCGCGCTCGGCCTGCTGACGGGCCTCGTCTGCGGCTTCATCAACGGCGTGCTGGTGGCGATCGTCAACCTGCCGCCGTTTATCGTCACGCTCGGCACCTGGAGCGTCTACGGCTCGATGGTCATCTACGTCTCGCATTCGGAAACGATCCGGGCGCAGGACATCGAAACCATCGCGCCGATCCTGCAATGGACGGGCAACACCATCCGCCTCGGCGGCGGCGCGGTGCTGACCTATGGTGCGATCCTCATGATCCTGCTCGCGGTCGCCGTCTGGTACATCCTCAACCGGACCGCCTTCGGGCGGCACGTTTACGCGACCGGTGATGATCCCGAGGCCGCGCGGCTGGCCGGCATCAACACGCGCAACACGCTGATCGCGGTCTATGCGCTGGCGGGCTTCATCTGCGCTATCGCGAGCTGGGTGCTGATCGGCCGCATCGGCGCGGCGTCTCCGCTCGGCAACCAGACCGCCAACCTCGACGCCATCACCGCCGTCGTCATCGGCGGAACCTCGCTGTTCGGCGGGCGCGGATCACTCGTCGGCACGCTGTTCGGCGCGCTGATCGTCGGCGTCTTCCGCAACGGACTGGCGCTGGCCGGCTTCGAATCGCTCTGGCAGGAATTCACTGTCGGCATTCTCATCATCCTGGCCGTCACCATCGACCAGTGGATCAGGAAGATTTCGGCATGAGCACGCAACCGATCCTGGAAGCGAAGGGCCTCACCAAGCGCTATGGCCGCGTGGTGGCCCTCGACAATGCCGATTTCGACCTGATGCCGAATGAAATCCTCGCGGTGATCGGCGACAACGGCGCCGGCAAGTCGACGCTCATCAAGGCGTTGTGCGGCGCCGTCGTGCCGGACGCCGGCGAGATCCGGCTGGACGGCAAGCCCGTGCATTTCCGCTCTCCGATGGAGGCGCGGATGGCCGGCATCGAAACTGTCTATCAGAACCTCGCTTTGTCGCCCGCGCTCTCCATCGCCGACAACATGTTCCTTGGCCGCGAAATGAGGAAACCCGGCCTGACGGGAACGCTGTTTCGCCGGCTCGACCGTGCGGGGATGGCCAGGATCGCCCGTGAAAAACTCTCCGAACTCGGCCTGATGACCATCCAGAACATCAGCCAGTCGGTCGAGACGCTGTCCGGCGGCCAGCGTCAGGGCGTCGCCGTCGCGCGTGCCGCCGCCTTCGGCAGCCGCGTCATCATCATGGACGAGCCGACCGCCGCGCTTGGCGTCAAGGAGAGCCGGCGGGTGCTCGAGCTGATCCTCGACGTGAAGCGCCGCGGCCTGCCCATCGTGCTGATCTCGCACAACATGCCGCATGTCTTCGAGGTGGCGGATCGCATCCACATCCACCGCCTTGGCCGTCGTCTCGCCGTCATCGATCCGAAGCAATATTCGATGTCGGACGCGGTCGCCTTCATGACCGGCGCCAAGAAACCGCCGGAACTGGAGCAGGTTGCTTGACGAGAGAGCATTTGCTCATATAGTGAGCAAATATCCGAATAGCAGCCATGCAGCGCCGGACCTCTAAATCGATTGAGCCGCAGCGCCGCCTTGGTTAGCATCCCTTCGCCGGAACGTTGCGATGGCCGGTGAAGGATGATGCACAGCGGGGACGGCGGCATGAAGAGCGCGACCAAGGACAAGACCCCCGCGGCCTTTCCTCCCAATCCGGGATCCGAGGCGCTCGCCGCGGAAATCCTCGAGGTGCTGAAGTACCGTGTCGGCAAGGACACGACGGTCGCCACGCCCTACGACTGGCTGACGGCGTCCATCAAGGCGGTGCGCGACCGCATCATCGACCACTGGATCAGCGCCACCAAGGAAGCCTACGAGCAGCAGGAAAAGCGCGTCTACTACCTGTCGCTCGAATTCCTCATCGGGCGGCTCATGCGCGATGCCTTCTCGAATTTTGGCCTGATGAACACGGTTCGCGAGGCGCTGGCGTCGCTCGGCGTGGACTTCGACGTCATCGCCGCTTTGGAGCCTGACGCCGCGCTCGGCAATGGCGGTCTCGGACGGCTCGCCGCCTGCTTCATGGAATCGATGGCGACCGTCGACATTCCCGCCCACGGGTACGGCATCCGCTATGCCAACGGCATGTTCCGCCAGGAAATCCAGGACGGCTGGCAGGTGGAGCTTCCCGAAACCTGGCTCGATCACGGCAATTCCTGGGAGTTCGAGCGCCGCGAGCGTGCCTTCGAGGTGGGCTTCGGCGGATCGGTCGAATCCGTGACCGACACGGAAGGCCGGCTTGAGCGCCATATCTGGAAGCCGGGCGAGCGCGTGCTGGCGGTGGCCTACGACACACCCGTCGTCGGCTGGCGCGCCAACCGCGTCAACACGCTGCGGCTGTGGTCGGGCATGCCGGTCGACCCGATCCTGCTCGACAAGTTCAACGCCGGCGACCACATCGGCGCGCTGGCCGAGAGCAACAAGGCCGACGCGCTTTCACGCGTTCTCTATCCGGCGGACTCCCACATGGCCGGCCAGGAACTACGGCTGCGGCAGGAGTATTTCTTCTCCTCCGCCTCGCTGCAGGATATCCTGCAACGGCATCTGAGCCAATATGGCGAACTGGAGTCGCTGCCGGACAAGGCGGCGATCCACTTGAACGACACCCATCCGGCGATCGCCGTGCCCGAACTGATGCGGCTGTTGATGGACGTCCACGGCATGGACTTCGGCCGGGCCTGGAGCATCACCGGGCGCACCTTCGGCTACACCAACCACACGCTGCTGCCGGAGGCGCTGGAAAGCTGGCCGGTGCCGCTGTTCGAGCGGCTGCTGCCGCGCCACATGCAACTCGTCTATGCCATCAACGCGCAGGTGCTTCTGGAAGCTCGCGCCACCGGCCGTTTCAACGACGAGCAGATCGCGCGCATCTCGCTGATCCAGGAAAACGGCGACCGCCGCGTACGCATGGGCAACCTTGCCTTCGTCGGTTCGCACTCCATCAACGGCGTGTCGGCCCTGCACACCGACCTGATGAAGAAGACGGTGTTCGCCGACCTGCACAGCCTCTATCCCGGCCGCATCAACAACAAGACCAACGGTATCACCCCGCGCCGCTGGCTGTTCCAGTGCAATGCCGGCCTGACGGCGCTGGCGCGCGAGGCGATCGGCGACCGCTTTCTCGACGATATCGAGGCTATCCGCGAGCTCGACGGCTTCGCCGGCGATGCCGCTTTCCGCGAGAAGTTCGCCGCCGTCAAGCGCGCCAACAAGGTGCGTCTCTCCGAACTCGTCGCGCGCCGCCTCGGCATTAGGATCGATCCGTCGGCCCTGTTCGACATCCAGATCAAGCGCATCCATGAATACAAGCGCCAGCTTCTGAACATCCTGGAGGCGGTGGCGCTCTACGACCAGATCCGTTCCCACCCCGAGCGCGACTGGGCGCCGCGCGTGAAACTTTTCGGCGGCAAGGCTGCGCCCAGCTACCATAATGCCAAGCTGATCATCAAACTGGCCAACGACGTGGCCAGGGTCATCAACAGCGATCCGGCCGTGCGCGGCCTGCTGAAGGTCGTGTTCGTGCCCAACTACAATGTCAGCGGCGCCGAGGTGATGATGCCGGGCGCCGACCTGTCGGAGCAGATCTCGACCGCCGGCATGGAGGCGTCGGGAACCGGCAACATGAAGTTCGCGCTCAACGGCGCGCTCACCATCGGCACGCTGGACGGCGCCAATGTCGAGATTCGCGAGCGGGTCGGCGACGACAACATCTTCATCTTCGGGTTGAAGGCCAACGAGGTGGCGGAGCGCCGCAGCGGCGGCTATCAGCCGCGCGCGGTGATCGAAGGCTCGCCCGAGCTTTCGCAGGCCCTGTCGGCTATCTCGTCGGGCGTCTTCTCGCCCGGCGATCCCGACCGCTACCGCGATCTCGTCAGCGGGCTCTACGACAGCGACTGGTTCATGGTCGCGGCCGATTTCGACGCCTATGCCGCGGCCCAGCGGACGGTGGACGATGTCTGGCGCGACCCGCACGACTGGAACGCCAGGGCCATCCGTAACGTCGCCCGCGTCGGCTGGTTCTCGTCCGACCGGACCATCCGCGAATATGCGAAAGATATCTGGAACGTGCCTGCGTGATGTGATTGCATGAGGTCTCGGCAACGGGGCCGGTGCCCAGGGAGGATGCCGATTGAAGAAGCCGCGCGCGACCGCTGCGACGGACGGAACGGATGGCCGGGCATCGGCCGGCGATGTCTCCGCCATTGTCGCGGGAACGCATGGCGATCCGTTCGCGGTTCTGGGCATCCAGCAGGTCGGCAAGGGGTTCGTCGCCCGCTGCTTCATTCCGAATGCCGAAGACGTTTGCGCCTTCACGCTGGACGGCAAGGAGATCGGCCAGCTCGAAAGGCGCGACCCGGCAGGGTTCTTCGAGGGAAAGCTCACGCTTCGCAAGCGCCAGCCCCTGCGCTATCGCGCGCGCAACAACGGCGGCGAGTGGTGGGTCACCGATCCTTATTCCTTCGGGCCGGTACTGGGGCCGATGGACGATTACTACATCGCCGAAGGCTCGCATCTGCGCCTGTTCGACAAGCTCGGTGCGCACCTGATCGACCACGAGGGGGCGAGCGGCGTGCATTTCGCCGTCTGGGCGCCCAACGCGAAACGCGTGTCGGTCGTCGGCGATTTCAACGATTGGGACGGCCGTCGTCACCCCATGCGCGACAGGCGCGACACCGGCATCTGGGAAATCTTCATTCCCGATATCGGCGCAGGTCGGCCCTACAAGTTCGAGATCGTCGGCGCACAGGGCGTTCGCCTGCCGCTCAAGGCCGATCCGTTCGCCTTCAAATCGGAACTGCGCCCGGCCACCGCTTCCGTCACCGCCTCGCCGCTAACCCACGAATGGGGCGACGAGGCGCACCGCAAGTTCTGGCGCTGCGCCGACATCAGGCGCGAGGCGGTCTCGATCTACGAGGTCCACGCAGGGTCATGGCAGCGCCATGACGACGGCTCGTTCCTGACGTGGGACGAACTGGCCGAGCGGCTGATCCCCTATGTCGTCGATACCGGCTTCACCCATATCGAGTTCCTGCCGATCTCCGAGCACCCTTTCGATCCCTCCTGGGGCTACCAGACAACCGGGCTCTACGCACCGACCGCGCGCTTCGGCGATCCGGCCGGCTTCGCCCGCTTCGTCGACGGCGCGCACCGGGCCGGCGTCGGCGTCATCCTCGACTGGGTTCCGGCGCATTTCCCGGTCGACGAGTTCGGCCTCGTGCGCTTCGACGGCACCGCGCTCTACGAGCATGCCGATCCGCGCAAGGGCTTCCACCCCGACTGGAACACGCTGATCTACAATTTCGGCCGCCGCGAGGTCGCCGAGTTCCTCGTCAACAACGCGCTCTACTGGGCCGAGAAATATCACGTCGACGGGCTGCGCGTGGACGCGGTGGCCTCCATGCTCTACCTCGATTACTCGCGCAAGGAAGGCGAGTGGATCCCCAACGAGAAGGGCGGCCGGGAGAATCTCGAGGCCGTCGCCTTTCTCCAGCGCATGAACAAGGAGCTATACGGCCATCATCCCGGCGTCATGACCATCGCCGAGGAATCGACCTCATGGCCGAAGGTCTCGCAACCGGTGCACGAAGGCGGGCTGGGCTTCGGCTTCAAGTGGAACATGGGCTTCATGCACGACACGCTGGAGTATTTTTCCAGGGAGCCGATCCATCGCAAGCACCATCATAACGATCTCACCTTCGGCCTGATGTACGCGTTCTCGGAAAACTTCGTGCTGCCGCTCAGCCACGACGAGGTGGTGCACGGCAAGGGGACGCTGATTGCCAAGATGGCGGGCGACGACTGGCAGAAATTCGCCACGCTGCGCGCCTTCTATGCGTTCATGTGGGGCTATCCGGGCAAGAAGCTGCTGTTCATGGGGCAGGAATTCGCTCAACGCCGCGAATGGAGCGAGGCGCGCCCGCTCGACTGGGAGCTTCTGCAATACAAGCCGCACAGCGGCATGCGCCAGGTGGTCCGCGACCTGAACTATCTCTACCGCTCGCGCCCCGCCCTGCATGCGCGCGACTGCGAGCCGGACGGCTTCGAATGGCTGATCGTCGACGACAGTGAGAACTCCGTCTTCGCCTGGCTGCGCAAGGCGCCGGGCGAGAATCCGGTGGCCGTCGTCTCGAATTTCACGCCCGTGCCGAGGCAGGGTTATCGCATTCCCCTGCCGCATGCAGGCGCTTGGCGCGAGATCATCAACACCGATGCCGCGGACTATGGCGGCTCGGGCATGGGCAATGGCGGCGAGGTCGAGGCGCGCCGGGAAGGCGAGGGGGGCGCCGCTTCGCTGACCTTGCCGCCGCTGTCGACGATCATGCTGGAATTCCTGGGCGGTTAGACGCCGGGAGCGTTTTGGGAGGGTAACATGGCAGACTTGAAACGAACCCAGCCTCTGGCCCGCGACGCCATGGCCTATGTGCTCGCGGGCGGGCGCGGCAGCCGGCTGAAGGAATTGACGGACCGGCGCGCCAAGCCGGCCGTCTATTTCGGCGGCAAGACCCGCATCATCGATTTCGCGCTGTCGAATGCGCTCAATTCCGGCATCCGCCGCCTCGGCGTCGCGACCCAATACAAGGCGCATTCGCTGATCCGGCACCTGCAGCGCGGCTGGAATTTTTTGCGCCCCGAGCGCAACGAGAGCTTCGATATCCTGCCGGCTTCCCAGCGCGTTTCCGAAACGCAGTGGTACGAAGGCACGGCCGACGCCGTCTACCAGAACATCGACATCATCGAGGCCTACGGGCCGGAGTTCATGGTCATCCTGGCGGGCGACCACATCTACAAGATGGACTACGAACTGATGCTGCGCCAGCATGTCGACGCCAATGCCGACGTGACCGTGGGGTGTCTCGAAGTGCCGCGCATGGAGGCGACCGGCTTCGGCGTGATGCACGTCGATGCGAAGGACAACATCATCGCCTTCGTGGAGAAGCCCGCCGATCCGCCCGGCATCCCCGACAAGCCGGATTTCGCGCTGGCGTCGATGGGCATCTACGTGTTCCGCACGAAATTCCTGATGGACCTCCTGCGCAAGGACGCCGCCGATCCCAATTCGAGCCGCGACTTCGGCAAGGATATCATTCCGGCCATCGTCAAGGACGGCAAGGCGATCGCCCACCGCTTCGCCAAATCCTGCGTACGTTCCAGCCAGGAGGCGCAACCCTACTGGCGCGACGTCGGCACGATCGACGCCTATTGGGAGGCCAATATCGACCTGACAGACGTGACGCCCGAGCTCGACCTCTACGACCGCGACTGGCCGATCTGGACCTATGCCGAACTGAAGCCGCCGGCCAAGTTCGTGCACGACGACGACGGCCGGCGCGGCATGGCCGTCTCGTCGCTCATCTCGGGCGACTGCATCGTGTCCGGCGCGTCGCTCAGGCACAGCCTCGTCTTCACCGGCGCGCGCATCAACTCCTATTCGACGCTCGATCACGTCGTCATGCTCCCCGACTGTCACGTCGGTCGCAACGCGCATCTGAAGAACGTCGTCATCGACCATGGCGTGAAGATACCCGAGGGGCTGGTCGTGGGTGAGGATCCGGTCGCGGACGCCAAGCGCTTCCGCGTGACGGAAAAGGGGATATGCCTGATCACCCAGCCGATGATCGACAAGCTGGGGGCTTGAGTTGAAAGCCCGGCGTACCCCCACCCCTAACCCCTCCCCGCAAGGGGGAGGGGGACCCGCCTGCCTTTCCTTCTATGCGGAAGCAGTCGGTATTAGGGCACAGGCCGAATCCCCCTCCCCCTTGTGGGGAGGGGTCAGGGGTGGGGGTGAATGTCGCGCGACGCAGGAAGTCTTTTGATGCAAGTCCTCTCCGTCGCCTCCGAGATCTTTCCGCTGGTCAAGACCGGCGGGCTGGCGGATGTCGCCGGTGCGCTGCCGATCGCGCTTGCCGGCAAGGGCGTGGCCATGCGCTCGCTCCTTCCCGGTTACCCGGTGGTGATGGAGGCTTTCAGGAAAAGGAAGGCCGTCCTGCAATACCCGTCGCTGCATGGCGGCAAGGCGGCGGTCCACGCCGTGCGGATCGGCGATCTCGATCTCTTCGTGCTGGACGCGCCGCATCTCTTCAACCGTCCCGGCGGTGGTCCGTATGGCGATCCGGCCGGGCGCGACTGGCCGGACAACTGGCGCCGCTTCGCCGCGCTCTCCCAGGTCGGCGGCGACATCGCCGCCGGCGCAATCGCCGGTTACAGGCCCGATGTCGTCCACGCCCATGACTGGCAGGCGGCGATGACGCTGGCCTATATGCGCTACGGCAAGGCGGTGGCGACCCCGACCGTCATGACGGTCCATAACCTCGCCTTCCAGGGCCAGTTCGGCGCCGGCGTCTTCGGCGAACTCGGCCTGCCGGCGGAGGCGATGACGGTGGACGGCGTCGAATATTACGGCGGCGTCGGCTTCCTCAAGGCCGGCCTGCAGGCGGCGTGGGCCATCACCACCGTCAGCCCGACCTACGCGCAGGAAATCCGCTCGCCCGAATTCGGTATGGGCCTGGACGGGCTGATAAATATGCGTGCCGACGACCTCTACGGCATCGTCAACGGCATCGACACCGACATCTGGGATCCCGCGAAAGACAGGCATCTCGCCGCGACCTACGATGCCGCCGATCTGACGCTGCGGCGCAGGAACAGGGCGGCGATCGAGGAGCGTTTCAACCTCGAAAGGGACGAAAGCCCGATCATCTGCGTCGTCAGCCGCCTGACCTGGCAGAAGGGCATGGACATGCTGGCGGGCGCCGTCGACGGCATCGTCTCGGCCGGTGCGCGGCTGGCGGTGCTGGGGTCGGGCGATCCGGGGCTGGAAGGCGCGCTGCTGGCCGCTGCCGCCCGTCATCGGGGTCGCGTCGGCACGCTGATCGGCTATGACGAGGCGCTTTCGCACCTCATGCAGGGCGGCTGCGACGCCATCCTCGTTCCGTCGCGCTTCGAGCCCTGCGGCCTCACCCAGCTTTACGGGCTCCGCTACGGGTGCGTGCCGGTCGTGGCGCGCACGGGCGGCCTGGCAGACACGATCATAGACGCCAACGAGGCCGCGCTTTCGGCGGGGGTTGCCACCGGCTTCCAGTTCACGCCCAATAGCGGCGATGCCCTGCTGCACGCCCTGCATCGCGTGATGCGCGCGCATGGTAACGCAGAAGTGTGGTCTTCCATCCAGCGTCAGGGGATGAAAGCCGATGTTTCCTGGAACCGCAGTGCCGAACGCTATGTTGAACTCTACCGTCTGTTGCTTTCCCGGAAGGTCGCCTGAGTCATGATACGAACCGTCGCAACCAAACCTTTTTCCGACCAGAAACCCGGCACGTCCGGCCTGCGCAAGAAAGTGCCGGTGTTCGAGCAGGCGCACTATTCGGAAAACTTCATCCAGTCGATCTTCGACGCGCTCGACGGCTATCGGGGCAAGACGCTGGTGATCGGCGGCGACGGCCGCTACTACAACCGCGAGGTCATCCAGAAGGCGCTCCGCATCGCCGCCGCCAACGGCTTCGGCAAGGTGATGGTGGGGCAGGGCGGCATCCTGTCGACGCCCGCCGCCTCCAACATTATCCGCAAGTACAAAGCCTTCGGCGGCATCATCCTGTCGGCCAGCCACAATCCCGGCGGACCGCACGAGGACTTCGGCATCAAGTACAATGCCGAGAACGGCGGGCCTGCGCCCGAGAAGCTGACCGACGCTATCTTCGCCAAGTCGAAGGCGATCAAGGAATACCGGATATCGGATGCAGGCGAGATCGATATCGATACGCTGGGCACGTCCAGGATCGAGGACATGACCGTCGAGGTCATCGATCCGGTGAAGGACTATGCCGAACTGATGGAAAGCCTGTTCGATTTCGAGGCATTGCGAAAACTCTTCAAGTCCGGCTTCCGCATGGCCTTCGATTCCATGCACGCGGTGACCGGTCCCTACGGCAAGGAGATACTGGAAAACCGCCTCGGCGCACCGGAAGGAACCTGCCGCAACTTCAAGCCGCTGCCCGACTTCGGCGGCCATCATCCGGATCCGAACCTGGTGCACGCCAAGGCGCTTTACGACGATGTCATGAGCGCGTCGGGTCCCGATTTCGGCGCGGCCTCCGACGGCGACGGCGACCGCAACATGATCGTCGGCAAGGGCATGTTCGTGACGCCGTCCGACAGCCTGGCCCTTTTGGCGGCCAATGCCAAGCTGGCGCCGGCCTATGCCAAAGGCATCGCCGGCGTCGCGCGATCCATGCCGACGAGCGCGGCGGCGGACCGCGTGGCCGAAAAGATCGGCGTCGATTGCTACGAGACGCCGACAGGCTGGAAATTTTTCGGCAACCTGCTCGATGCCGGCAAGGTGACGCTGTGCGGCGAGGAGAGCTTCGGCACCGGCTCCAACCATGTGCGCGAGAAGGACGGGCTGTGGGCTGTGCTGTTCTGGCTCAACGTCATCGCCGCGCGCGGCGAGAGCGTGAAGGACATCGTGACGAAGCATTGGGCCACCTACGGCCGCAACTATTATTCGCGCCATGACTATGAGGAGGTCGAGAGCGAAAAGGCCGACGCGCTGATGCGGGACCTGCGCGCGAAGTTGCCGTCGCTGCCCGGCACGAAGGTGCGCGGCCTCACCGTCGCCAAGGCGGACGATTTCGCCTATCACGATCCCGTCGATGGCTCGGTGAGCGAGCATCAGGGAATTCGCGTCATGTTCGAGGGCGGCGCGCGTGTCGTCTTCCGCCTGTCCGGCACCGGAACGAGCGGGGCGACGCTGCGCGTCTACATGGAACACTATGAACCGGATGCGGCCAAGCACTGCATCGACACGCAGGAAGCCCTTGCCGACCTGATCGCCGCCGCCGAGGACATTGCCGGCATCCGAAAACATACCGGCCGCGACAAGCCGAGCGTGATCACGTGATCCGCATCGGCGGATAAGCAGATTCAGATGAGATTCCTGCCGAGGTTTGTGGGCTTGATACCCCCACCCCTAACCCCTCCCCTCAAGGGGGAGGGGGACTTTGTAGCCGCCCGGGCCAGAACCTTCGAGGATGTGCGCCGGTTGACCGCGTGGGTGGTTCCCCTCCCCCTTGAGGGGAGGGGTTAGGGGTGGGGGTAAATTCGTCTCATCGACATTTGCTGCAAGGAGGATCAAAAAACCCCCTCGGCGCAACCGTCTCCTCTAAAGGTATCCATTTCGCCGTCTGGTCGGGCGCGGCGGAGCGCGTATGGGTCTGCCTGTTCGATGGCGAACGCGAGACGCAGCGACTGGAATTGAAGACGGACGGCGAAGGTATTCACGCACTTTTCGTGCCAGGCCTGAAAGCCGGCCAGCGCTACGGCTTCCGCGCAGACGGACCTTACGATCCCGAGAAAGGCCTCTGGTTCGATCCCGACAGATTGCTGGTCGATCCCTACGCGGTCGAGATCGACCGGCCTTACGTCTATGACCCGCGCCTGGCCGCACGGCGAGGGGAGGGCGGCGATACCGCCGCGCTCGTGCCCAAGGCTATCGTGCGAGTTCTTCCTGATGCCGGTCCCAAACAGCCCCCGCTCTTCGAGCCCGGCGGCCTGATCTACGAACTGCCGGTCAGGGCGTTCTCGATCCGCCACCCCGACGTGCCGGAGCCGGATCGCGGCACCTTGCGCGCGCTGAAAGCGCCGGCCGTCCTCAAGCATCTGAGGAAGCTCGGCGTGTCGGCGGTCGAATTGATGCCGGTCGCGGCCTGGATCGACGAGTGGCATCTGTCGCCGCTCGGCTTGACCAATGCCTGGGGCTACAACCCCGTCACCTTCATGGCGCTCGATCCGCGTCTGGCGCCGGGCGGCCTAGTCGACCTGCGCGAAGCGGCGGACGCGCTGCACGAGGCCGGCATCGGCGTCATCCTCGACGTGGTCTTCAATCATACGGGCGAGAGCGACGCGCTGGGTCCGATCTTGTCCCTGCGCGGGCTGGATGCGCGGACCTACTATCGGCATGACGCGGACGGAAAGCTCATCAACGACACCGGCACCGGCAACACGCTGGCCTGCGATCGGCCTGTCGTCCAAGACCTGATCCTCGACAGCCTGCGTCATTTCGTGCGCCATGCCGGCATCGACGGTTTCCGTTTCGATCTGGCCCCGATCCTCGGCCGCGACGAAAATGGCTATCACAAGGATGCGCCGCTGCTGGAAGCCATGCGCGCCGACCCGTTGCTCTCCGACCGCGTGCTGATCGCGGAGCCTTGGGATATCGGCAGGAACGGCTACCAGCTCGGCAATTTCCCTCCGCCTTTCCTCGAATGGAACGATCGCTTCCGCGACGATGTGCGCCGTTTCTGGCGCGGCGATGCCGGCGCAGTCGGCGCGCTGGCGACGCGGCTTGCCGGTTCGTCCGACGTGTTTGGAGGGTCTGCCGCCGACACCCGCACCGTGAACTTCATCGCCGCTCATGACGGCATGACGCTGGCCGATCTCACCGCCTATGCGAAGAAACACAACGAGGCCAACGGCGAGAACAACCGAGACGGCCACGACGAGAATTTTTCATGGAACGACGGTGTCGAGGGCGAAACCGACGATCCGGCCGTTCGCGCCCGCCGCAAGGCCGACATGCGCGCGCTGCTTGCGACCCTGTTAGCCTCGCGCGGCGCTGTCATGCTGACGGCGGGCGACGAATTCGGCCGCAGCCAGCATGGCAACAACAACGCCTATGCGCAGGACAACGAGACGACCTGGCTGGACTGGGCCGGCCGCGACACCGAACTGGAGGATTTCGTGGCGGCGCTATCGGCGCTGCGGCGCGCGACACCCGCCCTGGGGGCGGTCGGCTTTCTCACCGGCGGGCCTGTCGACGGCTCGATACCGGACGTCGAATGGCTGACCGAGACCGGTGCCGTTCTCGACGATGCGGCGTGGCGGGATCCGGCCCGTCATCGCCTCGCCATGATCCTGCGCGACGCCGATGGCGGCCGGCTGGCCGTGCTCCTCAACGGCGACCGGCGTGCCTCGACATTCGCCTTGCCGAGCCGGGTGGGCTATCGCTGGATTTCCGCCTTGGCAGACCAGCCGGATTCCGGCGCCGCGGTCGCGGGGCGCAGCGTGGCTTTCATGGTTGATCGCAGGACGGGTTCGGAGGCGGGATAGACGATGGCCGAGGCGACGACGGGCGAATGGTGGCGCGGCTGCGTCATCTACCAGATCTATCCGCGCTCCTATCAGGACACGACCGGCGACGGCAGCGGCGACCTGAAGGGCATCACCCGCCGGCTCGGCCATGTCGCGTCGCTCGGCGCAGACGCCGTCTGGCTGTCGCCCTTCTTCAAGTCGCCCATGGCCGACATGGGCTACGACGTGTCGGACTACCGCGCCGTCGACCCGATGTTCGGCACGATGGCCGATTTCGACGCACTGGTGGCCGAGGCGCATCGGCTTGGCCTCAAGGTCATCATCGACCAGGTCCTGGCCCACACGTCCGACAAGCACGACTGGTTCGTGGAAAGCCGTTCCAGCCGCGACAACGCCAAGGCCGATTGGTACGTCTGGGCAGACGCGCAACCCGACGGTACGGCGCCCAACAATTGGCTCTCGGTCTTCGGCGGCCCTGCCTGGGAATGGGACGCGACGCGCCGGCAATATTACCTGCACAATTTCCTTGCCGCCCAGCCGGCGCTCAATTTCCACAATAAAGCCGTGCAGGACGCTCTGCTCGACGCCGTGCGCTTCTGGCTGGATCGGGGCGTCGACGGAATCCGTCTCGACACGGTCAACTACTATTTCCAGGATCGCTGGCTGCGCTCCAACCCGCCGCTGCCCGAAAGCATCGCCGGCACCATCGACCAGAACAGCACCTACCTCTACCAGGAGCACCTGTTCGACAAGACGCAGCCGGAAAACCTTGATTTTCTTCGCCGTCTGCGCGCCGTGCTGGACGATGCGGGCGACCGGGCCGCCGTTGGCGAGATCGGCGACGAAGACCGTTCGCTGCAAACGCTCGCGGCCTACACGTCCGGCGGCGACAAGCTCAACATGTGCTACACCTTCGACATGCTGGGCGGCGATTTTTCCGCGGCATATGTCCGCGGTTGCGTCGAGGCGTTCGAGCGCGGCGCGCCGGACGGCTGGGTCTGCTGGGCTTTCTCCAACCACGACGTCGTGCGCCATGTCACGCGCTGGACCCGGCCCGGCGGTGATCCCGGCGCGGTGGCCAGGTTCGCCATCGAGCTTCTCGCCTGCCTGCGCGGCTCGATCTGCCTCTACGAAGGCGAGGAACTGGGCCTGGAGCAGGCCGAGCTTGCCTATACGGATTTGCGCGATCCCGTCGGCATCCGCTTCTGGCCCGGCAACAAGGGGCGCGACGGCTGCCGCACGCCGATGGTCTGGGAAAAAGATGCGCCCAATGCGGGCTTCTCGACCGGCAGGCCGTGGTTGCCGGTGCCGGACAGCCAGCGCGCCCGTGCCGTCGACGTCCAGGCGCCGGACGTGAATTCGGTGCTGACCCACTACCGCGCCGTGCTCGGCATCCGCCGTGCGCATCCGGCGCTGGTCTGCGGCTCGATCCGCTTCCTCGAAGCCGAAGGGAATCTGCTCGCCTTCATCCGCGAATGGCAGGACGAAAAACTGCTGTGCGTCTTCAATTTCGGTGACGGAACGGCCGATTGGCCGATGCCCTGCGATCTCGGTCCGGTCGAACCGGTGGATTTCGCCGGCTACGGCGCGTCGCAGCGGCAAGGCGTCATTTCCCTTGCCGGCCTTCGCGCCTTCATCGGCCAACTCGGCTGACCGCGCCGCTCACTGCACCAGCACGGCGCGGCCGCAGGTTGCGCCGGTCACGCGCACATCCGCCTGGCCGATGCCGATGCCCAGCATGGCGAGTGTGTTATAGAGCAGCGTATCCACCGGTGCCGTAACGGAGGTCAGTAGGGCAGTCACCGCGGGCTTGACCGTGCCGAGCAGCGCGGTGACGTCGATGCCGAGCCCGAGCGCGCTGACGGACAGCGACAGATTGTTGACCAGCGACAGCGGGAGCGACTGGGTGATGTTCCTGGTCGAGACGGTCTTCGTCTTCGCGGCCGCGATCTCAGTACTGTCGAATGTCAGCGTCGTCGGCGTGAGATTGGCGACCTCGACGGCGGCTTGGCCGTTCACCTTCAAGAGATCGAGGTTCAGGAGGAGCAGCTTGAGGCTGACCTCCGCGATGGTGGCGTCATGAAAGCTCTGCGGCCTGCTGAAGTCGGCAAAGCCGCTGTCGGGGCTTTCGGCCAGCCGCAAGGTCGCCACGCCTGGCTGTGCCGCGATCGTGACGCGCGGCCTGTCGGGCCGGCCCGCGGCGCAACTGATGTCCGTGAGCCGGGCTTCGGCATGGGCGATCTCGACATGCAGCGGCAAGGTGACGGACAGGAGCTTGACGCCGCCGCCGGCTGCGGGGTTCGGAATGCTGACGGAAGCCGTCAGCCTGATCCTGGTCTGGGCCGTCCGCACCACGGTTCCGATCTCGCCGACGGAGAGCCACGGTGAGGATTGCGGGGGCTCGCCGATCGCAATGGCCAATCTGGCTGAGGTCAGTCCCGGAATGGTCGCGCCGAGATCGACCTCCACCTGGTGCGCCCTGTTCGCCAGCGCGGCCGACGCCGAAACGAGGCTCATGATGCTGGCCTCGACCGGCAGGCCGGGTGAGCGCTGCCCCAGCGCAAGACGACCGAGCGAACCGAGATCGACAAGGTGGCTGAGCGGGATGGAAAGATCGTTTGTCGCACCGGCCGCCATGCTTTGCAGGGTAAGGCGGTTCCTGGCGTTTGTACCGGGCACTTTCGCCAGCGCCGCCACGATCTGCCCGACGGTGGCGTCGGCATCCAGCACGTCGTCGTAGCTCCCTGCCGTCAGATCCAGTTCCGTCGCAAGAGCGTCGAGAAAGGACAGCACGTCGACGTCGGCGGAGATCAGGGAATTGTAATCCATGACGTCGAGGGAAAGGGTGGTGCCGAGCAGGCTGCCCAGCACCGCGTTCAGCATGCCGCCGTCGAGCCTGAGGAGGCGGGTGCCGATCGAGAAAGCCGCCTGCGCGCTCGTGCTTGCGATGGCCGTGGCCGCGATCGTCGGCGGTGCCATAAGGGCACTGCCGAAGAACAGTTGCCCCCGCTTCTGCAACCGCACTTCGACGGCGTTGTAAGGCGTCTTGTCCGGCTCGAACCTGTCGGAGGCGGCAATGGATGGATCGGCCGTGTAACGGCCGCGCACGACGCGCAGCCGTGGCGTGCCGGGGTTCGTATCCGCCGTGGCCGGGTCGTCCGTATCTGCCGCGACAAGGCCGTTGTCGCTTAGCGCCGTGCGGGCGGCGTCTTCCGCCGTTTCGATATTGGCCGCGGCCGTGATTGCCGCCAGGTCGGCCAGCGCCTGGACCTCGCGGCGCTCGGTGTAGAGCGAGCCTTCGTCGACCGCGACGGCGGCAAGGCACACGGCAACCGGCACGCATAGCGCCGTCATGACCGCGAAATTACCGCGGCGATCGCGCAGAAACGAGCGCCAGGGCCGGGCATCGGGTGCTGAACGCCGCATCACAGTCCCCCGATTCGGATTGTCGAGCTTCTGGCGATAATCACGTCGGGCATCGGCAGGCCGGAAAGCAGGTCCCAGATCGGCAGGTTGCGGGCGTCGTAGCGCACCGAGACGACGAACTGGGAACCGTCGGCGGTGCTGTCCTGCGCGCTCACCGTCAATCCTGCGATGTCCACGAAAGGATAGTCGCCGGCGTTTTTCTGGACGAAGCTGTTGACCAGTTGCTGTCGTTCCTGCTGGTCGAGGCCCGATATTGCGGTCCGGGCGGCATCCGCGGCAATCTGCTGGACGGAATGGCTTGCCCCGAAATAGATGCCATATGCAACCATGCCGAGCAAAAGCAGGATGAACAGCGGTGCCAGCATGGCGAATTCCACGGCGGACGTTCCCCGCCGGTCGAAGAGGAAAGCGCGCCTGTGGCGGCATGGTGTCCAGAATTGCAGGTCCTTGGCCATACGCATAGTGTGGCGCGCGTCCATCGACAAAGATCAAAGCAGAAATGCAACTTGAGGTTTTGTAACGGTTGTAGTGCCGGCAGGCGCATCGTCTCCAGGGACCGGAAGCCGATGGTTGTAGGACTTGCCCCAAGGGCAGACGGGACGATGTTGAAATAAGATTTCCGCCTGTCTAGTGTCCTCTCACCAGCCGCGGATGGGAACCGACGGCTCGCTCACAGAAACCGGAGGAACCGGTTCCTGGGCGTCAACACTCGTATGGCGTGTCTGAGGGGGCGGCGCCACAGGGAGAACCAGATGCTTAAAACCCTGCTGAAGGCGACCGTGTTCGCCGCTACCCTTGCTGTTTCCGTCGGCGCGTTCCATGCGCCAGCCTTCGCGGATACGGTCTACAACCGGGGTTCGGCCGCCGAGCCGGAATCGCTCGATCCGCACAAGACCTCGACCATCTACGAAGCCGACATCCTGCGCGATCTCTTTCAGGGGCTTGTGATGCAGGATGCCAAGGCGAACGTCGTTCCAGGCGCAGCCGAAAGCTGGACGGTTTCCGACGACGGCACGGTCTATACGTTCAAGCTGCGCAAGGACGGCGTCTGGTCCGATGGCTCGCCCGTGACCGCGGAAGACTTCGTCTATTCCTTCCGCCGCCTGGAGGATCCGGCCACGGGCGCCGAATATGCGTCCATGCTCTATCCCATAAAGGGCGCCGAGGACGTCAACACCAAGAAGGGCAAGCTCGAGGACATGGGCGTCAAGGCTATCGACGACCATACGCTCGAGATCACGCTCAACGCGCCGACGCCGTACTTCCTCGAAATGCTGACGCACCAGGCGAACTATCCGGTCAACAAGGCGTCGATCGAAAAGCTGGGCGCCGACTGGATCAAGCCGGGCAAGCTGGTTTCGAACGGCGCCTATACATTGGCCGAATGGGTGCCCAACGACCACATCAAGCTGGTCAAAAACCCGAAATTCTGGGATGCGGACACGGTCAAGCTCGACACGGTCAACTATATCACCACCGAGGACCGCTCCTCGGCGATGAAGCGTTTCGAGGCGGGCGAGCTCGACAGCTACAACGACCTGCCGACCGAACAGCTTGCCGACCTGAAGGCCAAGTTCGGCGACAAGATCCACATCGGTCCCTATCTCGGTACCTTCTATTTCGCCATCAAGACCGACAAGGCGCCGTGGGACAACGTCGAGCTGCGCAACGCTATCTCCATGGCCATCGACCGCGACTTCCTGGCCGAGAAGGTGTGGCAGAATTCGATGCTGCCGGCCTATTCGATGGTGCCTCCCGGCATCGAGGGCTACACGCCTTCTATGGCCAAGTTCGCTGACATGGCCCAGATCGACCGCGAGGACGAGGCGACGAAGATCCTCTCCAAGCTCGGCTACGGACCGGACAAGCCGCTGAAGATGCAGATCCGCTACAACACGTCGGAAAACAACAAGAACACCGCGGTGGCGATCCAGGAGCAGTTGAAGCCCCTCGGCGTCGACGTCAGCCTGATCAACACCGATACCAAGACGCATTACGCTTTCCTCGAGCAGAAGGGCGACTACGACCTGGCACGCGCCGGCTGGATCGCCGACTACAAGTATCCCGAGACCTTCCTCGGCATCTCGCGGGCGGCCAGCGGCAACAATTATTCGCGCTACAACAGCCCCAAATTCGAGGAGGCGATGAACAAGGCGGCCGCTGACGGCGGACAGCCCGAAAAGCGCATGAAAGACCTCGCCGACGCCGAGCAGATCATGATCGACGACGTCGGCAACATTCCGCTGCTCTACTATTCCTACAAGGACATCGTGTCTCCGAAGCTGCATGGCTTCGTCGACAACGTGATGGACGTGCATCCGTCGCGCTTCATCAGCAAGGATTGAGGCCGGAAGGCCGCTGCCTGACCGGGCGGCGGCCTGTCCACTTGCTGGAGGGCGACCATGCTGCTCTACGTCTTGCGGCGGTTGTTGACCGCCATCCCCACGCTGTTCGTCATCGTGACGCTGGCGTTCTTCCTGATCCGCGTCGCGCCGGGCGGGCCGTTCAACCAGGAGCGAGGCCTCAGTCCCGAGATCAAGGCCAATCTGGAAGCGGAATACGGCCTCAACGACCCGCTGTGGCTGCAATATGGCCACTATCTGAAGAACCTGTCGCACGGCGACTTCGGGCCGAGCTACAACCTCCCGGACTTTACTGTCGGGGAACTGTTCGCCCGGGGCCTTCCCATCTCCATACAGCTCGGCGCATCCGCTCTGGTTCTGGCGTTGCTGCTCGGCTGCCTGCTCGGTACTGTCGCGGCCCTGAATCAGAACAGATGGGGCGACTATGCGGTGATCGCGCTGGCGACGGCCGGTTCCACAATTCCAACCTTCGTCATCGCGCCGATCATCCAGCTCGTCTTCGGCCTGAGCTGGAAGCTCCTGCCGGTGGGCGGCTGGGGCGGCGGGGCGATGCTCAACAAGATCGGGCCTGTGCTGACGCTTGCCCTGCCGCAGATCGCGATCGTCGCACGCCTCATGCGCGGGTCGATGATCGAGGCGCTGCGCTCGCACCATATCCGCACCGCACGGGCGCTTGGCCTTTCCGACTGGTCCGTGGTGGTGCGCCATGCGCTGCGCGGCGCCATATTGCCGATCGTGTCGTTCACGGGGCCGGCGGCCGCGGCGCTGCTGACCGGCTCGATCATCGTCGAAACCATCTTCGCCATTCCGGGCGTCGGGCGCTATTTCGTCGATGCCGCGCTCAACCGCGATTACACGCTGGTGATGGGCACGGTGGTGGTCATCGCGATCTTCACCATCGTCTTCAATCTCATCGTCGACATCATGTATGCCGTGGTCGATCCGAGGGTGCGCTATGACTGACGCTGCCGTCGATAACGAACCGGCCGCCAATGTGGTCGTCGGCCGCTCGCTCTGGGGAGATGCGTGGGCGCGGCTGAAGGCCAATCGCGCCGCCATGTTCAGCCTGTTCTACCTCGGCCTGATAGCGCTTGTATGTATCGCCGGTCCCTGGTTCGTGCCGCACGACTATACGACGATCTACTCGGATTACGTGCGCACGCCGCCCAGCACGGAGGCCTATCCCAGGGCCGACATGGTGAAAGGCGCACTGGATGACGTGCTCAAGCGCATGCGTGTCGATCTCAAGGACTGGAAGCTCGAGGACGGAAGGGCAACCATCACGGTGGCGGGAACGCGGCCGATCGACGAGCGCTACCTGCGCTATGTCGACCGTTCCGACACGTTCGACGACGCCAGGATGGAAGCAAAGTCGCCGGATGGGCTGGAGATGACCTTCAGCGCCGCCGTCAAGCAGCAGTATTTCCTGTTCGGCACCGACAATGTCGGCCGCGACCTGCTGTCCCGAACCCTGGTTGCGGGGCGCATATCGCTGGCGATCGGCCTGCTGGCCGGCGTGGTGGCCGTCACCATCGGCGTTGTCTACGGCGCCACCGCCGGCTTCCTCGGTGGCAAGGTGGACGAGGTCATGATGCGCATCGTCGATGTGCTCTATTCGCTGCCCTTCATCTTCTTCGTCATCATGCTGGTGGTGTTCTTCGGCCGCAATTTCGTGCTGATGTTCCTGGCGGTCGGCGCGGTCCTGTGGCTCGACATGGCACGCATCGTGCGCGGCCAGGCGCTGTCGATCAGGCGTCACGAATATGTCCAGGCGGCCGAAGCGCTCGGCGTGCGCCAGAGCGGCATCCTCAAGCGCCACGTCATCCCGAACCTGCTCGGCCCGGTCGTCATCTACATGACGCTGCTGGTGCCGCATGTCATCATCCTGGAGAGTTTCCTCTCCTTCCTCGGCCTTGGCGTGCAGGAACCGATGACGAGCTGGGGCGTGCTGATTTCCGTCGGCGCGCACAACATCGGCAGCGCCAACTGGATGCTTCTGTTCCCGGCGTTCTTCCTCGTTTCCACGCTGTTCGCCCTGAACTTCGTCGGCGACGGCCTGCGCGACGCGCTCGACCCGAAGGACCGCTGACATGACGGCACGCGAAACCATACTGGACGTGAGGGACCTGAAGGTCCGCTTCCGAACGCTCGACGGCGACGTCGAGGCCGTGAAGGGCGTCAATCTTCATGTCGGTGCCGGCGAGACTGTGGCGGTGGTGGGCGAATCGGGGTCCGGCAAGAGCCAGACCATGATGGCCGCCATGAACCTGCTGGCATCGAACGGCGAAGCCACCGGCGCGGTCGACTATCGTGGCCGCAACCTGCTCGGTCTGTCGAAGGCGGAGGTCAACACCATCCGCGGCTCCAGGATCAGCATGATCTTCCAGGAACCGATGACCTCGCTGGACCCGCTCTACACGATCGGCAGCCAACTCATCGAGCCGATCCGGCGTCATCGCGGGCTTTCCCGTTCCGCTGCGCACGAGCACGCGCTCAATCTGCTGCGGCTCGTGCATATTCCCGAGCCCGAGCGACGGATGAAGTCATACCCGCACGAGCTGTCGGGTGGCCAGCGCCAGCGCATCATGATCGCGATGGCGCTGGCCAATGATCCCGACATCCTGATCGCCGACGAACCGACCACGGCGCTCGACGTCACCATCCAGGCGCAGATTCTGTCGCTTCTGGCCGAGTTGCAGAGCAAGCTCGGCATGGCCATCGTCTTCATCACGCATGATCTCGGCATCGTGCGCCGCTTCGCGGACCGCGTCTATGTGATGCGCCGGGGCGAAGTGGTGGAGGAAGGCGAGGCCGAAGCGGTTTTCACCAAGCCGCAGCACCCCTATACGCGAATGCTGCTCGCGGCCGAGCCGACCGGCCGCAAGGCGCCGCCGCCCGCCAATGCGCCCATCCTGCTCGAAGGCCGCAACATCGATGTGACCTTCAGCATCGGTGGCGGTTTTCTCTCCGGCGAGACCTTGATGCTGCGCGCCGTGGACCACATTTCGGTCCGGCTGAAGCGCAACCAGACCATCGGCATCGTCGGCGAATCGGGGTCCGGCAAGTCCACCCTCGGCCGCGCGCTGCTCAGGCTGCTGCCGAGCGACGGTGTGATCCGCTTCGATGATCATGACATCTCCCATTCAGACGTCTCGGCGATGCGGCCGCTGCGGCGCGAGCTGCAACTGGTTTTCCAGGATCCGTTCGGCTCCCTGTCGCCGCGCATGACGGTCGGCCAGATCGTAACCGAAGGACTGCTGGTGCATGAACCGGCCCTGACCGCCAAACAGCGGGACCAGCGCGCCGTGGCGGCGCTGACGGAAGTCGGTCTCGACCCCAATGCGCGCAATCGCTATCCGCACGAATTCTCCGGCGGCCAGCGCCAGCGCATCGCGATCGCCCGAGCCATGATCCTGAAGCCCAAGGTCGTGGTTCTGGACGAGCCGACGTCGGCGCTCGACCGTTCGGTGCAGAAGCAGATCGTCGACCTGCTGCGCAACCTGCAGGCCGACCACGGCCTGTCCTATCTGTTCATCAGCCATGACCTCGCCGTCGTCCGCGCCATGGCCGATTACATCATTGTCATGAAGGAAGGCCGGATCGTCGAGGAGGGGCCGACCGAGGCGATCTTCGACGCGCCTCGCGACGCCTACACGCAAACGCTGATGGCGGCCGCGCTCGACACGGCGCGGTTCCGGTCGGATCACGGGAGCCTGCTTCCGGTCTCAAGACTATGATATTGGCTGGCAAGATTTCGAATGCGATTTGGTACAGCCCGCTTTATGGGAAGAGTATGCGTGACCGTGTCATGGTTGCTGCTTCCATCGAAATCATACGTGCTGCGAAAAGCTGTACTTGCAAGCGCCGCATTCATTAAGTGGCAAAAGAAGATTTTTCCTTCACCTAAAGTTTACGGGTTTTAAGGTTTGTAATTTACCAAACTGAATATTCATGCTGGACAATTTTGCCGAGGATATTGCATACCGGTCATCGGGATTCGGGCGGGTTATGAAATGTCAAATATTAGCGATGGCGAATATATAGGCGCCCACGATAGATATTTGCCGAACTTCTCGGAAATCGTGGCGGCCTTTCCGGAACTCCAGAACCCTGACGGCAGGGTGTGGATACCAACGCGGTTCCTCCGCTTCCTCCTTTCACAATTGGCCGATGCGTTGCCGGTTGATGAACACCTCTATGCTGCGGACAATCCGGATGTCGCCGCGGCGCACGAGGCCGGGCAACTGGCCTCCCTTCGGGAACATTTCACGCAGACCGGCTACTTTGAAGCTCGGCCCCTGCCGGTGCGGCTTGTCGATGAGCATTGGTATCTGACGGAATACCCGGATGCAGGAAATGCGGTTGCCCGGGGGACGGTCACTGACGCTGCCCAGCACTACGCCTTGCGCGGCCGAACCGAGGGCCGGGTTGGCAGCGCTTCCCAACGCGAGCAGCAGGCGCGGTGGCGAACTGAATTGGAAGAGTTGTTCCGCGCATGCGATGGTGTGTGGCCGCTGCAAAAACACATGTGAACCTGGGGCAGGATATCTGAATCCGATATTCTGGCGGGTGCGGCGATTTGAGTTTTGCCCACTGCCTCTTATAGGCTTGCAGGAACGAAATGCGGCGGCTATAAGCCGCCGTCTGGTCGCGGAGTGTAGCGCAGCCTGGTAGCGCACATCGTTCGGGACGATGGGGTCGCAGGTTCAAATCCTGCCACTCCGACCAGAAAATCAAATACTTAGGTGCTAAGCCTATCATATCCCGACGCTTTTTGCACCAATTCCGCACCAAAACCCTCAAAAAGCGTCCGCTGCTTCGGCCTGAAAATCGGGGTCGTTATGGAGATAGGTGCGCTCATATTCCTCCGCTGTAAGCCCCAAAGAGGCCGCCGCCTCGGTCGATTTCACGCCCGCCTGCGCCAGCCATGTACCGCGGGTGTGGCGCAGGACATGCGGTGTCACCAGCGAATCGAGGTCGGCGGCGGCTATCGCGCTTCGGAATGCCTTGTTCTCCTTCGTGAACTGCCGCCCCTGATAGTGGACGATGTAGCGCAGACCGGCTTTTCGATCGGTCCAGCCGTCCAGTCGTTTCCACCGCCTCATGTGGGCCATCAGGCGCTTTGCTATCTTCACCGGCGTCTTGCGTTTGTTGTGGGCGACATGCTCTCCGTCGGCGCGACGGAAGATCACCCCGCGATCCATATCAGCCCAGCCGCCTTGCGTGTTCCTGATCCATTGCAAGGACTTCACCGCGCCGGGCCGGGTTCCGGTATAGAGGCCGATCAGTATGAGCCGAGCCAGATGCTTGCCCTTGTGCATCTTCCGGCGCTGCCAGTAGGCGTTGTCGCCGGTTCCGATCTTCTCCCAACCTAGCGCAGCTAATAGCAATGCAGCGGCTTCCGGGCGTGTCAGGTATCGATCCTTGGGCAGGCTCTTTTTCGGGAGTGTGAAGGCCGGCAGCACGTCCAGACCGTGTTCCTTGTGGTAATATCGGACGGCGGCCCGCATGATTTCCAGATCACGTCGCGCGCCTGATTGCGTCTTTCGATGGGCGGCGTAATCCCGGCAGGTTTTACCTTTGATCTCCGAGACCGTCATCGCCCCGAAAAAGGCATTGAGCCTCAGGATGATTTGCTCGGTCGTCCGCGGCGCGGCCGTGTTCGGGGCAACATCGTCGGCATAGACCGTCAATACGTCGCCTATCGTGATTTCAGAAGCACGACCGCCGAGTTGTGGCCTGAACCTCTCGGCGGTGTATTCTGCGAGCTTGCGAGCCGCTTCGTCAGTCTGATGCTCAAGGCTGTCCGGGATCAGCGCCTATGGCACAGAATTGAGGGTGTGATTTAAGGAGTGTTCGGTTCTCGTCTAAGACGAAGGAACGAACATGAATACGAAGACGACTGGCGGCAAACGCTCCGCCGA